>VTLG01004250.1_pt1 | contig 29206 bp, 45 predicted proteins | sample 4694571 | NCBI WGS metagenome assembly VTLG01 (sample SAMN12604809, study PRJNA352737) | marine metagenome | biome: ENVO:00000447; feature: ENVO:00000209|ENVO:00000569|ENVO:01000036; material: ENVO:00002151; isolation source: viral sequences binned using virsorter ...
CCATTTTACCTATTAATAAACCGTTACTAACGCCTTGTTCTATTTCGTTTTTTTCACCGCCTACAATAACATTAGTGTTTTCACCTTTTGCCCTATTGTCTTTACCAGTTATAAAAGTATCACGAACCGCTAATTCTATTTGGTTATTAGTTCCTTTTAACTCTGTTTTATTTTTTTTATTATCAAAAGCTAATTTAGAAGTATAATCATAAGCTTTGCATATTCCTAGCTGACTATCATATTTATAACCGTATGCTTCGCACGCTATCTGATTAGGCGTAAAAGTATTAGTGCCGTCAGTAAACATAACTGCGCCGTCGCTTCTTATTTCACTTGGTTTAACTTCAAATCCTTTTTTATATTCCATTATCCTATTAGTATAAATTCTACTTTACTTAATTCACCAGCTTTATATTCTATTAAATTTACTCTATAAGTTCGGTTTTTAATCTGAACGTGATCGTAAAAATTAAAGTTAGCTATTTGTGAAGGTGTTAAATAAACTTTTATTTTAAGTGTTCTAGTATCAGCATTATATAATTCGTCGTAATAAGGAGCCCAGTAGAAGTTAAATAAATTATCTGTAGGCGTATTACCTATAACTCCTATAAATTGATTAGCACCGAAATTATAGTCCTTTGTGCTGTTTGTTGTAGGTATTTCTGATAGGTGCGAAAATTGTAAATATTTTGTGCTGTTTTCACTAGATAAACCATTTTGTGCTGGTAAATATATAGTATGATTAGTTAAAGTTATTTCGCCATTGTCGTAACATATTCTAGGTTTATTTTTATATCCTTCATATTCGCCGTCGTCTTTACTTTTAAATATAACGGGTGTTATTATTTCTTGAGTATTATCAAATAAAGGTTTTATATATGTAGCTGCATAAGGTTTTGCTTCTACTTTTGTTTCACCTTGCAATAAAGTAAATTGCGTAGCGTCTATTTCAGTATCACCGTATTTTGAAGTAGTCGCTTGTTGATAAACATTTTTACCGTAATCGTCTTTGTCTTCAGCGTATGTAAAACTTATAAGTTTTTTTAAGTCAAAAGGTTTTAAATTAATATCGCTTATATCTACAAGTGAAGTCCAGTCGTGCGTTTTTATATCAGTGTTATCTATAAATATATCCTTATAGGGTTCTATAATAAAATTAGTAGGGTTGTCTTTATCTTTTAGTATAACTAAATTAAACATACTTGTAAACCCTTTTATAAGTTCCCATTGCTTTAATTCACCTCGCATACTTTGTAATAAATTATTAGAAGTAGCTATAGTTTGCCCTATAGTAATTTGGTATTTCAGCCCAAAAATATTACCTGAAAAATTACTTTGTGCTGCGTCGTTATTACTTGAACTTTTATGTTGAAACTCTAGTTCGTCGTTTTGGTTCATTTGTATATAAATTATACCGCTATCTTGAACTATAACACCAGCTGACTGCGAACCGCTACTTTGATCGTAATATACTATATTCCCAGTAGCAGCGCTAGTATGTTTCCAACGTTTTTCATAAGTAGTAGCATTTACAATACGGGTATTAACCCAGTATTCTATTTTATAACCTACGTTATCAGCGGGGCATACAAATTTATGGTTTGTATTATCGTAACCTATTTCGTCAGGTATATTTATATCTAAAGGCGCGCTTTGATCTAATTGCAAATTAGTAAAAGAAGTTTGAGTTTGAGTAGCTGATATTATAGACGAAGAAACACCGCTTGTAGCTGGTTGCGTTCCTTCACCAGTAACAAGTTCATTATCACCACCCCAGTTAAAGTCCATATACAATTTTGTAAAATCTGTAGAATTTAAAAAAGTAGAACTAAAAGTAAAACCCGCTTCGTCAAAAATACGATCTATTAAATATTTACAATTTAACCAAGGGCGGTAACCGTCTTCTAAGGCTGTAAGTTGAGGGTTGTTATTATTGTCTAAAGTAATTTGCCCGTTCCAGTTGCATAAAGGGTATTTAACAGTAGACGCAGTTCTAAAACCACTTGTAGCCGCAGAAGTATATGTTACGCCAGTAGCTCCAAAAGATAGTTTTATATTTTGTTTATTATAAAGGTGCGTAAGTTCTTCAAAACCATTATTAAGATTTTTTAATTTTTTATCTTTTAATGTATCTTTTAAGGTTATAGTATCACTATATAAATTTACATTATAACTTATTTCACCGTCTTTGTTGTTTATATCTATTAAACTTAAAAACCCGTCAAATATAGTATGCCCGTCTTCTTTTAAAACTGCTTTTGTTTTTTTATAAGGGTTAAAAGCGTAAACGTCTTCTTGAACTGAAATTTGAGTATCAAACAAATGAGTAAATATTTTGTTGTTTCTTTTAGTAGAAGGTAAGTTAAAAGGGTTACTAAAGCTTTGTGCTTTTTCTGCTACATTTTTAAATTCGTCAATACTTAATTTTAAAGGTATACTTTCGTCGTTATATAAATCGCATATAACTTGCCCGTCAAAATAGGTGTCGGTTGTAGGTACGCTAGTAATATTTTCTTTTATAGATATATAATTAAAGTCTACAAACGAGCCGTCAGTTGCATTAAACATAACGTCTAAAACAGCACTAGAACTTGGGGCTGTTACTGTAATAGTGTAAACTCCAGCACTTGCATTAGCAAAAACTTCTAAAACTACTAAACAATTATGCGAAACTCCTAGAGTATCTGTATAACTTGCAATATTACTACCAAAATAAATAGTTCCAGTAGAAGCTGCGTTTAATTCAAAAGTTATATCGTATTGAGCGCCAGTCGTTAAACCAGTTATTTTTTGTCTTGCTCCAGTCCATGAACCTATACCTACAGCACTACTTAATCGTAAACGCCCACTTGACAGCGAAGGAGCTGGAGCTCCAGCCCATACAGAACCGTTATCGTGCCAGCCATGCCATAGCGCGTTCGGTATAGAAGTAGCAAAAAATTGGTTCCACGGCGTTGAAGTTCCATAAGTATTAGAAACTATACCTGAAGTAAAAAAAGAATAGTTACCTACATATTCTGAATAGTTTGGCGTACTTGTTACGTTATATTGCCCGTTGTAGTTTTGTGGGTAAAGAACCAGTTGTAAACTCATATTTATATTTTTTGTGCTTTCTTAGTCCTATCAGTTTCTATATCAAAAGTGTATTGTATAAGCTTGTCGTTTGCTGTAGATTTTCTAGTATGATCTGTAGACGTTATTCTACATGGCGTTACATATTTTCTTATATATCCATAACTGCTATCGTCGCTATTTTGAGATAGTATATAAACGTCATTAGATACAAACAGTTCTTCTAGCCAGTTACCTTCTTCTTCAGTTATATAATCTGTATTTAGAGTTATTGTTTCTTTAATTGTAGAACTATAATTTTTCATACCGCCAGTATGATCTGAAATAAGATATTTAGAACCACCCCACGAGCCTGATATTTGTTTATATGCTTTTCGTTCAGTATTAAAGTTTCTAATAGATTTTTTTGTAAAATTGTAATAGTCCCAAGTGCCCCACTTATTAAGCCATGTAAGCCTTATTGTTTCAAAACCTTTACAATCGTCAGTTTGTTTATAAAAACGCCACTCGCTAGTTATTACTACGTTAGTATCAGTTCTTAATTCTACTGTATAATAGTCCCAGCCTGAAGGTAAAGTACCCCCAGCGTTTACTATATTAGCAGTTCCTATACCTACAAAGCTAATTTTAGTTGCTGCATTACTTTTAAATACTAACCCTGAACCGCCATTTGCTTGTGTTTGTTCTAAATTTATTACACTTAAAGAACTACCTGAACTATCATAAAAAGTAATATGCACGTCGCCTATAGTATCTACATTACCAGTAGCTGCTACTGGAGCTTCGCCACTTTCATTAAAACTAATTTGATTAAAAAATCCTAAAGTAGCAAAATCGTTTTCTCTTATGTATTGAGTTTGTGGAGCATTACTCAAAACACCTTTAGTTCCACTGTTATTAGCATAGTAGCCGTATTGATTAAGTGGGTAACCAAAACCGTTTGCATTTTGTTTAAATACGTCGTTATCATATAAAATACCATTAAAGAAAATAAACTTATCACTTGCTACGTCGTAGTTTGCTTCAATTAAAGTTCCAGTAGCTGTAGTAGCGTATTCTATTTTAAATTTAATTTTACAATATCTTACTGACTTTCTGTTTGTGCTAAATTTGTCTATTAAGTGTATGCTATGTGGGTTTATATTACTATAATTAGTTCCTTTAAATTGCGAAAAATTACCAGTGCCCATAACGCCTCCACCCGTATAATCAGGCGAAACATAACTATCTAATATAGTTGAAACGTCAAATATTCCATAACCACTACTATTTGGAGTTGCTTTTAATATAGCTACTCTATTAGCTGTTACCATTATATTAGAGTTATCAGTATCTACATATACTTCAGCTATATATTTTATTTTGTGATTAGAACCATTTATTATAGCACTATCAAAAACTGTAAATATTATAGGTTGCCCTACTGGTATAACATTAAATAAAGGTTCTTGTTCTTTTGTTAAAGCCATTTAATCAAATTTTATTTCTTTAATATAGTTTTCTATATCTATTTTTATATGTTCTTGTATCTTTTGTTTAAATACATTAAAACTGTAGCTAATTGGTTGAGTATAAAAACTAGCTGCTGGAGTTCCTGCTTTTTGTATACCACGGCTTAAAGCAAAACCAAAAGCTTCGTCAGTAATAAACCTACCTAGCTTATCTCGTCCTTTTAAACCCCTAGCTTTTGCCCAGTCCCTTAGTTTACTTGGGGGTGGTGCGTTTTCTTTACCAGTTTTAAATTTATAAGGTGATCGTTTTCTATTGCCTTCTATATCTATATACGTTCTAGTGCCTTTAGTTCCCTGAACTCCTTTGTTTACAAAGTCAGCATATTTAACGCCTGAAAATTCTAAAGTCCATTTGTTTTTGTCTTTTTTAATTTCAAAACCTAAACTAGAACTTAAAGTTCCCGTAACGTCTTTTTTAGATAATCTGTGTTTTGCTTGCCTTATAATATACTGGCAATAACTTTCTACATACCTATCTAAACTTGTATATTTTATACCCGAAGCCACTATACACTAGCTATAAATAATTCTACTTGTATATCGTTTGAAGAACTAGGACGAATTTGTAACGAAGCTAAATCAGCTGTAATTGCTGCAAAAGCTGGCGTAGTGTCTTCTTCAGCTACAGCTATATCGTCGCCATTATATAATATATGCGAGGCACCCGCTCTTAGTCTTACTTGATAATTTGAAGCCCCAGTAACTACGCCTAGCATGCATTCGTTAGTGTCGTCTAAATTTGTTACTCTTAAATACTTTACATTATCACGATCTATATTACTAGCTGCTGCGTGTGGTGTTGCTCCAAACTCTGCTATAGTAGTAGTTTGCGAGTGTGTGCAAGTTATAGTTCGTTCTAAAGTATCTACTATACCAGTTGTAGTTAAGGTATTCGTAGAACCTCTTTGCGTTCCATTTACGGTAACGCTCTCAATAATAGTTGTCGTTAAATCTGCCATATTTTTTATTTTTTATTGTCTATTGATTTTAATTTTTTTATTGCCCAGTTAATACCACTCGTTCCGCCCCAGCCTAGCCACGCTACATAACCTTTGTCTTTCCACGGCGTAGACTTATATTCAGCTGCTACTTCTGCGTTTTTTTCATGTCTTTTAAAACTAGCCATGCGCGCGATCGTTTCACGGCTCAAATTTTTTTTTGAGCACAACTGGTTTGCTCTCGTCCAGCCTACCCTCGTCATTCCTTTAACTTCGTCGCCGTGTTCTTCACGCCACTTTAGAACCTTACATGCATTGTTGCTTGCGCTTTCAGGGTAATCGTTATAAGTTTCAAGTTTTGTTTCTTTAAGTTTATTTAAGTATGTTTTACTAATCATAATTTAATTGTTATTTTAAAAAACCCTATTTCTATTATGTATTTACCTATTTTTATTTGGAGCATAGTTTAGTATTGTCGTGCGGTATATCGCAAGTATCTAAAACACTTTCTATAATTATAGGAAAACTACAAGTCCAGCCCGTAACGTTTGAAGAAAACCGTTCTGTAAAAGGTTCTATTGTAAAATCATTATCTACAAAATATCTTTGTTCTTCGCCGTGTGCTGTATTATAACCGTATAATATTTCGCCATGTTTTAATAGTCCTATAATATCTACTATAGTTTGGTATGTATCACTTTGAACGTCTTGTTCGTTTGATAAGTCAGGTTCTACTAAATCCATTACAAATAATCTAAAATTAAAAGTTTGCTGACTTTGTGCTACATTTACGTTTTCTGTAAGTATATGGCATAGTGGGTAAATATCGTTTTTTTCAAGTGAAACTTCAAATAGATCACCAGTAGTAACGGTATTAACATTATATAAACTATCAGCTATACACTTAATAGTATCTAAAACATTGCTATAATTTTTAAATCTTATCATTTTTCTATATTTACGTTTTGTGCTTCTTCTATATCTTGTTTATGGCTCATAAAGGTTAAACATTCATATAAAGGTTTTCTTACTACTTCGTCTATTTTTAGTAAGTCTTCATTTGCTAAGCTGTATATAATTGTATACCACCCCCACTTTTTAGCCATAGCGCTTACTTCTTCGTTCTCTCCTTCTTCAAATATTTGGCTGAATAACTTAAAAGTTCCTTGCCTAAACTGTAAAAAAAAACCGAAGCCCCGTTTACGTCCCCTATCGTCAAGTGTTCTTTAAATAGTTCAGCTCTTTCGTCGCTAGGTTCGTATTCTTCTATATTATATTGGTGCCCTTTTACCTTAGTTATAGGGCGGTATAAAACACTAAGTATGTTATGCATGTTTTTGTGTATACCTTCTTTTATATAACTTTCTATATCTACAAACTCGCCTAGAGTTAAATTACTTAGTTGCGGGTGGAAACCATAAGTAACTTTATTAATCTTTATTTTATGTTTTAAATTATTGTCTATAGGTTGTTTTATTAATACGGCTATATCGTTATAAATTTGTCTTACTACGCTAAGCGGCATTTTTTCTATAGTCGTTGTTTTTAAACCCATAAGAGCTTGTAACAATTTAAAGGTTTGTTTATATTCGTTATCTTCTTTTTCTTCTAAAATAGAACAAACTTGCATATAGGTATCTAATTTAACGTCGTTCCATATTGTAGGTAAACTATATGTTTTTTCTTTACCGTTTTCTGTTATTAGATATTTCATAGTATATAATAGAAATTTTTGATTTTTAGTTTACTGAACAAAATACCGCCCATAGTTACTATCTATTTCATAATAACACCGCATAGCTAAAGCGTCGCTAAAATCAGGCGAACGTCCTAGTATAGCCTTAACAGTATCTTTAGGCACTATTTGTAGTTTATTGTCTTTGTCGGGGTTGTGCATACATACTTGTTCTAGTTCTTCAATTATGTATTGTCTTATATTTATATCTTTAGTATCTATACCTATTTGCCCTTTATTTATAAGATCAGATAATTTATAATAACATTGAGTTTTAAGGTTCTGATAGTTTTCGTTTTTTAAGGGTTTACTATTATTTACAAAACCTTTACAACGTAGTATATCTTTAACTCCACCACCTACGCCGTCTTCGTCTACTATTATATTATGTAGGTTTACGCTGTATTCAGTTTGTAATCTTCTTATTTCGTCGGCTACTTCTACTACGCTACTTTTATCAAATGTTTTAATTCTTATAACTTGTAAACCATAAAAAACCATTATTACGGTTTTATCTGAACCGAACCTTGCTACGTCGCACGTTATATAGTTTTCACCTTCTTTACCTTTTTGTGTAAATAGGTTTAGTATAGCGTCGTAATTTATAAGGTTAGTATCGCTAGCGTCGTATTCCCAGTTACCATATAGTAAACGTTCTTTGCTTAACCTATCTAATTTTTCTAGTTGCCCTTTATAGTGCATACTTATATATTGGTTATCGTCTACTAAACTTTGTATAAACTTTCTATGTGGTGGTATAGTTCCTGCTTTAGCTGGGCGGTAATATTCAGTATAACACCAGTTTTTAGAAGGGTTGCAAGTCAATAACATTTTAGGTATAATATTATATTTATCTAATTTATATCTTATTCTACTTGCTACTATATTCTTAGCCTTTTCTGTTATTTGGTTTGCTTCGTCTATAAAGGCTGCTGTAATTTCTAAAGAACCTAAACTATCAAAGTTTTTATCTGAAGGGTATAAGAATAAATCTTTAAGTATTATTTCAGAACCATTGTAAAAACTTATTATATTAGAACTTGCGTTAAACGTATAGTGTTTACCACTTATTATATTCCATAAACTACATACTTCAAAAAATGTATTAAGTGTGGTATTTTTTAAATTTAATAACTTTGAGCGCCCTATTAAATATCTAGTCTTAGGGTATTTTAAAGCCATTATAATTAACCAGCTACAACCTACAAAACTTTTACCACCACCAGCAGCACCACCGAACAAAACGTCGTTAGTGGTTTTATCAAATAAATATTTTATTGCTACCTTTTGAGTATTAGTAAATATAGGATCAATATTCAATACCGTCTATGTTTATGTTTATTTTAATCGGTTCGTCGCCACTTGTTAAATCTAGTTCTTGTTTTTCTACAAAACCACGTTTCTTGCCTTTAGTCTTTAAAAAGAATATTGTTGCTGCTGTATTACCGTCAGCTATTAATTTATGTAGTGTGCTTTCTGCAAAATCTAAAACCACGTTTTGTAAGTCTTCTACTTCTTGTTTAAATTCAGCGTCTTCTTTTATCCATTTATAGAATTGAGTTCTACTAACTTTACTTTCTTCGCATGCTTTACTTACTATTCCTAGACTTACTTCTAAAGCGGCTAATACTCTTTTTTTACTCTCGGTTGTTCGTTTTTGTTCGTTTTCCATACTATATAATAGAATAAATCAATAATTATTTTTAGGTTCTTCTATATCAAAATTAAACTCACTCATAGCCCACCCCCTTATTTCATTACAGTATGTAGTAAATTCTTCTTTAGTTAGTTCTTTACTTGTATCAGCTATAAACATATTCTTTAGTATTTCGTGCATTTCAAATTTATGATAGCCTAAGAATTTGCCTAGTGGTAATACTATGCACTTAAAGTAATATTTATTTTGTTGTTCTGTTCTTAGCATGTTTATCTATACCTTCACCACTTAGTAGATCGTCTTTAGCTTTTTTCCATAATTGCTCGCCACTTGGTTTACTATGTATTTCTTCGTTTCGTTTAATATCTGGCATGCCTTTATATTCGTCAGTTATTAATTGCTCCATATATTGTTCGCAGCAATACGCTTCTTTACATACTAATTTATAGTTTATATAAGACAACCTTACTTTATGTAGGTTTTTTTTATTATTACAAATCTTGCAGTAAAATATCATTTATATAAGTTAATAATTGTTTAGGCGTATATACTTTTATTTTTTTACCTACGTTTATATCGTTTAAGCGAACAAACTCTTTATTTTCTTCTATATAAGTCCAGTAAGCTTTTTCGTTATTATCTATTTGTTTTTGTAAAGTTTTTTTTATTTCGTCGTATTTCATTTTATCCTTTTATCTATATCTTTATCAATTTGTGAACTTACATATAAACCTATTACAAAGCCTATTAAAAATATTAGTGCTATCATTTAAAAATATCTTTTATTATTATTATAAAATTCGTCTAAATCTTTTAGCATTTGTTTATGCCTTTGTTTTCGTTCTATTCTCATACCTATTAAAATAAATATAAAGAAACCTACAAATATACCACCTATTATTGCTAATATCCAAAATATTATATTCATTGTTCTATTTTTTTCATTATGTTATTTAAACCAGTCCATACAGAGTGCAAACAGCTAGAACAATTAGAAGTTGTTTTGTAATTAGTTTTATATATAGTGTTATATAATTCTATAGCTCTAGCTTTATATTCTGCGTTTGTAGCTGTTTTATTTTTTATATGTTGCCATATATCTTTTAATTCTTGTATCAAGTATTCAGGTATAACTTCAGGCGTTTCTACTTCAGTTGTTTTGCCCCAGTAATTTTTCGGGCATTCTTGATTTGCAATTGCAGTTTTAATACGCATAAAACATTTGCAAACTTTACACGAGCCAGTGGGTTTAAAATACATATCGCAGCTTCTACATATATTTAACCTTTCGTTTTTTATTTCAGTTGTTACAAAAAAGTTATTCATTTAATTTGTCTTTTAGTAATTGTCTTACGTTGTCTATAGTAGTGAATAAACTATTTCTACTTATGCCTGTTTTCTTAGCTAAGCTATCTAAAGTTTCACCTTCGTAATATAGATAGTAAATTTTTCTATCATACCAGTAAACATTGTCTAGCACCTTATCTACTTTTTCGTATAGTTCCCAAGTTTTAATTTCGTTTTCTTCTTTATATGTTTCGTCAGGTATGTTTGTTATATGTTTATTATTAGGGGTTTCGTAATTTGTAATACTTGCCCCGTCTATATTAGTATAATACTTTCTATATTTATAGTAATATTTTGAACGTGGGCTATCTAAACTTCTTCTAAGTGCTACAGCTCCATAATTTAATAAACCTTTTTTACCGTCTTGATCGTATATTCTTTTTAAAGTTTCAGGGTTCATTTGTAAAAAGTATAACATAAGTTCCTGAACTGCGTCGTCTATTGTATTTTTATCATTTGTTAAACCATAAGCCATAGTTTCAAACTTTGATCTTAAACTTCCTATTATTTCGTATATTTCATTCATTAGTTAGTTTTATAACTTCTAGTTCTTTTACTAATTTATATGCTTGATTAGTTATAATTTCTTGATATATTCTTACAGAACTTTTATTTTGTTTGTTTTCTATACCAGTTAAAAAACCATTTACCATAGCTGTAAAGTTTGTAGGTATTATACTCATAAAATCTAAGTAATTACCTTCGTTTGTGTTATGTTTATAATTGTTATGGTGATCTATTATAACATTTGATATATGTATAAAGTCTTCAAACTTTTCTACGTCAGTACCGCATAGTTCTTTTATAGTAATATAAATTAGATCAAAATATGTTTCTACTGCTATTTCATGCTGATAGTTTACATAGATAGGTTTTTTAAACATATACAATAATATAAACTAAATATTTATATGCATTTAATTTATAATATATTTTTTAACTATCGTTTGTTAGTTTCTTAACTTCTTGTTTATAATATTCTAAAAGTTCTTCGTATTCGTGCCGCATAAACTTAACATTTGATCGGGCTAAAGTTTCAAGTTCTTTACTTTTTTCTTCACCTAAATTTTGTGAAAACTTATATTGTTCGCCTTGCGAATACATATTGCATTTTACGCACTGAACCTGAACGTTGTCTTCGTTCCAGCGAGTAGGCAAAAACCTTCTACTTTGAAAATGTCCTGCCTGCATACCTTTTTTATAGTGTGAAGTTTTGTTGCAAGTAAAACATTTTACTATGCCGTCTTTACTAGCGTATCGTAGTCTAATATATAAACTAAAGTATTTGTCTATTTCTTTTTTTAGTTTACTAAGAGATTTTTTTGGCATATACTTTACTATAAGTTTGTTCTACTATATTCCATTTGTCTACGTCTTCATGCGAATAAAACCATATTTTACACTGCCCTTTTTTTATAATCTGTATAAACATATATTCGTTTACGTCTTTTAGTGGGTTTTCGTGCACGAACTGGTTTACCATTAAATAACGGTGTGAACTCTTTAATGTTTTAACGTCTATTTTTCTAGTGTTAAACATACTCTTTACAAATATATCAGCTTCTATTAAAGGTTTATTACTTAATATTTCTGTAGCTTCAAAATAAGCTCCTTGCTCTATAAAAAAATGTTGAGCTATAAGTTCACCTAAAACACCTATTGTATTATGTTCTTTAAACTCTTTTTCACTTCGTTTATTACCTAGAACCATTTTTTTAATACTTTCAGTTCTTACTGTAGATATTTCTTTAGCTATACTATATAAAACTTCAGGGTAGTTTATAATCATTTGAGTTTGTCCTTTATTTTGTAATATATGTATATAAAAGGTGGAGTTACTATAAGTGTTAAGACGCTAGGGTGTGGCTCACCGCAGAAGCCAAAAAAGTGTTTTAAAAATTCTATCATTTTAATTGTTTTTGTATTGATAATAAACCAGTTCCAGTTCTACTTCTATACTTAAGCCTTTTGTCTTGACGTTGAGGTTCTTTGTCTGCTTCGTTCCATATTAGCTGACGGTGTGCTTTTATCCATAAATAATAAGTCTGAACGTTTAAAACAAATTTATCAGTATTACGAACCCCCTGCCTAAAAGCTTGTTGCACGTCTTCAAAGTATAAGTTTTTAAAATCTTCTTTTAAATCATTAGCTAAACTTTGGCTTAATATAACAATATGTTTTTCGTCTTTTACTTGCCCTAGTTCTACTAAAGTTTTACTTACTAGCTCTACGCATTTTAAAGTAAGTTCTTGTATTTCGTATTCTTTTATTTTCAAAATAATTTTGTTTGTGTTAAGTATGGTTTTAATCTATTGTTAGCTATACCTACATATTTTTCTGATATTTCAGAACCTATAAATTTACGATCTAAAACGTGGGCAGCTACGGCTGTAGTTCCTGAGCCCATAAAACAATCATAAATAGTATCTCCTTCTTTACTAAAGTTATGTATAAAATATTTAGGTAACCACTCACCAAAAGCATAACCATGCCCCCCGTTGTCTTTATTATTGTTTACTGGTTTTATAATATAATTCTTAATCATATTATCACCAAAATTATTATAGTCGTATTTTCTTTTGTCTGCGTTTTCTTTAACTAAACAAAATATATATTCATAACTATTACAAACTATATTTCTGCCTACTGGGTTCGGGTTCGGTTTTATCCATATAAAATTTTCTTTTAGGTTTTCTTTATATGTATTCATTATAAAACCCGCTATACCTTTACAACCTGCGTATTCGCCTATATTCCAAAATACATAGTGTTTACTTACTCGTAAAAGTTCGTCAATCCATATTTTAGTTTGATTAAAATATTCGTCTATTTCTAAGTCGTCTGTATATGTATCATAAACTAAGTCAGGGTTGTTAGTATTTGCTCTTGACTTACCTATATTATAAGGTGGTGAAGTAATTACCATATCTACGAAGTCGTCAGGCATACGTTTCATAGTATCTAAGCAGTTTTCGTTGTATATTGTGTTTACTTTCAAAATAGTCTTTTTTGTTTTTTTATATTATTTTCTTCTTTTATATGTTTATCTATATAATCTTTATTTATTTCTGATCCTATATAATTTCTATTTAGTTCTGTAGCGGCTTTTGCTGTAGTGCCTGAACCCATATAACTATCGTAAACTATATCGTTTTCTTTTGTAGTAGTCAATATACAATTTTTAACTATTTCTATAGGAAATGGTGCGGGGTGTGTGTTATTAGTTTCAGGGTTTATATTCCATATAGACTTATTTATAGGACTATTTTTTCTATTGTAAAAAGGTTTTGCGTCTTTTGTTTTTTTGATCCAAAATATATATTCATGTATAGGGTAAAAATAGGAAATATCTAGTTTTGGTGTGTTTTTTCTGTTCCATATAATTATTTGTTTAATAGGAAAGTCATAAACATATTTTGGGTGTATTGTGTTATGTTCGTGTAAAATATCTATGTGATTATAAAACAAACTGCCGCTGGGTTTTAATATTCTTAAACATTCTTTAATAACTTTTTTTTGTTGTTCTTCGTATACTTCAGGCTTTAAGTTATCGTCAAAAACTCCATAATCTATACGTCTACTTTTTGTTTTGAACCCGTTGTTTAAATTTCTGTTTTTACTCCAAAAACCCTTATTATATGGTGGTGAAGTTACTACTAAATCTATAGTATTGTCTTTTATACGCTTCATAGTATCTAAACAATTTTCGTTGTATATTTTATTCAGTTCAAAATCGTTTTTTGTCGGTAACCCGCATATACACATATTATCATTACACCATGTTTCACCATTTTGTGGCTGTGGCGACGTGCATAAACATAAGTTATCTTTATTACTCATAATTGTTCTTTATTATTTGTATTGCTTTTTGGTAACTATCTAATTGTTTATCTATTTTAGAAGTTCCTTTATTATATTGTTTTGATCGTTTAGCCCATGTTTTTAAGCGTCTTGAAGTGCACCATGTTTTTTGCATATCTTTTCTTAGTTTGCCCGTCTTACTTGGTTCACTCCAGTAATCGTAAAATTCTTGTAACATTTCTTTAGGGTAATCATAACTAAAAACTTCGTCTACAAATAAAGGCTTATTAGTTATTCTTATTTCTTTATTCTTATTTGTTTCAAGTTTCTTTAAATCTTGTTTTGAAGTTTCTTTAAAACTTGTATTTAAGAAAGTTAAAATCTTGTTTTCAATTATCTTAAAATGTAGGGTTGCTGGCATTCCTTTTAAAGAAGTTTCTATAAAACCTATATCTTCTAATTTCTTTATAGCTTTCTTTTGTTGATAGTTAGTTAAAGTTGTATCACGTTCAATATTTTTAGAAGTATTATAAAACCAGCCATTTTTTATAGTTCCATTAATTATAAAATAGTTTTCTTTACTTATAAGATCAGCAAGTAGAACTACAGCTTTTAGTCCTATTTGCCTTGCTAATCTTTTATTTACTACTAAATACGCGCTACTACTTAATAAGTGTTTCATATTTGAACGTCTAGTTTATGGTTGTAGTCTACTAAACAATCGCTTATTTTTTTTAAAGTATTAGAAAATTCTCTATAATTAGTTTTTATTGTAGTTTTAATTTTACCGCTTGTTACTACTATTTTAACTTTACCTTCAAGTATATTCTCTTTTATATTATTGTATATAAGGTGATTTTTTAATTCAGTTTCATTTTTAAAAGTATATTTAGCTTCTCGCATTTCACTATAAGCATTATATACTTTGTTAAACAATTCCCTATATTCATGCCAATATGCATAATTTTGTGCATGCTGATCTTCATAATAATATACAGAACACCGATCCCGTTTTAAAATACTTGCTATACTATTATAGTGTATACCATATTCTCGGGCTACCACTCCTACTACCATACGAGGTAATTGTAATCTTTGCAATCTACTTTTACTAGAAATTTCGCCTTCTTCTAAACCTGCATACATAGAAGCTAAATCGCATATATGCATTACTTGTAGTTCGTCAGTTACATTATTTTTCATATTAAAAAGGCATATCGTTATTAAAATTTTTAGCTGGTTTTTCGCCAGTCATTACCCACTTATAAAATATTTCTGCGTTATCTATAACGTCTTCTACCGTGCAATTTTTATCGCAAAATTCTACTGCAGCTTTCAAACTTGACTGTTTTACTATCATATCTTGAACGTCGTTATTTGCTTGTGGTTTATTTTGTGTGGGTGTAACTTTAGTTTGCATAGGTTGGTTATTCCATACTGGCTTAACTTTAGGAAACTTGCCTCCTATATATTCGTAATCAGCTTCGTTGCCTACTATAAATTTATTTTGATCTTGCGACTTAGAACTATACTCGCCGCAGTCGCCGTTTTCAAACTCTATTTCAAATTTATACATTATACCATAGTTACCTTCCCACGTGCCGTTTTGTTGCACGTTTGTTACTTTACTTCTTTTCATATCTATATGTTTTAGGGTTAAAATTATTTTCTATACAATATTCGTCAAAAGAGCTTTCGCTCCACTCATAACAAGACGTGCACCTATTAGTATCTACATGCAAAGTATCACCGCAGCATAAACTTATTTGTTGCATTTCTTCTATTTCGTCTATACATTCTATACACAAATCGCCGTATTCTAAGGGCAACATATCACAGCGTTTACATAAATCTACGTCTATATCGTGTTCTGTAGGATCATTACCGTAACTTGAGTGGGTAGCGTTTGCCCAGCTTTCAAAATTTATATTATTCATTGTTACTAGCTTTTTTATATAATAATTGTAGAGCTTCGTTCCAAAAATGTTTTTCTACAGCTACATGATCTTGATTAAAAGCTAGTTCTACTGGCACTGAAGTATATTCTATTTGTTCTTTTTGTGCACAATAAATAATCTTATCAGCTTTTATTTCGTTGTTTACTTCAAAAACTTTATATAACCATGTTTTTAAACCACCGCCCCAATGAAAATATAAAGGCAGTTCGTCTTTTTTAATTTGTTTAATATACTTTTTTGTTTCAGTAATTTCTACTTCGTAAACTTTTTCTTTAACAGTTTCTTGTTCGTCTATAATATTAGTTATAGCGTCGTCTACGTCTTGTAAAGCTTTAATTTGTGGGTGGTTTTTTTCTAGTTCTGCGTCTATTTCATTACGCTTTTGAACTAAAGGTTCAGTGTTAAAAGGATCGTTTGTTTTCATAATTAAATTTTTGATTAATACTTTTACAAAAGTAATAAAAAATAATTATAAACACAAATATTAACTACTTTTTTTACAAAGTTATTAACAATTAGTATTTTATAACCTAGAAAGTTGTTTTGATTTTTTTATAATTCCATTAAACAATTTATCGGAAGTGTGCCATTTTCTAATACTACAGCACAACCAATTGCTTGTTTTTTAAAATTTTTAGCATAGGCAGCTGCATAACTTTTAGCGTCTACGCCGCACCCTACCTGAGTTGCAAAAACTCTAAATTTCTTGCCGACTAACCACTGCGTATAACAGCTAGTATGTGTGTGCCCGCATACACTAGATAACATATTATTTTTTGCTTTTGTTAAACTTTGCCCCCCTTCACCATGTTCGTATAAAACTTCGTCGTATATAACACTTTCTACCCAGTTCCATTTTGGCGTTCCTAAAACTTCGTTATATCCTTTTATCCACGCTTTAGGTATTCCACCAGTCATACTTTTACGGCTCGCCATACGATCATGGTTACCTATACATACGTCAGCTTCAGGAAAAGTATTATACCACTTTCTTATTTTTTTAATAGCTAGTTTTAATTCATTTCCCGCCGAGAGCCCGTCAGGATCGTGCTCATGGTAGCTGAAACCGTGTGCGTCAATAACGTCCCCTATAAATATTACTTGGTTACAATTCCATTTTTTGTATTGTTCTATACAAAATTCTAAATAACCGTCTAAACAAAAAGGTTCGTGCAAGTCGCCTATTACTAAAATATTGCGACTTTGCTGCGAACGCATTTTTTCTAAAACTTTTATTTCGTGGGGCTTTAACCTATATCGGTTATTACGCATTATTTAGTTCTGTTAGGTATAACTTTATCTATAAACCATATAACTTTGTTTAAAATAGAGTTATCCTTTTCAGAAGGTGTAAGTCTTACTACTACTTCTATAATTGCAATTAAACTCCATATAAGAGTAGTCCAGTCAATGTTTGCTAAATCCATAATATATATAATTTTAAATTAGTATTTCCATATAACGTTAGCCTTATAGCTTGTAGACAAATCTACATGAATAAACGTATCAGCAATACCAATACGAGTAAAACCTGCTAACATTAAAGCGTTGATAACCACCCACCGACTACGACTATCTTTTACAGATATATCAGCTGCTACGCCGTCTTGGTGTGGTGAACGTCCTTTTGCGGTTTTGTAACCACGTCTAGTTAAGTCGTCTTGATATTCCTGCGTCCTAAATCCTGAATTTATTTTGAAAGGTATATTTGCTAGGTGGCGGGCGTCGTCTAATTTAACCATAAATTCATGTTTCATATTAGAACCTGAACCTTTTAAGTCAGGGCTATCAAACTCTTTAAGATCAAAATATCTATATTTTTTATTCATTATTTTTACAGTGTGTTCGCCACCTTTGTATAGTATAACCTATAGAAGCTACAAGTAAAATTATTTTTAGTAGTAGTTCTATATCAGCTAAAGTCGTTATTCCTATAACACTAGCGTTTACTGTTATTACTTCGCTTATATCCGAAGTTACCTTTTTTAGTGGCATTTTTTATATATTTTTTTAAAGCTATTTCGTTTTTAGCTTTTGGTTTATAGTTTTTTTTCATTATGTTAAATCAGGCGTAAGAAAGTCGTCTAATGTTAAACCAGTTTGTTTACGGTTATTAGTTTCTAAATTCATACCACTATAAAACGCATTACGATCAGGGCTTACGTCAGCACCGCTATTCGTTGAGTATTCAGGGTAGAAACTTAAATTATGTTTTATAAATTCTATTAACCTTTCAGTATAAAATTCAGCTGTATTTCTTATTTCCTCTCTTAAATCTTGTGCTTCCTCTCGGCTTATACTTGTTGCGTTATCACTATCACGAGTAACTATATTACCATTTTGTATTTTGTGACGTAAAAAAGGCACGCTTTCGTAGAAACTCCAGTGTGCTAAAGCGTCTTGTATATAATCGTCTACTAAAGTTTTATAATTACCAGCTAACGAACCCGCTTGTATATCGTTTTGTAACTTAACAAATAAATCAGTTCCTAATTTAGTTTCTATATATTTTTTTTGTGCTACTTTTATGTATGGTAGTAAAAATTCGTTGTCTACGTTACCACCTATAGCAGTGCTATCTTTTATTTTGTTTTCTGATATAAATAATATATAAGCCATTTTTTAATCTTTGTTTTTTAGTGAACCCCTATTTTTCATATCTTTAGGAGTTTTCCATTCGTCCCTTATTGCTTTTGGGTAAAACCCTTCTGATCTTGCTTTTGCTGTAGAAACTAACATACTATCGTCTAAATCACGTTTCATACCACGCCCTATAGAAGTTCTAAAAATCAAACGCTGCCAGTAATGCTCACAATAGGCACCGCCCTTAAATTCAAACTTGTCGTAACCACTTGATCCTGAAGGACTTAACGCACTATTCATGTTAAACATTCCTTCTATTGCTTCTTTTGTATATATTTTATCAGCAGCCATTAAATCTTCGCAAAAGTCCCTGCTAGTTCCACTAACGTTAGTTTGGCTATCGTCGTGCGTATATCTGTAACGAACTCTAAAATATCCTGAAACAAAACCCCTACGTCCTCCTACGCCGTCAAGCTCGCTATCTTCTTCTAGTTCTACTTTTGATAGTTCTGTATTGACTAAACTGTTTAACTCGTTTTCAAAATCAAATTGCGGGTGTTCGCCGTCTGCATTTTCTACGTCTATAAGTTCCCAGTCGTCAGGTATATCTTCACCATATTTTTGTATATAATCACTTAATTTAGTTGCTTTAATAGGCACGCAATTAGGCACTTCTTTACCGTCTTTTATTTTAGTTCCTATAGCTTCGTAACCTTCTTCGCAAGGGTTAGGGGTTATAAACTCATGTTTACAACCGCATTTACTTAAATTAGTTATTTGTTCGTGATCCTCGCAAGGCATGTAAACTGTTTTACCATTTTCTGTATGCGTGTGGTAACCACTACAACCTAAACGCTCAGCTTCTGCTATAGCTTCTTCTTTTGTATCAAAAGTAGGTAGTTCTTTTTGAAAATCTTTTGCTATTTCTTCTTGTTTTTCTAACGGTTCTAAACCAAGTTCGCTTCGTATTTCGTCTTGCGTCATTACCGAAAGTAAAGTTTCAGTATCAAACCTATTTGTAAGTGGTTTATTTTGTATAAACGTCAAAGGGTAGTTTATACCATTTACACTAAGAAGTTTCTTTAAAACACTTAATATGTGGTTCTGATAAGGTTTTATAACGCTGTTTAAATATAAATCAAAAGCTTCGCTCATTTCGTTTGCGTTATTACCCAGTCCTGAAGTATCTCGTATACCAAAAAGTAAAGGGCTAACTACTCTATGAGCTGTAAGAATATTAGTCAATAAAAGCGATTGTAAAGTTGTATATTGTTTATCTAAGTCAGGTGGGTTTATAGGTGTTATACTAGGCTCTCTATTTTTATCGTCGCTAAACGTTAAAACAAATTTACCCGCTGCTTTAGCTCCTACAAACTTATCTACAATACTTTGTTCTATACGCATACGTTCTTCTTGCGACGGAACTCCATTGTTAAACGAAATGAAATAACTCCCTGAAAAAGAATTTTCTATATTAGATAAGTGAAACTCACTAACTTTCTGATCTATTAAAGCCCAGTTGCACCCAGCTACATAATCTGGCGTATGGTATATATCCATATTAGGCGAATAAGTTCCTGAATATAATATCTGACTTGGTGAAGTCCTATCGTTTAAATCAAAAGCTGGCACTTCTTGCGGTGGGTTTTGTCTTGTGTCGCTCCAGTCGCTACTAATATGAAAAGTATCTATAACGCCCATTTCATTAGGTATACCCACTCTTAAACGTTCTACTGGCACGTGATATATTTCTGCTATCTTAGTTCGTTCTGCGTTCCATATAATATTTAAAGCAAAACCACCCTGAAGTTTAAAATCTAAACTTATTTTCTTTATTATTTCGTGTAAACTTTCTTTGCCGTTAGCGTGGTTTAAAAAAGATTTGAGTTCTAAATTATCGTTTTCTTCGTCTTCGCAAACTATATCTTCGCCAGCGATCATATCAGCCGTAGTATTTATAATTGCTGCATGAGTAGAACTATTATAATATAAATCTATTAAAAATTGCGGGTAAAGATTAACCCAGCCTTCAGCTCCATACTCTATATAATTACGCCCCCTTACTTCTTGAACTTTAGGTGCTGTTTGTGTTTCTAAATTTATACTTAAAACTTTTGTTTCTTTTTTAACTGGTGTTTTTCTTTTGCTCATTTTATCAATTTTTACAAATATATTATAATTTGTTTAAATAAGTATTTAATTTACTTCTATTAGAACTACTTAACACTTCGTTAGTTATTACTATTTCTTTTATAATACCGTCTAATTGACCCCCTATTGCGTCAATATCTAAAGTTCCACTTACTACCCCAGTTTCGTAACCTGACGTTGTTATTTGTGTTAAACCAGTGCCGTCTAAATATATAGTTACTCTATTACTACCGTCCCTTTCTACTCCTATATTATAATACGTATCTGTTTCTACTGTAGTAGTAAAACCTATTTTCTGACTATTGTTTATTTTACCTCGTATTTCGCTTGTATTTTGTATTCTAAAAAAGTCTTCACTACTAGTGTCTTTATCATAGAAAAATAAATCTGTAGCTCCTGAACTAAAAGAAGTAAACTTTACACGCATATACATAGAAAATTGCCCTGAAAAATTTAATTGACTTGTTAAGTGTAGTTTGTCGTTTTCTGTATCTGCACTTTCTACACCTCCGCTATCTTCGTTAAACGTAAAATAATTGTTAGGAGCTGTTAAGTGATTATTGTTACCTGACTGATCGCTCCATTGCGTTACACTATCGCCGTCTTCAGCTTTTGTGCCGTCGCTTTCTAAAATATCAATATCATTTTGAAACCACGCTTGTAAACCACCTAGATTAGCGGGTGTAAACTCACCACCTGAAGTTTTTATATTTAAACCTAGTCCTAGCCTCATTATCCAGCTTTTTCGTCAGTTTCTTTATAACCTATAGCAACCCCTGAAGATAAATCTATAGCTGTTATATGCCCGAAAATAACCGTTCCAGCTGGTATAGTTGTATGCAAAGCACTTTCGCCAGTGTGATAAGTCATAGTAATAGAAGTTATTACACTTTCGGTAACAAAGTGAACGCAATACCAGTCTTTACCAGTTTGCGCCGCTGTAGTAAAACATTCACCTGAACCTTTACCTAGTTGTTCTCTTAAAAGAGTGTTATTATTGTCTATTAAACTCATTTTTTAATTTTTTAATTTGTATATAAATAATTGTTAGTATTGTCGTTTTGTGTATATTTAGTATAAGATACTTGTTCTGAACCTACAGTTTCTGATATTAATAATTTACCCACTTCTACTTTACCCTGCACTATACCATGCGTTGAAGCTACTGGTAAAATGTCGTTTTCAGTTACTGGTGCGTTACCAGCACTTATTGCTACAGCTCCAGTCCAACTAACCTCAAAGACTTCATATTTGTAATAACCAAAAGGTTTGAAATTAATTTTATACATATAAAGGTCGTCTGTAGTATCGTGTAAAAACTCACATTTAACATACCTTTCGTTATGTATTAAACTTTCTGCATAACTATATTTTACTTCTTTTGTCATATCATTTGTAAACTTAAATAAATATCGTATTTTACTTTTGTCTACTGAAGTATTTATGCGTTGGTCTTCTAAAGTTAAATAAGCTGTTACCGTGTTACCGTAAATTCCATGTATCATATAATATAATAGAAAAACTTACTTTTTATTTTTATTTTGTAGTTTCTGTAGTTTTACTTTTTTTCTTAGGTTTTGTAAAAAATTGTTCTATACCTAAAAGTTCCACTTCGTTAGATTTTACGTTGTCTAAAATAATCATACGCCCAGTTTTACATATAGTAACACCTTTGTATTCGTCTTTTAATTTATACATAGTTTTTTATTTAATTTTAAAAAAAAGGGGCAGCTATTGCCACCCCTTCTTGATTATGAAAACATTACCTTTTCAGGCTTGGAGTTTTACGAAGTTTGTATACTATTAAACGTAAACGCCGAGTTGTCTAGTGGCGTAGTAGTATAGTCAGCTACAGTTTGCATAGGGTTAGGTTCTTGACTTTCAAAAGTCCAGTCGTAACCGTTAAGATCACCTAAACCAGCACCTGAACTATTAGTTCCTGAAGCTAATTCCATACCATTATCTAAACCACAAGCTAATATAACATTTTTACCTGCGTCGTTTAATTCGTTTAATTCTACAAATATTATTAGTCTTTGTGCCGCTAATACTTTTAACTCGTTTTGATCTGCCGCAGTCAATTTGTGTAATTTAATATTTACACTTGGCGTATAAAAAATAGTGCCATTTTCACTTGAAGCGTTTACCGTTTCAGTTACTGACGCTGTTCCACGTTTTAATAAGTATTTATATATATCGTCAGAACCGCCTAAATCAAAATCTGTTAAAGAACCACTAGCTGCTACAAATGAAGTTAAATTATCATGTTGAGCTAAGTAGATAGCTTTAACACCTCCTACAGTATCTCTACAAGTGATATTTCTTCCTTTTGTTAAATTACATGCCATAGTTTCTTTATTTTTTTAGGTTAATAATTATGCTTGTTTTGTAATATCTGAAGCTACTCCAGTTTGAACTCCTGCAGAATATTTACAAACTACCCTTAAATTATCTGAACCGTCAAGCTTAGCCATATCTAGCATAGAAATCTGAGTAGCGTCAGAAAGTAAGTCAGTTCCAAAGAATTGGTTACCTTTTTCAGCTGCTACCATTACATTGTCTGAAATTCCACCTACTACAGCGATCTTAATTCCTTCAAAATATGGAGTGTAATCAGATTGCATGTTATAAGCATTTACATAACCTAAAGTAGAAATAGCAGAAATATAAAATCTGTAAGTCTTTGGGTTCATGTAGATATATAAATCTTCAGAAGCTTTTGCATATACGTTAGCTGGTATATCAGCTACTAAAGTTTGTAGGTTAGCTACTATGTTAGCTGCTGTATAAGCTGCAGAAGCTGACGAAGACGTAGGAGCGTCTAAAGCATACATTCCAGTTGAAGCAGTTAAAAATCCTTCAAACTCACCGTTATTAGTTGCTGCTCCAGTCCAGCATGAAGTTTCAGTTGAATTTGCTATTTGTTCTGCTAAGTGGCTCATAACAAACGCTGAAAAGTCAGCACTCATACCATTGTTATTTGCTCCTGCAGTCATTTGTAAAGCTTGCCAGTCAGCAAGTAAATCACCTTTACATAAATCTACATTAATTTGTAAATTTTTTGGAGTTAAAACTTTTTCAGTCATTGTTAAAGTTCCACTATCTGTAAAATCACAAGTAGCATTTCTTACTAAAGTAGCACCTACTACTTTTGTAATATTTCTTTTGTATTTTACGTTTTCTAAGACTGTTAAGTAGTCTAAACTTTTCGCTGATTTTAAGGCTGCAGAAATATACTGCCCAGCGTGATCGCCACTAAAATTTGAAGTTATACTTAAACCCATTTTTTTATTATTTTTTTGTTATTATTAAATTATATTATTTACCTAAGTTAAATAGGTATCTTTCTTTAGTTGTTAAAGCTTTATACTCACTTGACGAAAGTTCTTGAATAGCTGACTTTCTTTTTTTACTAGAAAACTTTTTGCTTTGAACTGGCTTTGCAGCTGGTTTAGCTTTTGTAAAGTTCTTTTTTACTGACTTAACCTTTTTAGGTTCTTTTATTGCGTCTAGTTCTTTTCTAATAATTGATAAAACTGTTCTCATTTCCTTAGATAAAGCTACTTCTTCAGCCTTTTCTTCTACTACAGCTACTGCAATTTCAGCTGCTTGTTGTGCAATTTCAGGTGTTACTTCGTCTGGCGTTGCTTCGTTGATAGCTTCAGCAATTTCTTCAGTAGCGCTAACTACTTCTTCTACTACTTCAGTTACCGCTTCTTCAGCTTCGTCTTCAGCTGGAGCTTCTTCTTCTTCGTATTCGTCTTTTTCTTTACCTGCGTCTACTTCTTCTTCTTCACCTTCAGAAACTTCAGAAATTACCCCTTCTTCAGCTACAGAAATTATTGTGCCGTCTTCAAGTTCGTAATCTCCGACTGGTAAAGGCATTGTAGTGCCGTCTTCTGCTAGGATCATTATATTTGCCCCAGCTACAAAATCAGTATCAGAAACTACTATAGTCCCGTCTGCCAATTTTGCTTGTGCTTCAAGCTTTATTTCTTTAGATAGTCCTAAAGCTTCTCTAATTTGATTTTTTAAATTCATGTTAAAATAATTTTATTTAATATATAATAGAAATTGTTATACTCTTATTTGATTTTCAATACTAATATATAGGCTCCCACTTTCCGAACCTATCACGACTTCGGTTTTCTAAGTCTTCTAGTTCTTTTAACCTATTTAATTGATCTTGCATTCCGCTAGGGTAATCTACGCCTAAGTCGTCTAGTGTAGTTTTCATTTCGTCTAGTAGGTATTCAGCGTTACCTCTTGCGTCGTTAAAGTCAAAACGCATAATATCGCGCCCGTGCATATAAGCTTCGTCGCCTTTATCCATAGTTTCTACAAAAGCTTCTTCTACTAAATAGTGCGCTAAGTCTAAGCTTTCGTCTATTTCGTCAAAGGTATTTAGTTCTACTTTTGTAGGTACTCTTTTCTTATTTGAAAACTTAGATAAATCTGTTTTCTTTACTTTGTTTATAAAATCTTCGTGTTTTTTCATAGTTTTAATTTATATAGTTTTCTGTTTCTCTTAGTACATTATTCATTGCTTCATTATCGCCTATATTATCTACAGCTCTTGATAAGTCTTGATATAGTTCACTATCCAAAGGGCTAGCTCCTACTTCTTCTAAAGCGTTGTATAGTTTTTCTAATAACCTTTGTCCTTCGTCATATTTACCTTCTACGGTAGTTTCATATTCTTGTAAGAAGTTATACTGCATTTCTAATTTAACATAAATTTCTGTAAATTGGTTTATTGTTGCTCTTAGATCTGAAGTGTTTTTAGATATTTCAGTTGATAAATTAATAGTTTCTTCTATATATTCATTTAAATCAGAAGCTATACTAAGTTTTTGTTTTTTCGGTTTTGCTACCTTCTTTAAGTATTCTATTTTTTTATTCATATTATTATTTTTTACAGCAGTTATTACCGCATAAGTTTAAACAAATTATTCCTAGTGTTATAGTGCAAATAAAATCGCAAATTATTTTTTTCATATTTTATGTAAATTGATTTTTAATTTCTCTTGTTTTCTCAAATAAATCGTGCTCCATGTTTTTACTCAATTTTTCAGCTAGTTCTTCAGCTTGTCTTTTTATATACTCTATATCGGTGCCTTCTAAGCTAATACCTAAAGTATTAAAAGTTTCTTCTATACTTTCTATTTGATCGCGCATTTCTGCATTATAGAATTCTCTAGCTGTATAAATTTGGTTGCTCCACGCTATAAAAGCGTCTTCTATAGGTTCTACTAAATTATCAGCTTCGTCTGCTAAGTCTATTAAGGTGCTTAACTTATCTTCTAATTGCGTTATTTTATTAAAATTAAGTTTTTGAACTTTAGATACTTTATTTAGGTATTCTAATTTTTTATTCATTTAACAATTCTTTAAGTGCTGTTAGTATTTTTTCGTTTGTAAATTTAGTATTTTTTTGTAGACTTTCTACACGATCTACAAAATAACCTTCTATACTTAAACCGAGTATTTTATTTTCTTTAACTAGTTTCCATACGTCAGGGTTTTCTACTTTCATAGATACGAACCACGTTCCTACTGGTAAACCCTTATATCCATATAAATTAGATTTGTCTTCGTCGCCTGCTTTTATCCAGCTTTCTACGGTTAAAATACCTGCAATACGTTCTTGGTGTTCTAATGTAGCTTTATGGTGGTTATTATGTTTTAAATATAACTCTGAAGCTTTTTTTACAGTATCTTTAGAAAAATAAACATAATATTCTTGATCGTTATTAGCGTCGTATCTAAAAATTTGTTTATTTGGTATAAGCGCTGGGCTTATTATTGTTTTTTTGTCTTCGTCTATTTTACTTAAAGTCAAGTTGTTTTTAGCTTTATTAAAATAAACCATGTTTTGTTCTATAGCTGGCGCACTTACTAAACTAATTGCGTCTATTGCTAAACTTTCTGCGTCGTCAGAAATAACAAGTTCTACGATTTTAGTATTTTTGTATTTCTTTTTCTTCTTTTTCTTAGTCATATTATATAATAGATATTTTAAATAGTTATTTGATTTTATATAGCACTTCTTCGTCTTATGTTTGCTAACTGATCTTGACTATTAGTTACTTCGTCAGTTACTACATAAGCACGTATAGCCTGATCTTCTTGTGCTCCAGCTAAACTAAAAACTTGATTAGCACCTCTAGGCGTAGGTGTGCTACCAGCTGGAGTTGAACCACCCTTGCCACCCCCTACGTCTTGTGCATATATTTGTCTTACGTTAGCTAAACCAGCAGCGATAGTAGCTCCAGCAGCTATAAAACTAGCGGGTGGTGGTAAATCACTCATAGCTTTTGTTGCTCCTACATAAGTATTTATAATAGCTTGAGCTGCGCTTATAGCCTTTTTTCTAGCTTGAAGTTTACGATCTTTAGCCGCATACTTTTCTTCTATAGCTTCTTTTGCCGCTCCAGTTGCTCCCGTTGCTTCTATTTCAGCTTCCATAGCAGCCGTATTTTTAGATATACTTGCGTCTATATTTGCTGTTATAGCGTCAATCATTTGCATAGAAGCGTCTATACTAGCTTGAACTACGTCTTGCGTATCTTGATTAAGTTCTTGATTTTGTCTTTTAATTATTAGGTTTCTAAGATTATTGTTTTCTATATCTAAATCAGCTCGTTCAAAACGTAATATTTGCAAAGCTTTTTGTAGTTCTTCGTTGTCTTCAGTAACTTCTATTTCTTCTTGTAATAATTTAATTTTTTTGTTTAAATCAGCTTTTCTTCTAAGGTGGGCTAAATCAAAATCTTCTAGTTCTTGTTTCTGTTTTTGTCTTAAAGTTTGCCCGTTGTTTTCTAATATTGCGTCGTTAGTTTCTCTTTGTAAATCTTTTATTTCTTGAAAAGCGCTATCGTATTCACTTAAACTATCATTTAAAAACTCAGCTACTTGGGTTGCTGTTTTTTCTGCTATTTCTTTACGTTTTTCTGCTAGTTCTTTTTCTGCGTCTTGTATTAATTTGTTGTATTTTTGTGTAATTAAAAGTTCTTGTTCTTTTGCATTTTCTTTACCTTCTAAAGCTTCTAATTCATAAGCAAGTTGCTGTTCTAATTTTAATATAGCTCGTTCTTCGTCAAGTTCTAGTTCTTGCAAAGCAATTTCTTCTTCTAGTTTTCTTAATTCTTCAGCTTCTTTTTTACGTTGTTCTTTTGTTTTATTAGAGTTTGCTTTATCCATTTGTTGAACTGATAATTGTAAACCTGCCTTTTTTTCTCGTAATTGTTTTAAAGCTTTTTCTTGTTCTTTTAAAGCTTCTTGCCCTTCAGCTGCTACGTCGGCAGGATCAAAAAACATACCCGCTATACTTTCACTTGCATAAGCTATATCGTCAACCCCAGGGAGCAAATTATATGCGTAAATTAAAGCGTCTACGGGTGCTGTAATCATTAATAGTAAACCAGTAAGTAAATCTTTATTTCTTTTAGCCGAAGCTATATCGGCTTCTATTTTTGCTTTTTGAGCAGCCATTTCTACTTCCGAAGCTTGTATTGCTGCGTCTACTGCTTTTATTTTTAAATCTAATATTTCTCTTTGGCTTAAACCTTGCAGTTTCATTTGATTTGTAGAACCCTCTGAACCTGATGCAGTTGAAATAGCAGTTGTTAATGTGGTTGCATTTCTTCTAACTATTGAACCACTCTCTGTATTTACACTTCTACCAAATCCATTAGTATGTTGTTTTTCATTTCCTGTTTGATAAATGGTTACACCTATTAAATTAGCTAAGGTGCCTGATACATTCGCATCAATAAAAATAACATTTCTAAGAAAATCAATTCCAACAATTGATACTACATTCCTATCACTACCAGTTCCAAATATTATTTTGTATCCTTCTCTAAATACTTTTGCATTATCAAGTTGAATTACTCTCGGCCCTATAAATCTTTGAATTGTAGCAGTTGGAGATACGAATTGTCTATAATAAATTTTATTTAAACCAGCCGTAGTATCAGTATCGTGAACTATAAAACTCTCATCACTACAATTTTTATAACCTTGAAATCTTGAATACACAGAAATCCAATCACCAGCTGCAAAATTAGAAGCTGATACAACAGGTAGATAATCTTGTTGGTAATCAATATAACCTGAACAACTTATTACAGTATTTAAAGTTTTCTCACTACCATCACAAATAATTGAAGCTCTTGTTTCATTTTCAACCCATATTCTATGTTGTTCTGAATTAGTTCCTTTTATAACTAATTCTGTGTTATCTTTCATTTCAAGTAATCCAGCTGAATCAGATTCACCCTCTGTAAAAACATTTGATTCTCCACCATGAACCGTTGCCCTACCATTAAGTTTAAATTGACTTCCACTTTGCATAGACCAACATCCGTGAATCGTTATATCACCATACCCATTTGTAGGCATATTCACAGTGCTTGAAGTAACACTATGTCCAGCAGCTATAGTAAAAG
>VTLG01005265.1_pt1 | contig 29199 bp, 48 predicted proteins | sample 4694571 | NCBI WGS metagenome assembly VTLG01 (sample SAMN12604809, study PRJNA352737) | marine metagenome | biome: ENVO:00000447; feature: ENVO:00000209|ENVO:00000569|ENVO:01000036; material: ENVO:00002151; isolation source: viral sequences binned using virsorter ...
ATTCAGACCAATATAAATAAAAGTCTTCTTTATCGTCTTTATCCATAAAATCTAAATTGTGAACGGCGTTTTTAAACGCACTTACTCTATCATCTATTTTACTTTTGTTTACTTTACTTATACTCTTATTTACTTTACTAGTAGAACTATCGTATTTCGTTTGTAATACGTTCGTATTATTCCACCTTTTACTAACGCTTTCTTTAGCTTTTTTTGACTTTAAATTTATTTCTTCTATGTGTTTGTTTAAACGCCTAGAATAAAAGCAACCATCATCAATAACAAATAAATCAAAATCTTCTATTACTGATCTTAATTTATCAGCATCACATTGTAATCCAAAAGCTATAATATCATATTGACTGGTGCATATTTTATTTTCTTCTGAGAATAACAATTCTAATACCGCCCAAAATATACCATATCCTTCATATCCTAAAGTGGCTCTTAATTTTATTATTCTTATATCTAAACGTGCTGAGGAATCGTGGTTAAAGTAAGTTTTTTTCATAATTATTAAATGTATAAAAAAAATAGGGCTTATACTAAAAATAGAAAATTATATAAACAAGTATAAAAGTACAAGCCCTATCAAATTAAAATGGTGTAGATTGAATTTTTAAATCTTTAATTTCATCTTCTAAAAGAATATCCTTAATGTTTAAGGTATTAAAAAATTTACCCTTCCATTCATTAGATTTAATATAAAACTCAATTGTAGCATATCTATCAATCTTTATTTTTCTATCATGAACAGTTATTGCTTCTTTACCAAAAATTTCAAATTGGTGTTTATGGTTAAAACCTGTATCGGATTCTTCTATAGTTATAAACATCTTTTCAAAAACATCACCTTTTTTTGTTGTGATTTCTTCTGTTTTTTTATCTATTATTTTACCTCTTATTTTATACATATTATTTATTTTATTGATTATTACTTTTTTTAAATTCGTCTGATTCTACTTCTGAATATACCCCTAAGGAATAAAATTCAGTAATCTGTAAAATTGCTCGTGCTTTTGAACGCTTTTCCGCCATTTCTAAAAAATAACTTGATTTGCAATTCTTGGGCTGTGCTGTTGCGTATGTTTCAATTTTAACATCATCTTTTGTTGCAATACATTTAACTGCACAAAAATCACGTTCACATACAACAACCTCGTAAGAACATTTTATATTATCTAAAGACATTATTTTTTCTACACCAGTTCTAGTTACAATAGGAATAGATTTACCGCCTAAAGACAATGAAAAAATATCCTCTTTATCTAAGCCATATTTAAAATATAATTCCTTTAATCTTTCTCGCTTTGTATTATTTTCCATAATTAAAATGGTTTTATAAATTTAACAATGTCCAAGTCAATAAGTTCACAAAGCCTTTCAGCATCATCTACGCTTAATTTACTAGGGTTTTTAATCTTTTTTAATGTTGTAGGATAAGACCAATCTAAAGCCTTAGCTACATCCATCTTATTCATTTCCTTTGCAGACATAGCTATTCTTATAACTTGCCTACGCATCATTCGTGAGTTCATATATTAATTTTTATAGTTAAAGTGCAATAATAGTAATTATTTTTAATAAAACAAAAAGATTATTTAATACTTATTAACAATCATAATGTTAATAACTTATAAAGTTTTTTTAACATAATTATCTTTGTATATAAAAAAATGTTTATATTTGTGTCATACAATTAAAACAAGTATTAAATTAAAAATATAAAAATTATGAAAAAAGAATTTAGACCAATTTATAAAAAAGAAGAATTATTACTTTTAGATAATGAATTTTTAGCAAACATAATATGTAGGCAAGAAAGAGAAATACATGAGTTGTATGAAGAAAATCAAGACATCTTAAAAGAATGGAAAGAATCAATTAAATCATTATAATATGAAAGCGAAAATTTTATTAGGAATATGTGCAACCTATATGATAGGAAGATTTTTAACCACTTTAATTTTTGGAATATGATTAAGGAATATATAATTACAGGCAAGGGTTATTACAAGACAATGGTTAATAGCCCTCTTTCAGTAAAGTTAGAAATGTGCGACATAGAATATAAAAGAGGAATAATATCTTTTAAAGGCACAGAAGAACAACTTGAAACATTTATAGAATCATTAATAGAAGATGAAACCGACTTTAAATATGATAGTTGGTATGAGAAAGAAGAATATAATAACCTAGAAAGAATTTATTTATTATGAAGTATTTACAAGATTATATGGAAAGTGGACAAACCGCATTATTTAAAGAACAAAAAGTATTTTTTGCCTTTAGTAATAATCAATTAAATGAAGGTATAAAAAAATATGATTTAAAAGGTATTAAGCTAGTTTCTTTAGGCAGTGGAATGTATTGTCCTAAAACTAATGCAAAAGCAGTAATAAGGGCATTAGATGGTATATATCGCTTAGGCATAGAGCAAGACATAAAAGAAAATGGTATTGACAAAATAATACTTAGAGAATTATATAACCACGAATGCTTTTATACTGGTGACATAACTGATTGTGTTAATAAATTAAAAGATTATCCTATTACAAAAAATCAAATAATAAATATATATAGAAAAAATTATGAAATTTAAAAACTTACATGACATAAACACCTTTTCATGTTCAGATAATGAGGTTTATTTAGTAGGCAAAGATGAACATGGAAAAGATTTTACAATAGTTTTAAATGCTTTTGAGCTATTAGAATGGGTAGATATTAAATATATTAAAAAGCAAACAATTAAATACATTAAAGAATTATGAGATCAACACACTTAACTAGAACATTAGATTATTTAAATCAATTTGGTAGTATAACAACGCTAGATGCTTTTAGAGATTTAGGTAATACAAGACTATCTTCAACTATTTTTTTATTAAGAAAAAAAGGATATAAAATAGAATCAGATTCTATTGATGTTCCAACAAGATGGGTAGATAAAAATGGACATAAAAAACTTACGCAAGTAGTTCGATACCGACTTGCATAGATAATAGACAGGCATATATATTGAACACATTAGGTTGCGTGACGACCAAATCTAAACAACCTTATATATGCCTACCTACTATTTTTTTGATCTGTGGTGTCTTTTAATAAAATTCATCTTTTCCTCTACGGACATTTTACTTAACAATCTGTTTGCCTCGCTGTCTATCTCTTTATAAGTATAATGACCTTTAGATGAATATACAAATCTTTTTTTCATTTTACTAAAATTATAATTGCATTAATAAAGATATGGGCAAATTTCCGTTATTCAAAATACAAGCACAACCAATTACTTGACGTTTAAAATTCTTGGCGTAAGCTGCCGCATAACTTTTATGATTTATTCCAACGCCTGTTTGACAGGCAAATACTCTAAATTTTTTTCCAACTAACCATCTAACATAACCCTCAGTATGTGTGTGTCCGCACACACTTGACATCATGTTGTTTTTTGCTTTTGTATAGGCTTGACCGCCTTCGCCATGTTCGTATAAAACATCATCATAAACAACACTTTCTACCCAATTCCAATCAGGTGTATTTAAAACCTCATTATATCCTTTAATCCAGGCAGAAGGAATACCACCAGTCATGCTTTTACGAGCAGCCATTCTATCATGGTTGCCTACACAAACATCTACACCATTTGGGACAGTATCATTGTTAAATGCTTTATACCACCTAGCTACTCTTTTAATTGCATATTTTAATTCATCTCCTGCACTAAGACCGTCAGGATCAGGCTCATGATAACTAAATCCATGAGAGTCGATAATATCGCCGATAAAAATTACTTGATTACAATTCCATTTATAATACTGTTCTACACAATGGTCAAGATATTGGTCTAAATCAAACGGACAATGCAAATCACCTACAACAAGGATGTTGCGAATTTCATTAGACCGACTAGCTTTTATTAAGTCATATTCTGACTCAGTAAGTCTAGGTCGATATGGTCTTAAATTATCTATTTTTTCTTTATTTTTTCAAATCCTCGACTTCCAAAATATGCACCTATTGTGGTTATAAGACATATTTCTAACAAGGCAACCCACCGTTCCTCTACGTTAAAATTAATTGTACCACTATCTATGAATACTAATAATACTGTTGAAATTATTAGAAATGCTAATGTTAGTGGTCTGATATTTGCAGGTAACCAACCTGCTTTTGCATCTGCTTCCCAACGTCTAGTAATTTGTTCATCTGCATTTGCTTTAGCATCTAAGAATATCTGTTCAAATTTAATCCTTAATTCTTCTCGTTCTTCTTTGGTTGTCACAACATTATCAACAAGTTTATTAACATCTAAGGACATATTTCCAAACAGTTTACCTAAAAAACTCATAAAGATTTATATTTAATTAAAGGTCTATATCTTGTTTTGTTGTGGTCATCTTTGTAAGCTACTAGGGTTTGTCTTCTATTGTCTGACATTTTCCAGCTAATATGAATCCAATCAGGACATTCACTATCGCGGTCTAAAGTTGCCCCGCCAAATTCTAATATACATTGGTCATAATCTATATCTAAATCAATAAGGGCTTTATAGATTTTAAGGTTATCCATTTTGCCCCGTTTTATAAATTGACAATCAATAGCTTCATAGCGACAATGCTGTGAATTTTCAGAAGAACCAATGACAGCTGATAACTCAGGGCTTCTATAGCCGCTAGTGATCCTAATTGGGGCAGATAATCGTTCCCGTATCGGCTGCAAAAGGTTAGCGGCTAGAAGCCTTAATTTAATAACACCTTCTTTAGTTGGTGTGTTGTTTATTCCTAGTCTTAACGCTGTGTTAGATTTAACTAACTCATGTAAGGTAAAATTTTTGGTTAAAATCATTCAAATTTAGTTAAATATATTTTATCAATAGCATTTTGCAAATCATCAATAGTTATATCTAATTCCATCATTATATTAGCTTCAAATCTTGCAACCTCTATGCTGTTGTCAAAAATAATAATTGTAGGCACAGCCAGTATATCGTGTTTTTCTTGTTGTTCAGGATTGTGACATATAACAATATCAGACTTTTCACAATCTTTTAATTCGGCTATAGTGTAATTATTATCAGCGTTCCACTCACTATTAAAGTGAACAACCTCAACTTGACCATTACATGAACCTACACAAAAAAAGAATATACCTATTATTATATATGGTAAATTATTCATTATTTAATTTTATCTATTTTGCCTCTTAAATACTTCATATCCTCTTTAATCTCTTTAACATCTTCTTGTGTTGAAAGAATAGAAGCACGAATTAATTTATCTTTTAATTCAAATTCCTTTTCACTAATAGGCATTTCAGGTAATGTCTTTGCAACTTCAACTTCCGCCATTAATGTAAAGTAAGTAGCAGATAATGATATTACAAAACCAATTATCATTATAATAGTTTTTAAATCAAGCGTAAATTCTGAGGATTCGTTTATTTTCATTTAATACAATTTTTATCACATTTTTTACCTGAAAACTTTTCTACGCCACTTATACCAAAACAACCAAGCACAACCCAAACAAAAGAATCGTAAACAAATTCATTTATTATTAAGTCTTTACCTGCCCACCCACTAAGTAAATCAGCAATCATTATTAAACACATTATTAAAAAAGCTACAAAACCTATTATAGACTTTTCGTTCCAATCGTTATTATCTTTAAATATATTCATCATAATTTATATTTTATTTTATTATTTTCTATGTAAATATTTTCAGGCTTTGATATAACCTTACCATTGAGATTATACAATAAACCTGTATTTTTTGATTTGTCTAATATCTCTTGCAATTGAGTGTTGCAAGGTAAACCACTATTACAATCAATATATTCTGTAATAATTATATCTTGAAATTCTACAATAGTGTCTGTTAGATATTCTGTGATGTATTCTGTTTCTATTATTGTTTCAACAATAGTATCTATTTGTATAATTGTTTCAATTACAGGTATTTCAATATATACTGTGTCGCAAGTTTCACCATATAATCCACAATCTGCTAGTGTTGTTGGTACGGCTTCTGCTTCATCTGAACCATCGTTACAATCTGACCAACCGTCATTAAGATAAAATAAGCCACCATCACCATTAGGAACGCAACCATTAGGGCTATACTGAGTCCAATTAGACTCATCATCTCCACAATAAAAACCATTTTGTTCAACACATAATTCGCAATTTGTTTGACTAAATACATATCCTGATAATAAAAATAAATACAATAATTTTTTCATAACTAATAGATTAAATAATTAAACCCAAATTTACACTCATACACAGGCTTGTCCCAGTAGTTTAAATATGTGCCTTCTGCAAACAAACCTAAATGCTTAGTAACTCTAATCCCTAATATGCCCCCTGCGTCCATTTCTAGCCATTCTAAGGCACTATCTCCATACTGGTAAGAGAACTCATCTAAACCATAGTGATAAGGCATTAGATTCGCCCAAGCATGAAGCCAAAATTTAGGGGTATATTTATAGTATTCAACACCTAGTACAACACTAAGTTCTTTTTGCATACCTAATTTCTCTAATTCTCTAGCATTAAAATCAGCTATTGCTTGACCAAAATAATGCTTGTAAAATTCATCATTAGATGTTGCTAATAATTCACCGTCTTTAAACCAGTGAAAATCACCATTAACAATCTGACTTGAATAGCCAAACTCTTGTGCTAATTGTGGGAAGGATTGTTCACCAGGAATCCAAAAATCACGAATAGGAACAAAACCATACGGATTGTGAATACGGAATAAACCGCCAATTGTAAAGTCAAAATCACCTTTAGTAATTCTATATCTAGTGTCAATAGAATTGTATTTTAAATCTACTCTTTGATTATCTGTATATTGTAATTTAGTTACGCATCTAGTTCCCAAGTATCTAAGCCAAAAATTTTGCTCATTATATATATCCCCGCGACTGCGTATAAATGAATAATTAAATAGATACTCAAAATTGGTAGCATTACCAACAGTAGAATTGTCTGAAATAGCCTTTTCATTTCCATAATACCAAGTTTTAATTTTTTGCTGATACGAAAAACGAGCAATTTTTCTTATTCCTACGGTTAAATTGTAGTCATAAGGATTTACTTTTGTAACATCTTCATAGCCTTTAGCAATTGATCTGTAGTCTTCTTGTTCAATCATGCTTGTATTAATACTCATTGATGTATAAATAGTAGAGTATTTAAAAAAATCTATTTGCCCAAAAGACAAAAACGGAATTAATAATAATAAGTATTTTATCATAGTACTTTAGTATAAGCATAAGTAACGTAAATATCACAAGACCACCCACCATCAAAAGCAGCATTTGACCAACATATAAAGGGTTTGTTTAATATAGATGTTTCACAAGCCCCTGATGTTCCTGGATTAGACGAAAGACAATACGTTATATTAGTGGTTTTTCCATTCATCATATCCCGAACCTGTTTCCAATAAAAAGTATCGTTATCTTCAAAACCTAAATGAAAATTATTACTTGATGATTCAGTGCTACTTGCATAGGTACAAAGAATTGTAACAGCCATAGGTGTAATCATATAACCACTTAAAGCACCCACTAAAGTTTTAGGCGTTGTGTGTAATGCCTGCACTTCTGTATTGTTTAAAGAGAATTTATCAGTTTGGATAACATATTTAGAATCTATTTTTTTAGATGTACCCGCACTACTACCTGTAGTGTCGTTTACGTCCACCACCATAAATAAATCACCGCTACCTGTTTGTTGTTCTAACGCCGTCTTGTCTGTTAGTCTTTGTCCCGCCATTGTTTAATTTTTTAATATAATGTTTTAACTTTTTAAAGTTCTCCAAACTCTTTGGATATGTTCTACGTTCCTTAACAGCCATAAATAGTAATATCTGCACCTTGTAAAAAACTTTTTAATCTATTGCTTCTAGGTGCTGTAGGCTCTAGTTGTATTCCTGCAAAATAATTGGCTGTGGTAGGATCAAGGTCACTACCAGTATTACTCGTGTACTCACTAAATAAACTTGAGTTATTTCTTAAATAATCTATGCAACGCTGACGATAAAATTCAGCTGCATCTTTAGCTCTATCAATTACAGGTCTTAAATCTTCATAAGTAGCACTTGATGATTGTTCTGTAGCACCCATTACCACGATTGCATTATTAACAAATCTAAGTCGCATAAATGGTGCTAATTCTGCAAAAGAAAATTGCACTAATGCAGGTTGGATATAAGTTTCTACAAGTGTTTTATAATTACCTGTCAAACTACCTGCTTGAATATCTGACTTTATTTTAGCATCTAAATCAGTTCCAAGAATAGGTAGTATATACATATCTTGTGCTAATAAGATATAAGGCATTATTAAGTTGTCATCTACTGAACCACCTAATGCTGTGTCTTTTTTAAGCCTTGTGGCTGAAATCATTAATGTATGTTGTATAGCCATATTTTTTTATTTTATACAGGTGTTGACCTGCTTCGTTCTGTTTCTTTTCTTGGTTTTAAAAATCCATGATTAGGTAATTTCCAAGTTGTTTTTCTCATTTCTGCATCATCAGGCATAGGCATTTTTCCATTAGCAAATTGCTGTGATACTAATCTAAAATTATTTAGCGTTCCATTTGGTAGGTATTCGCCTTCTGTGTATTCTTTACCATCAACATCAACAAATGTTTGTCCTTTAGGTACTTGCCTTCTAAAATAGAACACTCGTTCCCATTTATGCTTACAGTTAGCACCGCCTTTGTAAAGGGCTATATTATAGGTATTAGAACCGTTTGGTCCAAAGCCCTTATTAACAGCTTTTTGTGATGCTTTCTTTAAATCTTCCATTCTATATAATGTTCCTTGTTTAGATTTAGCAACCATCTTTTCGCAAAACTTTCTGCTTGTTACTTTACCTGTTTTTTTATCAATAGATAATGTTTGTGAATATCTATATAAAACTCTAAACATTCCAATATCACTAGAGCTATCAGCTACATTTGGTGTCCCTGCAGGAGCATAAGCAAATTCGTGGTATCGACTATCTATATTATGTTCGCTTAATTCTTCAATATGTGCTTCAAACCATTCATCTTTATCAAGTGTAATACCTATTTCATCAAAATAGTCTAAACAAACATCATCATCATCAACATCTATTGCTTCCATTTCCACTAATTCCTCAGTATTTATATCTTCTTTTGTAACGCCTTCTTTCTCTTGGTCTTCTTCACTTTGTGTCTTTGTAACTTCTAAATCAATGAAATCAGCGGGTTTAAGCGATTTAAAGTACAAATCAAGGTTTATATCATTAACTTGAAATATCTTGTTTAAACCCCGTATTAACGTGGATTGGAAGGGTACAATTACCGTATTTGAAAAAAGTGAAAATGCGTCCCTCAGTTCGTCTGCATTATTACCTAAACCACCGCCTTCTGCTCGTATTCCAAATAATATCGGTGATGTTACTCTATGACCTGCTAGTATTTGATTAACGGATTGTTTAGACATTTCTACCCACGCTGACTGAGCATCATTCATTTGGATAGGTTCTATAGTGGGTGTTGTTTCTTTACCATCATTAAAAGTGATTAAGATTTTACCTGCATTTCCTGTTCCTGCAAACTTTTGATTTAATTGTCTTTCAATAGTCCTTCTTTCTTCCTCGGTAGGCACACCATTAGAAAATCCTACGTGCATTGATGGTGTCATACCACTAGTGATATTAGATAAATGAAACTGAGCAATCTCTAATTCCATTTGAATCCAATCTGTCGCTGCAACGTAATCAGGTGCAAAGCCATAAAATAATGCAGGGTTTTTATCTCTAATCATTAGTATTTGACTCGCTTGTGTTCTATCTTCTGTATTAAAGGCTGCATAAGGTCTTGGTCTGTATTCAGATTTTTTAGCTTTAGACCAATCAGCAGAATAATAATAAGTATCTATTTCGCCATCTATCATTTTACCTGAACGTATGTATTGTGCAGGAATGTGAATCATCTTAGCTATTTTACTTCTATCCCTTGACCATATTACATTTACATAACAACCACCGAATAGCTTTAAATCTAATGCAAGGTCTTTTAATACATCATCATCAGAATTATGTAATAGTTCCGTTAAACGCAAATAAGACTCTTTAGTGTCTGTATTATCATCAGCATTAGTAGCAGCTAAACCCTCACCATAGATCATAGCCCCTATTGACTTAACTAAAGCACCATTAATAGCACTTCCTAAGAATAGCTCTAGCAAATAATTTGGATAAAGGTTGTCCTCGCCAAAAGATACCCAATCATTTCGAGTATCTTCAATTAAATGAGGTATGTTATAATGTGATAATTTTATTAAATCTAAATTCATAATTATATTGTTATATAAACACTTTCTGTGTCTGTATCGTTAGTTGTGTATGCTTTGTAATCTACTGTAGAACCACCTGTAATAGTAGCAAATTTTAAATTAACCAAACCATTATAAACAACCTTAATAGTATTAGCTACTACTAAATTAGTATCGTTGTTATTTTGGTATATAGTTAAATTATAAAAACCAAAAGGAAAATCATCAGTTCCAAATAAAATATCTCCTGCTGATAAATTTTCTGTACCACCAGGTGCTACAACTTTAACGCCAATACCAACTGACCGTACTTGATTAGTCAAATATAAGGAATAAGGTAATGCTAATTTAGTATTTCCTGTTAATTGACTTTCAAAAGAAAGTAAAGGCTTATAAGCCATGCTAGTCATTTCATCATAAATACTAACATATCCCTGTTGGATTACATTAACAAAAGAATACTGTATTAATTGAATCATATTATTTATTTTCTGTATATAGTGATAATCTTACGTCTTCATCTAAAGCTAAAATTTCTTCTTGTGATAGTTCATCTAAAGGTTTATTAATAGAAAAAACAATCCAATCCTTCCATTCTTTTTTAAGATTCCAAGTCATATTTATTTTTCTTTTTAGGTTTAGGTTTTTCTTCTATGAAATAAGAATTTCTAATACTTTCACCTAGTTTCTTTATTTCCCATTGTGTTAAATCATTTAAGGGTGCGTTACAATTCGGAACGGTTTTCCCTTCGTATTCTTTTTTTACTTTCCAAGCCATAGTCTTTATTAATAAATATAAAAGTTAGATTATTGTTTTTTAGTGTACAAAAAAAGGGGCAATAAAACCCCTTCTTTCTTTTTTATAGAGTAACGATTATGTTCCTGAAACTATAGTCAATTCAGAATCTGCATCACCTAATTGGTCAAATGGATAATCTGTACCACTTCCATTAGTTTTCTTAATTGAGTATATAGGTTCTTTTTCTTCTGCACTAAATTCTAAAGTATATCCACTCATGTCACCCTTTGCCGCACCACTAACAATAGTTCCACCTGTTACATCACAACCGTTATCAAGACCTAATAAGAACACATTGTCATTATTATCTTGTACAAAGATTTGAACTCTATTGTAAGCAAGTAATTTAATTTGATTTGATGTTGCAGGGTCAATCTTTTGTAAGGTTACTGATAAAGTTTGTGAAAAAAATGTAGTTCCTGTAGCTGCATCAGCATTAACATTTACAGTCATACTAGACAAATTAGGTCTTAAATCATATTTATATAGAGTCATAGTAGAACCTGTTGGTGTACCATAAGCTGACCAACCTGTAAACCCCGCTGTATCTATTTGCAAAGGATCAGTTCCATTAACTGTCATATGCTGCCCTATATTAGAAGAATAATCTGCACAGAAAAACAGGGTTTTTAATCCGCCCAATTGATTTTTGCAGTCAACGTTTCTTCCCGCCGTTAATAAACAAGCCATATTATTTTTTTTTTAAAAGTTAATAAAAGGGTGGTATATTTCAACCACCCATTTTAAAGTATCTATTAAGTCCAAACAGTTGAACCATATACACCATCTGTTGCTACAGCAGTTTGTACACCTACCGCAAAGTTCATTACAACTCTTACATTATCTGAACCATCGTATTCGTAAGTAGGGATTAAACGTGCTTCAGTCCAATCCGTAGCTAGGTTAGTTCCAAATACTAAGTTTTCAGGATAAGTGAAAAGGATAGTATCGTTAAACATACCTGGACATCTGTAAATTGGATAACCAAAGTAAGTAGCAGTATCAGCTTTTGCATCAAATCCTAATCCTGAGATTTGTCCTTGATTAGAACCCGCAGCAGCTAATGCTTGAATGTAAAAACCATAAGTTTTGTTATTCATGTAAAAACCAACGCCTGGCTTAGTTAACATTCCTGAATGATTAGCAGCAGCTGAATCATAAACAGCAGCCATATCAGTAAGAATATCAGCAGCAGCTAAAGCATCAGCAAAATCTACTTCTGAGAAATCTTTACACGCTGAAGCGTCTGCACCTGCCTCATCTTGAGTTCCATCATCAGATAAGAAACCAACTCCGAAAGGAGAAGCACCCTGCCAGATTCCTATTTCTAATTGAGCAGCAGCTTTACCCGCAACTACTTGTAGTAAGAAATCAGAAAATGCTTGTGGTAAGTTACCATTTCTGTCCATTCCTTGTCCCATCCATGTTGGGAAAATTGTGCCTCGACAAATTTCTTCGTTAACTTTAAGATCAGTTAATGAAAGAACTTGCTCACTTGTTGATGTGTCATTTCCGCTAGAGAAAGAACACGCAGCAGCAACAATAGGATTAGCACAAGCTATATTGTTAATTACTGCACTTTTTGTTAAACCATCTAAGATTCTAACATAACCTTTAGCAACTGTGTCAGGACTTCTCAAGGCAGCAGTCACATAAGGCATTGCGTGAACACCTGCGTATGTATCACCATTCACAGTAATGTCAAATTCACGTCTTTTTGATAATTGAATTTTATTCGCCATTTTTTTAAATTTATTTGTTATTAATGTAATATGCTGTCCTCTCCATTGGTGACAGTTTCGCTAAATCAACAGTTGCACTAAAGTTTTGACCTTCAGGATTGTAAGAAATACCTTCCGTAGCAGGTTCGCCACTTAATTCAACTATTTTGCTTTTAAGTTCTTCTATTTGTGTCATAAGTTCGCTTATAACTTCAGAACTCATTTCTGTTTTATCTTCTTCAGATTCTTCTTTGTTTTCTTCGGAAACTTCTTCAGATAATTCAGCAGATGCTTCTACTTTATCTGCTTTTAAATCAGCAACTGCATCCTCTAAATTTTTAATTCTTTTTTCCATACCTGCCCAATCAGCAACATCAGCCTCCTCAGCTAATTCTTCTTCTTTAGATTCTTCAGATACTTCTTCAGAAAGTTCTTCTTCAGATGCCTCAACATCTTCAGCTTCTTTTTCTTCTCCTAAGTCTAGGATTTCAGACGAATCGCCTATTGTCATTTTATTTCCGTTTTCCATTGTATAGCTTCCCGCCGACAATGCTTCTGCTTCGCCATCATCTCCGATAGCAAATACTTTAGAGCCAATCATGAATTGCTCATCTTCTGTAGCAATTACACGACCGTCATCTAATTTCATTTCAGCGTAGAATTTTACGCTATAAGATTTAGGTTCGTTTTTCATTTTTAAGATATTTAAAATTTTTTCTATAGTTCCCATAACATTAATAAATATAAAAGGGTTAAAACTGTTTACTTCTTTATCGTTTTACTGTCTTATTTTTAATAGCTGCACAGACTTTAGCAGCTGTTTCTTTATTGCCGTATTCTTTCATTTGATCCCTCATACAATCATCCCATGAATACTTTAACATAGCTTTTCTTTTAGCATAAGCAACATACTCTAACATTTTGTATTTACGTTTATACTTTCTTTTGCGTTTTTTTGTATACAATTCTTCTTTCATTGTAGCAGTAGAATGGTCAGCACAAGGCATAAATAATTTAACACCATCAACAGTATGAGGGTGTGAACCTGAACAACCCTTAAACATCTCTGCATAGATTTCAGCTTCTTCTTTACTTCTAAATAATGGCTCACCATCTAAAGAACCAACAGGGTTTAATTCGTTTTGTAAAATAACATCTTTAATCTTACCTAACATTACCTCATCAGGACAATCTTCACATACCTCATCTAATATATCTACTTCTTTTGATGCTTCTATTAGCTTATCCGTAAAATATCCCTCAATAGAAAAACCTCTAACTTCTTTATTTTTAATAGCATCCCATATTTCAGGATTGTTTTCTGCTGATACTTGAACAAACCACGTTCCAATTGGTAAACTAGAGAAACCATACATATTGGATTTGTCATATTTTTTATCTTCTTTAATCCACGACTCTACAACAGTTAAACCGCTTATTGGGTCTTTGTGTTCAAGTGTGTGATTATTGTTGTTTAAACTAGACATAAATAGCTTCTGTGCTTGTTTAATAGTTTCTTTAGTAAAGAACACATCGTATTCTTCATTTGTTTCCTTGTCTAGTCTAGGTATTTTTTTATCAGGAATAAGGATAGCCCCTATTAATTGTTTTTTTTCTTCATCAGCTTTTGCAAGACTTAAAAAGTCATTATTAAAAAAGACGAAATTTTCTTCTATAGCAGGAAATTTGACAACGCTGATCGCATCAACGCCAAACATATCCGCAGTTTCATCTATAATTAGTTCGATTAATTTTCTTATTTTTCCCATAACAATAATAAATATAAAGTTCTTAATTTTGTTTACAACGTAGCTTGTACTTCTAGTTCTTCTTGTAAAGCCTGTGAATTACTAATATCATTTTCTACTACGTATGCTTGTACGGGTGCTGCACCCCCTAATGTTGGTGAACCTAATGCTTGTATATTAGGCACTAATGCACCTATTCCTGTAGGTCCTTCTTCTTGTATTTCTGTATCAATTGAGCTTATTTTTGGTTCAGGTGTTGGAATACTAACACCGTCTGCACCTGGTAACTTAGTGTCTTTTATTTGTTTAACACTAGCTATACCTGATGCTACTACACCTGCTGCTGCTATAGCACCAAATATACCACCTTGTGCTAATGCTTTAGTTGCACCCTGATATGTGTTAATTAACGCTTGACCTATAGCTAATGCCTTACCTGCTTTAGATTCTTGCCCTAATACACTACTTACCTGCCCCATAGATGTAGCTAGTATACCTATTTTTTGGTCAGCAGTTAATTTATCTATTTTTGTTGATGCTTTACTATATTTTTTTTCAATTTCTAATAATGCAGCAGTTTCTTCTTTTTTTAATGCTATTGCATCATCTACAGCTTGTTGAGAATCTATCTGACCGTCCATAAAAGCCTTTGTTGATGCTGTTCTTAATTTTTCAAAATGCTCTCTAGTTGCTTCTTCTTCTTTCTCTCTTGCTGTTTGATTTCTATTTGCTACTTCTTCATACTCTTGCCCTATTTTGTCGCTTTCTTCTGTTTTTTTAGCTAAATAATCTTCTAATGCTTTTTGTGCGTCTTTTTCTGCTTGTTCTTGTTCTTTTGTTTTATTAATAGTTTCTTGCTTAATAGCATTAATTTTATTATTAAGTTCTATTTGTTTTGTTCCTGATTCTTGTTGTATATTAAATAAAGCAATTTCAAGTTCAGCAAGTTTATCTAAATCTTCTGCGGTATTTTCTCCTGCAGCCATTTGTTCTTGTTGAATCCTTACGGCTTCCTCTGCATTAGCAACCCTTTTATCTAATAATTCTTGTTCTATTTTAAATGCCTTTTCTGCTGCAGCTAATCTTTCTTCTTCTGATTTAGTGACATCTTCTGCTATTAATTTTAATGCTTCAACTTCTGCCCTTCTTTTAGCAGTTTCTACATTTAATTCCCTTTGGTTATCTCTTAAAGCAATTGTAGCTTTAGATAAATCTGTTATTAATATAACATCTTGTTTTATTTCTTCTCCTATGTTTTTAAAAGAACCAAGCATATCTGTTGCCCCTTCTTTCCATTTACCTTGAAATAGTTTTACAATACCACCACCAAATTGTGAAACTCTATCAACAATTACTTTAAATGCAGAACCAAGACCTGCTAATGCTGTTTCTAAAATTTCAGCTCCTTTTTTTGTTTGTGTAAAATAAGTGGATAATGTTCCTATTGCTACAACAAAAGCACCAATACCTGTAGCTATTAATCCTGCTTTAATTGAGCTAAAAGCTAAACCTGCAGCAGTTTTCATTCCTTTAAAGTTCTGTTTTAAACCACCAATACTCATACCAAACATTCCCATGCTATCAATAAGTTTTTGCTGTTCGTCTTGTTGCTGCTTCATTTCAGCAATTCTCTTTTTTTCTGCAGCAGTTAATTTTTCAACTGATTTTACTGCATCTTTAGTATCTGCTACATATTTTACTGTTCTTTCTAACGGCATATTATTCTTATTATTTGTTTAAACATTCTTTTAAAACTTGTGTGATATTCTTCCATACCATAAACAAAATCTAATTTTTTATCTTTATGTTCTATTAACTGTATATGATCAATAGAAGGTATTATTAATTTTGTTGTTGCTTGTATATATTTTTTTAATTCCATAGTAACCAATCATAATTTTGTAAACTTATTATTTGCCCATTTTGATATAATGCCCAATTACCTTCCCATTCATGAATCATATTATCTATTTCCTGAACAGATAAATCTACAGTTAATGCCCAAATACGTTTAGTATCTGTTAAGGCATCATCTAATCCAAATTGTATAACACCATTTGATTGGGTTATATATAAAGAGCATCTTGAACCTAATTCATTTAAGTTAAATTCTAAAACACCCCCTGCTGTTCCTAATTGAGTAATTGTTCCTGCTACATTTTTAAATACTGTGTAATAAGAAAACCCTTCTGTAGAACCTAATGGATAACTTGAGTTTGTTCCACCAACTACTGTTACAGTTCCATTAATTCTAATAATCATATTAGTATTAGTTGGTATAGTAGGATTATCTTGTGATGATTTTCCTTGTGGGTAAGCATATCCTCGTGTATTTCCTGATGTGTAGCCAATTACAACTAATCTATGTGCTTCACCCCTTAAAAAAGGTGTGCTTGAATTATTGTTTTTGTATTTGATTAATATATCATCACCCATATAAGGCAATAAAGGTCTTGAATATTTTGTATTATCATTACCTGCAATTAACGGCTTATTTAATCTAGCTATTTTTCCTGATAATATAGATTTGGTTTGATTATCAGTAAATATAGATAACGCATTTGTTTTGCTTTGTAAAAAAATAGGTAAACTATTAGTATTAGCCACGCAAGGTCTTAAAGAAGCATCTAAACCAAAACTTGCATCAGGTGTAATATCTATCACCGTACCACCTAAACAATCACAACACGCTGTATCTGCAAATAAACCTGTAGGTGTACTAGGTGGCGTTGATGGCGTACAGCCTGGTGTTCCACTTGGACACCATGTATAGTAACCAAGCCAAAGATTATTTTCACCTGCTGATGCTACAACGTAATTACATTCATAACAGGTTTCCTTATAACTGTCATTTACTTTTAATAAAGTTACTTTTGTAGATACTTTTTGTGCAACTTGATAATTATGGATATTTAGTATTCTCCAATAACTATCTTTTATAAAAATTTCATCATTAAATTTAAAATTTAATATATCTACTTCATTTAAATTAATATGACATTCCATTATCCTAGCATCTGTTCCATATATTCCATTTAAATAGCTTTCCCAATAAAAATGATATAAACTATTTTGAGGTGTAATACCTTCATTAATAGAATTAAAAACAGCCAATTGACCGCATACAGGCGGTGCAGGTGACCAATATAATGATTTAGTTGTAGTGGTTAATTGAGAAAAACCACTTGAAGCATTTAATTCATAAGGGCTACACAAAGGATATGTTGTAAATTGGTGTGCTGTAATTACACTTGTTGCAGGATTTGTTGAGTGTAAATAATAATATGTGGTTTCTGATGAATTACTTTGAAAAATAGTTGTAGGTGTTCCATTATAAAAAAACAATTTTGGTTTAGTTTCTTCTAACGGGTTTTCAAATCCGCCATCTACTCTTTTATAACTATATTCATAATGAATAGCCATATTTGGTAATTGTGTGGGTGCTTGGTCATCTTGGTTATAAAATACCTTTTGTGGAATAAAAGGAGAAAATATAGAATTATTTTTTAATATGCCTGTAGCAAAATCATTGTTAGTTTCAGTTATATTAAGTTTTCCATATACATTAGCCGTTGGAGATTCTTCTTTTATAGATTTATTCATTAAATCTACATCTTGTAAGTCACTAAGATTTATTTCTTTTTTTTGTAATGATGTAGTATCTTTAACAATTACCTCTTTTGATGTGTCTAGTTTTTCTGTCCAATACTTTATATTTCCACCTGATAAGTAGTCATTAAAAGTTTCTATAATTAAATTGTTTGCATCATCAGGATCAGTTAAAATAACTAAATTAAATCTTTCTATTATATCTTTTAAAAATGCTTTTTGTGTAATACTATCATCTATACAAGCAGGAATATCTACAACTTGATTATAGATATTTGAACCATAACTTGACCAATTCATACTTAGTGAGCTATATAAACCAAAAAGATTAGTTGTTGATCCTGCTGAAAGACTTGTCCACGCCCAACTATTATAACCTAATATAGTTGTTGCAGATGATATACCAGAATATCTACGCCAATTTGTAACACAAGCAAATACTTGAAAACTATCTCCAACATTAATGTTTGGATTTTCAGCGGTATCTATAGGAATCTGTAAAGTGTACCATTGATTAAAAGTTCCACTTGTAGCTAATGCTGTATCTAATGATTGATTTCCTGTAACCGTAACTTGAGACGACCAATCTACATCAACTGTATTAGTAGTAGTATTATATTTTCTTAAAACTGCTGCTATAGTGATTCCTTCTGTATTAGCTGAGCTACTAGTTACATTTGAAGCGAAAACATTTAAAGTTACTGTAATACTTTCTATTGATGCTGATACAACGGTAAAATAACTATATTCTTCATTCCATATATTAAAGGGATCAGATGGTAGTGTTTGTGATGATGTAAGGGGTGCAATAGTATTAGCAGGAACTAAATGCCAGTTATTATATTGGTTTTCATCATTATTTATTTCGTTAACCCCCCATTGTTCATTATGCCCAACATACATAGCACCGTCTACTGAACCTAATGTAGGAATAGTAGCAGATGAAGGTATAGATAAATGATTGCAGGTAGTCATAAATAATTTACCAAAATATGAATCATCAATAAATGTAGATGTATAGCTAAAACCTGATTTTGCAAGTATTAATTTAAATAAAGTTCTTATTTGAATAGCAGGTCTAAATTGTGTTATCGGTGATACAAATTCAGCATCTAAGTTTCCTGAATCCATATTTAAAAATTGATTTAAAGTAAGATTAAAGAACATACTACCTGGTATAGTAGATGATAAAGGATATAGTACTTTTTGAACACTTGCGTCTGCATCTCTTAATGATGCACCTTGAGAACCATCTGAATTAATAGCATAAAAATCTGTTGCTGAACCATCCCAAGATTTAGAAAAATTAGAAGCATTAAAAGTATGATTTAATTCATAACTTGTACTACCATCATCATTTAAAAAAACATCTTTTAATCTGCTGTTTCCTATAATAGAAAATAAATCAGCAGTATTAGACATTAGCACCACTTGATAATATTGTGCCTTTTGATATACTGCTTTTAGTTGTAAACTACCTTCAAATTGACTAACACCACCTGCATATAAAATAGCATTAAATTTAGTTCTTGTATCAAACACTAACGTATCTAAATTTACATTATACCAATCTTGAAAAAACTGATTATTATTATCAGTAAATGGTAATTTGAATGTTTGGCTAAAACTACCTTTTCTTTTTTCAGGTTCTTTAATATCAGAAAATTGAAAGTTAAGACTTATGTTGGGTGCTTCTTGTAAATCTAAATTATATGTAGTATCTGATGTAGCACTACTAGTAGCTTTTCTAAATGCAACTAATCTTATTTTCATTATGAATTAGTATTTAGTGGGTTAGCGTATTCTATGTTTATTGTATATTGTATTTTAACACCTTCATTAGCAACAGTCTTTCTAACAAAATTTGTATCTGTGATCATAACAGGCACAGTATATGTTGTATCTGCATTTTCTATAATGTTAACATTAGTAGACATAAGTAAACTTTCAAGCAATGTTGTTTCTTCTTCACTAATCCAATCTGTATTTAATGTTTCTCTTAACATAGCTGTTGTTTGTCTTGTTCTTTTGCCCCTAGCAAAATTGTCATACGAATACATAGTATTACTAAAATCACCTAGCATTGTGCTATAATTATTTCTTGAAACTTGTACTGTTTGTGTTGACTTCATTTTAAAATTAAAATAATCATAACACCCTTTGCTATTTCTCCACCCTAATCTACGCACTTTAAATCCTTTGCAACTTCCGTCTTGTAACACAAAATAATACGGTACTGTTTGATAATTACCGCTATCACTTGCTGTATCTGAACCCCTTACGCTATAGTAAGCATATCCACTAAAATTAGATGGTCTTGCTTGACCTGCTGCTGAACTGTCAGCATCAGTAGCAGAAACATTAGAATCTTGTAAATTTTGAGGTCCGCACCCAAAGTATAATAATCTTTCTGCATCTGTATCTGCTTCACCACCTGACGCACTAGGTATAGCACCACCTGTAGTAGCGTGGTTTCTAATGTATTGTTTTTCTCCTATTATTGAACCTGCTGAATTATAATAAACAATTTCAAAATAGTTACATTCACTATCAAATTTATCTTCATAATTTAAAAAACCAATTGTATGATAGTCGGTAGATTGAACGTAATTTACTAATCTATTGTTGCTAGATTGTTCATTTGGTATAGCGGGTAAATCACTTAACATATATTCTAATGTGCTACTTGATGTATAATCTTCAAACGCATCTCCTTGAAAATTGTCTGTTCCTCTACCTACTTCTAATGCTAATGATGCCGCTATATACCATCTTGTATCATCTACTGCACCTGATGTATCATCAGTTGGTGAAACATTAGCAGCACTAGAATAATTTTGATATCCTTTAACATATATTTGCAAAAGCTGATTGCTATTTTTACTAAATATAGTAGATGTTAAATTTTTGCCTAATGTGTGTATTGATTTAGTTGTAGCGTTTTGGTCTGCAATAGTATCTTCTAATTGTGTGTTAACAATATCTCTAATATCAAAAGTTGCTCTAGCTGCATTACCTGATATGTCTGTAGCATAGCCGTTTCTTCTTTGTTTCATTTTAGCTAATAATGTTCCTGATGAGTCAGTTAATCTAACTTCTAATACTAATCTAAAATAAAATAAACCTGATATTGTGGATTCATATAATGTATAAGGCACAACAGGATTCCAGTTTGTAATTACAGGCACTTTGTCTGCTGTTGCTACAGGTTCTTGTACGAATGATAAAGCCATATTTTAATCTTTAAATGTTTTTTCTAATTCTATTTCCAAGTCATTTGCGAATGCTTGTAATATCTTGTTTTCTTGTTTTTTTAATTGTTGTGTAAAAGGTCTAGTAAAGAATTGAGTTCTTTCTAATCCTCTTTGATATATTGCTCTTTGTATTAAAAAAGCTAAACTTTTACGAGCTATAAATTTGCCGTTACTTCTTGCAGCTTTTAATGGTTTACTAACTATCCATCTATCTATTGCACCTCGTGGCGGCATTTTAGTAGAAAATTTAAAAGGGCTACCTTGCCCCCTCATTCGTCCACTACCTTTATATCCCCCTGCACCTCTCACACCTTCATCAACAAACGCCCAATAATCCTCAGCACCACCAAATTCAAATTCTAATGTTACACTATTTTTTGATGATGTTACTAAATAATCAAAATCATTATATAATGTATTTCCGCTTGTGGTTTTCTTCTTCTTCTTTAATATACCCCTACCTTCTTTGATGACATTACCACCAAGTTTTTGCATAGCTTGTATTGTGTTTTTAAATTGCATTATGAATTACCTTCTACAGGAACAATACATAGATTGTTTGGATTATTAACTTGTATACTTAATGTTGCAGACCACCCCGAAAGAAGGTTGTCAAATCTAGCGGTAAATGGTTCTGCTGAAACAGGTAACTCTAAAAACACCTCATCATCTACCCAACTTGTAGAATATAGGTTTTGATGAAATTCATTAATAACGTCTTGTATGATCTGTAGGTTTTCACTTAATGTATCAATACGCCCTAATCTTTCTTTATTAGGAGAATCACCAATAGCATCACTAATCATATCAAGTACATAGATTGTAAATGTATAAGTCATTACGCCTTTATCAATAGTTGCTGTACCAGGTTCTGCATATAGGATTATGTAGTCTGTAGCACCTAATTTATTAATATCCACCTCATCCATAAAACCTGAATGAAAAGATTTAATCTGAAAATGCTTGTCTGCTATTGTTTCTAAATATCCTAATACGTTTCTAAAAGTTATCATAATTGTTTCTTTGTTTTGCGTTATAATCTTGTGTATATGCTAAATATGTTAGCACTTCAAGAATAGGCAATCTTGTTATTTTATTTATGTCAAGTATGGAATTAGACATTGAATATAAAGCATTGTACCACCCCCATTTAGACTGCATACTTACGCCTTTTGCACTTTCTTCTCCTGAGCTTGTAAATAGCTGTGCGAAATCCACGCTAATTCGTTTCCTAAAGTCAAAAAAAAACCTAAGCAATTTAAAGCTATATCCATTGGGCAGTCCTTAAATAATTCCTCTTTAAATTCATCAGGGTTATAATCTTCAATAGCATATCTCTCATTACGTTTAAATGTTATCTGTCTATAAAGAATTGACATAATAATATGTAAGTTCTCAATAGGTTCTTTACAGTAATTTTCTAAATCAATATATTCCCCTGTTGTAATTCCTGAAAGATTAGGCACAAATCCATACTCATTATTTTTAAACATAAAAGTCTTTCTAAATTCTTCTTTGTTTGGTTCAGTATCAATAAGACCTTTAACAATAGCCATAATGTCTAATAAGTCTGTGTAAACCATTTTCTTTACTATAAATGGTGTGGTGTTACATAATAACGCTAAACTCTTTATAACCTTGTTTTTCTCACTTCCCTTGCCTTCTTGAATTTTAACGTATTCTTGGTATGTTCCAATTGTTATATCACACCATTCACTTGGTATTGTTAATTTGACCTCTTTCATCATTAATAAATATAAAAGTTAATAATTTGTTTTTTCTACAATATATAGTATTTACCGCTATGGTTAATACTGAGTTTATTTAAGCACAGATAACGTGTTGCATCAATTAAATGGTCATTTACTTTTACAGGCACATTCAATACATCCCCATTCTTATCAGTAGCCCATTTATAACCCCTAAATTCTTTGATAGCATTTAGACTGTCTTTAGTTATATGCAACTTATACCTTCGCATTATATCTATCCCTAAATGTATTCCTGCTCCCTTCTTAGCGGGTTTTATATTAAAGCCTTGTCTGTATATTTCTTCAATAGATTTAGGTTCTGCTGAATCTCCTATTATTTCTGATTGTCTATCTATTCTAAATTCTTTTAACTTATTAGCTAAGTCAGTATTGGTCAATCTCTTTTCATACAGCATTTCTTTAATGTATAAATTGTCATCAGATTGATATACAGCAACTAAAGCAGAAGGTGAATTAGTAAAGCCAAAATCAAGACCGAAACCAACTAGATTTCCTTGCACTTCATCTACTAATTTAAAGTTTCTAAATATCATTGTTTGTATAGAACCTATTTCTCCTAATCCATAAACACGCCAATAATCAGGATCAATATCTTTAAGTCTTTCAATCTCTGCTATTGTATCTTTATCTAAGAATGGATTAGCTTTATATGTTGATTTAATAAATGTGCAATCATCTCTAGTTATTACTTTATCATATATCCAACTGTAAGGGTCTGAGGGGTTATAATCTAAATAGACTTTATCTGTTGTTCTAAGTATAAGCTGTTGGTAATCTTCATAGTTAAACTCATTAGCTTCGTTAAGCCATAAATAATCACGTTTACGCCCTCTGATTTTTTGGCTTTGGTCAATTGAAATAAATTCTAATAAATTATTGTTTCCTAAAATATAAGATAGTTCTGATTTATTGTGATTTTCTTCTCTATATAAATCTAACTCTTTTAGTAAATTTATTATGTCACGATATGCAGTTCCTTTAAGGGCAGGTAATGTTTTTCTACATATAGTAAATACTTTGCCTGTTTCTCTTAATGCTTTTACAATAAACAATTGACAAAGCGAATAAGTCTTACTAGAACGTGTACCCCCTTGTAAGCACGTTATTCTAGTATCTGACTTATACGCCTTGTGAAATACATTTGTAGTATCAATCGTTACCTGTGTCAATTACTTTTATATTTATATCAGTTATAGATTTACCGTCAGTAGTTATATCTAATTCAGACTTCTCAGTATATCCTCTGCTCTTGCCTTTAGTCTTTAAAAAGAATATAGTAGCTGCTGTTGAATTATCTTGAATCTGTTGATGTAACTGGCTTTCTGCAAAGTCTAAAGCAACATTCTCAATCTCTTGAACTTGCTGTCTAAATTCTTCATCATCTTTAAGCCATTTATAATATGTGCTTCTAGGAATATCAGCTTTTTTACAAGCTATTGTTACTACCCCTAAACTCTTTTCTAACGCTTTTAACAGCGTTTCTTTTTTAATGTGTCTACTTTTGTTCATAGTTTTATTTTATTATTTGAGCGAGTAGGTGGAATCGAACCCCATCTTTATACTGGTAGTATAACGCTTTAACCTGTTAAGCTATACTCGCATTTTTCCCTTATACATTCCTATTCCCATTTCTTTAATTTTAGAAAAAGGTATTATGGGAACAGTTAAATCTTTTTCTTTTGTTTTGTCTATAAAATAAATATACTTTAATTGATAACCATTTATTGCTTTCCACTTCCTAAACTCATTACTTATTGTTAAATGATGTGCTTGTATAACGTGCATAGGTTCACCTGTTTCGGGGTTTATTCTTAATGCTGTATTTTTAGACATACCTACTAATTTAAAACCACTTGCTCTGTAAATTGTTCCATCACCACATTGAGTAGCATCAGCAAAACTTATTACCCACTTAATGTGAGGTGCATTCTTTTTTAACAGCTTCATACTAATTGCAATACATCTGCTTTCTGAGTATTTAGGCAACATATCACTAAAAGCCATTCTATTTAATTCTATAAAGCCATTCCACTTAGTGTCTTTTACTAGATTAATTGTTCCTTTTTTATTAATACTTGAACCATAACTCATAACACCACCTAATTTGTTATCTAAAAAACAACCGAAATGCAATTTGCTGTTTGGAACTACCTTATTAGAATAGTGATGTTTTTTTACAAAATCGTTAGCTACTTTACTAGGTATTACTTTTAATACTATTTCTTTTGCTCTCCCCATTGTGATATTAATAAATACAAAGCATTTCCATTACTATTTTCATTTCCAAAAGTTTCAATATAATTATATTCTTCTGTTTCTTTTATGTCCTTAATTTTATTTCGTATTAACTCAGCTTGTTTGTCTGCTAGAGTAAATGTTATCTGCTGAAAAGGTTTTTTGTCGCTATCGTCTAAACTAAAAGTATCATCTAATTTATCTATATTTAAGCCAAACTCAATATCTTTAAAACCCCATTCTTTTAATTCTTCCATATCAAACTCGTTAGCTAGTATATCCATATCAAAGTCACCACCTGATTTATTAAGCCTTATATTTAATTCTCTTTCTTGTTCTTTATTAAGGTCTAATACTACACAAGGTATTGTAATACTTTCTATTTTGCTTTTTTTAGCATTTTCCTTCCATATTTTGTAGCGTTGATGACCACCAATAATAGTCATGTCCCTATTTACTACAATAGGTTCTACCAACGAAAACTTATCTAATGATTCTTTGAGATCATTATACTGCTTTTTAGTAATCTGTCTAGGATTATATTTAGCAGGTTTTAATTTATTTATTAGTATTCTTTCTATTTTCATATCTTTTTTCATATTCTATTTTAGCATAAATTCTTGTGCAAACCAATTCAAGATGTTTTATTTTTGCATATAAATTTAACATTCTATCGTTTTCGCAATTATTATGACAATCGCGGCACAAGCCCATAAGGTTCTCAATGTAATTTAATTGACTATTTTTTCCCGCCCCCATTTTACGTCCCTCTAAATGGTGAATATCTACAGCTCGGTCATTTTCGCAGAGCTCACACATTACAAAACAAGTTTCTCCGTAATCGAAGAAATCCATATACAACCTAGTGTGTTTTTTCATATTTCTTAGGTCTTTTATGTAAATCATCTTTAGGTGATGAATATATAAAATCACCACCACAAGCAAAACATTTGCCTTGTTCTATTAAACTTACCATTGCACAACTACAACAGAATCTAAACATTTGATTTTCATTATTCATTTGTACAGCTATTTTCATATACCTTCTTTATTTTTGCTAGTGTTTCTCTAACACAACTACTACAGCTAGAAGGTTTTTTATTAGTATTAAATACTTTATTATATATCTTAATTATTAATGCCTGGTCTGAGCCTGATAATGTTCCTTTAGTTCTATCCATTACTTCCTTATATATCTTTATTTCATCTTCTGTCATTTGTCTAGAATATGGAAACATTTTATTTAGCTTTTGTTTTCTTTCTTCACAACCGCAATCATCACCTAATACCTTTTTAGCTACTTTATCAATTCCTGTAGCTTTTAAAACCTTTTCTACTGAATCTCCTAAGCCTTTACTTTTTGTCATTATTTAAGCCTTTTAAAATTTTATCTTTTAATTTAACATCATCTAGTATATCAAAGGTTTGTTTTAATATCACATTAATAGAGTTTGTTATTATATTCATATAATGAGGTTGTTCAGCTAAAAAATAATCTTTACCTTTCTCATCTTTAAATGATAAAACACTATCAGATTTAAAATCATTTGTATTGCATTTTTTTAATGCTCTTATTACTCTTGTTTTTTTCATATAATTGCTAATATAAATAATGTTATTAATGCTAGTGTTGTAAATCCAACTACTATATTGGCTACAAATTCTTCTTTATCTTTCATTTTTTAAATAGGTTTTTACGTTACTAATTGCCTTGTAAATAGTAGCCCTTGAAATCTTAGTTGCAGCAGCTAACGAGTTTAAACTGTGTGATTCTCTAAAATATATTCTGAATAGTTCTGCATCGAACCAGTATAAATCCTGTAGCTTTTCTTCTATCCAATCTAACCTTCTTTCTATTAATTGTTTTTCTTCTATGTCTTTTAACACATTATCAGGGCTAATAGCTTCTATTATACCGCTTACATGATAATCATAATACTTTCTATATTTATAATAATATCTGCTAGTATTAGAATGTTGCTGATTAATCATAACCCTAGCAATATAAAAAGTCATTTGTTTTTTTTGTATTATCTCGTTGATTCTTTCTTGGTCGCATTTGTATAATTCTTCTACAACAAAACTTAATAAATCATCATGATGTTTACCGCTAGATATATTATACGCCATGTCTTTTAGCTTATAATAATTATCTTCAAGATATTGATTTAACATATTTTATTGATAGGGGGTACATTCATCTGCTTCATTAAATTGTATTCTATATTGCTTAATTTAGAAGATTCTATCTCTATAATGTTTTCAAATCTACTGTGCAATTTCTTATAAATATAATTTAATATAGAATCGTTTTTTTTCAAATCTCTTAAAATAAATGACATCTCAGCACCGCTATCAAACAAAATTATAAACAAGTAGTTGTTAGTATCAACGTAATTATCATACAATCTATCCCTTCTAGTATTAAAAAATGTAGGCTTGACTTTCATTGTAATTTTTTAATTAACTCATCTAGTCTGTCCTCATCAAAATAAGTGTCATCCTCTCCATAATAAGAAATATAAACGCCGTCATTTTGTATATTAAATTGCAAATTATATTGTATATTGTCAGCATAGCCGTTTTCTCCTATTTCCTTTCTTTCTACTATTTCGCCTTTTGGCGTTAAGTCAAATGTTATTGGTAATTTCATTTTATAAACCCTCCCATATATGTTTCTATTACACTAATTGCAGTATCTAAGTCATAGCAGACCTCTGCAATATAATCTCGTTTTCTTAATTCTAATATCCAATACCATTGATCTTCTGTTGGCTTATTATACCCAACCTTTAATTCAATAGCTAGTCCATGAAAATACTCATCTGAATCAAGTTTCTTAATTGGCTCATACAGTATGAGATCAGGGATTCCCTTGCGGTAGCCAGTGGCTTTTTGCTTATTTCTAATGCTGTGATATTTTTGATAGTGTCCACCATTTGATGAACAATATAAATATCCTTGTAAATCTAAGTATTTACATACTGCTTTTTGTAATTGATATTCTTTCATTTTTTAATCCATTTAGCACCACTATTAGGATTATAAGATATTTTATAACCTAATGTTTTAAGGTGGTTTTCATATTCTTTTTTTGCTGATTCGTCCATTTTTCTCATTAGCTGACCATCATAATAATCAGGATAGGTTTTCTTTTGTTTATTAAAGCCGTTGTTAATCCATCGTTTAGCCCTTAGATTTAATGACCAAGTTCTCTCTGTTTCCCATCTCATTCTAGGGTTTGTTTGCGACTTAGTTAATTCAGACCAGTATAAATAAAAGTCTTCTTTATCGTCTTTATCCATAAAATCTAAATTGTGAACGGCGTTTTTAAACGCACTTACTCTATCATCTATTTTACTTTTGTTTACTTTACTTATACTTTTACTTATACTTTTACTAGCATTGCGGTCGCTATGCGGTTGCATTACAGTCGCATTATTCCAACGTTTTTTAGCGTTCTCTTTAGCTTTTACACTCTTTGTATTAATTTCTTCTATGTGTTTATTTAAACGCCTAGAATAAAAGCAACCATCATCAATAACAAATAAATCAAAATCTTCTATTACTGATCTTAATTTATCAGTATCACATTGTAATCCAAAAGCTATAATATCATATTGACTGGTGCATATTTTATTTTCTTCTGAAAATAACAATTCTAATACCGCCCAAAATATACCATATCCTTCATATCCTAAAGTAGCTCTTAATTTTATTATTCTTATATC
>VTLG01011259.1_pt1 | contig 29191 bp, 14 predicted proteins | sample 4694571 | NCBI WGS metagenome assembly VTLG01 (sample SAMN12604809, study PRJNA352737) | marine metagenome | biome: ENVO:00000447; feature: ENVO:00000209|ENVO:00000569|ENVO:01000036; material: ENVO:00002151; isolation source: viral sequences binned using virsorter ...
TTAGATTATGTCTAAAACCTTTGCCTTATTTCTCCTGGAAAATGCAAACAATGGCAACGAAATCTTAGCAGTGCTCGATGACATTGTAGAAGTAGAATATACACCCCTTTAACTGTTAGAAACTGTGTGGGCGGGTTAGTAACACTTTCTCGCCCCTTTTTTCATGTCCTTAAGTATTACTAACCGTACTGCACAGTTATTGACAGTTAAGGCACAGTATGTTATGATGGTTAAGTATAACTTAGTAGAGCTATGAGTTTCTAACAGGTATTATGACAGTATTAGCGCCCTTGTGTGTTAGCGTGCCGCGTCGCGTTGCCCGTATATAAAAAAGATAGAGACCCTAACCTACAGAGGTGACAATTCGAGTTGTATATATAAAAATCACAAAAAATTTCCAGCACCCAAAACCCCTTTTATTACTTTTTTATGGTTGACATATTTGGAAAAGAAATAAAAACATTAGAATTTGAAGGCATTACTTTTAGACCAGTTCCTAAGTTTGGAATACCTATACCTGATTATTGGGTGTCTTATTGCGGGAAGATATTAAGTACAAGATGCTCTAAGCCAAAGATATTAAACCCCCAATACAAAACAAAAGAAACTTCATCCTCATATATTTCGCCCAGAATAATTGGATGTCGGGTCCCAAAAGGATTCTTCGAAGATTATGACCATACTAGTGCAGGTAATACAAATAAAGATACAGCATCCATAGGGGTTAAAATACATCGTGCAGTTATGGAAGCATGGAAACCTATAGATGAATTTCCACCCATACCAAAAGAAGAATGGGATGCATGTCCAGAATCTGCAAAACAATTTATGAGAGATGCTGCTATTATTGATCATGAAGACGATGATACTTTAAACAATCATGGTGATAATTTAAGTTGGTCAACGAATAAAGATAATAATAATTGGAGAAAGCACGCAGCTAAGGGTAGCAAACTAAATAGCAGAAGTAGAGTATATAATGTTCCTAATAGAAAAGGAAAGAAGAAGTAACTATGAGTGAAGAAACCATCTACCACATCTATGCAAGAGACAATTGTTTGTATAACTCTTTAAATGAAGAGGAGTTTAATATGAGATGGAAAGAGTTAAATGCAATGGTGGGGTTAATGAAAACAGACTATACAGAAGAAGATTTGTCATATGAGAAACTTCCTCCAGGTATAGGTGGATATAATAAAGGTATGGTTTCCTGGAAAGAACCTGATGGTGGAGATTCTTATTGACACTCTACATATAACAGTGTATAATTGAATTGAAGGTATTAAAAACTTATGGCAAAAGGATTTACTGTTAAAGCCAATGCTCCTAAAAAGAAAGCACCAGAATGGGACATTGATGCTATTAAGGCAAGAATGAAAGGAAAGACAATTGTATTTTGTCTTCCAGGTCGTGGATGTTCTTACATTTTTATGAAGAACTTTGTGCAGTTATGCTTTGATCTGGTTCAGAACGGTATGTCTATCCAGATATCCCAGGACTATTCATCAATGGTTAACTTTGCACGATGTAAGTGTTTAGGTGCAAATGTATTAAGAGGACCTAATCAAATTCCTTGGGATGGTAAGTTAAAGTATGATTACCAACTTTGGATTGACTCAGATATCGTCTTTGATTCTAATAAGTTCTGGCAGTTATGCGATATGGCAGTTCCTGCAGATTCTGTTAACGAAGATGGGTCTGTTAATGAAGAGAAACTAGAAGAACGGGCAATTGCTGCCGGATGGTATGCTACTGAAGATGGAAGCACTACCTCTGTTGCACATTGGTTAGATGAAGAAGACTTCCGTAAGAACGGTGGAGTCATGAATCATGAAACCGTTGAGACTATGGGTAAGCGTAAGAAGCCCTTTACAGTAGATTACACTGGTTTCGGTTGGTTATTAATCAAGAAGGGAGTCTTTGAGAAACTAGAGTATCCTTGGTTTGCTCCGAAGATGCAAGTCTTTGAATCGGGCAATGTTCAAGATATGTGTGGCGAAGATGTTTCGTTCTGCTTAGATGCCAAAGAAGAAGGATGGGAAATCTGGTGCGATCCTCGGATCAGAGTAGGTCACGAAAAAACTCGTATTATATAAGGTAATGGGATTATTTGGAAGTAAACCAAAAACCACCTTCGGAATGAAAACAGATGAGCAACTTTGGTATGAAATATCAGAAAACCTCACCGAACTCTCTCGAAGGGATGAAGTTAATTACCGGGTCCGTGCGACTCGTGACTCGGTAAAACAAAAACTTGAACAACTTAATTTATTATGATCTATTCCGTTGGCGCACTATTTGTTATTGCTTTTATCGTTTTTATATACCTTATGTACAAGTATAATCCTCACGCATGACTATACTATACAATATTAAATACAAAACCAACATATTACATAGTAGATTAACTGCTGAAGATGCAGCAGATAAGTTACAGGACTATGCAGATAAGTTTTATGCTCAAGAAGACGATCCAAATGCATGGCCATTTGACCCAAAAGACCTAACCATGGAGGAAATTATTGATGCCAGTTAAAACTAAACAAGGAGCATGGGGTTCATCTCAATTTGTAGAGACAATTCCCAAAAAAACTCGACAAGGAAACGGCAAACATACAAAATACGCCGCGAGTTCTCGAAATAGTGCTAAAAAACGACCAAGAGGTCAAGGAAAATAATTAAAAAGGGCGAATCTTCGCTCTTTTTTTATGTGTAAATAGAAAATATGGGAAAAATAAGGCAATGAACGACTTTTTAGACAATCTGGCCAACGATCAACATCAAAAAATGCTTCGTGAAATCGCAAATGACGCTGCAACACCCAAAAAAAGCGATAGAAAAGTCCAAAATGACCTTTATGAGAAGGTAAATGACAACGATTTTTATGAAGGATTGGATTATGACGACGATATAATACCCTCTGCAGAATTTTAGTGATAAATCCTTAATAAATAAACAATAATCGCTATAATAGTGTGCCTCTAGAAAGGGTTAGTCCAGGTTTTAAAGATGTCAGCATGACTTTTCAGGCAAATCCCCTGAATTTCGACCTCATTGGGCTTAAAAACGAGAATGCAATTGCTCGTTCAGTAAGAAATATTGTATTTACTCTTCCTGGAGAGAAATTTTTTGATGAAGAATTTGGATCTCGCATCTCTGCATCCCTTTTTGAGAATATTGATGATATTTCCGCAGGTATTATTGTTGATGAAATTACATATTCTATTGAAAGATATGAACCTAGGGTGGATTTGATCAATGTAGAGGCATTTCCTGACTTTGATAATAATTCTTTTGATGTATTAATAGTATATGACATCATTGGAGCAGACGTTCCACCTCAAGAACTACAATTCGCGTTGCAATCAACCAGATAAATGCCATTAGTAAACTTCGCTAACCTAGATTTTGATCAGGTTAGAACATCTCTTAAAGAATATCTGAGAGCAAACTCTACTTTTACCGATTATGACTTTGAAGGGTCCAACCTTTCGTCTATAATTGACCTTTTAGCGTACAATACTTATATTACTTCATATAATGCCAATATGGTTTCTAATGAAGTATTCATTGATAGTGCTACTTTAAGAGAAAATGTAGTTTCTTTGGCGCGAAATATCGGATATTTACCAAAATCTAGGAAAGCAGCGAGTGCAACAGTTAGTTTTTTCATTGATTGTTCAAATATTAGCCCTACACCAGCATCAATAACCCTTAAAAAGGGTCCAGTAGCAGCAACTTCCGGAACTTTTGGCAATCAATCGTTCGTTTTCTCTATTGTAAGTGATATTACTGTTCCTGTATTGGATGGAATTGCATCTTTTAACGAAATTGCCATTCATCAAGGGTCTCTTTTAACTTCCAACTTCACATATAGTTCTAGAACACCAAATGCGAAGTTTATTTTACCAAATGCAGGTATTGATACTGATTTATTAAATGTAGTTGTAAAAGGATCTCAACAATCTACAACACAAGTTCAATATAGTCCTCAAGATAGTCTTTTTGATATTACTAAGACTTCAAAAGTCTATTTTCTTCAAGAAGTCGAAGATGAAAGGTATCAATTGATATTTGGTGACGGTATTTTTGGAAAAGCACTTGAAGAAGGTAATTATATCATTGCAGATTATATTGTATGTAATGGAGATAGCGCAAATGGCGTAAATCAGTTTGAATTTGCTGGAAGTCTCTCTTATTCTCGAAATGGGACTGATTATACAGTAACAGATGGCATTTCTTTAATAACAACCGACATTTCTTCTAAAGGTGGAGAGACAATTGAGTCTGTGGACTCGATTAAAAAGTTTGCACCTCGAATTTATGCGTCTCAAAACCGTGCATTGACTGCAAATGACTATGAAACACTAATTCCAGCAAAAATTTATCCTGAAACAGAGTCAATTTCCGTTTTTGGGGGTGAAGAATTGATTCCACCTCAATATGGAAAGGTTTTTATTAGCATTAAACCTAAAACTGGTGATTTTCTGCCTAATTTGATCAAAGAAAACATCAGAATGAAGTTAAAGAAGTATGCGGTTGCTGGAATTGTTCCAGAAATCCTTGATTTGAAGTATCTTTACATTGAAGTGAGTTCTAAGATCTATTATAACACTAATTTGGCAACAGGTGCTGCTGCTGTTTCAAGTACAGTTCAGAATAATGCAAATAAGTATGCAGAATCTTCTGAATTGAACAAATATGGTGCTAGATTTAAATATAGTAAGTTTTTGAATATTATTGACCAAAGTGATGCAGCAATAACCTCAAATATCACCACAGTTACTATGAGGAGAGATTTGAGAGCAGCATTAAATACTTTTGCAGAATATTCTATTGGATTTGGTAATGAATTCCATATTAGAAGTATGGATGGGTATAATATCAAATCTTCTGCATTTAAAATAAGTGGAATTGCTGATGATGTCTATATTTCCGATATTCCTAATACAAATAGGATTGACGGATCTCTTTTCTTATTCACATTACCTTCACCTTCTTCAACAGATCCAACTATTGTTAGAAGAAACATTGGAACAATTAATTATGAAAAGGGGATTATAACTCTTAATCCTATTAATGTTTTATCTGGAAAAATAAAGGATGGTCAAACTATTATCGAATTGTCGGTGTGTCCAGTGTCTAATGATGTAATTGGATTACAGGACTTGTATTTACAACTAGATATTAGTACAAGTATATTTGAAACTGTTGTTGATGAAGTTTCATCTGGATTAGATCCAGCAGCATCGAATTATATTGTAACCTCAAGTTATGCAAACGGGAACTTAGTAAGATCTTAAGATGGCAGAAAAGAGAATACAATTTAGTAACATAGTTCAGAACCAGCTTCCTGCCTACACGAAGACTGAGTTTCCATTAGTTTCTGAGTTCTTAAAACAATACTACCTTGGACAAGAATTTCAAGGTGGTTCTATTGATCTGATTCAAAATATTGATCAATATGTAAAAATTACTGAACAAACTAATTTAACTGAAGCAGTTGGACTGTCTACTGCAGTGGATCAATTCACTGATGTTATTCCTGTAGATATGGTAGCATATCCTGCGGGAACTGATGGTTTTCCTTCTTCTTATGGACTATTAAAAATTGATAATGAGATTATTACTTACACAGGTACAGCAACTACTTGCTTTACTGGTTGTGTGCGCGGATTTTGCGGTATAACCTCTTATAAGACAGCAAACAGTCCAGATGTACTAGAGTTCAATACAAGCACCTCTCAGGAGCATCCAGGGGGGTCTAAAGTAGAGAATTTAAGTTGTTTGTTCCTTAAAGAATTTTTACTTAAAACAAAAAATCAACTTTTACCAGGTTTAGAGAATAGAAAGTTACATAAAGATTTAAATCAAGATAATTTTATTAAGAATGCAAAGGATTTCTATCTTAGTAAAGGTACAGATAAATCTTTTGAAATTCTATTTAAAGCTTTATATAATGAAGATGTAAGAATTATCAAACCAAGAGATTTTCTCTTTACTCCTTCAAATGCTAACTATAGAGTTACAAAGGACTTTGTAGTTGAGTCAATTGAAGGTGAGGGAAATCCCGTAAATCTTGAACAGTCTACATTGTTCCAAGATACTTATCAATATGGTAATTATACAAAAGCATATGCTCCTATTACTTCAGTAGAGCCAATTAATACTGGAGATACTGGAATAGGACAAACTTTTTATAAATTAAGCATTGATGCTGGATATAATAGAGATGTTAGAGTTCAAGGATCTATATACGGTGATTTTAAGACACATTCAAAAACTAGGGTAGTTGGAAAGGTATCTGCAGGTACAACTTATCTTGATGTAGATTCAACTGTTGGGTTCCCTACAAGTGGCGAATTATATGTTCCTTATACTGATGGAAGTGTGGGGGTTGTTTCTTATACTTCTAGAAATACAACTCAATTCTTTGATTGTTCAAATATAAATGGGACAATTGCAGATGCATCCAATATTGGAATCAATACTTATGTTTATGGTAGTTCTTTTGTAGATAGTAGTAAAACTATTAAAGTAAGAATTAATTCTGTTATTGAAGATTTTGATTTTCCTGATAATACTCTAGATTTTGGACCAGGGGATACTGCTAATATTAAAACTTTAGGTGTATCTGATGGTGATTTTAAAGGAAGGAATTGGTTCTATAATATTTCACCAATTTATAAAATTAAAAAAGTAACTTTAATTGATAGTGCAGATTGGACATATAGAATTGAATTAAATGTAGATCATTGCTTTAGAGTTGGAGATCTTGCTTCCATTTCATTATTAGATGATGTAAGAGCAACTTCTACTGTTATTAAAATCGATTCTTCTAAGTCTTTTGAATGTAAGGGTCAAGGACAACTTACGGAACAACCATCAAACACTTATAAAGTTAAGAGACTTACTTTAAAAACAGAATCTAACAACTTCCCAGAGTCTTCGATTTATTCTACTAATGTACAAAATGTTTATAAAAGAGGTGAAGATTATCTAGTAGCTTCTTCTTCTATTCCATCATATAATGCCCAACCACTTGATGTATATGGACAAACTGTTACATTCTCTGGTACATTTATTGGATCAGAATTTTTAATTAACCCCTTAACAGAAGATCATGGGTTCTATACTGGTGATGCAATTTATCTTTCTCCACGAAGGATTACTGAAAAATATTTTGATGCTTTTGGTAATGAAGCGAGTAGAGTAGTTGATGGAACATGTATTGCTACTGAAGGACTTTATTTCGTTTATAGGATTAATAATTCTAAAATAAAACTTGCTACAAGTAGGACAAATATTTCTGATGAAACTTTTGTTACTCTTGATGATGAAATAACAGTAGAAAAAAATAGAATAGAACCTTATGATTTTAGATTTAAAACTTTAAGATCACAAGATCTTGTTAGGCAAATTTCTCTCCCTGAGGATGATAATGAAACTGAAGTTGAAACAGAACCTGGATTTACTGGAATTTTAGTTAATGGTGTTCAGGTCTTAAATTATAAGGCAGGAGATGTTATTAAGTATGGTCAAATTAATTCTATTGATGTTAGTAGTCCTGGATCAGCATATGATATAATTAATCCTCCTCTGGTACATATTAAAGATAGTGTAGGAAGTGGTGCTACTGCCTATGCTGCTGTAGAAGGATCTCTATCTGAACTTAGACTTCTTACTCCTGGTTTTGACTACGAAGAAACTCCTACTGTAACCATTAGTGGTGGTAATGGTAAGGAAGCGAGAATTGAAGTAAATATGAAGCAAATTACTCATTCAGTTGATTTCTTTGCTGATGCCAATATTCATGGTGGTCAAACTGCTGCTTGGGTTAATCTTACAGATAATACTATTGGATTTAATACTTATCATAAATTTAGAAATGCAGAAAAGGTAATTTATAAAACTAATGGACAAACTCCTATTGGTGGAATTACTACTGATTCTCAATATTATGTTTATCCAGTAAACAATACTACAATAAAACTTTATCCAAAAGAAAATGATGCATTTTCTGGAATTAATACTATTTCTTTAACTTCTCATGGCGTTGGAAAACAGAATTTCCAAGCAGTTAATAAGAAACTTGTAGTTGATGCTCTTAATGTAATTGATGGTGGATCTGGTTATGCAAATCAGAAGAGAAGTACTCCTACTGAATCTGGAAGTGGTATTAATACCTCAATAAATTATGTTACTATTCCTAATCATGATTATCAATCTGGTGAAATAGTTCAATATACTGCTGAAGGAACTGCTCTTGGAGGATTAACCAGTGGTTCTGAATATTATGTTACAAAGTTGAATAATAGTAAATTTAAATTATCTAAGATTGGAGCAGGAACTACTTTAAAAACACATTTCTATGATACTGAGCAATATATTGATTTTACATCTGTTGGAGTAGGAACCCATACATTTAATTATCAACCCATTACTGTTAATATAACTGGAAAAGTTGGAATTGCATCAATAGCAGGAGATACCTTCCAATGCCGAGTTCAACCCATTATTAGGGGTAATATTACTTCAATACATGTATCTAAAAATGGTGTTGGATATGGATCCTCTGAAATTATTAACTTTGATAGACAGCCAGATGTTACTTTAATCAATGGTTCTGGTGCTCAATTAAAACCAGTTATTAATGACGGTGCAATCACTGAAGTATTAGTTCAAGCTACTGGAAGTCAATATAATTCTCCTCCAGATTTAGTAATTAATGGAGATGGTGTTGGTGCTGTACTTACTCCTGTATTAGTTGATAATACATTATCTTCTATTACTGTAATAGAAAAAGGTTCAGGATATACTCAGGCAAATACGAGTATTACTGTTTTGGTTCCTGGAGAAGGTGCAGAATTTAGAGCAAATATTCAAAATTGGAGATTAAATTTATTCCAAAGACATATTGATAATTTTAGTACTGATGATGGAATTATTGCTGATCAATTTAATATTGATAGAGGACTTCAATATTCTCATTTATATGCTCCTAGAAAACTCAGGGAAGCTATGTTTGGTACTGACCAAGATGGGAATGTTTTATATGGACAAAGTGATCTACAAAGAGTTAATAGTTTAGAGGTTGCATCTAGTGATCATTCTCCTATAATTGGATGGGCATATGATGGAAATCCAATTTATGGACCTTATGGATATTCTACTCAGACAGGTGGTGTTGTTGCACAAATGCAGTCTGGATATAGTGTTGATTTAAAAGCAAGTAGACCACCTCAAAATGAATTTCCAGTAGGATTCTTTATCGAAGATTTTACTTATACTGAAGTAAGTGATCAAAAGATTCTTGATGAGAATAATGGTAGATTTTGTATTACTCCAGAATATCCTAATGGGACATATGCTTATTTTGCAACTATTGAAGAGGGTAATGCAGATTCAGCAGGACCTTTTGCTGGATATAAGAGACCAAAGTTCCCTTATCTAGTTGGTAATAACTTTAAGTCCACTCCAAATAAATTTAATTTTAGTTCATATTCCAATCAAGATCAATATGAATTAAATAATTCTCAATGGTCTAGAAATACTTATTTTTATAACCTTATTGAAGGTGATTTAGAATATGAATATGTTTATATACCCAATGACTTAAAACAAACTCTTGATATTAAAACTGGAAAACCTGGTCGTGTTGATAATTTAGGAATTACAACAGCAGGTGATCTTTATCAAGTGGGTGATAAAGTAATATTTGATAATACTGGTACTCAAGGAAATAGAGCGTCTGCTAAGGTTTCTTGGGTTGAAGGTAAAGCATTAAGTAATATTAGTGTTGCTACAAGTTCTGTATCTGGGGTTGAAATTTATCCTGGAGAACAAAAAGGAGAATATATTCTTTGGTCAACAAAACCACATCAATTTAAAACACTTGATTTAGTTAATGTTTCTGGATTATCTACTACTTCTTCTAAAATTGGAGGAGATTATAAAGTAGGAATTGCATCAGATATTTTCACATTAGTTGGTTTAGGAACTAGTTCTTCTGGTATTGGATCAGATGGAGTAACTGGAATAGTTACTTATTTTGATATAAATGGTAATTTAAAATATCCTCATATTAGAGAAAATGATATTTTAACAATAAATTCTGAAAAGATTCAAGTATTAAATGTTGAACCTGAATTTTCAAGAATTAGAGCTTTAAGAGCTGTTGAGGGAACGGCTGGTGCAGCACATACTGTAACTACAACTCTTTATGAAAATCCAAGAAAATTGGTTATTAATGCAGGATTTAATACCACTTATAATGTTAAATTAAATAAACAGATTTACTTTATTCCAAATGAATCTGTTGCATTAGGGACTGCTTCTGGGGTTGGAATTGGTACAACTATTCAATTCTACTCACAGCCAGGTTATCCAAGTGCTACAGGTGCGGGAATAACTCAGGTCTTTATTCCAACAAAATCAATTTGGATTAAGAATCATGGTTTAGAAACTAATGATCAATTAACATATTCTCCTAATAGGGGAGCAGGTCTTGATGTTCAAAATTCTGGTGGTGGAATATCAACATTAACTGATGGTCAAACTTTATATGCTTATAAACAAAGTGATAATTTAATCGGAATAGCAACAGTTAGAGTTGGATTGAATACTGCTGGTGATTCTATTGTTGGTATTGCATCAACATATAGAAGTTCTTCTACTTTATTCTTCTCTGGTATTGGTACTGGTACTTGGCATAGTTTTAAAACGAATTATACTCCTATTACTGGAGAAATTTCTAGAAATCTAGTAACAGTATCTACAGGAAGTAGTCATGGATTGGAAAGTGGTGATACCGTAGATATTAATGTAAGTCCAGGAAATATATCAACAACATTTACTGTTAAGTATAATGATTATAATAGGGTAATTGTAGTTGATCCAAAGGATTTTGTTGCTGGAGGGGTTAATACTACAACAAATGCAATTACTGTTACAAACCATGGATGGGAAACAGGACAAAAAATTGTTCATACAGCATCTATTCCTTGTGGTGGTTTGTCAAACAATGGAGAATATTATGTTGTTAAAATAGATGATAATACTGTCAAGTTATCTAATAATTATTATAATTCTACTTTATTAAAACCTGTTATTGTTGGAATTACTAGTACTTCTGCTGGAACTATTAATCCAGTAAATCCACCATTAAAAGTATATCAAGATCAATCTGCAATATTTGATATTTCTGATTCATCTTTGGGTTATGTAAGTCAAGGAACGAATTATCCTGCATTTAAATTTAATGTTTATAGTGATAAAAATTTAGTAAAGGTATGGGAAACGGATAAAGTTACTGATACTTTTAATATAACAAGATCAGGTGATGCTGGTGTAGATTCAGATGCTACAGTTACTTTAAGAGTTAATAAGGATATTCCTGAGACTTTATTCTACACTCTTGATCCTTTATATGAAGGAAGTCTTCCTGATGTTAAAGAGCAAATCATCCAAGATTCTGATGTTCTTTCTGGTAATCAAATTCAGATAAAAGATAGTGTATATAATGGTAAACAAACTATTTCTGTAGGTGCAACAAATTCATTTACCTATTGTTTAAATCGACTACCTGAAAAAGCATCTTATATTTCAACTACATCTGTTCTTTCATATCAAACAGATTCAGCAAGTGCATTTGGTGGAGTAGCACAATTTAAAATATTTGATGGAGGAGAAAATTATTATTCTCTCCCAGGAATTACTACTATCACAACTGGTTATGGTAAAAATGCTCGTATTGAAACTTCTAGTAAAACAGTAGGTGCGGTTGGAAAAACGAAGATTAATAATATTGGATATAATTTCCCATCCGATAATACATTAAGACCAAGTGTTGGATTACCTCAACTTGTAACTATAGATAAGCTTGCAGCTATTAGATCTATTGGAATAACTTCTGTTGGAAGAGGATATGCTGTAGCACCACAACTTAAAGTATTTGATGGAATAACAAGAATTCGTGATAAGGATATTGAACTTAAGTATACTCTTGGAGATCCAACCGTATCTATTCTTCAACCGTCTAAGGGAATTAGTAATGTTCCTCCTATTATTATTCCTACAGAAAATACAAATGGTGTAGGAATTAATACAGTTGGATTTAATACAATTACTAAAAATGTATCAATTACTTTAGCAACTGGATTTAGTACTACTGGTACTTTCCCATTTGAAGTTGGTGATAAGGTATTAGTTGAGAATATTAGTGTTGGTGTTGGTACAACTGCTAGAGGATATAATTCCGCAGAATATAATTATAAACTATTTGAGTTAACGGAAGTTGATTCGAATATTGGAGGACTAGGCATCGTTACTTTCAGTTTATATGATTATTATTCTGATTTAAATCCTGAAGTAACTCCAGGACAATTTGATGCTAATACTTCTTCAGGAAGAATTATACCAGAGAAGTATTTCCCAATATTTAATGTTAAATTGGGAATTAATGATTATCTAACAGGAGAAACTGTTAAATCAGATTCTGCTACTGGTATTGTTGAAAAATGGGATCCAAAACTTGGATTGTTAAAGATATCTAGTAATCAAGATTTTAAAGTTGATGATATTATTAGAGGAGAATCATCAGAAACAGCAGGAATTGCGGATTCTATAACATCTTATGATTCTAATTTTAAATTAGGTCCTTATTCTGAAGTAAACAAAGGATGGGAAACTGATTCTGGTGTTCTTAACACCAATATGCAAAGAATACAAGATAGTCTATATTATCAGAACTTCTCATATTCATTAAGATCTAAAGTATCAATGAATACTTGGGATGATGTTGTAAGTACTTTAAATCATACCTTAGGTCATGTAAAATTCTCTGATATGCAAGTTGACTCATTGAATGAGAACTCAATGACAGTTGGTTTGTCAACAGAGGTTACTTCTTATGATGTAGTAAGTCATTTAATTGGAATTGGTAATTTAAATACTGTACATGACTTTGATTTAGTAAAAGAGAATTCATTAAATTGTGGTTCAAAAATTATTTCTAATGAAATAATATTCAGTAATAGAGTTCTTTTTGATTATGATGAATCTGTTGGTAATAGAGTTCTTTCTATTGATGATGTTGCAAGTCAATTTAATAGCAACCCTCGACCAACTCCATTCAGTATTGCTGCTGAATTTGATCTTGATACTGCAAGAGCAGTAAAATATTTTGTGTTTGTTAAGGACAGAAGATATATTCAACAAAGACAACTACAGGTTGTTGATTTAGTTCATAATAATTCTGACATATATTTACAACAATATGGTCGGATAGAGAGTGTTTATAATTTAGGATCATTTGATGCTAATATTCTTGGAACAAAAGGAAGATTACTTTGGTATCCAAAAGATTATAAAGTAAATGATTATGATATTACCGCTATTTCTTATCATATAGATGATGATTTATTGAGTGTGGGAAGTACAAGTTTTGGTGTTACCAAAATAGATTCTACTAGCACTAATGTTGCTACTGCAACTACAACTGGAACTACTATTGTAAGTATTGGTGTTACATATCGTTCTTCTAAGATATTGGTTAATATTAGAGGAGATAATTCAGTATCATCTGGTGGGGAATTTGAATTTGAAGAAATGAATCTTATTCATGATGGAACTACTGTTGATGTTTCTGAATGGGGTAATCTTCTTACTGAAGTTGAATCTACTGATGATGCAGGAGCAGGTCTTGGAACTTATTCTGCTTATATTGATGGTGCTAATGTAAAAATTGATTGGTTCCCTGATCAGACACATACTGGAATTGGAACAACAGCAGTCGTTAATACTATTCAAGTATCAATGGCAGCAACTGGTAGTTTGGGTGCACAAGGAACAATTGATCTGAAGCATGGAAGATTCCAATCCACTCCAACAGGAATAGCATCTACTTCTTCTCCATCAGTAAATGTAATTGGAGAATATGTAACTCAAGCTTCTTCTACTGTAGATGGATATGATGCTGCTTATTTTGTAGTACAACTTACGGATACAAATCAAACAGGAACATCTGAAATATTTGAGGGTCTTGTTATTGATGATTATCGTCTTGATACTGATAGTGGTGATAGTTATGAAACTTGGTATGGACAGGTAGGTACTTCTGGAATAGGAACTGTAGGAACTAGGGTAGTTTCTGACAGTAATGCTGGAGTTGCCACTGTACAATTGCTATGTACTCCTACTGCTAATATTGCAGTTCAGGCTGATGTTTATATGAATGCAATAAAGGTTACTGATGATGATTCAGATAATATGTCATTTAATAATTCATCTGTGCAGACAGAATATGGATTATATGAAGGAACTGAGAATGCTCTTAAGAGAGCCTTTATGTTAACTCATAAAAACGAAAGGTTATTTGAAAGAAGTTTTGAAGGAGATAGTAGTGATATTGTAAGTGTTGCTGATAACACTATTACTATTCCAAATCACTTCTTTGTTACTGGTGAAAAAATTAAGTATGTTCATGAAGGATCAGGTTCTTACGGTGCACTTGGTATTGCTTCTACTGATGGATTTGTTGGAGTTGGAACTACTACTCTTCTACCAGCAAATTCATTTGTTGTTAAGATTAATGCAGATAAAATTAAATTAGCAACAACTGCTCAGAATTCTTTATTAAGAACACCTGAAGTATTAGATATTACTAGTGTTGGTATTGGTACTTCTCATAGATTTGTAGCAACTAATCAAAATGCAAAAGTTATGGTTAGTTTGGATAATATTATCCAATCTCCTGTTGTTGCAAGTGCTGTAACAACAGTACTTTCTCAAGCAATAACTACTACAGATGATCTTATCTATCTTTCTGGAATTAGTTCTATTACTGGTGCGGATTTATTACAAGTTAATGATGAAATTATGAAGGTTGAATCTGTTGGTGTTGGAAGCACTAATAGGTTTAGAGTCAAGAGACAATGGTTAGGAACTAATGTTGCGGGACATTCTACAGGTGCATTAGTAACTAAGGTGAAAGGTAATTATAATATTACTGATAATGTACTCAATTTTACAGAAGCTCCATATGGAAATACTCCTTTAAGTAGCACTACTAATCCACCTGATTCTAGAGATTGGGTAGGAATTGCTACAGGATCTCATTTTAATGGAAGAATGTTTATGCGTTCTGGTATTATAGATTCTTCTAATGAGACTTACTATCAAAACTATGTTTTCGGTGATATTTCCCATCAATTTAATGGATCTACTAAGAGTTTTGATTTAAAACAAAGTGGATCAGATATAACTGGAATTGCAACAGAGAATGCGGTTATTTTAATTAATGATGTATTCCAAGGGCCTGGATCTAGACCTAATTCAAATTATGCTTTAGGTGAAAGAGCAGGAGTTACAACGATAACCTTTACAGGAACCGCATCTTCTGTTGCTAGTGATGTTAATTTATCAACTTTACCTGTTGGTGGTGTAATTCTATCCCTTGGTTCAACTGAGGGTCATGGATATCAACCATTGGTGGCTGCAGGTGGTACAGCAGTTGTTTCTACAGCAGGAACCATTCAATCAGTTAGTATTGGATATAGTGGATCTGGATATAGATCTGGTATTGGTCAAACTGTTAATGTTGGTGTAGGTACAACTAGTTTAACGACACCTAATACTCAATGGGTTGGAACTGCTACTATTGGATCTAATGGTACATTAACGGGTGTAGCGATTACAATTTCCAAGGGTGGATATAGTCAAACTGATCCTCCATTTGTTATTATTGATTCTCCTCTTTCTTATACTAATATTCCTTTAGAATATAGTTCTGATTCTCCATCTGCTGGAGTAGGAACTAATGCAACTGTTGATGTTGTTGTTGGTCAAGGATCTAGTGTAATTGAATTCTCTATTAATTGTAGTGGAAGTGGTTATCGTGAAACTGAAATTCTAACTATTCCTTATGGCGGAACTACTGGTATTCCAACTGATACTAGCACTTACTATAACGAATTCCAACTTACAGTTGACGAACAGTTTAGTGATAAGTTTAGTGGATGGTCTCTTGGTGAATTAGAAAATCTTGATGATTGGGATAGTAAATTTGATGGAGATACAGTTACTTTCCCATTAGCAAGAGATGGTGAATTAATTTCCATTAGAACATCTAGGGGATCTAAAATTGATATTGAAGAGGTTCTTCTTATCTTTATTAATGATATCCTTCAAGTTCCTAATAAGGGATATAAATTTGATGGAGGTAGCCAGGTTGTTTTAACAGAGGCACCTAAAGTCGGAGATATATCTAAAGTAATCTTCTATAAGGGAAGTGGTTCTGTTGATGTTGTAAGTAAAGAAATTCTTGAAACTGTTAAAAAAGGTGATGATTTAAGAATAGAAAATGGATCTGAACCATTCTATCTTTCAGAAACTACAAGAGGAGTTAGTACTGTAACTACTACAAGTGCGGTAAATACTGTACCATATTTTGGTCCAGGAAATACACAAAATGAAAATCTTGAAAGACCCGTTGTATGGACTAGACAAACTGAAGATAAGATTATAGGTGAAGAATTAGTAGGAAAAGATAGAGAATTATATGAAGCAAATGTATTCCCATCTGCTTATCTTACTAAAACAGTTGGTATTGGTTCGACAGTATTCTTTGTTGATAGTGTAAGACCTTTCTTTGATCCTGATAATGAAATGGTTGATGATACGAATAGGGATCTTCGTCAGGATAATGTTACTATCATTTCTCAGGATTCTAGAATAGGTGCAATTGGAACTTGCCTTGTAACGACTAGTGGAATAGTTACATCTGTAGATGTTACTGATGGAGGATCTGGATATACTTCTGCACCATCAGTGATATTTGGTAATACTGGTCTTGGAACCACTGCGGTAGGCAGATCGTTTATTAATGCTGTTGGTGTTGTTACTGGAATTGAAATTACTAATAGTGGAACGGATTACTTACAGACAGATCCTCCATCATGTCTCATTGCACCTCCATTAGCAGTTCTTGAATCAGATACTGTAGCATCTTATGTTGGAGATTCTGGACATATTGTTGGATTTGGAACAGAAGGTGGTGCTGCTGATGTTGATAAGAGTTTGATTTTTGATATACATATTCCATATGATTCTTGGTTGAGAAATACAAGTCTTGTGGGTACTGCAATTACTTTAAGTAGCATTAATGTAGGTGATTATTTCGTAATTAAGAAGACTTATGTTGGATTTGCTGATACTTCTCTTAAATCCCTAGATATTGCAGGTGAGACGATTGGTATTGGAACAGACTTTGTTGATAACATCTATCAGGTAGATACTGTTGCCAATCACATAACAGGTGCTCTTACTGGGATAGGAACGACTACATTTAGAAGAATTACTGCAAAAATTGCTGGTATTTCTACAATCACATTTGCATCTACTAAGGCAGGATTTAGTAGTGTAACTTATGATTTCTCTTCTGCAGGTCAGGGTGCAGGTTCTGGTTGGAGTGGAGCATTTACTACTTCCTATTATCTTGGTGACTTTAGTTGGGGTAAGGTTAATATTGCTTCTAGAGGAGAGTCTAATGAATATCCTGCTTATACTGATAATGGGGTTCCAGGAATTAGCACAGGATCTATTGTTCGAAGAACTAAGGCTCTGAAGGCAAAACATTATGATGGTCAAATCATCTAAATAACTTAAAATAGTGTCTCAATAAATGGCATACGTAGGATTAGATACGGGAACTGCAGCAAACGCAGGCGATGGTAGTACCCTTCGAGCGGGTGCTAATATTGTTAATGCCAATTTCGAAGAGATCTATAATTACTTTGGTAACGGAAGTGTTTTAAGTTTTGCTGGTGGTAATTGGGTAGAAGTTGCAACGGGAATTAATACACTTTCTTATGTTGGTATTGCTACTACAAACCCAACAGACCCTTTAACCGTTTATGGTGCTGCTAATGTTTCAGGTGTTTTAACAGCATCTAGTTTTAGTGGAATTGGTAGTTTCAGTAATATGACTGTTTCTGCTGGTGCTACCTTTAATGGAAACACTATGGTTGGTGCTGGTATTACATTTTATGCTAGTGCTGGTATTATTAGTGCCACACAATATTATGGTGATGGATCTTCGTTACTTAGTGTTCCATCTGGATTAGGAACTGCATTAAGTGATGATACTACTAGTGCATTGAATAAAATGTACTATGTGGATGCTGTATTAGGTGTTGGTGCAACTATTACTGTTGATCCTCCTACTTCTTCTCAGGTTGCATTTACAAACTATCCTACTATTGCTGTTGATGATACTTATGACTTAATCGTTGCCGATGGTGATGATTTTATACCTGATATTCTTGGAATAGGAACTACTGGTATTGGAGGAGTTCTTGCTGGTAGTGGAGGAAGAGTTCGTGCAGATAATTATACTGGTAGAGCAGGTGATGCTCCAAACTTCCCTCAAGGGGTTGTATTAAGTGGAGTTAGTACTGTTGGTATTGTTACTGGTGGTACTTCAGTTGGTGCTAGTAAATTCTATGGAGAACTTATTGGCGACTCAACAGGAACAGCATCTACTGCGACGGCTGCGGCTAATGCGTATGGAATAACTGGAAAACCTGATGTAACCCTAGACCTTGTTACTGCCGACGATGTACAAGTTGGTGGTGCTGTAACCATTAATGGAAATCTTACAGTTCAAGGTACTCAAACGATTATTAATACCTCGACTTTAGACATAGAAGATAAGACTGTAGGTATTGCCTCTACAACAAATGCATCAAACTCAACTGCTGATGGAGCAGGTATTGAAATATATGCAAGTTCTTCTACTGCCAGTAATAATAAAACCTTAACATGGCAGAATGGTAGTGGATGTTTTGAATATAGTGATCCTAATAGGTTTAAAGGAGTATTTGAAACGGTTTCTTTAGCAACTACTTATACTGATGCATCTAGTAATATTGTTTTGGAAATGGATCTAAGTACAGGAACTATATTCTCATATGATATGCCTGCAGTATGGTCTTCTGGTCGTGGATCTAATATTGGTATAGTTTCCTTTAAGAATATGCCTGCTGACAGTAAAACTGCTATTACAGCGACCTTGCTTACTACTCAAGGCGCTGCACATGGCGGTGGTACTGGATATGCTAATACTCTAGCAACTAATGGTATTGGTGCTACTTGTACAATTATTCCTATTGAGGACGGTTCAGCAGTTGCTGGTATTCAAACTGCAGGCCGTAGTGGAGGAACTGGATTAGTTTCTCAACCTGCTGGAATTACTACGGTAACTTTATCACCTGCTAAAGATGCTTTTGACTTTATTTCATTCTTCATCTATTACAATGGTAACACAAATACTGCATTAACCAGTTATAAAGTGTTTATATCTAAGAATGGTGGATTTGGTTATGGTACTGTAGGTATCTAATGATTATAAAATACTTAATAAATAAATAAAAAGTTCTAAAAAATGGCTGCAATTATAACTGATCAAATAAGAATTTTAAATGCAAAGAACTTTCTTTCCGGAGTAAGTACAGCAACTAATGCATACTATTCTTTTATTGGTCTACCTAATCCTTCTGATATCCAGTCTGACTGGGATACAAATCCTCCTTCACCAAAAGATAATTTTAGTGAAGAAGATGATTATTGGGATACTATGATTGCATTGAAAAAGATTAATGCTGCAGATGCTAGACAAGTTGTTATAAGAAGGGTGTGGACATCTGGAACAACTTATGATATGTATCGCAGTGATTATAGTAGATCTAACACTGCAAAAGTTTCTGGTGCAACTAATTTATATGCAGCAACATATTATGTTGTAAACAGTGATTATAGGGTTTATATTTGTCTTCATAACGGAATGGATCCAGATAACCCAAATGGAAGACCCTCATTAGATGAACCTACTTTTACTGATTTAGAACCAAAGGTTGCAGGTACTAGTGGTGATGGATATATCTGGAAATATCTTTATACTATTAAACCTAGTGATATTGTTAAATTTGAATCTACTGATTTTATACCAACCCCTCTCGATTGGTCAACTAGTTCAGATACTGCTGCAGTAAGAGATAATGCAGTAGATGGATCTGTTAAAATAGTAACAGTTACTAATCGTGGTGTTGGATTAGGTACAGCAAATAGCACATATACAAAGGTTCCTATTAAGGGTGATGGTACAGGAGCAGAATGTACAATTGTTATTAATAATGATCAAAAAGTTGATACTGTAACTGTTTCTAATCAAGGACAGAATTATACTTATGCAAATATTGATTTGGAGGCAGGCGGTGTTCCAACAGGAACGACAAGACCTACTTTTGATGTTGTACAATCTCCTCCAGGTGGACATGGAAAAGATATCTATAGAGAATTGGGAGCATATAATGTTCTTTTATATTCTAGAATAGAAAATGATGTTGAAAACCCTGATTTTATAACAGGAAACCAAATTGCAAGAATTGGTGTTGTTGAAAATCCTAAAGCAACATCTGGAACACTTTTATCAGCAGATAAAGCAAGTGCTTTAGGTGCATTAAGATTAACTGGAACTGGTTATAGTACAGCAGCATTTGATCCTGACACTTTTATTACCCAAACTGTATCAACGGCAACTACAGCAGTTGGTAGAGTAGTGAGTTATGATTCTAATACTGGAGTACTAAAATTTTGGCAAGATAGGACTATGGCTGGTTTCAATACTGTTGGAACAGCACAGACTAATCCTACATATGGATATGAATTACAAGAATTTACTAGTTCACCTGGAACTGGTGGAAACTTAACGATTGTACCTACAAGTGGATCTAATTTGGCCATAGACACCTCCTTTACAGGTCTGTCTACGGTAATAAATAGTCGTACATATTATCTTGGTCAATCCTTTACCAATGGTGTTGCGACTCCTGAAGTCCAAAAGTATTCAGGAAACATAGTTTATGTTGATAACAGACCTTCAATAACTAGGTCTACAAATCAAAAAGAAGATATCAAAGTTATTTTGCAGTTCTAAGTAATCATGCCACAGCAAACCAATCTAAATGTAGCCCCATACTTTGACGACTTTGATCCAGCTGATGATTATCATAAGGTGCTGTTTAAGCCTGGATACCCAGTTCAGGCAAGAGAATTAACCAACCTTCAGTCTATACTGCAAAATCAGGTTGAAAAGTTTGGTCAACATTTTTTTAAAGAAGGCGCGAGAGTAATTCCTGGAAATACTGGATATAATCAATTATATTATTGTATTCAATTACAAAATAATTTTCAAGGAATTCCTGTATCTGCATATATCGATCAGTTAATTGGCACAAAGATTACTGGAGAGACATCAGGTGTAACTGCAGTTGTTGATAAAGTTTTATTAGCTGAAGATTCTGAAAGAAATAATCTTACTCTTTATATTAATTACCTCTCATCAAATACTAGTAATAATTCAACTCAAACATTTTCTGATGGGGAGAATTTAGTTACTAATGTAACGATTGCTTCTGGATTGCTTGGAAATACTACTATTGCTGCAGGAAGTCCATTTGCTATAACTATTGCATCTGATGCTGCTTCAACTGGAAGTGCTTTCCAAATTCAAGAAGGAGTTTATTTTATCCATGGAAATTTTGTTACTGTAGAAACAGAAACTCTTATTCTTGATCAATATACAAGTACTCCTAGTTATCGAGTAGGATTGAATGTACAAGAACAGATAATTACTGCTGACTTAGATGAGACTTTAAACGATAATTCTCAGGGATATAATAACTATGCTGCTCCTGGTGCAGATAGACTAAAAATTACAACTTCACTTTTCAAGAAGCAATTAGATAATTTTGATGATGATAATTTTATAGAATTAGCAACAATTAATGCTGGAGTTTTAAAAGCAGTTGCTAAGAAGGGATTTGGTGTTGGTCCAAATGGTGGAGTATTTTATAAAGATTTAGAAAATGTTCTTGCACGAAGAACTTATTCTGAATCTGGAGATTATACTACTACTCCTTTTGATATAACTGTTTTAAATTCTTTAAATGATAATGCTGGAAATAGGGGATTATATCAAGAAGGTCAATTTACTCCTGGAGGAGAATCTCCATCTGACGATTTAGCAATATATAAAGTTTCTCCTGGTAAAGCCTTTGTTAGAGGTTATGAAGTTGAAACTATAAATCCTACTTTTTTAAATGCACCAAAACCAAGAACATCTAATACTACTGAAAATCAGCAGATTATCTATAATACTGGTCCTACTTTAAAATTAAACAATGTTTATGGATCACCTACAATAGGAATTGGTAATACTTATACTGTAAGTCTTAGAGATCAGAGAGTTGGTGTAAATAGCAGAACTGTTGCTGGTAATGAAATAGGGGTTGCTAGAGTTTATGATATGGCATTGGAGTCTGGATCTTATGATTCAGCCAATCCTCCTTTGAATGAATGGGATATTTCTTTATATGATATACAAACAGTAACTAATATTACTTTAAATCAAGCAACTACTCTTGCACATCCCACATATATTAAGGGTGCTAATAGTGGTGCAAGTGCATGGCTCATGCATTCTGTTAGTGCTGGATTGGGATTGACTGTTTATGAAACAGAAGGTAATTTTATTAAGAATGAAGCACTCATTTTTAACGGAACTCAAAATGGCAGAATTGCAATAGCAATTACTGCAGAGAATTTAAAGAATGTAAAATCAATATTTGGAACTAATGATAAAACTGTAGGAACTGCTTCAACTTTTGCTGCAGATGTAATGCAGTCTATAGAATATCATGTTGGATTAGCAACTGTTGGTGCAGCCGGTCAGGGTGGTATAGCAACAATTACTGCTTTTGATCCTAATTTTGTTGGGATTGCGACAGTTAATGATCTTCTTTGTTGGGACGATCCTGCAACAGGACAATATCCAACATATGCAAGAGTTACAGCAGTTAATTCTAATACAGTTGAAGTTGTTGGAGTTACTACGGTATCATCATTTGTTAATGGTGGATTATCCACTACTACTGCCAGTACTCAAGTAGAAGATCTTAAGATATTGCAAACAGATCTTCAAGAATCTTCAGATAATACTTTATACACAATACTTCCAAGAACTAGTATTTCAAATGTTGATTTAACAGATGCATCTATTTCAATTAGAAAAACTTTTACTGTTAATATTACAGGTAATAAGTTAGCTTCTGCTGTTTCATGTGGAGCAAGCGAATCTTTCTTAGCGTTTGATGAGGAAAGATATTCTTTAATAAGATCTGATGGTCAAACAGAAGCATTAGATGCAGGAGATTTAATCTTTACTGATGGAACTTCTTTGCAAATTTATAACTTGGGTGCAAATGATACAGGTGCAACTCTTGTTACAACAGTTAAAAAGGAAAAACCAAAGGCAAAGGAAAAACTAAGGCAGAGAGTTAATTCAGTAATTGTTGCTAAGTCTTCTACTGAAGGATCTGGTATTGGAACAACATCCTTTAATGATGGATTAACTTATGGAAGTTATCCTTATGGAACAAGAGTTCAGGATGATATTATATCTTTAAATACTCCAGATATTGTTGAAATTCATGGAATTTATGAATCAGTAGATACAGGAGCTCCATCTGCTCCTAAGATGACTCTTTCTGCACTTACTAGTGCATCAACAACTACAGAAGAGTTGATAATAGGTGAACAAATAGTTGGAGCAGTAACTAATGCTGTTGCAATCGTTGCAGAAAAGGTTTCTAATTCATCTTCTCAAATCGTTTTCATTTATAAGAATGATATTACCTTTAAAGAAGGTGAGATGGTTTCATTTAAGGAATCCAATGTACAAGGAGAGATTACTACTTTAGATACTCCAAGTTTTGATATATCTTCGGATTATACTTATAATACTGGACAAGAAGGTACTTTTTATGATTATGGAATAATTTCAAGAAAAGCAGAAGCTGATGCTCCTACTAGACAAATTAAAGTCTACTTTATGAGTGCATATTATTCATCTAGTGATACTGGAGATATTACTACAGTAAATTCATATGATGATTTTGATTATTCTAGTGAAATTAAAGATGTTAATAATGTTTTTACTGCAGATATACTTGATATTAGACCTAGAGTATCTGATTATACTGTAGCCGAAAATACTAGATCTCCATTGGAATTTTATGGTAGAGCATTTAATGGTGCTGGTCAATCAGCAGGCAATGTTTTAGCATCTGATGAGTCTATTCTACTTACTTTTTCAAATTATGTTGGAAGAATTGATAGAATTTTCTTAACTAAAGACGGTAAATTCCAAGTTGTTTATGGGCAACCTAGTGATAGACCTGAAAAACCAAATCCAGTTGATGAAGCAATAGAAATTGCCACTATTACTTTACCTCCATATCTTTATCATCCTTCTCAGGTAAGAATGAAGTATATGGATCATAAGAGATATCAAATGAAAGATATCCGGAAACTTGATGAAAGGATTAAGAATCTTGAATACTATACTGCATTATCTACATTAGAAACTAATACCGCAAATATGTTTATTGCGGATGCTGATGGATTGAATAGGTTTAAATCTGGTTTCTATGTTGATAATTTTACTAGCTTTTTATCTCAAGAAGATCAGTTAGTGGGTGGAGTTAAGAATAGCCTTGATCGAAAGTATAAGCAATTAAGACCCAAACATTATACCACTTCTATTGATTTGATGTTTGGTCCTGTAACAAATACAGATCCAACTGATGATTTGGCCTTTATTCCGGTAGAAGGAATTAATGTAAGAAAACAAGCAGATATTGTAACTTTAGATTATTCTGAAGTTGAATATATTAAACAAAATTTTGGTACAAGAACTGAAAGTGTAACACCTTTCCTAATCAGTTTTTGGCAAGGAACTCTTGAATTAACTCCAGCATCTGATGTTTGGGTAGATACTGTAAGATTAGAAGCCAAGGTTATTGAGATAGAAGGTGATTATGAGCGTACAATGGAGGAAGCAGCGAGGACTATGAATGTAGATCCTCAAACTGGATTTGCACCTACAGTTTGGAATTCTTGGGAAACTAATTGGACTGGTACTGATATTACAGAAACAACAAGAGTTAGAACTACTACACATGGTGGTCAATGGGTAGGTTGGGCAGGAAGACCAGGTGGTGGAAGAAGACCTGCATTCGGAAATCAGACAGTAAGAACAATTGAAGAAACTGTACGGTCTGGTAGGAGAACTGGAGTAGAATCACGAACTGGATCACGAACTGTTATTACTGAGGATTGGGATAGAACTTCTGTTGGAGATAGGGAAGTAAGTAGAGAACTTGTTCCTTATTGTAGATCAAGGAATGTTGAATTTGTTTCCAAGAGGATGAAACCTCTTACTAGGATGTATGGATTCTTCGACGGTGAGAATGTTACAAAATTCTGCGTACCAAAACTTCTTGAAATTAGCATGGTTTCTGGTACTTTCCAAGTAGGAGAAACAATTAAAGGGTATATTAGACCAACTGGTATTAATCCTATTACCCCTTGGAGTCAAGGAATAAATCCAACAATAATCTTTAGGGCTGCACAGTCAAATCATAAAGAAGGTCCATATAATGCTCCAACAAAAGTTTTCCCTGAAAGTCCTTATGAAGGAACTCCATTATCAGCATCTTATGCATCAACTTCAACTATTCTCAATGTAGACACATTCTCTCTTTCACAAGAAGCTCAAGGTGACTATTATGGTTGGGTTGAGAGTGGAATGGTTCTTAAGGGAGAATCCTCTGGAGCAGAAGCAACCATTACGGATCTAAGACTTATTTCTGATTTAGGAGCAGATCTTACAGGAAGTTTCTATATTCCAAATCCAAATAATATTGATTATCCAAGATTTGAAGTTGGTACTAAGACCTTCACTCTTTTAAATGATCCGGATAATAATCAAGATGATGCAACCACTATTGCTGAAGAATCATATACAGCATCAGGAACTCTTACAACAGTACAAGAGAATATCGTTGCCGTTAGGAATGCAAGGATTGAACAGAAACAAGAATTCCAAGAGAGGAATGTTTCTGAACTCTTAGATGGAGAAGTTGTTGCAAGTAGAACTCTTGGTGAAAGTAACAGACGAGTTCAAATTGGATGGTATGACCCTCTCGCACAATCATTCTTAGTTGAAGATGATACTGGAGTATATTTGACTAAGTGTGATATATTCTTCCGTTCTAAGGATGACATGGATATTCCATGCGTGTTCCAGATAAGAACAATGCAGAATGGATTCCCAACACAACATATTCTTCCTTTCTCAGAAATTGTATTAGCACCTGATGATATTGATACTTCTGCTGATGGATCAGTTGCTACTACTGTTAGCTTTAAGTCACCAGTTTATTGTGAATCTGGTAAGGAATATGCCATTGCATTAGCATCAAACTCAACGAAATATAGTGTTTATATTTCAAGAATTGGTGAGCAAGATCTTATTACTCAGACTTATATTTCTAACCAGCCTTATTTGGGATCATTATTTAAGTCGCAAAATGCTTCTACATGGGAAGCAAGTCAATGGGAAGATCTTAAATTTACTCTTTATAGAGCAGACTTTGTAGAATCAGGATCTGTAGAACTTTATAATCCAACTCTTTCAATAGGAAATGATCAAATTCCTCAACTTTTACCAGATCCTTTAGTACTAAATTCTAAAGAAATTCGAGTAGGACTTGGTACTACTGTAGCTGATGGTGGACTCAAGCCTGGTAATGTGGTTTATCAAATGGGTACTCTTGCCACTGCTAATTTAGCAGGTGTAGCAGGAAGTGTAACAAGTTTGGCAATTACTAACGCTGGACTGGGTTATTCTCCATCTGATGGTCAGATTACTTACAGTGGAGTTAATTTAGTTACTATTACTGGTAATGGTAGAGGAGCAACTGCAGATATTACTATTAATAGTGGAAATATTGTCTCATCTGGAGCAACAATTAATGCAGGTGGTTCTGGATATCAAGCAGGAGATGTAGTTGGATTCAATACCCTTGGATTAACTACTCAAGGAAGAGATGGAAGATTATCTATTGTTTCTGTTGGTGGAACTAGTGAACTTATATTGAATAATGTTCAAGGTGATTTTGTTACTGCAGGTTCTGCTAAGACAATGATGTATATTGATACATCTAATACAGTTAAAGTCTTGAATAGCAGTCATGGTGGAGATGTTCAAGTATCTTCTATTAATGAAGTTACTGGTAAGGATGGATTGCATATTAAAGTCAATCATCAGAACCATGGAATGTATTGGACAAACAATAAGGTTGAAATTTCTAGTGTAGAATCGGATCTTAAACCTACTAAACTTGCTGTTGAATATCAACTTGGTGATACGGGAACAATATCTGTTAATGATGCATCTAACTTCTCAACTTTTGAGAATGTAGGTGTTGGAACAACTAATGTTGGATTCCTTAGAATGGGTAATGAAATTATTGAATATACTTCTGTTTCTGGTAATATAATTGGTGGAAATATTGTAAGAGCTCAGTCAGTTGTTGGTAGTGGTCCTGCAGTTACATATCCTGTTGGAACTCCTGTTTATAAGTATGAACTTGGTGGAGTCAATTTGGCAAGAATTAATAAAACTCACAATTTGAGTGATGTAACAGTTGCAAATCCAATTGCTTATGATTCATATTATGTTAAGTTGGATATGTCTACTAAGTGGGATAATAATGAAGCTAATGATGATAGAAGTAATGATGTTGGATTCCCTAAATTATTCTTGAATAATAACAAGTCTGCTGGTGGATATAAAGTAAGAGCATCACAAAATATGCCTTATGAACTTATTAGACCACTTATTCATAATGTAACTGTTCAGGGAACTGCATTGAGTGCAGAACTTAGAACGACTACTGCTACTAGCTTTAGCGGAACAGAAATTCCTTGGATTGATAATGGTTTTGAACCAGTTGCTATAAATCAAACAAATTATCTTACTACTCCTAGAACAATTGCATCTAAGGTTAACGCTGCAGAGCAATTAACTAATGTTACTGGAGAGAAATCCACACAGTTAAGATTACTTCTTAATACTAGTGACTCTCGTGTAAGTCCAGTAATTGACGGACAAAGATGTAGTCTTATCACTATTTCTAATAGAGTGAATAATGTAATTGGTAATTATGTTACTGATAGTAGAGTAAAAACTATTAAAGATGATCCTACAGCATGTCAATATATTACTAAAGAATTACTTCTAGAGAATAGTGCTACTTCCATTAAAATAACTGTAGATGCTCATATTAATTTGGATTCTGATATTAGAGCATTCTATGCAATAAGTGATAAAGAAGGATTTGAACCAATCTTTACACCATTCCCAGGTTATACTAATCTTAATGTGCGGAATCAAGTTATTAATGTAAATGCTAATGATGGTCAATCTGACAAATTGGTTCCAAAAACAAATGGTTATGGATTTGATGCTTCAGGAATAGAGTTTAAAGAATATACATTCACAGTGGATAGATTACCTTCCTTTAGAACCTATAGAGTCAAAATTGTTATGACTTCTAATAGTCAGGTTTATGTACCCCGAATAAGGGATTTGAGGGTCTTAGCACTGGCGTGATATGTATGATATTGACGGACATAAAGATCTCGCACGGGATCCTAGAACAAATATGATAATAAATGTTAATGATCATGACTATCAACATTATGTTGCTGCTCGTGAAGCAAAAAAAGAAAAAAATGAAAGTCTTGATACTATGAAAAATGATCTTGATGGTTTAAAAAGTGAAATGAACGAAATCAAATCACTACTTAAGGAACTAGTCAATGGCAACTAAAAAGATTACATTTGATCCAAGTGCGGGAGTCCCTGTAGCATCTAATCTAACAATTTATACTGGTTCTGATTTTAGTGCTATCTTCACTATAGTTGATACTTCGGATGCAGCATTTAATCTATATTCTGATAGTGCTGCGTGGACCGGATCTTCTCAAGTTCAAAAAGGTGCTGGTGTAGCAGCAACAACGACTCCCTCAGGAACTTTTGTTGTTGGTGTTAATACTAGTGCTGGAAAGATTAGTTTATCAATGGGTTCTACAGATACCTCATCTCTTTCACAAGGAAGATATTTGTATAATGTTTTAGTTGGTACGGGAGCATCTATTTACAATATGATAAACGGTAATATTCTCGTTTATACAGGTATTTCCTCTGCACCCTAAATATAAGCAA
>VTLG01013015.1_pt1 | contig 29187 bp, 38 predicted proteins | sample 4694571 | NCBI WGS metagenome assembly VTLG01 (sample SAMN12604809, study PRJNA352737) | marine metagenome | biome: ENVO:00000447; feature: ENVO:00000209|ENVO:00000569|ENVO:01000036; material: ENVO:00002151; isolation source: viral sequences binned using virsorter ...
GATTAAACTCTGCGTAGCTTTTTAAAAACATCTGTTGTATCATGTCTACAATTGGGTCAAGATAAAAATCATTATCGTAATCATAATCGTCTGTGATGTCCTTGCCGTCCATAACACAGAGATTTATATCTTGCAAATTCCCGCCAGAAAACGACCAATTCGTTTTATCAATATTTTGCTGTTTCATGTATCGATACAGCCTGTAGTGCATGTCAACATTTGCCATTTGTTTTCTCCAATAAAAAATACCACCCCATGTCCGTAGACATGAGATGGTATGTAGGGTTACTTGATAGGTTTTTTGTTCTCGCTAATACGAGTTTCAAGTTTCTGTATTTCTCTCCTTAACGGCCAATCCTGACTAATTAAACGTGCGTACTCTGTTTTTTGTTTTACTAACCTTGGCATGTCTCCAAAAAAATCGTCAGCATCCTCAATTGTAAAACTCGTCAAATTACTTACGGGCAAATGATCTCTGTATCCATCCTCGCCATGATAACTATCGTGATACGTGTCGACCACCTTTTTTAATTCTCCGTGATACAACTGGAGTGAAAAATTTCCGTTACAAAGTACCCATCTCATCCACATTCTGGTTTGTGGATTGTCTTGCTCTCCGTCATGCCAAGTTTCCAAAATCCATTCTTCCTCATAAGAAACCTGCGCCCATCGGCCATTGGCATAACGATGTGCATCTTGGTCTGCCTCTAATTTTTTGTATTTCTTTTTTAGCTCTTTAAGTTTGGCTTTATCCTTGCCCAACAAAACCTTTCTTTGCTCTTCTGATCCGGCTCTCATACCTAATCTCCTATGATTGTGATTGTGGTGGTTTTACGAGTTTAAACGCCCAAGGCAGTTCCTTGGCTAACAGTTTGTGTCGGCTACTGTCATTCCCTGCCATCTCATGTAAAATGTCGTAAGCTAATGGTTGCACCACATTAAATAGCTCTACCTGATCTATACGATCACCTGATATTAATTTTGCTAACTTAATCATCAACTTCATCATCTTGAGTGTAACTTTCATTTTGATACTCTCCGATTAAATGGTTTAACTGCACTAAACGTCTTTTGTATAACAATCTAAACACAACGTGATCTCACATATCTCATCTTTTGTATCTCGTCCCACACAATCAAAACGATCACCGGCTATTGTAAAGCCACACTCATCGCACCAAGTTCCGAAGTGTGGATCAAGATGATCACCGTCTTCATCGTATTTCGCACTAACAAACCTATAAATTGTATCAGTCATTGAAATACCCCTCTATGGTTGTGTAATCTGTCTATCAAATTACTCTGTAAATATACGGAAATCGAACATGTTTAACAAGGACACATTTTCGCAATCAAATTGCAATCAAAATCGCCAATCAAATTGACAATCAAAACGGCCAATCAAAACGGCTAATCAAAATGGTTTTGTGCTATATATATATAGTTTAAAATCCAGGATTCAGCTGAATAAAAATTCGCCAGCTTTTAGCATAAAAAAATTTTTACATAGATAAATTGATAGAGATTTAAACAATAAGATTATGCTTGTGTTGGATTATCTAACACACTATTATATATGCATGCTATTTTATCATTCATTCATTAATAAAGGATTTAGATATGTCATTTTGGATTAAAGAAGTCATAGACGATGCAAAGAAAAACGCACCAGATGTTTACACAGAATTAAGCTTAGACGAAGTAGACTATAATGAAATAAGCTTCTATAGTGAACACTGTACTTTTGACCATCCATGGCTAGATATTGACTATCTAGATATAGACCATGTTGCATCTACTGTTGATTATTTATTAAGAGAATTTTATAAAAATCCTAACTCAGTACAAGCAAAAAACACAAAAGAATTTGCGAAACGATGGAATATAAAACCCCTCTTTAAAATAGGATGGTTAAATAATGGATAAAAATAATATTGCCGATTATTTGATGATTATTATAAGCGCAGTTTCTCTTGTCATTTATTTCATAACGAAAGGATAAACAAATGAATCGCAAAAAAATGTTACAGAGAAAAATTGAACAGATTAAAAGAGAGCAAGTAAAGAAAAACTTTATTGAATCCATGGAAAGAAAATATAAATTAAACATGCTCAACAAACATGTTGGAATGGTGGTGGCATAACATGAAAAATTTATTGACTAGAATGTCTGGTAATAACAAGCTAAATAAAGACGCTGAAATTGCCGAAAGTGTGATACTTCAGTTAGCTCCATATGATGAATCTGGATTGAAGAATCTATGCCCTAAAGCGAACCAAGTCTGCAACAAAACAGAAGCTAGCCAAATGCTAAAAAGCGGAATTAATGTTGCTGTCATTTTTAATGGTGAGCCTAGTGAGTTTGTAGGGCGTAATATGTTTGGAAAGGAAATAGTCGACGGAGTAAAAACAGACTTGAGACCTAACGATTGCTATAAAGATGATGGAACCTATAGAGATGATAACGTGGTTGTTGGTCTATCCGTCAAAGGAAGCTATGACGCTAAGTCTCCATGTTGGAAAAGTTGTTTAAGTAAAACTGGAATGAATGTTTTTTCTCAGTCTATGCTCGCTAGATTTAATCGCACAAAATTCATGTTAGAAAATAGAGAATTATTTTTAAGGCAAATTGACAGAGAGCTAGTAAACCTAAGTAAGCGCGCTCTTAAACGTTCAGTAAAAGAGAATAGACATATACAGGCGTATTGTCGTTTAAATGGTTTGTCGGATGTTAGATTTGATAAAATGAAGCTAGACACCAAAACATTATTCGAACGTCACCCAACCATACAATTTTATGATTATACTAAAATGCCACATTACGCATTGACTATGATGAGCAATGATAAGTTTAATGATGGTCTAGCCTATCCTAATTATCACGTTACGTTTTCGCTTCAAGGCGTTTGGGATGCCAAAACCAAAGAAAGACTTGGTCAATAATGGATGACTTTATAACACTCTTATTTGTCGCCTGTAGTGTCATGTATCTTATTAGAGACTAGCGACCACCACATAACACAGTAAGATAGTTTAAAGACCTAAGAGAGCTTGCACAGTTTCTTAGGTCTTTTTTTGTGGCTATTCGGATAAGTGTAAACCGTATTATTGAGAATTCGAGGTCTCATATAAAAATTTTTTGAGCGATTTAATAAGGCAAAATAGGCACGTTAAGGTATTTGACAGACTATAGTTAATTGTAGACTGTGCAACTATTCGGATAAGTAACGTGAAGCTTTTTAATTGGTGTCTTGTCTTGTGTTGTGTTGTGTTGTCTTGTCTTGTCTTGTGTTGGTGTTGTCTTGGTTTGGTTTGGTTTGGTTTGTGTGTTGGTGTCTGTTGTGTGGCTCTCTTTTGTGTACGTGGAACCAGAAACGCACAACACAATACAATCGAAATTCCCAATATCAATATATGTCTAGAAATCTAGTGTACACATATTGCCAAGTGTCTTAGTCGTTAACATCTAAAAAAAATATCTTTTGTCTCACAATTGTCTCATAAGTTAAATTATAAAACCTAATAAAAGTTTATAAGTTCATGCTGCTTTTCCTGGACCTGGCCCTCGATGCCCTCGATGATTTGCGAAGCAAAATGCCGGCCCTAAAAAGAAAACGAACCCGTATATACTCAGCCATACGCGCCCCTGTTCCTGACCATTTTGCGGAATGTTGTACTACTGTTTGGCTATTTGACTTGAGCGTTAGATTCTTTGGAAGTTACAGCGGCGTTAATGCCCCAGGTTGTTTTGCCTGTGGGTTATGTCTGTTAGCTGTAGACGGAGGAGGTTGTTAGCCTCTCTCCTGTCTTACGCTTTTTCCCTCGAGGTGACTTTGACCGTCACGTTGAGTTCCTCGTATAGCTACCGAAAGAGCGGTGTGTCATTCCGGCTTGCAGGCTACTTGTCGATTCTACACCGAACCGTGGGTCACCTCTCCCTGCTTTCAGCCAAGGTTTGTCGCTGTTGACCCTGCCCCCTGGTGCGACTTTGTCATGGTCTGTAAAGCCAGTGGGGTAGCGATGCTACACTCGCCCTTTACAGATCCGAAGTGTGTTGGAAGATAGGGGGGTGGTTTTTATTTGTCAACCAGTTTTATTTTTGGGAATCCCACGTTTTTGCTGTGTTATTTTTTTTATGTTGCGTAGATTTTTGTTTTTGCTACATTTACGGTTATGATAAGAGAATACAAAGAAAGTGAATGGCCGGAAGACCGTTGGCCTAACTTTTCGCATTCTGAGTTAAGTTGTTCACAGACGGGTATGTGTCGAGTGGACGATGAGTTTATGGATAAGCTGCAGAAATTACGTGAGGCGGTAGGTAAGCCGTTGACGGTTACTTCGGGCTATCGGTCTATCGATCATACGATTGAGGCGGCTAAGATAGCGGATGGTAAGCCTGCCGGGTCTCATACTACCGGAAAAGCGGTAGATGTGGCTTGTGAGCGTGGTTTTGCCTATCAGGTGTTATTTGCTGCTGTAAAGTTAGGATTTACGGGTATTGGGGTTCAACAAAGTGGATCGAGGCGGTTTTTGCATCTGGATACGGTAGGTGTGGAAGATAATTTTCATGTTCCTCGCCCTGCATTGTGGAGTTATTGATGTCATCAATGGTTTTGGATAACAAGTTTCACAAAGGAAACGGTGAAGACGGCAAGCATTACTGGCTGACTCCTCCAGATTTAATGTCCGATCTATCCAGTAGGTTTGGTTTTGATTTTGACGCTTGTCCGTTTCCAAAGCCAAATGATTTTGACGGATTAACGAGCGATTGGGGCAAATCAACATACGTAAATCCACCGTTTGGAAGCATTTTGCACGAAGGGCGCAAAAAAGGCCCAACTGCATGGGCGAGAAAAGCCATCACAGAAAGCGAAAAGGGCAAAAAGGTCGTAATGGTTTACCCGATTGATAAGTGGATACTGATGTTGATTAAGGCAGGAGCAAAAATAGAAAATTTGGGCGATGTGAAATGGGTTGCCACAGAAGATGGGTCAGAGGGTAAAGGAACGGGTCGGCATATTGCGATGTTTGTGTTAAACGGGTAAATAATGGCGTTAAGCGAACTACAGCAACAGGCAGTGCAGTTGATTGTGCTGGATCGGTGGAATCCTTCCAGGGCAAACGAGAAGGTGGCTAAAACGCTTGACGTAGATCGGGGTACGATTTATCGCTGGCGTAAAAATGCGGAGTTTGACAAAGCGTTAAAAAAAGAAATTGAACGGGATCGGTCTAACTTTGACGATGTACCTTTAGCTTGGCGCAAGAACAGGGTGCTGGCCTTGGAAGAGTTGTATCATAAGATTGAAGACAGGCGAGTAGCACTTAAGTTAAAGGTTTTAAAGGAGTTACGTGAAGAAGTGGGTGATCACCGCATACAGGTTGAGCATACTGTTGAGGTTAAGGGGTTGAATGTGCCTCCAAGGGCTGAAAGTTATGAAGAGTGGTTAAAACAAAACAACAAGATGGATCAGGCAGTAGAGGCTGATTTCACAGTTAAGGAGCAGGCAACATGAACGAAGATCAATTAACAAGAGCTTTAACTGAAAATTTTTTACGAGATCGACTACAGCCTATGCCGTCTTTGTCACCGGAACAGCAAGAGGCTTTAGCCAGATTAGTGCAGGGTTCTATGAGCAATAAAACGCGAGTTGATCCGGATGCGCGAACTCGACCGTTTGAAGACGTAACGCTTAATAAAAAATTAACGGGTCAAATGCCTTTTTATGCACTTCCGTATTCTGATAAAATCCAAAAAGCCTCAATTTATGGGCAAATGGATCAAGTAAGCGATGAGTCAGAACAAGAATTTATAAGAAACAACCCAAGATACCGTTCTGTAAGCAGAAATTTGCCTTTTAACCAAAGATAAACTCTGATGATACTTGAAGAGCAGACATACAGGCCAAAAATCTATCCTACAGACAGTAGAGTAGCTAAAATTGTGCATAATTGGGGCAGTTTGCATCGAGAAAACAAGGATTGGCGCACTGTTCCGGTTGAAAAGCCGAAAAAAATCAAGGTAAAAGCCAAATGACTTGGATGCCGCAACCTGGACCGCAAGAAAAAGCAATTCGGGCATCTTTTGTTGATGAATTGTTTTTTGGCGGTGCGCGTGGTGGTGGAAAGTCGGAATTTTTGCTTGGAGACTTCCTTGCAGACGTAGATACCTATGGTGAACACTGGAAAGGGGTGCTGATTAGGCGCACTTACCCTGAGTTGGACGAGATTATTGACCGTTCCCGCCAGATTTTTCGTGCTGCATACCCTGATGCGGAATATAAAGTGGGTACACATCAGTGGATATTTAAAAATGGGGCTACTTTAAAGCTCCGACACTTAGAAAATGAAGCAGATGCAGACCATTTCCAAGGTCAGCAGTATACTTGGATTGGATGGGACGAGCTTACAAGCTGGAACGACATGAAAGCGTATCATAAGCTGAAAGCTTGTTTACGCACAGGTGCTGCAGAGGTTCCAACAAAGCGCATACGTGCATCGGGCAACCCTGGTGGGCCAAACCATAACAACGTAAAAGATTATTACATTGATGCCGGAGAAGAGTCTTCAGTCATTGAAGGTGATGACGGCATGAACCGTATGTATATCCGCAGTTTGGTTACCGACAACAAGATATTGCTGGATCGAGATCCTGGATATATTAAACGGTTAGAAGGTGTAGGCGATGAGCAGTTAGTTAAGGCGTGGTTAGAGGGCGATTGGGATAGTTTTGTAGGTCAATATTTTACTAACTGGCATGAAAAACAAGTACTTGTGAACAGTTTTGAGATACCCGAACACTGGCCTTTATTTGGAGGCATGGACTATGGCGAAGCTGCTCCAACGTCTTACGGTTTATACACTGTGGATTATGATGGCAATGTGTATCGCATTAGTGAGTATTACCAAGCGAACGCTACGGCTTCGCAACATGCCGATAATATAGCAAGAATGATAGAAAGTTGTCCGTTTACAGGTGGCCGTTATCCGCAGGCAACGTATTGCGATCCAAGTATGTTTGTTAAAAGAAGGTTAAACGAAGTAGTTAACCATTCGCCTGCTGATGTGTTTGCCGAGCGAGGTTTGTACTTGACAAGAGCAAACAATGATCGTATTACTGGATGGAGAGTGGTTAACGATGCGTTGATAAAAGAACGCTTTTATTGCTTTAATGGATGGAACGATGCTTTGGTTAGGACGATGCCTTCTTTGCCAAGAAGCTCTAAAAACCCAGAGGATCTCGATACCCATGCAGAAGACCACGCAGCAGATGAGTTACGGTATGCGATGATGCACGTTTATAAACCGCATAAACCGGAAGAAGAAAGACCTTACGAAGGAACCGGACAAGAAGTTATTGACATGATGGAACAAGGTTGGGGTGTTCGCAAAGGGCGATACGCTCCGGCATAACAAGGAGATAGGAATATGCAGGGTTTTAACGGTACTCCAACAACGACTAAGCCAAACCGTGGTAAAAAAGGCACTCGCGTAACGCCAAAGCCAGCAGGGTCAGACAACCTTAAAAAGGGTGGCAAGGGCAAATAGTTTGAAAGAACGACAAATAGAATACTGGCGCGGAGCTATAGAGGACGGCCGCAAGTATATGAAGACTCGCCATAAAACATGGCGTAGACTTTTAAAAACATACGAACTTGATTTTGACGTTCCTGGCTTGGATGAAGACAAGATTGTTAAGATATCCCGTATGTATCCACTTGCCCGTCAAATTATTGCCAGTGTATCTTTTAACTATCCTCATGTTTTTTTTAAAGTTGAGGAACCTGGTAGAGACTTTGCGGCTGAAATTCTGGAACGTGTAGCTAATGCTACATTAGAGCAGATGGATGCAAAACGCGAAGTGCAGCAGGTTATCTTTGATGCGCTGTTCTGTAGTGTGGGTTGGCTAAAATTTGGATACAACCCCCCAGGCGATGAAGATATTGTTGCGCCATATACCATTAACGATGCTCAGGAAAATGATTTTCCATATGTGCATCGAGTTTCGCCTTTTAATATTTATGTTGATCCGCTTACTCCTCCACACAAACTGTCAGGCGCACGTTACATTATTGAAAAAATGATTGTGCCGTTAGAGTTTGTTAAAGAGGATGAAAGGTTTAAAAATAGACGGCAAATAAAAGCGATGTCTGATGAAGATCAGGCTGATTCTTTTATTTACGACATGCAAGATGCTGACCATAGCGATGAATACAACGCAGTCCAACATGCTAAACAAGGTCAAATGGTTTGCTTGTATGAAATACATGACCGTCTACATAAAAAACGCATTACGTTTGCTGAAGGGTTGGATGAACCTATTGAAGAAGTAGATCATCCATTTTTAGCAATGAAGCCAATTACGGAAACCGATCCGTTTACCGGACAGGAAATGATGACAGGTGAGTTTGAACCTGCCGGTGGATACTTGATGGATGGTGGTTTCCCGTATCATGCGATGCGTTTTGACCAGACCGAACGGTCATTTTATGGCGAACCGCCAATGGCGTATGTTGAGGATACACAGTCACTTATAGTAGAGTCCGTATCACGCAGAGCCGATTTGTTAAAGCGTTTTCAGCGTGTGGTCTTAGCTTCTAAAAGAGAACGTGAAGCCAACCAAGACATTGGCGATACATTAGAAAATGGTCGTGACGGTGAAATTATCTGGGTAGAAGATCCAAATACCTCAATGCGTGAAATGAACTTTGGTAACCCTCCACCGGATCAGCTAGGTCTGGAGTCGGATGCACAAAGTTACGAAGAGCAAAGTTTAAACGTATCGCAGATGGCAATGGGTGGTGGCCCAAGAGTAACGGCTACGCAAGCCAGTTTGTCTGCAAGTTTTGCACAGGTAAACCGCGAGTGGATGCAGTTGCGTGTAGCGGATGCGTATCGAGCCATTGTTCGCAACTCATTACGGATGATGGCCGATGAAAGATATTTGCCGGATAATTTTTTAGTTAACGTAGCGCAAGATACAGAAGATCCTGTTTTTGAAGCAGTTACGGCAGATCTTTTGAGGATACGATACAAAATAGAAATACAGGCCGGTAGTATGCAACCGTTGACGGAACAGCTTGAACGTCAGGATGCACTGCAACTGTTTAACATGACAATTAACCTGCCGGAAATAAATCGCATTGAAGCTATTAAAGGTTTATTAGCATCGTTTAGGGTGCAAGACCCTGATAAATATTTGGGTAACGCTGAAGATGGCGATGCAGTTAAAGCGGCTCAGTTAGAAAATGTAGCTTACTTAATTAATGGCGGTGATCCCGGGGTTACACCTTTTGAAGATCATCAGTTGCACATACAGTATCATCAACAAATACAACAACTTCCGCAATTCCAACAGTTGCTTCCACAACAACAGCAACAGGTTATGGGCGTAGTGCAAAACCATATACAGCAACATCAGCAGATGCTAAACCAGATGGCGCAAGGTCAGGCACCTCAAGCCGCTGGTGGAGGTGGCAGTAACGCAGGTGTAGCGGAAGGTAATATTATGTCACTCGTACGCAGCCAGGCACAAGAAGTTTCTCAGGCTATACAAAACGCACCAGGACAAGGATAATGTTAGTATTTCACGACTATGAATGTGAAGACGGACATCGTCAACTTGACATTCAAAACGATTCTAATAATATTAAGCGTAAGATTAAATGCGATCAGTGTGAAAAAGACGCTAACATGTTGTTTATAAAAAGCAACTTTATTCATAACTCGCATTCTGGAATGTATGGTAAGTTTCATGCAGGTTTTGGTCAGGTTGTAGAATCATACAGCCACAAACAGGAATTGTTAAAAAAATTTAACGTAAGAGAGAGTGCCGATCCAGTTGGTGGCTCTCGATGTCACATTAACTCCGATGTAACGGACTCTACTCCGACAGACACCCCAACGCCTTCGTTTGGTAACACACCAGAAGAGGCCGTGGCTCTGGCAGAGAAGAGATATAACGAAGGAGAATAGTAAATGTCCGAATCAGTACTAGCTTTGGACTCCGGTGCGGATAGCTCGTCACCCGATGCGGAATCATCTCAGGATCAATCAACGGAATCGTCCCTTGAGTTGTTTACAGATGACACTCCAGAATCGGCACAAGCTGAAAGTGCTGGACACTCTGATGCAACGTCAGATTTTGACCCACAAAGGCATGATTGGTTGCGTGGAAACGCAGACGATGTGCCGGAGCAGTATCAGCCGTTAGTTCCGCTTGCAAAAAACATGCAGGCGCAATTTACAAGAACTCAACAGGATCTTGCAGAACAACGCAAACAAATTGAGGCAGATCGCAGTGAATGGGCCGATAGGGTTCAAGCAGTGGCTGCGCCTCAACAACAACAAATAGATCCTGTAGATGCAATGAGGGCAAACTTATCTGAAGATGAAGCTCGGGGCATAGATGCTGTTGAGCAGATTATTCAGCATAGGGTAGGAAATGTTGTTAATAACTTGAACAGTCAAGTTCAACAGTTACAACAACAACTGTCTACGGCCAATAATTATGTGCAAGGTCAGCAAACTGCGTATATAGCCAACCAGGTAGGTGAAGCAAGGCAGGCTTATGGTAACGATTTGGACGCTTATACCGATCAGATTGTTGCTACTACAAAGATTACTAACCCTGTTACAGGCAGTCCGTATACAGTTCGTGAGGCTTATGAGTTACATGCAGGCATTACCGCTCAAAAAGCGGCTGATCTGCGTGGAGCTAATAGTTCCGCACGAAAGTCTTCAAAGCGATCAGTTCGTGGAACGCAAGGTGTGGATGCAACGGAAAGTGACGGCCCACTTAGCGACTCCGATGTATTGTCGGGTCTTTCCAAGTTAGGCTTTGAATAAGGATAAATAGAAAATGGCAGCAACGACAACTTCAGAAAATTGGGATGCAGCCTGGACGCTCACGATGCGAGCCAAACGCAAAGAGTTGACCGATAACTTCTTTGACGCATACCCAACTTTAGACATGTTCCGCTCTGGTGGAGCATTAGTCACCGACAATGGTGGCAAAGAAATTCAAGCAGATATTTTGTATGCTGGTAATAGCGCGCAATATTTCTCGGGATATGACGTACTTAACACAGATGCGGTAGACGGAATCACGGCCGCGTTCTATCCATTTAGATACGCCGCAGTGCCTATTACGATTAATTTTACCGAAGAACAAGAAAACCGCAAACGCGAAGCAGCAATGTCGCTGTTAGAGGCCAAGACTCGTCAGAGTATGTTGACCTTGCGCGATCAGATTAACTCTTCGCTTTATTCTGCTCAGACAGGTAAGGCTCCGTTAGGTTTTCAAGACATCATTGCTGATGCGCCAGGAACTACTCCAACTACGTTGGGTGGTATTACGGTAGCTGGCAATACATGGTGGAAGAACAAGACGGAAGATGCTTCTGGCGATACGTCATTTAAGACGATTACCGGAACAAACTTTTATGAAGGTATGATTCGTATGGCTAACCTTTGGAATGCAACGTCCGAAGGCAATGAACAGCCTACAAACATATTTACCACAAATTCCATTTATGCTTCGTTTGAAGAGATATTTGAAGGCACTGGTTATCAGCGTCTTTCGGGTAACGATTCGCCAGGTGTAGATGGTCGTTTGCCATCGTTCCGTGGTATTCCGGTGCAGTATGACCGTGACTGTGGATCGGGTCGTATGTATTTCTTCAATACCAATTACTTGAAGATGCACATGCAGTCAGGCATGAATTTTAGCAAGACTCCATTCCGCGAAAATTCAAATCAGTTGGCCAAGGTAGCCTTTATAACCGTTGGCCTGCAAGTAGTTACGAACAATCGTCGTCGCCAGGGTGTTATTACTGGTATCAGTTAATAGTTAATTCCAAGGTTCAAGCCAATGAGCCTTTTGAGTCCGAAGAAAAGGACAAAGGAGAATGAACAATGAGTACAATACAAAACGCCAACTATGGGTTGGATCGAATCGGAGGAGATGGCGGTCAAAGCATCTACGAAGAATCGTCTACGCCGAAGCATAGAATTGGTGAGAAGTTAGAGTTGTCTGATGGTCGTGTGTTTCGGTATGGATACACTGCCGCCGCTGTTAAGGCAGGGTTATTAGTGGCACAAGATGTTTCTGCAACATCGCAAGCGTCTACTGATAATATTGTTATAGCGGCAAGTGGTGATTTTTCACCAGCAGCCGGATCATCTCAATTTCAAATTACTTTAGCAAGTATTACTGAAAATCAATTTGCCGGAGCCTATTTCCAAGTAAATAACGACTTGGATGATGGCGTGGGTGAGGGTATTCAGTACCGCATAAAAAGTAATAGTGCAACAGGTGCTACCACCTCTGGTAAGGTAGACATCTTTCTGTATGATCCAATAAAAGTTACAATGACAACAGCAACAGACATACAAATCTTGGGTGGCTTGTGGTACAACTTAGTTGGCGCAACTACTACAGATATTTTAGTTGCTGGCGTAACTCCTATTGCGTTTACGGCTAATTATTATGGTTGGGTGCAAACGCATGGTGTTGCTACTGTGTTAATGGAAACTAATGGCTCGGCCGTACCTGCCATTGGTGACAATTTAACTCTGGGTGATGGCACTACTGGTGCTGTTCAGTTAAAAGATGCTGAAACAGAACCGTTGGTTGGTATTGCAACTTCAGTTGGAACTACTGGTGCATACATTGGAGTTATACTCCGGCTTTATTAGCAGTTCATTTTTCGTGTGGCGGTGGGTTTTATGACTCGATACCTCCAGCCCATCGTCGCACGTTTTAAAAAGAAAGTAGAAAACAATGGCAAAACGTATGGCTCCGCAAAAACAGCAAGCGCATACCCTGCCTGATGAGATCGCAGAAGTAACGTCCACTACACCTGTTGAACAACCAACAGCCAGTGTTACGCCAGATCAAATTGCTGAACTTATACTTAAGGGAAGCGATGAGACTAAAAATGCAATTCGTAAGGCGTTAGACTTGGACAAGACGCACACTCGTCAGCGCAAATCACCAATTACCAACAGCCAAGTGCGAAATCATGTTCGTGCTGTTGGTGAGGTCACTCACGAACCTGGCTTTGTGCCTGACCCTCCATCGCGCATTAAAGAGCGTGGTGAAGAAGCCGTTCGTATATGGACAGAACGCTGGTTGGACAATAATGGCGATAACTTGTCTGAATACGATCTCGATCAGTTAGCGGCTACGGCACATCAGTAAATGTCAGAAACTTTTGCACAAGTCAATGCAGCTTCATTTTTTGGAGACTCTGCGTTGATTGGGGCTGTAGAGGCAGACACCGTTAAAGCGGCTGAGTCGTTTACTCTTCCAAGTCTTACGACAACGGAACGTAACGCACTTACCGCTGTTAACGGGATGCTTATTTACAACTCTACGGACAACAAGTTTCAAGGCTACGAAGGCGGTTCTTGGGCTAACCTGATATAGAGTTAGCGAATGACAAATTTGCAGATCATTCAGATTGCCCTTAGAAGGGTTGGTCTGAATACAAGTAGTTCTGTTTTTAAAGACTCTGCGCGTGATTATATGAATATGATCGCACAGGATATTGCGTCCAGAGAAAAATGGAACTGGCTTTTTAAATCTTCTACTTTTAATACAAGCAGTGGAACTCGTACGTATTCTCTTGCCAGTGATGTAGTAGCTCCTCTTTCATTTCGCAATACTACCGAAGATCATATTATGCTCATCATGTCTACTCAGGATATTGATGCGGCTGATCCTGATGCTTCTATAAATGGCGATCCTCGATGGGTTTCTATTGATGGAGTAGATGCCAGTGGAAATATTGAAGTTACGCTATATCCAGAGCCTGACGGGACAGACACTATTGCTTACAGGTATTATTCTTCAATACCTACTTTTACAGAATCCAACGATAATGACAGTATGAACCCTTATGTTGCTACTGTTTGTCAGCCTGCATTAATACATGGCATTTCTGCTTTGTATAAACAGGAAAAAGGTGACGATCAGGGTGCTGTTTCGGATCGACAGGAAATGGAACGGGTTATAGCAGTGGCAGGCAAGCAGAATTTTAATATCCAAGGGAATAGATCTTACCGAATGCGTAGAGCAGACGATCATACGTCTGGTAAGTTTAGCTTTCAGCCTACGGAAGGAAGTATAGGCTAATGCCAATATCTGCTGAATCGCTACGTCTTGGCCCTTGGCGAAGTGGCGTAAACTATAGCCTTCCGGCTGAAGATATGCCCCCAGATGGCATTTTTGAAATGGAAAACTGCACTGTAGGGTTAGCCGGTGAAGTATCAAAACGTAACGGTTTTGCAAAGTTTAACGCTACTGCTATGAACAGCGGTGCGACAATAACAGCTTGTGGTCAAGTTGTTTTAGCCGGAACAGAAAAAGTGTTTGCCTTTGCAGGTAACAAATTTTTTGACGTTACGGGTGGAACAGCAACAGACCGAACAGGCAGTGTTACTATAACGGCAGGCGATGATTATACATGGGATTGGGTGTTAGCCGGAAGCACATTGATAGCGGTAAACGGTCAGGATACAGACGGCATAAAGTGGGAAGGTGGAACGGGTAACGCTGCAACGCTTGACGATAGCTCTCGATTTACAAAACCCAAGTGGGTAACTTTTTGGGAAAACAGAGCATGGGTTGGCAACATAAATGGAGCTGCTGACCGCATATGGAGAAGCGATGCAGGTGATATAGAAACTTGGGGTTCATTAAGTTTTCATTCAATAGGTTATGATATTACGGGATTGCGCCCATTTCAAAACTATTTGTCTGTTCACACAGAACAGGGCATACATACACTTACACCAACAGGTAACTCTACCATACCGTTTCAACAGCAACAGCGCACACAACGTGGAACGATTGCAGGGAGAAGCATCGTAACAGTTCCTGGTGAGCGTCAGTTGTTCGTAAGAGACGATGGCATATACCAATGGTCAGGTGGTGCATCTGTTGAAAAAGTCAGTTTTGCGCTCGACGATAGATACTGGCCTAACTTAAACAAGGCTCGATTGTCTTATTCGTTTGCATTGTATTATCCCGCACAGGAACAGGTTTGGTTCTTTTTGCCTTATGGTGACAGCACTCAAACAAGAATGAATAGTGTGGTTGTGTATTCATATCGTTTAAATGCTTGGTTTGGGCCTTATAACGGGTTTGAACGAGACAGCGTGGCGTTAATAGACGATTTACCACATGCTGGAGATTTTGCTGGTAGAATAATGAAGCATGACAGTGGAACCAATGATGATGGAAGTGCTATTAAGGCGTATTTTGAAACAGCTTCTGTAAGTCCGTATGGTGACGCAACAGAATGTAGGTGGTTATACAACCGATTATTATATGACAATGTAGGTGCATTTGATATGTCTATATCGCAAGTAGCTGCCGGAATTGTTTCTAATACACAAACGGTTGCTATGGGTAGTGCCGGAAGTGTTTTGGATAGCACGTTTGTTTTAGGAACGTCTGACCTTGCACCAGACGTAAGCGCATTAACAAGCGATACAGACTTATTTGGATATGACTCAAGAAGTATGTTGCGTTTTACTAATTTTAATTTAGATGAAACATTCACTATTCGACGTACAAGTCTTCAATACAAGCCTATTGGGAATGTGCGTCAACGTAAAACAGGTATAGAATAATGGCGGTAAGTTATAACGAAATGATGACAGGCAAGAAAAAGAAACAGCCTACAATGGCACAGGCACAAGGCCAAGATCCGTTAGTTACTGCCATAGCTGAAGGTTCTACCGGAGGTTCTTTTGGTGCAAACAACCAAGCCGCTAATATGCCACCTGGTGTTGGTGGAAATGTTAATGCGTCTGTAAATAATATGGCAGCAAATCAACCGCCTGGTGTTGGTGGTAATATGGCTCCACCTACACCACCTCCACCACCGATTCAGCAAAACATGCCGGGTACGGTGCAAGGTACGCCAGTTCAGCAAAACATGCCAAATACAGTACAAGGTGTACCAGTTCAAGAAAACATGGCTAATACTGTACAGGGTATACCAGCACAACAGAACATGCCTGGATCAGTGCAGGGTACACCAGTTCAGCAAAACTTACCTGGATCAGTTCAAGGTGTTCCAGTGCAACAAAATTTACCAGGCACGGTACAAGGCACTCCACAGGTTCAACAGAATATGCCAGGAACTGTACAAGGTGTGCCACAGGTTCAGCAAAATTTACCGGGTAGTGTACAAGGCACACCACAGGTACAACAAAACATGCCAGGAACTGTACAAGGTGAACCGCAAGTGCAACAAAATTTACCCGGCACGGTGCAGGGTATGCCGCAGGTTCAACAAAATATGCCCGGAACAGTACAGGGCGATGACCTTGCTACTACGTTAGCCGAAGACATAAACAGACAATATACAGAGGGCATGTTACCAGCTACGACTCAGCGCGAAGATATTAATAGGCAATACGAAGAAGCTTTTGGTGGTACTACAACTCAAGCTGATGACATCAACAGGCAATACGAAGAAGCCTTTAGCGATGCGCCTTTACAGACTACGCCTACTGACATTGCAGGTGCTGGTGCGGATATGGCTGCTGCTCAAAATGTGGTTGAACCCGAAGCTGCACCAATGGCTGATACGTTAGAAGAGGCACTACGTCAGCAATACATGAGTAGAGTTGGTGGAACAGACGATCCTATTTTAGCGTCTCAATTAGCCGATCAGCAGATGCGCCAGAACGAAGCACGAAAAGCATTGGTTGAGCAGTTGGGTCGATATGGTGTGTTGCGAGGCGGTGGTGATACAGCAGCCGCTTTAGCGAGAATGGGTGAGGGCGATGAGCGTAACCGATTAGCACTCGAAGCTCAAGCTGCACAACGCAGACAACAGGACTTACGTGATGCTCAAGGTTTTGATTTAGGTCAGCGTGGTATGGGTCTGCAAGAAGATCGAGCGCAACAAGACATCTTAACACAAGCGTTAAATCGTGACATTGCCAGAGCCGGTCAAACTGGAATATTTGAACGTGATGAAACAATGGCTGCAAAAAGACAAAGCGCAGAGCTTGATGCGTTAAGAAGGGGTCAGGAACGTGCAGACGCTGCTTTAACTGGCGAATTTGGCGAAGATGGTCAGCAGACCTTACAGGCACAACGCCAACAAGCAGAATTGTTTGGAGAGTTAGACGATCAGAAAACATTGGCTGGTCAACAGTTAGAATCGCAGTTGTTTGGTGAGGTCGATGACCGTCAGACGCTAACGGGTGAAACCACACGTAGCGGATTAGAAACGGAAAACCTACAGCGTAGAATAGCTGAAGCCGGTCAGACCGGACTGTTTGATACAGGCGCAGCGAACATGGCTCCAGTACGAACACAACAAGCCAAAGCATTACAGAGCGAACTGGATACGGCTGCATTAGGACGTGATGCCACACGCGCTGGTTTGACGGGTACGTTTGACGACGATCCAACATTGGAAGCTCGACTACGTGAAGCTGGCTTAACTGGAGAGCTTGACGGCAGGGCTACAATAGCTGGAAGAGCAGCCGATTTGGATCGTGTAGGAGCTGCATTGGCTGCCATTGATCCTTCTTTAAAAGGCGTAGGTGATCCAATATTTGAAGCACTTACTGGAGAAATTGAATCAGATGAAAGAAGAAGAGCTTTTGACCAGATGATGTCAGAAGTAGATGAGGCTACTTCATATGATGACTTTTTTGTTTTAGCAGATAAATATGGAGGTGATCCAAGATTTGCATCGGCCTTAGAAGAAGTTATGCGAATAAAGCTAAGTGAACAACAAGAAGATAAAAAGAAAGATGCCAGACAAAAGTCAGATATCAATCAACTTAATAATGAAGATTTTGATGAATCAGCGCGTTCATAATAAAAGAAAAAGGAGATAAATATGCCTGGCCCATTAGCAATGTTAGGTATACAAACTGGAATTGGTTTAGGACAAAATTATTTAGCAAACAGAGCAAGAAAAAAACAAGATAAACGCAGAGAAGAGCAAGAGGCAAGAGATAAATTGGTGCAGTCGTTTTCTCCATCTGCTCAACCCGTTGGAGGAGAAGCCGTGCAGCCTGTTGGTGGAATTATGCAAGCGTTGTCTGATCCAATTACTCAACAGTTACTTGCTGAGTTGGCAGGTAAAGGGGTTGATGCTTTAAGTAATAATGCTACGGGTGGAATGAGTGACGCTGCAAGAGCCGCTATGAACCGAAGTTTTAAATTTGGAACCCCTGTAGGGGGTAGGCCGATGTTTGGTGGTTAACAAGAGAACAGGAAAAAACAATGAGTGAATTATTAGGCAGTATGCCAGCAATTAAAAAACTGCCGGGCGAAACTGACGAAGAGCTTATAAGGCGAATAGAAGAAGAACGTCTAAAACTGGGTTTGCCTGCACCGAACAAAAATATGACAGGGGTGGATTTAGACGTAAAAGTTCCTCCAGGTATGGAAGGAGCTTCTAGGGAAGAATTAGTTGCGGCTGCTCAAAGTGTGGCATTGCAAGGAAGAGATGGCCTTGGTAAGCCTCTTATAACAGTCGATACTAAACCAACAAATCCTTTTTTTTCTTTAGGAACTGGAAATTTAAACGTTACAGAAGATCCATTTGATACAGACAAAGAGCCTTTGGATAGTGTTAATCTTAGCGACATGGGCGGTAAGATTACAGGCGAAGACAGAAAAAAAATTATTCTTGGTTTAAGATCAGAAGATGATCAGGCAAATCAGGATAGGCTCATAAAAGAGCTTATGCCGACACCTCCACCTATTAAAGAAAAAGAAGAAAGCCCTTCTGTTGTTATAACAGATGAAATGAGAAAAAACTTTGATGTACCTGAAGTTGAAGAAAAAAAAGCTGTTACTCCAAAGCCTTCTGTTTCAACAACAGCAACAGTAGAGCCAAAAGAATCATCTTCTTTTTTTGGTAAGATAGGCCAGTTAATTAAAAACAACCCAGAAATAGCGGCTCAAATTGCTCAATTGGGCGGTGGATTACTTAGCAACGTAGCTCAAGGCAGGGCGCAACGTAAGGCTGACAAGGCTACAGAAGAGCGTATGGCAAGAGCTAACCTTATTGGAGCATTAACAGGCCGTACTCCAGGGGTTGTTGAAGAGAGGGCCGATACAGGCGGTTTCCTTTCGCTTGATACGTTAGGTAAGGCTATTGCCGGAGGCGGTAAGGTAGCTTCAGATGAAATGACTCGACGCAGAGCAGAAGAAGTGGAAGAACGTACCTTGGGTCAAACAGATGAAAAGCTGAAAATTGCAAGAGAAGACATGGAAAACGACTTTAAGGTTGCTATGGAGCAAGCTGAAGCAGATTTAGCCGAAGCAACTGGGGCTGACTATCCAGCAATTCAAAAAAGCGTGGATTCTATAGATAGGGCCACGCAGATAAATGTTGAGGGCGGTTATTTAGATCCGAAAAGTGGGGGCAAAGCCTTATACGATAATACTGTAGTTGTTTTTGAGGAATTTCTTAAAAATCCTGGGCCAATAGGAAATGCAGCCATCTTCCAACAGTATCAACGATTCTTTGACCCTGCTACCGTTAGGGTGGAAGATGCTAATATGGTTAAAGAGTCTCAAGGATTATTTAAAAAGCTACTTGAAGCCCCTTTCCAAAGAATGACAGGCGAAGGTGGTATATTTGCTAATTCAACTGTAAGAGAAATGTATGATCTTGTAGAAAAAGTTCACAACGCAAAACAATTAGCCGCAATGGATCAAGTTAACGCTTATATAGGGACAGAAGATCAGCCAGGACAAGGGTTAATAGATCCTAGATATCGCAACAGGATTCTTGATTATTACAAACAATTGATTGGCTCTCCTACAGACAGTGCTACTGACCTGTCAACGGCTCTTGAAGACGATGAAATAAATTTATAATTGGATGAATAATGGCATATAAATTTGACACATACATTCAGCTTGGTGAGGCAATAAAAAAGGCCAAGCCAGAATATGCAGACCGAAACAGTGAATCGTTGGGGTTGCAATTCTCAGAAAAATATGGCGATAAATACAACGTCAATGTAGCAGAAGAAGAAGATCGAGCTACTTTTGCTTTTGACCCAGAAAAACCTATAACCAAAGGTGAAGCCGCTGGTGAAAATATATTAAAGACGTTGGGTAATATTCCTTCAGGTGCTGTTAAAGTTGTAGAAGGTTTGGCTACCGCTGTTATGAATCCTCTTGATACCGCAGAAGCACTTGGGAGAGGGGTTGCTGGAGGTGCTGAGTTAGCTTTAGGGACTCAGTTTAGTCCTAAAAACATTCAAATAGCTGAACAGTTAGGCGAAGGGCTTGTTTATGGTGCTGGCTTTGAAACAATAGATGGTAAACGGGTGTTTACCGGAAGAGGCATAATTGAAAATCCATTAGATATATTAAGCCTGTTGGCCGGTGGCGCTGCGGTAGGGGCAAAAGGTGCTTCTATGGGGGCAAGAGCCTTATCTAAAGCAGGCAAAACAAACAAGCAGGGTCAGCTTTTACTTCCTCAACAGGCTACAGGAGAAGCAGGTAGGGCAGCAAGGTTTGCTGAAAAGGCAGAACGTGTTGGTAGTGCTGCACAAAGATTAGATCCTACTTTGGTTTTACCTTCTCTTGGTTTTAGAGCAGGCAAGGCAACAGCAAAGGGAGCAGGGAAGATAGTTGGAGCCGGTGCGCGTAGAGTAGCTCGTCCTGTAATGGCCCCTATTAAAAACTTTACTAAAGACAAAGTTGATAGATTAAATTCTCTATTAGAAGACTCGCCTTACGGAACTCGATTACGGGAAATAAAAGAAAAATATTCAAGTCTTCCTAAGACAGGATTAGACAAGATAAAAGGCTTTAAAGAAAAAGCTGTTAAAAAAACGCAAGAACAAATAGAAAAAACCATAGGACAAAAAGGTTCTTTACGAGGAACTCTTGAAGGCTTGCTGTTTAATACTTTGTCTTTTACTTGGAACCTTCCCGAAAGGTTGGTGCGTAAAGTTGTTGATACAGCCACAAACGATTCAAAGCAAACAGGCGTTATCCTTAACGCTATACGCCAAGGTGATGAGGTTGTAAATGGACGTAAGGTTAGTGGAGATGCTATTGTTTCTCGTAAGCTGGCCTCAGACATCACTGATGCTGTACAGGAATACAAGAAAAACCAAACAAAGATACAGGATGAAAGACGCAAACTTCTCCACATGGACAAGGTTACGGTGGGGGTTCAAGATTTTAGAAATGGTTTGCAGAATTTAATAAAAAACGACTTTCAATTTAAAGAAGACATGCTTGGTCAAGTTGTCCCTGAGTTTCGGCCTTTCTTTGGAGAGACAGGGCAAAAGGGAGTGGTTAATGCATTAGAAAGCTTGTATGACCCAAGGTTTAATGATGGGTTTATAACCCTCGAACAGCTTGATAAGTTTAAACAGTTAGTAGGTGATCTACGATATGGCAAGGATGGCCCTACGACTAATGCTACAAGGGTTTTAGATAAAATCTATGCTTATACCCGTGATTATATAGGGAAGGTTGCTGATGACCCTATAACGATGAATGCTCATGTTACGGGGCTTCGCAAGCAAAAGGTAAAAGAGGGACTACAAAGAGATATAGAAGCAGGTTATAAAGATCCTCAGATTAGAAGAGATATCTTAGAATCATTAGACGTGTTTGGCGAGTTAGGTGCAGGCGGTTTTGATGCTGACATGTTCTTGAACGACTATCTTAGCAAAAACTTTCCTGCTGCAAGATCTCAGCAAATGAGATTGGGGCAACCTATTTATAAAAAGGGTGATGATGCAGTTGCATTTTATCGAGATAATTACAACATTCCCGAGCAAGAACTGTTTGACATCATAAGAGAAGGAAGAGATGCATTTGTTAAAAAGTTCTCCAGGTCAAAAGTTACAAAAGGAGATAAAGCTGGCAAATATGACGATATCCTTGAACAAGAAAAGTTAAAAGACATTGAACGCCTTGAGGGAGAGTTTGCTTTTATTGATCCTGACAAGGTTGAGAGTTGGGCTGCTAACGAAAAGAATATATTAAAAGAGTTTTATGGAGATCCCGACACTGGAGAATTTCCAACTATTGAATTAGGTGATTACAGCCTTGCAATGCGTGACCACATGGACTTTCAAGATTTTATGAAAAGGCTTAGTGATGATTTGCGTATTGAAGCCCCTGACAGTAGGCGAAGGATTGTAGTAGATGAACAAGGAAAGGCTGTTGTTGAAGATGGTTCGCCTGTCTTTGAAACAATATTAAAACAGCCTGGCAAAGAACGCGAGGTGTTGCGATCTGTCTTAAATGCTTTTGATGACGATACGGGTTTAGCGTTTGAAACCTTAGCTGAGTTATCAGAAGTTACCAACAGGCCAGAAATGATTTCCCAAGTTTTAGGGGCAAATCTTCGGCCAACACTTGCTACTGGTTTGGCTCCAAGGGGCGAGATAAGTCAGTTGTCCAGAACAGCTGCTGGTGGTCTTACGCATCCTTTGGCTGTTATGGTGACATTGGTAGAGTTTTTCCCTGCTCTTGCTGTATTTTCTCCAAAATATGGAAGTCAATTGTTGATCAGGGCTTATTCTCCAGAAGGCCGTAAGGTTCTTAATAATTACACAAAAATGGGAGCAGAAGGGCTTGCAGAAGCCAAGCGCAGGGGGCTTGATGCTTGGACGGAGGCAAGTGCTTGGGCAAGTAAGGTTACAGGCAAAAAGCGAAAAGATTTAACCGATAACGATGTTTTTAAAGCGCATGAAGATGCAAAACAGCTTGAAAGTGCTTTAGAGCAAATGCCTCCAGATCGCCAATCTTTGATGAAAACAATATTGCAAGGTGGTGCAATAACTGCAAGGGCAGAAGAGCAGGGCGAAAAAGCCCAGGAACGAAGAAATTTACTTTCCACATTAGGACAGACACAGAGGTAGATAATGGGTACTGTATCAAGGGTACATACATTTGCATCAGGTGCAGTTTTAACTGCTGCACAGCTTAATAACGAATTTGACAATTTACTAACTTCGTCAGCCATAAATGGCGGTTTGGACGCTTCTAATTTAGGCGTAACAGCTGGCCAGGTTACTGCTTCTAAAGCGTTAGTCGTTGACAGTTCTCGCGACCTTGATGATACATCATCGTCAAACCAGTTAAACAATCTTACGGTGTCAGGGCTGTTAAAAACAGACAATACAACGAATGCTACATCAACAACAGACGGGTCGTTACAAACAGATGGTGGTTTATCTGTGGCACTGGATGCGGTTATTGGTGACGATCTGAAATTGTTAAGTGATTCTGCTGTATTGTCGTTAGGTGCAGGGTCTGATTTTACCATTACGCACGATGGAACTACAGGTGCTACATTAGCCGGAAACCCCATTGTAATCGACTCAGGAGACGCTCTGACGCTCGATGCTCATACTGGCGTGTTTACCTTCAAAGATGCGGGAACGTCCGTTTTAAGCATAACAGAGGGCAACTCAGGCGATGTTACGATTAAACTAATTACAAACGGTAAAGATTTAAAGTTTACGGACAACGGAGATGCGGTAGGATTAACGGTATTAGATGGAGCCGCTGGTATTACGGTAGCCGGTGAAGGTGATTTTGGTTCACTGGATGTAAGTGGGAATGCCGATATAGACGGGATAACTAACTTAGATGCAGTAGACATAGATGGAGCAGTTCAAATTGACGGAACGGTAACAGTTGGAGTTGACGATACAGGCTATGATGTCAAGTTCTTTGGTGCTACAAGCGGATCGAGCGTCTTAATTGATGAATCTGCCGATGATGTGATTTTTACAAACTTTGGATTAGCGGTAGGATCGGATGCTACAGGTGACATATACTACCGTAACTCAAGTGGATACCTTGCACGTTTAGCGGCTGGATCAAACGGACACGTATTAACTCTTGATTCTGGCATTCCTTCCTGGTCAGCATCGTCTGGTGGAGATATTGGAGGTAGCACAGGTTCAACAGACAATATTGTACTAACAGCCAACGGCACAGGTGGATCTACCGTCCAAGCTAATTCGGCTGTTGCCATAGACGATAGCTCAAATATCTCAGGGGTAGGAACTATTGCCAGTGGAGCTATTACTGCCACAGACACAACTGCTCCATTAATTTTAAAATACGATGCACAAGAATTTGTCACTCACGCTGTTAGTTCAGCAGGGGTTTATAGTATAGCCACTACAGATGCAAGCAGTGATAGTGGCGCAATAACATTAGACACGGTAGACAAAATCACACTCGACTCAGATACAGCAGATCAGGGCATTGTATACGCTGACGGTGGCACTGAATTGATGTCGATTACCAATAGTTCATCGGATGTAATTTTTAAACCTTTGGTAGACGCTAAAGACATTGTTATTCAACAATATGACGGCAATGAGGTAGCTCGATTTGCTGATAATCGCAGGTTATACCTCTACGATGAAGGCGGTGAATATTTATCCTCTGATGGATCTAATTTAACAATTGCATCAGGCTCGGCTGCTTGGGTTTTACCGGCCAGTGATGGCAGTGCAAACCAAGTATTAAAAACCAACGGGAGTGGCACGTTATCCTGGACCGATGCAGGTGGAGGAGCGTATTCAGATTGGTCAGTTAAAACAGGCAATTACACTGCATCGACCAAAGACCAACTTATATGCAACCACGCATCTACAGCATTTACCATTACGTTGCCAAGTTCGCCGAGTGCAGGCAATACAGTGACCATTAAAAACGTGGGGGCTGCTACAGTAACTGTAGGCAGAAATTCATCAAATATTGATTCATCCGCTGCCGATGGGACACTATTAGAAGGTGGCGCAGTACAACTGGTATATGTAGACGGCACTATTGGCTGGGCTTCGTTATAAGAAAGGTTAAAAATGGCAATTTTAGGACAAAAAGGCGGAACTGAGGGTCTGCCGAATATATTTTTCGCAAAATCTGTGGATTGGACTCCAGAAATTGATTTTGAATGCTACGTCTGGGTGATAGGTGGAGGTGCAAGTGGAGCCGCTATATCCAGCGATGTGAATCAGTCGGTCACTGGCGGTTCAGCTGGAGGAACCTGTATTTCAAGGCTTCATTTAAAAGCTTCGACAGCGTATACGGTTACAGTCGGCGATGGAGGAGCGGCGGTTTACGGTAACAACGCAACGGCAGGTAATGACGGTGGTAACAGTGTTTTTAGCGGATCAGGAATTACCACCATGACCGCCAACGGTGGAGATGCCGGCACGGTTAGCAGTGGAGCCGCAGGGGTAACCGGGCCAGATGGTGGAACCTCTACCGGGGGCAACATCGCTAATTATGATGGGGGCGATGGAATGTCTACCACAGCGACTAAACAGACTACCGGGGGTGGAGCGGTAGGGTTGTGGTCAGACGGTAACAAAGGAACGCATGTCGCTAAAACCTCGTCGTTTTTTGTTGCGGATGGCGGTTCGATCTATGGTGTACAAATCGAAGCCACTGCCAACATGGATAACGCAAATTTAGATAACGGTATGCTTGAAGCTATGGGGTATCCGATTGTGGGTTCGCCATTTCCAGAAATTTCTGCTTCGACCTATAACGATGCGAGAGCTTACCTATCGTCCACAAATTACGAACAAGGATTAACGCCCATTGGATCTGGACATCAGCCATCTAACCCGAGCGGTAAAGACTGGGTTACTGCGAGTGACAATTTTGGTATGTCACCATCAGGCCCGTTCATGGGGGGCAACGGTTTCTACTCTTCGGCAAGCGGAACGTCCAATGCGTTTGCTGGGTCAGCCACGCTTGGAGGGGGTGGAGGGGGTTGTTTTACTGCATCAGGATACGGGTATAGTGGGCGCGGTGGTAAAGGCTGTGTTATGGTCTATCCGATTAGCATGGGATAACAAGAAAGGAAAAAAATGAGTGTATATAGAATAAATTACGCAGACGGCACGACTAATACGATTATTGCAGATTTGGATTTTGTAGAAGCGAATACGTCTGAGGGTGATACATTTGAAAAGGTAGTGCCTCCTGACCCAACAGACCATCAGATACAATCGTCTGCGCGTGTTTGGCGAGATAGGCAGTTATTGGACACTGATTTTATTGTGCCACTTACTGACCATCCGCAAAGAGACGCTTATATTACATATCGTCAAAAACTTCGTGATTGGCCGTCTACCAGTGACTTCCCAAACACGAAACCTACGGTTGGCTAAGCCATGAGTCCGGCAGTTTATCCACCACCAGAGCAAATACCTTCGGCAGAACGTCAGAGACGTTTATACGTTGAGGCGGTTAAAGAAATCGAGCATTTGCGTAAAATGGTGGCAAGTGAAAACATTGTGGCTAAAGGGTATAAGCATGACCGCGATGAAATAAAAGGCGAACTAAAGTCTGCTAAACGGTCTATTATTACGTTAAGTAGAAGACAGAAAGCTGCTGATGAGTCGAAGAAAGCTGCTGCCTGGTCAGGTGGAGCAGCTATATGTGTAACGATTATGTATCAGTTATGGCATACAATCGGTTTTCCTTTTGCTCGAAATGGAGCCGATAAAAAGTGGCAGGCATTTTGGGAACATGAGGCCGTATATGGAGTTATTGTATGGTTTATCACTGTTCTGTTTGCTGAAATTTATAAGGCCACAAATAAACCGTAATGAACCGCTTCTGGCGTTGGCTTGAGCGGTTAATAAACCGTAGAAAGCTAAAGGATAAGCGTAGCCCAACACAACGCTTAGATAAAAAATGGAAAAAGAAGCCGCAGAAGCGTTACAAAGATTTTCTGAAAGCTCTGGCATTGGACTACTGGTAGAGCAATACAGTTGGTTGTTTGTAGTTGGCTTTGCTTTGTTGTTTTTAAAAAACAGCATAGAGAATATACTGGCCGGATGTGCGGTGTTTTTTGGATCAAAATACGATGAGAATCAGACATGTTGGATACAGGTAGGTGGCGAACGTAGACCTGCAAGAATCAGTAAAACATCGTTGACATCGACCACTTTCTATGTGTATGAAACGGACAAAGACGGGACTATAATAGGTGGCACATTATTGAGTGTGGCAAACAATGAATTAGGCGCATTGCGAATTGAGCGACAACTTGATAAATTAGACTTAGGCAAACCTAAACAAGGAGGCTGATATGCCAATGGTTGGAGGGAAAAAATATCCATATACTGCGAAAGGTAAAAAAGCTGCTGCTAAAGCTAAAAACAAAGCCAAGCCAAAGAGCAAAAAACGAGGACGCTAATGGCAAAACGAGATCCCAAACTTGCAAGAGCAGGGGTAAGCGGTTACAACAAGCCCAAAAGGACTCCGAATCACAAAACCAAGAGCCATGTGGTTGTCGCAAAAAGCGGAGGTCAGACAAAGACAATCAGATTCGGCCAACAGGGTGTCAAGGGGGCCGGAAGCAGTCCAAAAACAGCAAAGCAGAAAGCAAGGCGTAAATCCTACTACGCAAGGCATAATGCTCAAGACAGTAAACCATCTAAATTGTCGGCTCGATATTGGTCGCATAAAACGAAATGGTGATTAATGGCTAAAAGAGGACTATATGCAAACATCCACGCCAAACGCAAAAGGATAGCTAAAGGCAGTGGTGAAAAGATGCGTAAACCAGGCACTAAAGGTGCGCCTACAGCTAAGGCATTTAAGCAATCGGCTAAGACGGCTAAGAAGCGCAAATAACCCATGAAAGGCAGGCGATGTCTGTAGAAAACAAACTTGAAGAAGTTAAGGGTAATCGCCAAGAAGCCCTACAAGGCTTACAAGAGGCTCAAACCCGTGTCCAAGAACTCACAGCACTCATACAACGTCAATCGGGTGCTATAACCGCATTAGAAGAGCTTATAGAGCTTTCTAACGCAGAAGGAACAGAAGATGAAACTTCTTAATGATTTAAAAGAAAAACTCGGTAGTCGCAAGTTGGGCGTTACCGCTGCAATCGGAGCAGCAGCAGGCACTGGAGCCGTAGAGGTCACATGGCCTATCGCACTGGTAGCATCAGCCTATGTGCTTGGTCAGGCATATGTAGACGCTCATAGCAAATAAGGTAATCAAAATGCCGTGACGGGCTTTATTACACTTACACTGTGGCCTCTCTACGGGTTGGGGTCACGCCTGTCACGGTCTTTACCTTAATCATCAACCTGGACCATTTCCCGTAATCCATCCTCAATACATTCCTGAGCCAGTAATACATGCTTACAAGTGCCTCTGTATTTATGGCCTTTACATTTACATTGCCATGCTACAAATCCATCGTCCATCCTTTTAGCCCACACCTCATATGGCTCGTCAGGGTTGGTCTGGCTTGCTATAACAAATTTTATCATAATCCTAAAGGCTCCTCATAATCAAAACGGGTTATCCTGTCATAGGTCTTTTTAGCAATCGCAATCAAAGTGAGGACAACCATCGCCTGTAATCCTCTTTTCCCATATCTAACCATTCGCTTTTTTCGCTGTCTAATTTGCATACGGCAAAATCCTTTAGGTCGTGAGTAAAAAGCACAATGTAAAACGGGACATTTAAGGCTTGGGCTACTTTGCGTAACGACCTTCCCGAGAACTGCGTCCAGAGCCTATGCCTGACCGCTTTCTGCACATGTTCATTCATGTCAGGGTTCGTGGTCAACTCTAATACAGCCACAGGCTTGCCGTCACGCCATTCAATTTGATCCGCATCGTGGACAGCACCTATATTCCACTGATATCGCCAGGAACGGTAACCGGAAGTTTTATCTTGCCATCCATGCAGTCTGTGTTTCATAAATCACCGTCTACAGTAGCCGTCCCTGAGTAGTCAACAGTTCGTTTGCCACTATAACCATCTCGTCTGTCTGCCATCCGCACCACGCCTGTTTTTCGTGGTTGTAGGTCAGCCCCACTGCTTTTAGTTTCTGGTAATACGAGCTTGGTAGCTCCAGTGGTGGTCGGCCCCTCTTCTCGAATCTCACTGCGAATGTCGGTGCTTTTGCTGCCTGCCTCTTGATCTCTTCTCGATTTTCCTTCATCCACTTTAGCTCGGTATCGATCAAAGTCACCAATAATTGTATCTTTTGTGAAGACCTCGGTTCGCCCATATCCAGCATTTTGAAAATACTTTTGCAAGCCCAGAGCATAGTCATATTGCTCTCGCGGACACTTTCTGGGATATCGTCGGGAAATAGTTTGTGCAAGTCGTGCAGGTGATAACTGTTTTCTGGAACCTCGTTCAAAATCTCT
>VTLG01014732.1_pt1 | contig 29186 bp, 37 predicted proteins | sample 4694571 | NCBI WGS metagenome assembly VTLG01 (sample SAMN12604809, study PRJNA352737) | marine metagenome | biome: ENVO:00000447; feature: ENVO:00000209|ENVO:00000569|ENVO:01000036; material: ENVO:00002151; isolation source: viral sequences binned using virsorter ...
TTACAGTTTAGTGCATCTAGAAGCACATACTATAGTTTGTTAGACTAACTCTTATATTAATTACGTAGATGGCGATGTCAACTTTGGGTATGAGCCAGGTCTGACACTTCTTTTTGTACGTTTTATCTAGGGTATGAGCCAAGACCATCCTGTTTGTTGCGGGTGTGAGAATCGAACTCACAATACTACGGCTTATGAAACCGTCTAGCCTACCAAAGCTTGTACCCGCTATACTTATTCTTTATATTCATAATCGTCTGAACTTACCTCTTCAGATAGACTATATAATCTAGCAATATCCAATCCTGTTATACAGTCAAGAACTTCATGAGATAAACCATGTACTTTAAGTATTGCTACATCTAATAAAGCATATGGTTCATTATCACGCCATGAATCCATAGTAGTTACACTCAATCCATAACCATTAGGATATACTTCTCTATAGTTCTTTAATCTTTCCATTTTGCCTCCAAATATATTGCACTATTTATGACTGCGAACAGACTACTCAGGTTCGTCCCTTTCATCTGTTCTACCTCGCAATGCGGCCTGATTAAAGTATCAGGAACTATCAGTCAAGTTAGAACATCACAGCATAAATATCGACTATGCCAATCATTACATTATTGTGGGAGTCTAACCAAGTTTATTTCTTAATCTTGTAACCATCAAACGCTAGGCAAAATATACCAAAGTTTAATAGCCACCATACAATAGTACTATGATTATAACCTACCATTAAAGTATGCATATAGCATTGGAATGTTACTCCTATCATAAATACTGTCACAAATATTCTAATCATGATGTACCTTTCCATCTACAATATCACGATAATATTGAGCCATATCAGGGGCTTTATAATTATGTTGTGATAATACCTCAGGACAATCTCTGAAGATAGAACAATACACTGCAAATTCATATTGACTATCTAACATTTTATTGATTGATACATGATCAGTATTGTCTTTTACTAATCCGTCTTGACCTAAATACACGTGTAAATCGTGCTCTTTATTGTTTGCCATAAGTGTCTCTCCTTATTTGTTAGTTTGGTATAAGTCCATTTATATACTCACACACACATACATGTTAGGGCAATGAATAGACACCGCCCTTACATACATACAATCACACCACTCCAAGTAAAAGCTAAGAGTTATTTCTTAGCTTGGGCTTTAAGGAACTGTTCATCATCATCATCCTCATTAAACATGCCTAGTATCATGGACTCTACTTCTGTCGCATGTAACTGTTTAGCAAGTTCTAAGAATGATCTCATTTGCTGAGTATACTGTCTTCGTGCATCAGATACTGTTGAAGTACGTTGACCAAACACATATGTTGCTTTCGTTGGTCGAGTTGAAATAGCATTCATGTACTTAGATATAGCACCTTCTACTTTAGACTTCAGTCTTTCTACTAATACGTTTGTCATAATATGACCTCCATTTATTGTTATTAAATAAAATCAACTATAAAATATAAATAATATCAATTCATTTTTAACGTAATTCGCTTTGCGAAAACCCCACGCTAGTGGGGTACTAATATATAAAAGACCACACATAGAAATTCTACAATTTTTGAAACCTCTTTGAAAGTTAACTAAAAAGTCTTAATATCTCGTTAGAAAAGGGGGGCCTAAATGACATGGGAGGATTTAATTATAATTTTGGTGGCTGTGAGTCTAATTACGGTCATGAGGTATTTAGATACAATGCCTGGATATACTTGCCCTCCATATTGCGCAACGGACCACAAGCATTTTTGGATCAGCGATCGAGATTCCGACCAATCAGTCGGTTTAGAGTAAAAGTCAATAAAACCAGGTAGTTAGGAGCACTAAAAAAGTATTGCATTTTTATTTTAAACCTAGTAAACTAGAGGGTTAAAATAGGAGGTAGTAATGAAGAAGTATATCTTAACTATAGAGTACGATGAAGATGAGGATACAGTAGAGTACTTGCAGGAAGAGATTATTGATGAGTCAGCTAGCTTCTATTATGGAGATATAATGTTAGAAGACTACTGGGATGAGGAAACTATCGAGCTATTAAAAGGCGTATATATTCTAGGGGAGTCATAAGTCTTCTTAACGCAAACAAGCGTTTGCTTGAAGACTTCCTAAAGGAGCAGTTAAATAAAGGAGTTATTATGTTACTTGATGATGTATATATAGGAGATGCAGTTAGGAGTTTATCTAGTCAGGTAGAGGATCTAACATATCGATTATATACACTAGAAGATAGTATTGCTAATTGTAATGCTGTCATAGAAGAAATAAAAGAGGAGAAGCAAAATGCCTAATTATCCATCATTAGATCCACATACTTTAAATCAAAAGATAGAGCATGTGAAGAGTGCTATAGAGTCAGAAATAGATGAATTAGAAGCACGCTTTGAAGATTTATATAATACATTGCATAAAATGAAGGCTGATATGAAACCTAAAGTAGTTAAGTCTAGCAAGAAAAAGAAGAAGGAGACTGTAGATGGCAAAAAAGGTTAGTTGGAAGTGGGGTGATAAAACTTATAGTGGTACCCTTATAAGGGAAACTAAAACACATAAGTTTGCAAGAACTCACAACGGTAAGATTAAAAAAATCAAAAAGTAATGCGTCAGTATAAGGTTAATAATAAATGGCATAATGTATATGAGTCAGATGAAGAAGTGCCATCTAACATTAATGTTATTAGTGACTGGAAGAAAGCAGAGCTAGGTGATTGGGTAATAGCAGATGACAACTGCATTATTCAGGTATTACGTAAAGGTAGCATGCTTAAGGCTAAAGGAAAGCATAGAGAAGCTTATTATATAGGCACTTGTACAGGTACATTTCCTGTAAATGCTACATCTAAGATGGATACATCTAAAAGACAAAATATATATAGCTTTAGTGGTAAATCAGAAGCTGAAAGCGTGTTAAAGAGAAAGAATATAACAAAGAATGAAATGGTATTTGTGCAATATATAACTGCTGGCATGAATCCTAAAGATGCATATCTAAAAGCATTTAATACAAAAAATCCAGGATATGCTAATATAAAAGCAGGACATTTACTAAAGACTGAGAGGATAAACACTCACATGAAAAAAGAATTAGAACCAGTTATGGAAACCTTGGGTCTAGATCCAGAGTTTGTACTTAAGAACATCAAGGAGGTTATTCTCTCGTCTGATAAAGATGACACTAGACTCAAGGCTCTATTTAAGTTGTCAGATATTATGGATATGGAAGATAAGCAAAAAACAAATGTTACACAGATTTCAGGTGCAGTATTTCAAGGATTTTCTGATAATGCATTAGAAGAAGTTAAAAGGCCATTAGAGTTAAATGCACAAAAAGATAAATAAAATAGAAGAATACTTAGATACATCAGATTTAAAAGGATTCCAGGATGATCTTTTTAAGTATTATGTTGATGCATTAGATGAAGCCGCTGAAATGGCTGGATATGATAATAAAATGGGATTGCCTGTTAATTATACTAGCATTGGGGGTAGACCAGCTCCTTTAAACCCTGATCAATTTCCTACTATAGAAGAATTAGATGCAATTAGGCATTATTATGGCCCTCAAATTTTAGCAGAAGAAAATAAAGGTGGCGCAAAGTCTATAGCAAAAAGCATTGTATACCCTGCTATTCATGAAATAGGAGGATTATTTAGTGGAGATGGCATATCTCAAATAGGTCCAGATGTATATAATAATGCTATATCTGTATTAGATGAATTGTCTGGTAAGGATAAAATGCCTGCTACTGGATTTATAAATAGATTAAAAAATATAGGTAATCAACCTATGCCTAAAAGTGAATTTGGTGTTTTTGCTAAACACGCATTAGGAAGGGCTATGGTTCCACCATCATTTAAAAAGGAAGACATTAATTTAATCCGTGCAATGAATACATTAGATATTATAGCAACTGGAAATAATTAGTAAATGTCAAATATAAATTTAAATAACGTTTCTAAAATGGAAGACCAGCTTAGGCTGGCACATGAAGATTTAATAGCATTTGGTAAGTTATTTTTACCAGACGATTTTATGAGAAGTGAAACTCCCTTTTTTCATTATGAAGTAGGTGATGCATTAATGAATAAAGATTATAGACAGTTAGGAGTAATATTACCGAGAGGCCATGGGAAGACAGTTCTTACAAAATGCAATATCGTACGTGATTTTGTTTTTGCACAAGATCCATTATTTTATGGATGGGTTGCTGCGTCTTCTAAAATATCTGTTCCAAATCTAGACTATGTAAAATATCATTTGGAATATAATGAAAAGATTAAGTATTATTTCGGTGATGTTAAAGGGAGAAAATGGACAGAAGATGACATTGAGCTTAAAAATGGCAGCAAACTTATCTCTAAGTCAAACCTTTCAGGTATACGTGGCGGGGCTAAGTTGCATAAAAGGTACGATCTCATCATCCTCGACGATTTTGAGGACGAAAATAATACCTGTACGCCTGAGTCTCGTTCTAAAATCGCGAATCTTGTTACGGCAGTGGTCTTCCCTGCTTTGGAGCCTGCTGACGGGAGGTTGCGTATTAATGGTACGCCTGTGCATTTCGATGCATTTACTACGAATATTCTTAACGGCCACCTCAAAGCTAAAAAGCAAGGTGAAGATTATTCTTGGAAGGTTATTACCTATAAAGCATTAAGAGATGATGGCACCCCTTTATGGCCTGGATGGTTTGGTCATAAAGAAATGGAGAGAAAAAAGAAATTTTATGCTGACTCTGGGCAGCCGCAAAAGTTCTATCAAGAATATATGATGGAAGTGCAAAGCTCTGAAGACGCAATGTTTAGAAGGGAGCACATAAAATATTGGGATGGTAACTTTATATATGATAGCGACAAAGAAATGTCTTTTATTATTCCAGAAGGTGACGATCCTAAGCCGTGTGAAATCTATGTTGGAGTGGATCCAGCTACCGACAGTGCTCGTAGGGATAGCGATTTTAGTGTATTACTTACTCTTGCTGTCGACTGCGATAACAATATTTATGTTATTGATTATATTCGGAATAGGTCGCTACCTGTTCTGGCGATCCCTGGAGAAGCTAATAAAGGTATAGTAGACCATATGTTTGATTTAGCAAAAACATATAAGCCTTTATTATTTACTGTAGAAGATACTACAATGTCTAAGCCTATATTTCAAGCTATACAGGCAGAGATGAGAAGAAGAAATGATTTTTCTGTTAGATTTAAAGCAGAAAAGCCAGGCAATAGACAATCAAAGAGAGATAGGATTCAAGAAATTTTAGCCCAACGTTTTGCGATTGGGCAAATTCATATAAAAAAGCATCATTATGATTTGCATCGTGAAATCACTACATTTGGTCCACGAATGGCACATGATGATACAATAGATGCTTTAGCATATGCTTGTAAGTACGCTCATCCTCCTATGAATGCTACTCAAAATAGAGAAGGATGGCATAAATCAAAACCAAAGGCAAGGTCATGGGTAACAGCGTAGACAGTTTAATGGATGCATGGAGGTCTGAAAAAGACCCTGAAAAATTATTTTCTGATCAAATACAAGATGACAATGCATTTTTCTTTGAAGAGCCTGATATAGGCTTAGATCAATTACAAACAGAATCACCTCAGTCGGGAGAGCCTGCTGAGCCAATACAAACTAGAAAAGTTAATGAAGAATTAATTTCAGAAGGTAAACCTAGTATATTTAAAACAGAAACAGCTGAGCTAGAAAGAATGGCAAAAGAGCAACGTGGTATAGAAATAGGAAACGAGCTAGATAGAATGTTGGGTTATATAGCAAGTTATGGAGTAGTTCATGGCTTAGGTTTATTTTATGCTGAAAACGATCAATTTATAGAGGATAACTATGGCGAAGAAGAAAGCCTCGGATAAAATTCGAGAAATATATAAATTAGCTAATAATCCTGTTAGGACTCAATGGGAGTACACTAATCAAAGAGGTTATGAATTTGCACATGATGAGCAATTAAGTAACGGAGAAAAAGCAGCATTAGAACAGCAAGGTATGCCTACGTTTACTATTAATAGGATATCGCCTGTTGTAGAAATGCTAAACTTTTATGCTACTGCTAATAATCCTAGATGGCAAGCAATTGGTGTAGAAGGCAGTGATGTTGATGTTGCAGCAGTATTTTCCGATTTAGCTGATTATATATGGAACAATTCTAATGGTGACACTTTATATGCCAATGCAGTAAATGATTGTATTACAAAATCTATAGGCTTTCTGCATGTTGCTGTAGACGCTAATCAAGATAATGGTATGGGAGAAGTAGTAATACATCAGCCAGAACCTTTTGATATATATGTAGATCCTAAATCAAGAGACTTATTATTTAAAGATGCAGCATTTATAATGATTAGAAAAGTGTTGCCTAAAAATCACTTAATGTCATTATATCCAGAAAAAAAATCTAAAATTGCTAAAGCAAATGTAAATGAAGGAGCAAATTCATCATTGACATCTAGAGCTTTAGGGGATAGAGATCAGAAATTATTTATGCGAGAAGATCCTACTGGAGACTCTTACGGAGTTACACCAGAAGGAGAAACAGATCAGTTAATAGAATTTTTTGAGCTATATGAAAAAGTACAGACATCTTTTGTAAATGTATTTTATCGTATACCTCCTACTGAAGAAGAGTTAGAAGCAATTAAACAACAGCATCAAGTACAGATGCAAGAAATGCAGCAAGAGATGCAAGTTCAACTTCAAGAGCAACAAATGCAAATGCAACAAGCTGTAGCTTCTGGCGAAATGTTACCAGAAAGATTCCAGCTAGAATTAGAAAAAGCACAAAAAATGATGCAAGCGCAATTGCAAGGCTTTTCTCAAGAGCTTATGAGTAAATTGCAATCTGCTAATTCTAGAATAGAAAGTAAAGTAGTACCAGAAAAAGACTTTAAGTTGATGCAAAAAGATAAAAACTTTGCACCTAATATTGTTGATAGTGTACAATTTTATTCACCAAGAATTAAACAAACCTGCGTTGCTGGAGATGAGTTGCTGTATGAAAAAATCTTACCCGACACTGTAACTGATTATCCGATCGTTCCTATACACTTCAAATGGACTGGTACACCATACTCGATGAGTGCCGTCTCTCCGCTCGTAGGTAAGCAACAAGAAATAAATAAGTCACATCAAATTATGGTACATAATGCATCATTAGGTTCTAGCTTAAGATGGATGTACGAAGAAGGATCTATTGATAATGATACATGGGAAAAATATTCTAGTGCACCTGGAGCATTATTGCCTATTAGGCCAGGGGTAGAAAGACCAACACCTGTTATGCCTGCACCTTTATCTAATGCATTCTTTAGTGTAGTACAGCAAGGTAAATCAGATATGGAATATTTAGCTGGTATATATTCTTCTATGATGGGTGATGCACAAAGTTCTAGTGAAACCTTTAGAGGTATGCTAGCATCTGATGAATATGGTACTAGAAGAATTAAACAGTGGATGAAGAGTTCTATAGAACCTGCATTAAAGCAAGTAGGAGAAGTTGTTAAGCAGTTCTCTCAAGCTACTTATACTGCCAATAAAAGATTTAGAATCTTACAACCTAGTGCAATACAAGAAAGTAGAGAGCAAGAAATTAATATTCCTATTTATAATGATATGGGTCAAGCTATTGGAAAATCTATGGATTTAGCCGCAGCAAAGTTTGATGTTAAGATTGTATCTGGTTCTACATTACCAGTAAATAGATGGGCTTACTTAGAAGAATTAAAGCAGTTAATGCAATTAGGTGTAGTTGATGATATTGCAGTTTTAGCAGAAACAGATATTAGAAATAAAGAAAAAATTGCAAAACGTAAGAGTTTATATTCACAGTTACAAGGTCAAGTAAGTCAAATGTCTGAAGCATTAAAAGATAGAGAAGGTACTATTGAAACTCTTGAAAGACAACTTGTTCAGTCAGGTATTAAAAATAAAGTTATGCAAGCTTCTGTTGAGATTAACAAAAAGAAAGAAGAAGTTAAAGGAGATATGGAAGGAGCATATGTTAAGACCGAAGGAGAGCAGAAATTATTACGTGATGCAATGAACGTAGAAGCTAATGCTCGGAAGAAAGAAATGGCAATGGCTGTAGATAATTTTAAAAAAGGCTTGGAAAGTAACAAAGGGGAATAGTAAGTTTCCCAGATTTTATATTTAATAAAAGGAGAAGAAATGTCAGAAAATAACGAAAGCGGTAACTCTGCAATAGGAATGCAAGGCGACTCTCTAGAAGAGGCAGCTAATACAACTCCTAATGCGGACTCTGTAAATCAATTTTTTGATGGCCTTGACAGAAATGTCAATGGTGCAATACTAGAAGATAACCACGAGGTAACCCAAAATCAAACAGGCGGCTCCACACCGGTAACCCGCACAACTAATGATACTGGCTCCAATACAGTGGACTGGGAAAGTGATAACAACCCATATAAAAAACGTTATCGCGATAGCAGCAGAGAAGCGGTAAATAAAGCAGAAACTCTTAGTGAGTTAAAACCTTTTATACCAGTTCTTGAAGCTATGAAAAAAGATAGTGGTCTAGTAGATCACGTACGTGGATATTTGCAAAATGGCGGAAAGCCATCAACAACTATCACAGAACAGCTAGGTATTAGTGAAGATTTTGTTTTTGATCAAGCTGAAGCAATGCAAAACCCTGATTCTGATTCTGCTAAAGTAATGTCTGCATATGTAGATAGTATGGTGCAAGGACGAGTAGGACAAATGCTTGAGCAAGAAAAGCAAAATGCTGTTAAAATACAACAACAGATAGCTCGTAAAAAAGAAGAGCAAGCATTTCGTGAAAAGTCTGGAATGAGTGAAGAAGAGTTTGGTCAATTTGTTGAACAAGCTAAAGCTCATAAAATGACTTTAGAAGATGTGCATTATCTTATAAATCGAGACAAAGCTAATGCTAACGTAGCTAATTCTACTAAACAAGATATGTTGAATCAAATGAAAAGTGTACGTAATATGCCTACTAGTGCCGCTGGAGCAAATAGTCAAGGAGACAATCAAAATCCTGATAATGCATTATTTGAAGGACTCCTTGATCTTGATAACAGTGTAGATAAACTGTTTGAGTAAGTGGTATAGTCTTACTACTTGCTTAGACAACAACTAAAGGAGTAAGACAAATGTCTGATATATTAAATATTGGCACTTATAGTGGCGTTGCGGCTCCTGGTTCGGTTGGGAATCCTGTAACAGATACACCTACTGGTGATCTGCGTAGAAAGTTTAATTTTGGAGATAGAGTCTCTGAGTTATCTTTATCACAAGATCCTTTTTTCCGAATCTTAAGTATGGTTTCTAAAAAACCTACGGACGATCCGCAATTCAAATACACAGAAAAACGTGGTTCATTCCACAAACGATATGCTTATGTTAAAGCAGTAGGAGCTGGCTTTGCAACTGATGGTGGTGCAAATGCTATTGAAAATACTCTTGGAAACACAGCATATTTTAAAATGTATACTGATTGGAACCCTAGCGGTAATATCTCAAATATTACTGGCCAAGCTTCTACATCATATGCAGGTAATAACTCACAGCCTGAGTTTTTTATTCCAGGTCAAATCGTAAAAGTAAATACTAATACTGCGCAAAATCAATCTGTAGCTACTGATTATCAGTTGGTTAAAATCACTAATGTTGATTTAGGAACATCTGAATATGCTAAGCTAACAGGTACCATTATTAAACCAGCGGCTGATTCAACTGTATATACAATGAAAGAAGCTATTACAGGTATTTCTGCATCAGGAACTAACACATTATCTCCTGAAGCATTAGAACCTTATAGATCTTATGTTGTTGGTACTGCTTTTGATCAAGGCTCTGGATATCCTGAAACTTGGGATGATCAGCCTTTCTCAACCAATTATGGTCAAACTCAAATCTTCAAAACTACATGTGCAATGAACAATACTGATCGTGCAACTGTACTTAAGTATGAAGGTAATGAGTGGGCTCGTATTTGGAAAGAAAAGCTTATTGAGCATAAGTTTGATATTGAGCAAGCATTATTATTTGGTAGACAATCAAGTACATACAACACTACTCAAGGTGCTGTAGACTGGATTGGAACTTACGGTAATGCATTCTCTTTAGATACAGCTACTAAGACTCAAGACGACTTCCTTGATGATCTTTCATCTTACTTAGATCCACGTTATAATGACGGTATGGCTACTGTATTTTTCGTAAGTACAGCAGTTTATAACTGGCTACATAAACTTGGTGGATACTTTAATAACAACTTATCAATCGGATCTAACTTCCGTGCTGATTTTGCTGTTATGGGTAAAAAGAAAGTTATGGGCTTAGATGCTACTACTATTTCAACCGTTTACGGTGATATGAACGTAGTTAGAAACATTCACTTGGATGGAACTAACGTTAAAATGCTTGGTGTTAACATGAAGTATTGTGCATATCGTCCATTGGTCGGCAACGGTATTAACCGAGACACATCAGTATATGTTGGTGTTCAAACTCTAGAAAACTCAGGCGTTGATCGTCGAGTAGATCAGATCTTGACAGAAGCCGGCATGGAATGGTGTTGTCCTGAAACACATGCTGTTTGGACAGCGTAAAAGGAGGATATATAAATGGGAATACCTTTTTACGGACAGAATAAAGACGGAGATATGCTAGAAGCTGCTGCTAATGGCAAGTTAACCGTTAAAAGTCAAGTTCTTCCTTTAGCTGCTGATTCATCTGTAAATGCAGATGATAGTGGAAAAATAATCTTTGTAGATGCAACAGGTGCTGCTGGTGAAGTAGATATTGCTCTTCCAGCTCCAGCTGAAGGATTATATTATCGCTTTGTAGTTAAAGAAGATACTCCAACACAAGATGTTAAAATTGTAGCTACAGGAACATTAGTTTCAGGAATCTTAATGGTTCAATCTGATACTAATGAAGATAATTCTGTTGTTGCAGCAGGCTCTACTAATGTCTTAATTAAGCAAGCTGCTAAAAAAGGCGATTGGGTAGAATATATTTCTGATGGTACTAGCTGGTATATTAGAGGTATGGGAACTGTTCAAGCTGCTTTTACAGTATCTTAAGGGGGTGACTAATGGCTAATGCAATGATAGGTAATCACCCTAGTCATGGCGAGCAAGTTGTAGAATCAATAGATACTACAGGAAAGCAACTAACTCCAGCAGATTCTGGCAAGATCTTTATGTGTGATCAAAACAGTACTGCTGATGTAGTTTGCTATCTTCCTCAACTATCTACTAATATAGCTGGCTGGAATGCTAAGTTTGTAATTAGAACTGCATCATCTAAGGATTTTGCAATTGTAGCGTATGGCAGTGCTCATGCGGGTTCTACTTCAGGGGATTCTGATACAATAGTTTATCATGAATTAACTGACTCTAATACAACTGTAGCTGACGCTGATGCTATAGAATTTACAGAAGGTGCAGCTGATGTTGGTTCATTTTGCGACATATTTACTGATGGTAGTAAATGGTACGCTTATGTTCGATCATCTGCTGATGCTAATGTAGTTTCTGCAGGCTAATAGTGACTAGTTAAAACAAAATGGCCGGTCCGCCTTCTGGGTAGTTCTTCTCTCCAGCGGGTGGACATGGTCTTTGTAAAGGAATAATATGGCATTTATAGATCAAGTACAAGATTTAACAAGTTTAACAGTTAGTGATAATGATGAATTAACTCAGTTTTTAAAAGACGGAGTTATTGACGTTACTAATAGACTGCTAAGGCTTGATCCTGATAGTGCTGAAGGATGTATTAGAGCTACGGCAGAACAAACTGCTAATGGAGACTATATAAATGGTGCTACTATAGTTTCAGTTGTTAGAGAAGCAGGAACTAATAATGACTGGAGAGAGTGTCGAAAAGTTAATATAGGACTTCAATCTAAAGTTGCAGATTCTTCTAGTCTTGAGTATGCATCTAAGTTTAATCCTGCTTATATAATAGATGAAAATGGAAAAGTAAATGTTTATCCTACACCAGGAGCTGATCCTAATTCTTATATAGTTTATTATATAAATAATGTACCTGTTAATAAAGATTTAAATGCATTATCGCACAGTGATAGTGAGATTGGATATTTCCCTGACAATAAAGTTTATTTAGTAGTAATGTATGCTGGTATAAAGTTACTACAAGCTACAATGGCTTCTAAAGTATCAAGTTTACCCTCAGATCTTAGTGAGCTATCTCTTCCTGTTATCCCTGTAGCACCAACAATACCTACAGCTCCTACAATACTAAATTCTATCATTGGTGATTTTGGAACAGCTCCTGCATACACAGCACCTACAGTAGCTGGAGAAGCTGAAGAGTTGACTGCATCTATTACAGGTGGAACAATTGGAACTGATGCTGATTTTCAAGATTACTCTGATTGGTTTGAAGTATTAGGACATATGATTGAAGATGAAGAAGATAGCGAACTAGCTTCAATGCAATTACAAAAAATAGCTACTTATATCAATGCTTACTCACAGGCTATGCAAAACAAGTTAAATATCTTTAATGATGCAAATGTAGAATATCAAGCTAATATGCAGAAAAAAATTCAACAAGCTCAATTAGAGGATTCAAAAGAAGGTAGAGAGCTTCAAAAATATAGTGCAGAAATTAATTCATATCAAGCACAAGTACAATCTCAAATACAAGAATACTCTGCTAACGTTAATGGAGTGATTCAAAAGTTTGGACAAGATTTAGCAAATTATAATGCAAAAATGCAAAAACATACTATTGACTATCAATGGCTTGAATCTCAATATGAAAAATTAAAAGCAGAATACGATCAAGCTTTTATGATATCATCTCCAAACAGCAAGGAAGGTAGGTAATATGGCAGATACGTTTAAAGCAGCAGTTTCAATGACTCCAATAGTTACACATGATGCAGAGTCAGATGCAGATGCAATTGATGTTATTCATCATGATATCAAGCAATCTTTAGGTGGAAAACTTGAGTGGAATGCTGGACAGCAAGCAGGCACAGCACGATGGTATTATTCAGCGTCTACTACAGTAACGACTAGTTCTGAAAATTTAATTGGAGGATTTAGTTCTGGGACTAATTATACAGATGGTAGTACGGCAATAAATACAGCTGATGATGTTAGAATGGTTTATATAGAGCACTTAGGGGTTACTTCAAGTGGAGCTACATCAGCAGATGCAGATTATTTATGTATATATTTAGATGGAGGTAATGTTTCTAATGCTGATGCAATTTGTTTAGAGCCTGGAGAAAGTATTGTATTAAAATTTAAACTTGCAACTGGAGTTGATATTGACAATTTACATGCAGATATGACTCAAAATACTGCAAAAGTTAAAGTAATCGCTATTTGCGATGATGGAGCTTAATCATGAAGGTACAAGAAATAATGGAAAGAGTAGGCACAAATTCAACAGGTCGTGCTATTGCTTATATAAAAGATGCTTTAGAAGAAATAAATATGTTAGCAGAAACACATATTACTACAGCTAGAATTGATATTGTAAAGGATAAGCGTTTTTATGACCTGCCTAAAGATATGATTAAAATGCTTGACATTAGATGTAAAAATCAACTAAACGGAGATAATGAGTATAGAAGTCTTCCAAGAGCTATAGGTAAACCAACAAGTAAGGATTCAGATGGCAACTAGAAAATCATATGCATATCAGGTAAAAGGCAATAAAATATCTCTATTAGAAAATCAATTTGGATATGGGTCAGGTCAAGATGTTATTACTGTTGATGGATCAAGTGTTAACCATAAACAATATACATTAGATGAAATTGGCCCAACAGGAAAACCTTCATGGGTTAGTCCTACTGTTGATGTAACAGATGGCATAGAAATAGAATATGCATATAGTCCTAGTTATTCTATTTTGAGTCAAGGAGCAGTCCAAATAAATAAATTTTATATTAGTGGGTGGGTTGTTAAAGATGGGTACTTAACTTTTATTAAATCTCATGCTACTCAGAATATTAATTGGGGTGCATCTCCATGGTCTGCGGCAGCTGCTGATGAGTATATTTTAGTTAAAGGTAGCATAAGATGGGATGGACTTCATAAAATAAAAGCAGGATCAACTAATGGTATTTTACAAACTTATACTAAAGTTAGTAAAGAAACTGCAATTGTTACTGGATCTAGCAATATAGATATAGCAGCTGAATCAGGGGGATTATCTTATATAAATGCTAATAATTCATCTAATATTTTTTTAAATCAAATATTTAGTGCCGGAAGTTATATATACATAACAGGGTCTAGTAATGCATTAAATAATCAATTATGGGAAATTGATTCTGTTGCAGATGCAAGTTCAACTGAAGAAAATTCTGGGATATATGTTAAAAATAAATATTACACATCTTCTGGGGTTGATTTAGATTCTGAGCAATTAGATACTACACCAAATACTTCTGCTCAATCAAATGAAAGTACTGTTATATATGAGGCTTATAGAGATTTTTCTTACATATTAACAGATATAAGTGTTTTAGAAGATGAATCATATGTTATAGACTTACCACCATATTTATCTAAAGCATTAGTATATTATGTAAAGGCTAAATTCGCTGAAGATCAAATGGAGATTGAGAAAAAAGAATACTTTATGAGAGAGTTTAAAAAACTAGTAGAAAAACATGAAAGTTCAAAAATATCAGGGCCTAGAAAAATTATGGGCTTTGGAATGACGAGGTAATTATGGCAAATAAAAGATGGTCAGGAGTTAATACATACTCTGTACACGAAGCACAAAATGCAGCATTAGGTCAGGGAGGATCTGCATTAATATCTACAGATTCAATTACTGTTCCAGAGGGCAAAACAATTATAGCTATTACTTTTTTAGAAGATTCTGTATTTGAAAATAGCAGTGGATTGGTTGCAGAAGATAATACAAGATGGGCAAATTCTGAAGAAGATGCTGCTAAAACTAGTGGTGGCTCTGGAGATATACAAACTGATGGAAAGACATTTAGCTCTGGCATTACAATTTATGGAAGATGGACTACAGTTCACTTGAGCTCTGGTCTTGCAATGATATACGTAGCATAAATTATGGGATCTATAATAGAAAATTTATTAAAACCTAGTAGAGGATTTCATCAATATAGTATGGATGAAACTCCTAATATCAGTATTGGCTCTACTGGATTTGATGTTTTAAATAATAATTATTTAGGTGCCGATGACGGAGCTAGTGGACCTGGTATGAATGGAACTGTTTATCATGAAGCGTATATTACTGACGATGGTAATGATTACTTAGAGTTGCAAGGTGTATTAGGTGGAGGGCCAACTTATAGCTCTTCAGCAACAACATTAACTGTAGCTTCTGGTACGTTTGCAACGAATACATGGATACAAATTGCTGATGAAAAAATGTGGGTTATAAATTGGAGTTCTACTACAGGTGCTTTAATAGTAGAAAGAGGTCAACTTGGTACTACAGCAGATACATTAAAATCTGGTTATAAAATATATGCTGTAGGAGGTACTGATAGGCAAGGATTTTATTCTAAACCTTACAAAGTTCCTTCAGGATACTGGTGCACTATTAAGTGTATTTCTGATCATGATTCAAATACTGCAATTAACATACAAGCTAATAGTTTAGGGCCTGGTGATAATTTTTCTTCAGGTGCTCTATTTGGGACTTATAATCCGTCTAGTATGGGTGCCTATATAGGAATACAACCAGGTGAAATGATACATGGAAAGTTTAATAGAGTTGCTTTAGATGAAGCTACTGGATCAACTCAAGATGGGTCTGTAAAATTAATATTATATAGAGGATAAGATATGGCAAATAATCATTCAGGTATAAAAGAGTTTACAGGAGATGAAGCATCAAATTTATTTCTTGGTCAAGCTGGATTTCATATTTTGACAAATGGTTCTTTTACTATTGGAGCCAATGAAACAATTACTAATGTAGATGGATCTACTGCACATACAGGTAAAAATGCTGGTAACTATTGGTGTGCAATAAAAGCAGTTGATGGGGAGGCTATAGTTAGTGCAAGGAGTTATAATAATAGTCAAGATTTTTCAAAGACTGGGGCATATAATGGCGACCAAATAACATTATCTGATGGAGATATAGTATATGGTGCATTTGATGCAATTACAGTTGATCTTAATCATTACATAATAGCCTATATAGGCAAATAGAAAGGAGTCAGAAATGGCAGAAGGAAAAGGTGGTCCATCAATTAATAAATTAGTTGATGCAGTCACAGATGGAACAGGTAAAGTTATGTCTTCAGGTGCAAAAATGGTATCTGGTATAAAAGCTAGGATTTCAAAACCACCTAAAGGAAGAGGGAAAACACAAGCGCAATATGCTACCCCAAGAGCAAGAAAAGGTGTAGCTGCTACTTCAGGTTCAAGACCTTTAAAAGGTGCGTACAGGAAAAAGCGTTAATGAAAAAAGAAATAAAGGAAATTATAGACTGGACCTTACATCAATTAGATATGCATTCTGATGATGCAGTTGAGCTTATATATAGAACTGGTATGGCTGAAAGTAAGTATAAGCATTTAATTCAAATGGGTGGAGGTCCAGCTGTAGGATTTTTCCAATGTGAACCTGCAACTATGCGTGACATAATAGAAAATTATGCTATGTATAGACCAGAGATAATGACAAAGCTACATGCATTAGGCTACGATGAAAAAGATGCAGAAATGCGTATGATGGGATCAATACCTTTGCAAGTTGCTTTTTGCAGACTTAAATATAGGCGTGATAAACATGCTATACCTTCTGCTAGTGATATAGAAGCTCAAGGGAAATATTGGAAACGCGTATACAATTCTGAGCTTGGGAAAGGAACATTAGAGCATTTTCTTAAGGCTAATGCATAATGCTTGGTATAGGAGCTCATAGATATGGTTCTAAAAACCCATTTACATTTCCTGTAACTTCAAATAGGACTTTATTTGCACCGTTTAATAAGCCTAATGAGGCATCTTTATCTCCAAACCTTTTAGACCTTACAAATCTTGGTACTAATAGTCCTTCATCTGGCACAGCAACTGTAGTAGGCGATACTCTTGTACTTGACTCATGTGGTTCTTCAGGTGCTCAACTTGGGACTTCTACTGATTCAAGGTTTATTCAGGGACAAACTTATAGAATTGAATATACTATAAGCAATTATTCAGCAGGAGATATAAATTTTAGTATAGGCAATAAAGAAGGTTATCATGCAAGTGCAAATGGTACTTATGTAGATTACGTTACATATAACGCCTCGCCATCACCTGGATTAGCAAGGTCTTATATATATTGCGGGGGTTTTTCGGGGACTATATCTAATGCATCAATTAAACATGTAAAATCTTATGCAGGTCAAGCATTAGAGTTTGATGGCATTAGCGATCATTTTTCATTACCATCTATAGATTTAAACTCAACTGGTGATTTTACTTTTGCGGTATGGCTAAACTTAGATGACGTAAGTGATGGTGGTAAATTAATATCTGGACCAGGTGGGTTTGAGATTGCTATAGATTCAGTGGCAGGAAAATTAAGAGTATATTCTAGTATTTCTGCTAGTTCATTTCAAGATATGACTCACGGTATGTCTGATGGTACATGGCATAGAATAGTATATACACAAACTGGGACTTCTGCAAAGCTATATAACAATGGAACATTAATTTCTACTGCAACTCAAGCTCAACAAGTAGATTCTGGTACTAATTATGAAGGGTATTTTTCTAAAAGACATAGCTCAAATAGCTCAGGTTATGTAGCATGTAAAGCTTGCGATCTCCAGATGTGGGATGCAGCATGGACAGATGCTGATGTAACATACGACTACTTTAACCCTGAAGATTTAGCCTTAACTTATTCTAATGCCTCTTTTGATCACTCAAATCTTCTTGCATGGTATCCTATGACTGGAGGCTATAGAGGTAGACAATTTTATTTAATGGATGCATCTAATACTGGATCAGGCACTGATGTTTTTACTTCTTCAGGAAGAGCTTCTATGGCTCTTGGGACCTCTATAAATAAAGATGATGGGAATACAGGATGGGTTGTATCCGGAACTCTAACAGCAGAATCGGGTGGGTTTTTAAAATTAGTTAGCGAAGGCAGCACAACAAGAATATATGATCAGTTAAGTAACATTGCAGGCAAAACATTGAAAATAGAGTTTGATTACAGATCTAATAAGCCAATAGGAATGAGTTCTGATTATTTTGAAAAAGAGGTTTTTTTTGATAAAACTAGCGATAATACTGGTGTTAATTTATTAAATGATAGCTTTACTAGTGTATCTTTTTTAGTAAACTCTAAAAGTTCTGGTTTAAATTGGTGGGGTCAATTAAGGCTATTAGGCACTCACGAAAATATATCTAGCACTCCCAGTGCAGGAGATGAACTGCATATTAAGAATATTAAAACATCAATTATAAATGATAAAAATCATAGCACTTCTGTATTTCATGGTAATATGCTAAACTTATTTAGTAATTCTGCTGAAGTTGGAGGTACTTTTTATAATGATGCTCATTCATATTATGATTTTACTCAACAGTCAACTGCTTCAGGAACTGATGGATGGAATATAAGATATGCTGATGGGTCTAGTGGCACTACTACTAATTGGACTACTTTTGATTGCACTGCATTAATAGAGACGGATAATAGCTCAGTAGGATTAGAATTAGTAAATACGGCTACTGCTTTTGGCAACATAAGAACTAGTTGCACAACAGATGCTGGTAAAAAATATAAAGTTACATTAGGATTTTATGCTGAAGATGAAAGCTTTGTTACAGCTACAGCTGGAACATATCTATTTGCTGCTCCTTCATCAGGACAATCTACATATTTAAGTTTAAGTTCACAGGCTGATTCATCATTAACTTCTTTGTCTGGAACATTTACTGCTACAGGTTCTACGTTACATCTTACAATTATGATAGGAGATAATGACCCAGGAGATAAAATTAGGTTAAAAACATTAGAAGTTTATGAAGTTGGGTTTGCTGATGGATGGAGTAGTGCAGATGCTCAGCCAATAATTCCTCAAACTTTTTTTCAAAAATATAATGAGTTATGCTGGTTTGTTTCTGCATTAAGTAATTATGCAACTATAGGAGACCAATCTTATTATACCTTTGGTAATGGAACTACTGCGGGAGAAGCAGCATTTAGCTTGTCTTCTTGGGTTTTTATGCAAGATGCTACTAACTTCCCAATTATGACTAAAGCTACATATAACTCTGGAGGCACAGATGCTCTTGAGTGGGGCCTTAGAACTACAAGTGATGATTATTTAGCATTTATTCTTTATAACAATGGCGTAGGGATAAATGATACAATTACAACTACAAGTGCAGCTTTAACAGATTATGAAGGACAATGGATTCATATTGCAGCAACATATGATGGAAGTAGATCTGCATCAGGACTAAACTTATATCTTAATGGCTCACTTTTATCAACATCTGATGGTGGTAGTGGAACCTATGCATATATGAACGCAACATCGTCTGATATGTATATTGGAAGAGATGCATCTACTGCTACATCTAAATATGCTGAAGGATGTGTTACTGAATTTTCTATATGGGATAAAGAATTATCTTTAAGTGAAATAGAAGAATTATTTAATAATGGAGAAGCATTAGACTGTAACAATCATTCAGCAGTATCTAAAGGGGTTTTGCAGGGATATTGGAGAAATCAAGCTCATGGATTGTGGAAAGATTTTAGTAGTAATAGCAATAATGCTACTGGTTCTGGTTTATCTGAATTTACAATATTTCCTAACGGACATAAAAATGAAAGAGACAGTCAAGGATTTATCATGAATACAGATGATAATGCTTTTAATTCTCCTTCTGATACTTCTCCAGCTGGTCTTATATATTTAGGAGCTATATCTACTATATCTGCTGGTACTGCTTTTTCTGTATCTTGTTGGCTAAAAACTACTAGCAGCAATAATAACCATTTTTTTGGACATAGTGAAACTGATTTTATGCGAATAAAAAGTAGCAGCCAGATAGAAATACATGCTAGTAACAGTGAATTTGTTTTTAGTGCAGATTCAGGTACTCCATTTGCTCCAAATCATCAATGGGTTCACTTTACTTTAACTAGAGACTCAAGCAATAATGCAATAATGTATATTAATGGAGAGGCGCAAGCCGATACAGAAACTTTAAATGCAGACTTTGATTATAGTTGTATAGGAGCTAGAAATGGCTCAGAATTAGGTAGCGTGTATGAATTTAGAGGAAGTATTGATGACTTCACTTTATACTCTATAGAATTAACTGCAGCACAGGTAAAGAAAAATTATGATTCAGGAAAGAGAGGACATAGAAATTAATGGCTTATGAAATGTATATATGTTTAAATAAATCTACATATGAAAGCGCAATACCAAGTGCTCTTAGTGATCAGTTAAAAATTACTACATATACTTATGATGATAATGGTGAAGTTACTGGTTCATCAGTTAATACAACTCCAACATGGGAAGAGTGTGCGTTTGCTGGTAAATTGGGTATACCAAGAAAATCGCACGATGGAGCGTATATTATTGTGAAAGGAGCATTCTCCCTACTTACAGGAGAAATGTCCTCTATCATAGCTTTAGGAGCCTCACAGGCCTACCCTAATAATAGTGTACTAACAAAGTCGGAAGCTCAAACTTTATCAAGGTCGGAGACTTTTACAGGTGAATGATTCTTTAAGAACAACAGCACAAGGAATGGGTGGAGTACTATTAAGTTTTTGGGAAGTCTTGCCTGACTTCTTAAGGTTATGTATATTACTTGCTACTTTAACTCATATAATTGTTAAGATAAAGAAAGATTTAAGCAAGGAGAGTTGATGCCGAGAAAGAAGAAAAACACTATAAAGAGAGCAATTGTAACGCCTGATAAGCATTTTCCTTTAGAGGATAAGGCTGCTATAAAGGTTGTTTGTAAAGCAATTGAGATTGTAAAACCAGATATATATATTGATCTTGGTGATACAGGAGAGTGGCAGCATTTTAGTACTCATTACTGGAAGGGTAGAAATGCTAAGCCTATGGAAGATTTAATACCTTTGTTAGATCAGGATATAGAAGATGTAAATAAAGGTATGGACCAAATAGATAGATCTTTAGATAAAGCAGGATGCAAAGAAAGGCATTTTGTACAAGGTAATCATGAAGTCTGGTTAGATAAATTTGTCACTAGATATCCTTACCTTGAGCATTATCTTACTGAAAATGCATTGTTTTTAGATGAGCGTGGATATGAATTTCATCCTTATAACAGGAAGAAAACATTAAAGATTAATGGACTTAATTTTACGCATGGTAAGTTTACATCTAAGTATCATTCATATAAGCATTTAGATGTATATGGTGAGAGTATAATATATGGTCACACGCATGACTTGCAGAGACATACTAAAACACATGCTAGTGGCACAATAAATGCATGGAGTTTAGGTTGCTTAAAAGATATAGAAGAAGACGAAGATTGGCTAAGTGGAAGACTTACTAATTGGAATCATGCTTTTGCTATTGTAGACTTTTATAGCGATGGAGACTACAAAGTAGAGGTGGTAGAGATTATTAATGGTAAGACCTCTTTATGGGGAGAAGCATTGGACGGTAACTAATGGAAATGGGATTTATTGATATAGTAGAAAAGCTAGGAGTACCAGTGTCTGTTGCTGGTGCATCTATGTGGTTTATATGGAAGCAAACACAATTCATACAAAAGTTTTTTATGGATGATTTGCAAGAATCTCAAAATAGACTAGAAGCTATTATAGTAACATTAATATCCCAACAAAAAGAATTACAAATAGACATAAAAGAAAGTCTTGCAGATATGAGATCTTCTTATGAGTCTTTAGTAGAAATAGTACAGGCATTATCTGGTAATGGCCTAAAAAACAAAACAAATAAAAGTAAGGAGTAGTAATGGGAATCTTTGGAAACTTAGGTGATCAAGTTATAGATGAAGTATTTGGTGATGAACTACAAAAAGAAGTAGTTGATGCATTAAATAAAAACGTAGACATCCCTTTCATTTCAGAAGAAACTGAAGAGAAAATGATGAATGCATTATACGATACTGTTGAAGGCGTAATAAAAGCCGCAATTAAAAAGGCACTTTAAGATGAATAAGTGTTGTTGCTGTTGTTGTAAGTGTAAATGTAATGCCTAAACAAATCTATAAGATTACACAATTCCACGGGGGTTTGAATGAAAATTCAGACCCTAGGGATATTGATGAAAATCAAGTAGCTGCAGTAGAAAACTTAGATTTTAGTCAGTTAGGTAGAATTTTATTAAAACATGCAAACTCTGTTAAGGATTATGAGACTGAACCTGATGCTACTATGACTGCTGGAGATGAGATATTTTTAATAAAGCATGACAAAGGAGATTTGCATGACTTTACAGATCCTACTGATCTTTCTACTACTTATTTATTTTTAGGTCACGATGCTGCTGATGGTAATAACTATATATATGAAAAAAATTCTTCTCATGATGACTGGAGTGATGTATCAAATGACAATAATTCTTCAGATGGAGCAGGACCTTTTGAGTTAACATATATGGCTGTTGACGGAGCAATTAAAGTTTCTCCAGGCTCTAAAAGTGCTGATACAAATCAAACTACCTCTATACAGGCAATTACAAGAGCTGTATGGAAAACTGCTAGTGATAATGCTGGACTAGAAACTATTCATAGGTGGAAAGTAGCTCCAGCAGAAATGGTGCCTCCTTTATCTATTAATCATGCTTCTGCTAATACAGAAAGTACTACTGGAAGTTACACTGCTTTAATAAATACTCGTGGGGTTCCTACAGTTGATCTTAATTTAACTTTAAATAATAGTGACTATAAAGGTAGTGGGTTCTCAAATGGAACAAATGTTGCTAAATGGAAAATTGCAGCTTCTTTTGAGTATGATGACAATCAAGAAACTGCCTTGACAGTTTTAAGTGACACTTCAGGAACAACTCCTGCAGGCTCTGCAAATGCGGATGCTGCTTTAGTATGTAGAGCATTTTTTAGGACTGGTACGTCTTTTGGAAGTGGTAGTACCGGAGGTAATTATCAGTGGCATCAAAGAATTTCTGCAGTTAATTTATACTTGAAAGAAGATGAAGTAGATACTGAATGGTACTTTGCTGGAAAATGGTCTATAACAAATGGAGCTATATCTTCAGAAACAAATACTCCTACTTATTGGACTGCAAGTAGTGCCGGAGGTGATAGATATTATTCAGATCTTGTAATGACAATCCCTCAAAAATTTTTAACATACGAACAGCATTCAGGTATAAGCTTGAGAACGTATCATTTAAACCATACTTATAAAACAGGGATTATAGCGAACAGAAGAGCATATATTGGTAATGTAAGGTATAAGCAAGACGCATCTACTTATGTAACTAAAGCTGATGCTATATTAGTTTCTCCTGTAAATAAATTTGACATGTTTGATCCCTCAGAAGAAGGAGGAGGTATTTTAGAGGCATCTAAAGGAGATGGCGGATCTATAATGAAGCTTTTAGAGTTTAATGATAGAATACTAGAGTTTAAAGAAAATACAGTAACTATAATAAATATTTCTCAAGCTAGTCCATTTATTGAAGATCAAGTAGAACATAATGGTATAGAGCATAAAGCTGCCGCATTTAAAACAGATTATGGTATAGCTTGGGCAAACGATTATGGATGCTTCTTTTATGATGGCAAGTCTATTCAAAACTTACTAGAAAAAAATAGTATAAGATTAATTAGTTATGGCACTTGGTCATCTTTTATTAGCAGCTCTCCTGCTGTTTTTTATGTTCCTAAAGCAAGAAAAATTGGAATCTTAGATGATGTTAGTTCTTCTAGTAGTGGAAACGTATACTTGTATGATTTAGTTTTACAAGCATGGGAGTATTATCCAGGTTATACAGCAGGAAATAAATCATCAGCTTGGATTATTAATGAAGATAATGATCCTATGTTTTATGATACAGCTACAAATAATTTTAGAAAATTTAATGTTGCTGCACGAACAGTCGGAGAGATAAAGTTAACTACTAGAGATATAGATTTTGGAACTCCTGCAATAAGGAAAAAGATATATAAAGTTTATGTTTCTTATAAAGGAGACGCTACAGGAGTAACTTGCACTTATAGTGTAAATGGGGATAATGACACTCAATCTAATTTTTACAAAACTGATGCAACAGGAGCTACAACTGGAGCAACTGATAGCACTACTCCATTTCATTCTGCTTCAGTTGGAATAGATGATTGGGTTCTTGCTGAACTTAAACCTGTTTCTAGCATTAATAATGTATATAGCTTTCAATTGTATTTTGATGGTTCTGGAGGGACAGGCTTTGAAATAAATGATATATCAATTGTATATAGAGAAAAGAACATAAAATGATTGATTTAAATAGAAAAGATAGAGTATCATTTATAAAGTCGCAACAAAGGAATCCTAAGGTTTTAACAAAATTTAAACCCTCATTAAAGGATATGCAAGAAGGGGTTCCTATATATGCTGAAGACTCTAGTGGAATTAAACAATATATAAAGCTTAATAATATTATGTATGAGTCTGCTTTAACTAAGTCTAATAGCCTAGTAAGTAATTCAAGTATTTTAGCACCTAATTATGATAGTGGCTGGACTTCTGCGAGCCTTGATACAACATATACTTTTAATCATAACCTTAACTCAAAGATTCTTAAGGCAGAATTATATTTTAGGGCTGGAGGATCAGTTGTTTGGAATGCTACAGCAAGTAATATTGCGCATTTATTTGATGACCCTACAGGAGATAATACTGGAACAGAAGTAAAAATGAATAGCTTATCTGCAGTTCAAGTAAAAACTGCTGATGCAGTTATTTTTACAACAATAGCAGGAACTAAGTATACTAGTGGCGATATTAGATTGTTACTATGGAAAACAGGATTAATAGATTAGGAGCGATTATGGCTGAAGAATATCAACCAGGATTAGGATTAAGTGGCTTAAGGGCTGCATTGGCACAGTATGAAAGATCAGAAAGAGAAAGAGCAGAAGAGCAAATGCAAAATAGGCAGATGTTGCAAGCTGGTGCTCAACTTGGAAAGTCAGCATTTGATTATTGGTCAATGGATCAACAAGCAAAATATAAAGATATGCTAAGTCAAAAGATTGATGGTGAAAACGTATTTGAAATTTCTCCAGAATATAAAGACTCTAATATGTTTAAAAGAATGTTTACTCCTGCAAAGAAAAGAGTTGCTATGAGACCAGGTCATGAAATTATGAGTGAAAATCAATTTAGAGAATTTCAAAAAGGGCCTATAGATAAAGGTATGGATTACCTTGGAGATATGAAATCTAGCATGGATGATAAAATGCTTGAAATTAGTATAGATAACATTTTCAAAGAAGAAATGTCAGTAGATCTTCCTGTCAAGATAAGAGATATAGAACCTCCTATTCCTGTAAGGCCAGATGTTCCTGTTGATCCTGGCTACGGAGGATATGACGATGTTTATTCTGTGTCAGGAGATTTATTAGATTCTACTAAAGCATCAGCTACTGCCGGAGAAGCAAGCAAGCTAGGTAAATATGGAAGTGCAGCAGGTAAAGCATTAGGTGCATTAGGAACAGCATATGGAGCGTATAACCTTGCAACTAACTGGGAAGATATGTCAGACTCAGAAAGAGCACAAGGAGCATTACAGACTATCGGAGGGACTATGGCACTAACTGGTTTTGGAGCTCCAATAGGATTAGGATTATCAGCAATAGGTACAATTTGGGACTTATTAGATTAGGAGTATATATATGAATGGCGGTCAATATAAATTATCAGGTCAAAAGAAAAAAAGAAATCCAAAGACAGGTTATTCTGAATACTATATGACGAAATCAGAAAAGCCTACTGATGCATTGTCTAAAGCTGGTAGATTTGGTGATGATAGAATGGGCATAGTTGATGGAGAATTATCACATATAAACCCATGGGAACAATACTTGCTAGATACTCATGGTGAAATAGGTGAAGATATTGTTAAGCATATAGGCTCTAGAAATATTAATCCAGAAACAGGCATGAATGAGTATTTTTTTGATGAAATAGGTGATGCTATTGGCAGTGGCCTTGGTTATATTGCAGGTGGTGTTGGAGATGTACTAGGAGGTATAGGTAGTGCTGTTGGAGATGCACTAGAAGGTGCAGGAGGGTTTGTAATGGATACTATAGAAGGAGGTGTAGACTCACTAGGAAATATGTACGATCATACGATTGGCGTAAAAGGATTATTTGGCGGTCCAGATGAATGGTTTGATGGAGGAATGTGGGATGCTACTCTAGGCAAAGAGGGGGTTGGAGGTTTTTTAGGACAACAATGGACGTGGTTAACTCCTTCTGGACATACAGAATGGTTTAGCCATGAAACAAATGAAGAAAGAAAAGAAGAGCTAGAAAGAGGTGCTCAAGTAGCAAATGTAATGAAGAGTTCAATATCTGATTTAGGAGCTCAGGTTGGAAGAAGTATGGGGCCACAAGGAAGTATAGCTCAGCAGTATGGGGTTGAAAGACAGTTAGCATCTAGAGAAATAGGCAATCAGTTTGATACGTATCGAGCAAAGCAAGACCAAATGCAAGGACAGTCAGGATTTGCTACTATGGGTTCTGCTAATGATCCTTTTGATATGGCAAGTGCAAATCTTAAAGCTAAAGAATCTTATATGGGCGAACAGAAAGAAAGAGATGACTTAATATCTAGCGTACAAAAAGAACTAAATACAATGATGATGGAGTACACATCAGCAACAGGCAAAACATATAAGTCAGATGATTTAAATGTATTACAAGAACAATTAGATAATTTAAGAGGGGCTTAACAGTGGCAAAAGAAGACTATACAGCAGCATTACAAGCTCTTTCAATATTAGCTGATACAGCCACTTCTTTTAAAAAGATGGAGTTTGCATCAGATGAATCAGAAAGAGCCTTTAACAGACAACAGCAGGCTCAAGAAGATGCATTTAACAGACAGCAAAAAGCTGCTAAAGATCAAATGTTTTTGCAGAATAGTCTTGCACTTGAAAGAGATGCATACAATGAATATAAAGGCTTAGTAGACGAAATAAAAGAATATGGCTTAACATATAATGATTTAGATAGTGCTAATGCCCAGCAAATCTTAAAAGATATTTCTAGTCCTAAAGTTAGAAAGGCAGGAGAAATAAAGCAAAACTTTCAAAACTTACAAGCAATTAATATGCAGTTAGCTAGTAGAATATCTAAACAAAAGAAAATAGACCTTGATCTAACTAAAGAGCGTGAAAAAGAAGTGTTTGAGGCAGGGCAAGATGAATTTCAGATGAAGCAGATAGAATTTTTAACTAAACAAAGAAAAGAAAATCCAATACTTACTGGAGTAGCATATACAGATCCCTCTGATGAATCAAAAGCATATCTATCTCAATTTGCAAAAGATGGAATGAATATAATGCAAACATACTCTAATATGTCTTCTAGTGCATTAAGCTCTATAGCTCAATCTCAATTAATAGATTATGTAGATATGGCTCCAGATGAAATGGATTATAGTGATGAACAAGCACTTAAAATGTATATTAAAGAAGAGGCAAAAGAATATGCACTAGATAACTATTTATTTGAAAGTTTTGGAGTAAATCCAGATGACATAGATAGTGCAGGTACAGATAGTCCTACAGATGCGTATAAAAGATTTGAAAAAAGATATGTTGATGCTGCTATGAAAGGTATAAAAGCTAATCCTAATTATGTATTTAAATCTCAAAAATCTATTGATGATACTAATGCACAAAAGATTATAACTGCAAAACAAGTGCATTCAGAGTTATTTGCTTCTCTCAATAATGCTCATAAAGAAATGATTGGTAAGTTTGGAATGCTAGGGGAAGACGGTACATTCACAATTACTATGAGTGAAGACCGTAAAAAAGGCGTTGCAAAAGAAGTAGGTGTAGAACCAGAACAATTAGATGTATTAATTACTCAACTAGCAACTAGCGTTGATGATCCAGTAAGAGCAAAAGAGTTAATACAAAGGAATAAACTTATAAGAAAGCTACTAGTTAATACTACAGGTGGTGCTGACTACATGAATTATTTAGAAAGACTTATTAAAAGAATAGACCTTAAGGTAGGAGAAACAAAACCTGTAATTAGAATGAATAAAGGTAATGATATAGCAAGGAGATTAATCAATGGGTAAGTTAACAGCAAAAGACTCTTTAAATATTATAGAGGCAGTTGATTACTTAAATAATGCTGGCCCTATGCAAGCAGATGCTTGGTGGAAAAGTTGGAGTTCTCAGTTAGACTCTACTAAAAGAGATGCAATCTTAAAAGAGCTTAGCAAGGGTCCACATAAAGGAATGTTTAATAAGCCTATAGAAACAGAACAAGATAGCGTTCCTTCTCTTGTTAATAATATTAAGTCTAAACAAGGAATTATGAGTACATACGCTCCTGCTGATAGATATAAAGAAGCTAAAATGAACTTTGATAATTCTGTTACTAATATGAATCTTATAGCTTTACAGTTACAAGTAGCTCAAGATGAATATGATTCTTTAGCTAGTGCATTTACTGAAGAAGAAAAGTCAATGCAAATACTAGTAGAAGATAAATACAAAGATTATCCTCCTGCATTGCTTACTTTAGGGTTGGGTAGAAAAGATGCATTTAGTAGAGTAGCACTTGAGAATCCAGAACTGCACAAGAGTTTAAAAGAAAAGAAACAACAGATGATTGAGCTAGACTCTCAATTAGGATTTAAAATGCATGGTGACATAGGAGCAGCACATAAGTACGAAAAGCGAGCATTAGGTATGCCTTCAGAAGAAAAGAATCTGTTTGTGCAATATAAAGAGGCTAAACAAAATATGTTTAAAATGCTTAAGACATTAAACATCTTTGAAGGAGACTCTGCAAAAACTATATTACCACAAGAGTTTTTAGAAAGTTCAGGATACAACACACTTAGTTTAGAGGAAGAATAAATAGATGGCCAATCCTTTTTTAGAAGATTTCTTAAAAGACTTACAAGAGATGGAACAAGAGAAGACATCT
>VTLG01000831.1_pt1 | contig 29184 bp, 46 predicted proteins | sample 4694571 | NCBI WGS metagenome assembly VTLG01 (sample SAMN12604809, study PRJNA352737) | marine metagenome | biome: ENVO:00000447; feature: ENVO:00000209|ENVO:00000569|ENVO:01000036; material: ENVO:00002151; isolation source: viral sequences binned using virsorter ...
ATTACCAGGAAAAAATTACTTTCTTGGTTTCTACTGTAGCTCAAGCTTTTATATTAACTTGGTGTTTAGTAGTTTTATCTCTTGGGTATATAAAACTTCCTAATAAGCTATTTGGGATGGAAATACCAGATCAACCTAGAGTTGATAGTACTTTTGCTGCTGGTTTACTTGGAAATATTTTAGGTGGGCTAGGTATTAGTGTTAATGCAGCACAGGGAGCAAAGAAGAAAAAGAAAGAAGAAGGAGAAAATGGTGTTATTGGTAACTCCTCTGGCGGCACTCAAACAATCATAATAAAACAGCCATTAGAAATTGTTACTGCTAAACCTAACGTCATTAAGGTTGACCCAAACAAACCAAAATCATGAAAAGATTACTTCCTTTTTTATTCGTTCTATCAGCACCAGTTTACGCTGATATAAAACAAGAATTTGTAACTTCTGCACAAATTAGTGTTGATATGCCTTATGTCGTTACAAATAAAGTAGGAACTACATATAGTCTTAGCGGAAATAATATTACACCATCTGTAACTGTAGGAGATACCACAACATCAGGAAAGATTGGTGGAATCAATGTTAGCTCGTTAAGTAATGGCGTTCCAGCAATGCTTCAAACAGATACAACCATCACAACTGCTGGATCAGCGTTTTCAAAAACGGAATCGGTAATAATGGGAGATGCTACACCATCTGCCGTAACTCCTAGTTCGGGTATCGCAGCATTACCAGTATTAGGTGGACAGACTACTATCGGATCAGGCGGTACTGCTGGATCTCTCGCTTTAACGTCATTGAGTTCTGGAGTCCATACCTGTAACGCAGGTGGATCAGGTACAAGTTGTATTGGATCAACTAAAGTAACAATTACCATTGACTAGACTTTGGTTATTAGTTTTATTACTATTACCTACAAGAACATTAGCTGTTCCTGTAGTACCACAATTTCGTAGTGGCAGTTCTACGACATCTAGCACATCTGAATCAATAATTAATGAAACGATCACAAGTCATCAATATCGTACAGGATATTCCTACGCAGCAAGTGGACATAATATCAAATCTGAAACAGGATATATCAACCCTACTCCTACGACTACGAATGAACAGACAGTTGGGGGAGTAAATTTTAGTTGGACTTCACCAAACTTAGAAGCTATACCTCGTTGGTCAATAAATACAGATGGAGCAGCCTTTTCTCTTCAAGAAACACTAATTACTCCAGGGTTAGATACAAGCACAACCATAACTCGTCAAATAACAACAAGCACTACAACAGAAACTACAACTACATTTGGGCAGTAGCTCTAATCCTTTGCCCTGCAAGGGTTTTGGCTAATACAACTGTTGCGTCTCCGAGCAGTAACGCACAGGGCGTGGTAAATAACAATGCGACTATGATCACGCCATCAGCCATGCCATCTTACAGAATGAGTCAGGGCATAGTTTGTGCTTCGCCTAGTCTTACAATTACACCTTATGTAACAGATAGTTGGTCTTTCGCACGACCCAAAGAATATATTACGAGAACACCCATCTATGACGAAGATACTGGAGAGATAAAATATTATTCAGAAATACCTAGATTTGAAAAAGATAATTTTAATTTAAATTATGGAATTTCTGCTCAGTTTAATATTCCATTAGGCAAGTCACCAGCACTTTGCCATGAAGCAACTCAGGTTAATATTGAAGCTCAAAGATTATTGATAAAGAAAACTAAAATGGAGATAAGTTTATATCGTTTGGAGATGTGTGCAAAACAGGCAAAGTTAGGAGTAACCTTTAAGCCTAATACTCCTAGTGCTATTACCTGTGAAGATATTATTGTTAATATCCCACCGAATCAAGTTATCCCACATACTCATAAACTTAAGTAGATTTATCTTTTTTCTTAGTAGTTAATTTTTTAAATATATTTTTTATAGCTGGTTTGATTATATTGAGAATAAGAGGAGAACTCGCAGCCACAAGGCCGATAACAGCAGTAGAGACAATAATGCTAGGTTCTGGGATGTATTGATCCACAAACGGAACATCTTCATACAGAGTTATACATTCAACCCCATCTTGCCCTCTTTCATGTCCGATAACACGCTCCAATCGTTTTTCGTTACGAAAATCTCCAACCCTCTGATCTTTCTTACTAGGACAAGGTTCTAATTCAATATCTTTATCTTCTTTAACTTCTGGTATCTCTGGTTGCTTTGATTCTGGTAAGGGTGGAGTTTCATTGTTAACAGGAACTTCTTCTGTAATGACAAGATTCTCAGGTGTATAGTCAAGAGGAATAAAACCAGGAAACGGAAAATCACACGTTGTAAATACACCATTAGGATCTTCCAATAACAAGTTACGATTACCAGTATTTTTTATATCTCTATGTTGATAGGTACAACCAGGAACATCTATATCAGGTGGCTTTGTAATAGTTAAATAATGAGGAGTATATATTTCTGGAACGTCTGGAATGTATATCTCAGGAATACTTATGTCAGGTATTTCCAATTATTTTTTTAGTGGTGCTGGCATAGAAATTCCTGTTGTTTTTGGTAATCCTTTTTCTAATACTTTAGGCATCATGCCACTAACTCCTTCAAGAACTTTATTCATCATTTTTGTCTGGAACTGTTCTGAAGTTACATACTTGTAACCAAAATACGCTCCACCACTCATAGAGGCTACCATTACAAATGAGATAATACTCAAAATGTTTGCGATTTTTTGAAACATATGATTAAAGAAATGATTAATAAAATGGTAGCACCACTTACTCTGATGGTGCTGTTGCTTCTTGTGGGGTTGATGCCTCTGTATCTGATGGCTGGCTTGCTGCGGATGTCTCTTGAATCTCAAGGATCTGCTGTTCAAGAATCTTCATCGCACCGTTAACTTCATGCAAAGCAATAGTAAGATTTTGTCTTTCTAAAGCAAGTTGCTGTAATCTTTCCTGTAAATTCATAAATTAAGCGTAAAGTGACTTTCCTTTAGTTATAGCAGCATCTATGTCTGCAAACGATTCGGATGTCCAAATAGAAGTTGTTTCGTCTAGTTTTTTATAATCCTTAATAATCTCAAGGTGATCTGTATTTCTCTTGATGTAGGCTTTCCATTCAGCCTCAGTATCAGAAGATGATGTTCTAGTTGTATAAGCTGAATAGCTTGCATCTGTATTAATAACAGTTACGCTATCGCCAGCAGCAGAAAAGATTGCTGCAATTTCATCTGCGGTTTTTTCTTCCATAATTAGAAATTAAGTTACTTTTAGTTTACCCTGCTTCGAGAGCTGTGACTTTTGCTGATAGTTCTTTTATTGCGTTAACTAGCACTGGAACTAAATGTTCACCTTTATATTTTAAATGATCTTCTTGTTCAGTATCTATAATTACTGGATTATCACCTTCTAAAGCAAGAATGTCTTGAGCTAAAAATCCATATCTTTGTTCACCATGCTTTTCATCAGTATCTCTATTCTTTCTAAACCAGAATGATGTTGGTTTTAATTGATTTACAAAATCTAAACCATGAGGAATAGTCCCAAAATCAACTTTATCTCTTTTATCTGAAGTAACTGTCCAAGCTACTTTGATATAGGCATTACCAATACCATTATCACCTAATACAATTCTATCACTTTCAGTTGTAACTTCAAAAGGTGAAGCACTTGAACCAGAATTATATCCAATACAAATATTGTTATCACCTGTAGTTATAACTCCACCAGCACTACTAATACCAACATTTTTTGCTCCAGTTGTTACAGCAACTAAAGCTTCCCTTCCAAACGCAGCATTATTACCTCCAGTTGTGCAAGCATCTAAAGCAGCTTTACCTACAGCAGTATTTTTTTCTCCAGTTGTAGCTCTTGTTAAAGCATCATAACCAACAGCGGTATTCCATTGACCAGTTGTACAAGCATCTAAAGAATATGCTCCTACAGCTGTGTTATTACCTCCAGTTGTGTTGCTTCTTAAAGCATCTATACCAACCGCTGTACCACCATTAGCTGTAGTGTTATCTCCTAAAGCAGTTTTTCCAACGGCTGTATTATATTGTCCAGTTGTATTATCTGTTAAAGCGGCATATCCAACAGCAGTATTGTAACCTGCGGTAGTATTAGCATCTAAACTTTGTGCACCTACAGCTACATTATATTCTCCAGTTGTGTTATCACCTAAAGAGTCAAAACCAACAGCAGTATTATACCCTGATGTTGTAGCAGTTTGCATAGCTTGTGTACCAATAGCAGTGTTAGCTGCTCCAGTTGTAAGAGCCGTTAAAGCGTTTCTACCTAAAGCTGAATTATCGTATCCACCATTACAGGTATTCATCGCATAATAACCAACGGCAGTATTATCATTATTAGTTACGTTATTTGATAACGAACCCTGACCAACAGCTACGTTTCTAGCTCCAGTTGTATTAGCACCTAATGCAGCTTGCCCTACAGCAGTGTTACCACTTGCAGTTGTGTTAGCGTCTAAAGCATTAGCACCTACGGCTACATTACTTGCTCCAGTTGTGTTTAATTGTAATGTACGATGTCCACAACCAGTATTATCAGATCCAGTACTATTAGCACCAAGACTTTTCTCTCCAACAGCTACATTATAACTACCAGTAGTATTTGCTGTTAAAGCGTCAAGTCCAAAGGCATTGTTCTGTTGTCCAGTTGTATTTGCATCTAACGCACCAGAACCCACGGCAGTGTTTGAATGTCCAGTTGTGTTTGATCCTAAAGACGCATAACCAACACCTGTATTATTACTTGCTGTGGTATTTGACCCTAAAGCATTTTTTCCAACTCCTGTGTTATCTGCTCCAGTTGTATTTGCTCCCAATGCGTTATATCCAAGAGCAGCATTATTTGATGCTGTAGTATTCGCATCTAAAGCTATAGCTCCAACTGCTACGTTGTCTGTTCCAGTTGTGTTTGCCCCTAATGCTGCATATCCAATACCAGTATTATTAGCGGCTGTAGTATTTGCATCTAAAGCTGCACTACCAACAGCCACGTTACTTGAACCAGTTGTGTTAAGTTTTAATGCTGAATCACCTACTGCTGTGTTATACCCTGCTGTCGTATTTGCGGACAATGAAGCGAATCCAACGGCAGTATTTTGATCCCCAGCCGTATGAGCATCCATACTATTTAACCCTATGGCTACATTATAATTTCCAGTTTGATTAAGTAATAATGCGTTTTTACCAAGACCAACATTACCCGCACCTGTAGTGGTAGCTGCTAAAGAACTTGAACCTAAAGCAGCGTTATCTGTTCCAGAAGTAAGGGCTGTAAGAGCATTTTTACCAATAGCAGTATTATTTCCACCAGTAACAGAAGCATCTAAAGCAGTTTCTCCAAGAACAGTGTTACCAGCAACAGAGTTTGCACCTTTTCCTACAGTTAAAGAATTTATTGTCGCATCAGCACTAGAAGTTAAACCACCAGTAAGTGTTCTTAACTCAATCCAGCCATCATTAGCTGAATTTCTCATCTTTAACAAAGAGTTAGAAGTATCAACCCACAACATATATGCAGCGGTGGTACTAGGAGCAGAACCAGAACTGTTATTAGTTAATATCGCTTGCAGTACATCATTTAAATCACTACGAACATTAGCACCTGTACTGTTGTCTATAACATAATCATGTGTAGCCATTACTTAAACCAATTTTTTATCTAAGTATATCTTAATTCAATACTAACTACCACGCCCAAATCCCGTTGCAGCATATTTGAAATTTCTGTTAACAAAAGTCTCATTATTTGAAGTATCTCTATTTTTTACATTAATACTAAAACCACTGCCAGTAATACTGGACAAGGTAAAGAAGTCTCCAGCCTGGGCATTTTCTATCGTAATTCCAATATTAGGCAGATAAGCAGAAGTAGATCCACCAAGTGCAGAAGTTCCCGTAAAGAAAGCGTGTTGGAACGTAACTGCTTTACTTGAAGTTCCAGATGCAATAACAGTATTTACAGTTTCAGTTCTGCTATCAAGTTCTGCTGTATATCCAAGTTGATCCACTTCTATAGATTGTGCAGGGTCATCTGAGTCCATTTGACATCTAAACCTAAATCCTCGACCAATGAATGTTCCATTGGCAAGGGTGTTGAATTTAGTAAATCCTGCTCCAATATTACAGTTGCTACTTGATATTGTTGCACTGGATGATGCAGTAACAGTAAATGTACTGCTACTTGGAACGGATTGAACCTCAAAATATCCATCAGTTGCACCACCACTTGTAAAATCAATATCAACAAAAGTACCAGCACTGAATCCATGACTAGATTTTGTTACTGTTATTGTCGTTCCAGATTGGGTATAAGTTGCCGAATCAGATGTAGCTGGATCACTGTCAGTTGTTGCCACCAATAGTTTTGCATTTACGTCAAAGGCAGTAGCACCATCAAAATCTTTCCAAGTATCAATATTTGCTGTTCTCTTGTCAATCAGATTATTAGGATAAAAACCCTGTGTAACAAAATGACGTTTTAATCTTAGTGGTTGCTTGCCACCTAAATCCAATTTAGAAGCGAAATCATAATGACCTCCAGTAATATCAACAGCACCAAGAAAGTCAAAGTCAGCGATAGCATCAAAATCAGTTACACTATCTAATGTTTCTAACGATCCAAGAACAAGTCCATTTACATCATCAGAAAAGAAGCAATCAACTTTATCTCCAGCAAAAGGTGTTGCATCAGTATCTTCTCTATCTGCTAATACAAGTAACTTAGGTAGAGGATCAGGAGTTGTTACAACAACAGAAGTTTCCCCAGAACTTAGTCTGCCGCCATCATCTCTAAACTTAAGAATATATTCCCCATCAACTGCTGGTACTAATGTCTCAGATACGTTTCCTGGTAAAGCAGGAATAATATCAACAGAATTAGTAAATGTTCCCGTTCCATCTGTTAGGTTACTATGTCTGACAACTACGTTTCCACCATGTGTAACATCAATATCTGTAGCTTTATCAAAACGTAGTCGTACAAACTGATCTGATACTGGTTCAACTAATAATCCTGTTACATCCTGTGGTAATGCAGTTTTACCTTCAGCTTCAAATGTAATATTTGTAGAACTTGCTGATAATTGATCTAAAACATTATAAGAAAATACTTGGATCGTATAAGTTCCTTTTCTACTGTTCATTATTTCAAAATCAGGTCTTGATACCTTTTCACTTATAAAGTTTTCATCTTCAAATCTGTAGTTAACTTGATACTGCACAACACCAACAATAGGAGCCCAACTAATAACAATTTTTGATACAGCCTGATTATTAATAGGAAATATTCTTTCAACAGCATTTACAGCAGTAGGAGGAACAGAAAGATCATTTAATTTTGATACAGTTCTAGCTGGTAATGCTTCTCCATCTTCAATAAACGCATATTTACCTTCGACATAAGACAAAGCTGTAATCGCATAATTTATACCATCAGATTCTTCTACTGTTATTACTCTGAATAATTGAGATTGAGTAGTGACGTTAGATATAAGGAAGTTTGCATTTACATTAGGAGTCTGAGAAAAAGCAGAACTTACAGTAATAACACCATTTGATACAGATGAGATTGTCCTACTTTCAAAAGATCCATCTGGTAAAATTACAGCTAAAGTTGCATCTCCAACAGGATTACCACTGGCATCTACAGCAAAATCTGTTGCAGCAGTATCATCAGCAGTAACAACAGTAGTTGAAGCAACAGCAGATAATCTTCCACCTCTTCTTACACCTGCTCTTACTGGATCTTGTATTTCAATAACAGCACCAGGCCTTACAACCGCACCAGAATCAATAGAAGTTGCAAAAGCAACAACTTCTGATTCATTTTGTTCTGCAAATAATATTGCTTTACCTAATCTTTTGGCTTGACCTCTTGAAGTACAGGCAAATGCTTTTACCTGTTTTACAACAGTACCTATTTTAGATATTGCAGTTGCATCTTCAACAACTTCAAAATCAACTTCCTGACTATCCATGTTGAAATAAGACACAGATATAACACTATGTCTTGTTTTCAAACTACTACCAGAGTATGAAAAACCTTCTGAAGTTACATTTGAAAGATTAAACAGGTAACTAGGATCTGTAGGTTTATCTTGTGTAATCGTTATTGTTCCAGCAGACCATATCGGCATACATCTCATTACACCTGATAGGTCATTTATTAAATCAAATGCTTCTTTTGGACTTTGAATATTTACATTGCAACTAAATCTAGGTTCTGTACCTCCAGCACCATCATCTACAAGAGTATTGGCGAACTTACTGGCATTTACAAAACTAAAAAGATCAAGAGAACTATCTGTCATGTGATCTCCAAATCCATATCTTGAAGTCGTAAGCAGGTCAAGTAACACCATTGCAGGGCATGAAGTCCATACAGCAGCACCCATTACACCATTGAAAATATAACCATCAGGATAAACAATACGACCAGTATTGCTATCAACAGTAGGTGTTCCAGAACTGGAAGCACCTGCTCCTGGAATCCTTACTTTTATTCCTCTAATTCTAAATTTACGAGCAGGAATAGAACTAAATTGCATTGAATCTAGTCTTATCGAACTATATGCACTATTTAAATAAGTAGAAGCATCATCAATAATCTCTCCTAAACTTGTCCACTGAAAACTATCTCTTAAATTAGTATCTGTGCTATCTGCTGTAACTCTGCTAACTCTTATATCAACAGGAAACGCACCAGTAATATTTACACGATAATCTTTTTGATACGCATCTCCACTTCTACCTTTAATAGTGTTAGTGATAACATCAGTAAAACCACCAGAATTATATTGAACTGCTATTTTAAGTTGAACAGAAGAACCTAATAAGTCTCCAGCATCAGTAGCCTTTTGTAATTGTGGGAATGTAATAGATACTTTTACAGCATCAACATTTGTATTTGTTATCTGACGAGTAACAGGAGTGCTTGCAGTTACAGTTGTTCCAACACTTGTGGTTGATACACTACTTTCAATTCCAGCTATTTTTGTCTGATCTCCAGTACCAAATCGGGGAGTAAACTTTACATCTTGAAAATTAAAATCAACAGTTTGTGGATCTGTAGAATCTGCTGAAGCTCTTAATACTGGAGTATCATTAAGAAAAACATCTTTTAAGGCAGCGTTGTTGTATGCAGTTGTACCTTTTGTTCTTCCTTCTTTTGATGCTGTTGCAAAACCTTCTATTTCTCCCTCTGAAACAAGATCAAGAAAAGTTGCGAACTGTCTACTATGAAGAGTATCAGGTTCTCTAGTCGGTTGCGGAGGCGATGGAGGTGGATTATTACCTTTTGCACCTCTGATAAGATGTTTTTTTTCAATCATGCTTGTACCTGTTCAGTATCAATACCACCACTTATTACAACACTACCAGTAAATATCTCTCCGTAAACTAGAGGAACAGGAGTTCCTGCTCTTCCTGTCTGCTGCGTTCCACCAAAACTAAATGATAATCTAGGATCTTCTTCTGATTCAAACTTTTGTGGTTGAGGTAAAGGAAATAATAGCTCAGAAACACCAGATAATACTAAAGATGCTCCTACATAAACCATACTTTTAGCTAAAATACCTGCATTTGCAAATCCGAATCCTGTTCCTATACCAGCTTTAAATGATAATCCACCACCTAAACTAGCTGGCACAAAAAAAGCTAATCCTATTAATGCAGCACCTAATAATATTTTTCCAAAACCTCTACCAGCACCAGTTATAACAGGAATAAAATGTATATCTTCTTGTCCAATAGGATAAGAAAGTTCTGATTCATCTACTGCATAATTACCAATTTTTACCTGATAATGTCTAGGATTCATATATTTTTCTATTCCTTCAAAATTATTTATCAGAAAACTAACAGCATGACGCAAAGTATCTGCTTTTACTTCAAATTCTTTATGTCCTACAAATTCTGCAAGCTCTCCATATAATTTGATTTTACGAAGCATAACGATACCTCTTTCCTGTACATTTTAACAACCACGGAGAATATGGTTCTCTACAAGATAGTCTATCGGTTAAATGATGTAATACCTCATCTCCAAGAAAAATAGCTACATGATTTAAAGTTGAATCTAAAATACTCATCAATAAAACATCTCCAGATTGTAGTTTTTCATTTGGTCTAAGTTCTCTAAACCCTGTTCGCCAAGCATAATTTTCAAATAAAGGATCTTTCATAAACTCTTCTGGAGTAATAGTTCTTTCATAGTCTTTTAACTCTATACCCTTTTCCTGTTTGTAATAATCTCTTACCAGACTCCAACAATCTGTAATACCCCATACCCATTGCCTACCAAGCAAAGGTGCTTCATATCCCTGCGGTTCATAATATCCCCATTTCTTTGTTTTAGGATTAACAATATACCACGGAAGTTTACTTTGTTCACAAGCAACTTTATCTGCCTGACTAGCAATAGGAGGTGTTGTCGGATGACTATGAACAACAGCAGTTACTTCTCCCACATTAGTAGCCTTTACATAATCTTCTGGATCAAGAATAAAACATTGATGTGCTGTCATCGAAAGATTACGACAGGGATAATATCTTTCTTTTCCTCGAATATTTAACAAAAGACCAACAGATTCTTTTGGATCTTCTGTCTCAGCATGATTAAGTGCAGCGTCTTTCCAATTCATGTTGCAATCGTACCAATAGAAGGAAACTCGGCTCTAGTACATTGTCTATTAGGAGCACGAATACCAGCAAGATCCAGTACTGAAGCAAGTTCAAATTGTACAGTATCTCTATTTTCTGCTGATTTTCTATCTATCTTATATATTTCCTGCGGAAACTCTGCTGTGTTATCTGGTGTTCCATAAGGATTTATGTCTCCAGGAAAATTAACGGCATCTAAAAATCTTGCTAAAGTTCTAATACGAGTAACAGTTGCACCAGTAAGATCATTACCAGCAGTTGTTGTATTGACACTTAACAAAATAGCTGTAATAGTTCCTAGTGCATTACTGACAGTTAATGTAGGTCTAGGTAACTGCCCTTGTCTAAAGGCAAAACCTTCTGCTTGTATTGGAAATCTTTGATAACTATTACCAGCCCAAACTATCTCTCCATTATCTTTAAGACTACTACCTGCATGAAACCTGTAAATAGTAGTAGCACCATGCAAACTATTATCAAGTTGTAAGGTAAAAAGTTCAATTATTGCTGACGGGTTTGTATTCTGAAGATTGCTAACAATAGCAGAACTGCTCATGGTTCAAACACCTCTCTAAATGTTGCTTGAATTGTTGCTCTATTGTTATATGGTATAGATTTATTCCAGTTCTCGCAAACATATTGACCAGCACCAGATAAAGTAATCGAGACATTCCCACTATTGGTAGCACTGGCAGCAGCAGTGACAGTAAAAACATTTGAATCAGTAACCGAAGCGACAAGAAATGTACCATCAGTTGCAGATCCAGTTGTGTAATCAATAGTAAGTTCATCTCCTACAGCCACACCATGACTTGTGATTGTAATTGTTACTGTAGTTCCTGATTGAGAGTAAGTTCCTGTTTTTGTAAACCCTTCTCCTGGTGGAGTAAAAGTAAAGCTGGCACTATCATTTGCTCTACTATCAAGGAATCCCTCTATCGTATCTGCGTCTGTTTCTGAAACATTAAAAGTAAGATTAAATATCTTAGGATTTTGATGAGCAGCAAGTCCAAATAATATTCTATGTTCATAACCATCAGCAAAACGAACTGTTCTAGTATTTGGTGCAGATCTTTTCTGCTGTCCGTATGTTGGTGTAATTGATGGAAAAGTAGCCATTATGCAAGTAAACCTCCAGGTCTTTTTTGCTTAATTAATTCTGTCTCTATAGCTGCTGATAATGCAATACCTAATGCTCTACCTTCTTCTTCATCTCCTTCTACGTTAGAACCAGAAGCATCTACATTTACTACTATACTTGTTGAACCACCAAGCATTTCATTTGGTGTAATCATTCCTGATACACTTGGACTAAACATCTCAGGTCCTCGTTCTCCTACTAAATAATTTCCTCCTTTCATAACTGGACCACCATTTGCTCTTACTCCTACGGTCATATCAGTATGCTGACTTAATGGGTTTCCTAACGGACCTAAAGGTGCACCACCAAACGGTTTAGGTGTAAATATACTTCCTAATAGACCTAATATCCCTTGCTGAAACTGGTTAGCTAACATTCTTGCAGCAGTATCTAAGAAATGATCTGCTATCTTATTCAACATATTTCTAAACGCATCTGCAACTGTCATTGTTCCTCTAATAATTCCTTTAAATGAATCTTCAAATGAAGTTGCCATTGTTTCTGATAAAGTCAAAACTGTATATATTGGATTTGCTAATTTTTTCATTTCATCTTGTAAATCTTTTATTCTGTCTGTAACAGCAGTAAATTGAAGATTGCCAGACATTCCAAATTGACCTTGAGATTCTCTAAGAAGGTCTAATAATTCTCTAGCCTCTATCATTCCTTTTTTATAATTTTCTAATAAAGTTATATTTTCTTCATTAAATTTCTTTTGCAGATTTTGTGCTCTTATCTCTCCGTAATCTGTTATTTTCATCTTTCCCATTTGCCGTAATAACAGCATACCTGGAGTATTTGCTCTAAACTGGTCAAAAGGACTTACTGCTCTTACTCTTGCTATAGATGCATCTTGCTCTGCTTTTGCTTTTGCTTTTACTAAAGCTAATTCAATAACAGCAGCATCAAGAGATTGATTTTGTATAAGAAGATCTTTAGCTGCTATATTTCCAATTTGTTTTCTTGCATTAAATATTTCTTGAGCTAATTTAGCTGACCTATCTAAGGCAGCGAATCTATCTGCTCCTCCAGAATCAGTTCCAAATATCATTGCCATTGATTTAGCTATTTCACCAGAACCAAATTCTCTAAAAGCTCCTAAAACACCAAATACTTCTTCTTTTGTAATATTTAAAGATTTAGCAAGACTATTAACTTCTTTTGCAGTAATAGCAGTAGCACTTCCAGTTGTACCCATTCTTTGATTTAGTTCTACTAATGATTTATTAAACTTTTCAGCTTTGTCTACAGCAGAACCTATTGCAGTACCAAGAATAGATAGAGCAAAACCAAACTGACCTCCAATCAACCCACCTGCTGCACCACCAACTCCACCACCAACTGCTGCCGCACCCGTTTGTCCAAATAATAAAGGGAAAGATCCACCGATAATTGCACTGCTAGCAACATTTCCTGTAGTTCTACCACCACTTGCTGCTTGAGTCCGCCTTCTAGCAGCCAAAATATTATTTATTTTTATTTCTGTTTGTACTTGTCTGTTAGATATTATTAAATCTTTTCTTCTTTGTTTTGCAGAAGCAACAATACTAAATCTTTTTTTTATTTCGGCAGCAACACTCTGTTTAGTTTTAATAACATTTTCTTTTAATAATTTATTTTCTTTCTGTCTTTGTTGATTTATTTCGCTAACTTTTTGTTTTAACTGCTCTTGTCCTTTTTGACGAAGTTGAAATTGTTCTTCTAGTTCTCTAGTTGATTGTCTTTCTAATTTAAGTAAACCATCTTGTAATTTTTTATTATCTGCTGCTGTTTTCTTTGCACCTGCACCTGATAAATTATCTAATAACTGCTGTTGTTGACTAAATCCTTTGTTTAAATTTTCATTTGCCTGTAATAGATCTTTTGCTGCTTGTACTTGTTGTTTTGTGCCAATAGTTGCTTCACGAAAAGTCCTTTTAGCTAAAGATAATTGTTCGTTGAGGTTTGAAATACTTTCATTTACTCTTATATTTTTTCCCCTAAAAGTATCAAGAAATCTGTTTACACCATCTACTTGCTTTTTTGTTTTTTCAAGTTGCTCTCCAAACCTTTTAAGTTCTTCTCCTCGTACCTTTACACCAATGTCAACATTATAATTAGCCACTTGCTATAAAAATTAAAACATTTTCTCTATATTACCTTCTTTTGCCTCGTAAAGCACTAGATCGTTGTGCTTGTTCTTGTTGTTTTTCAAAATCTTCATGTTCGATCTCTGCATAAGCAGCCCAACCTATCATTTCTTCAATAGTCAAAGTTTCACATAGTTCAGCTACGGTTTTATGTAATGTCTTTGCTAAAGAAAATAAAAACTTCCAATCATTATTAGCTTTTCAAATCGGCTTTAGCCTCTGATACCTCCTTATCAGCACCAGCATTAACCATTGCTAATTGTATTTCTTCAAGAACGGAAGCTTCTATTTCTCTCCTTAACGAAGCTTTGTCCCCATCTTGAAATAATCTTGCACCATCTTTATCTAATGATTTCTCTATCATCATCTGTAAAGCATAATCATTTACATCATCAGAATTTGATTTTTTTTGTATTGCTTCTCTTTCTGCAATAGTTAAAGGATGCCAGTAAACAGTAAGAATAATTTCATCGTCCTGTTTAATATCGTGCTTGTAAAGTTGTGAAACTCCAAACCTGTTCTTTAAAAGATCAACTGCTCTAGTCATAAAATTAGTATACTTACTTTAGTATACTAAGCGTTGGCGGTAAATTGGCAAGATATTAAGCCAAGAAAGTGTGAAGAGTCATCTAATTCAATAGGAGCAGGGCCAACAACATCAAGCACTCTAGGATCACAACTAAAAGTATCTGTATAATCAGAAGCATTGACAGAAGTAAGCCCATCAATAACAGCTTCTCCTAATGCAGATAAAGTTGAACTACCTTTTCCTCTAGGAACGTAAATATTACATTGAATAACACCAGAATAGAAATCCTGTGATGCTCCTTGTGTCTGAGTTGTTGCTTGTGCAAAATCAACAGACATAAGAATATATTTTTTTGTTTTTCCTGGTGTTTTATAAACCATATTGTCATAAACCATTTCGACAGTAGCATCTACTGCTGCAACTGCGTCTGTTACTGCCTTTTCAAAAGCTGCTCGTGTGTTAACTAAAGTCATGGAGTTTCGTAATCAACAAATACTGAACTAGGATCACTGAATCCACCAATACCTTTTCCTTTAAATCTAACATTATCAGATTTACCTCTAACACCAGTACCAAAAGCAGCAACACCAAGTTTTGGTTTTTCAGTAAATACTGTATTTATAAGTCTCCTTAATTCACCTTGAACATATTGAGGTATCTGACTATTAGGAGAAGCTAAAGCTCTAGCTGCATATTGTGATCTATTTCCAATAAATACTTTGGAAAAAGGTTTGAAATTAGGTATCGAATCAATAAATCTAGGTTCAATTACTGCTTGAGGATTACTTTGATCTCCTCTTCTTCTTGGTTTAATATTACTCCAAGGAGCAACTGATTCTCTAGCCTCATTAGGTTTGGGTCTTTGCGTACCAGCTGTCCAACTAGAAACAAAAAATCCAGTATCAACAGGACTATATTTTTTTGTAGATAAATCAGTTAATACAGCACGAACAAGAGTATTTAAATCACGTTCTAAGTTACCAGTAAGATCTCTTTCTATATTTTCAATACCTTTAGCTCTAGCCATCAGAACCTCACCAATAATGTAAACAGATAAGTCTGTCCACCTTGTCTTGTATCTATATTAACTATCTGTCCTACTCTTGTAGATCCAGCATAAGTTAATGTAACTTCATCTTGGAAATCAGGTTGATTATCTCCAATCAGATCAGGAGTAATATAAACTTTTGCTTCTCTTCTCTCTCTACCATCATCTTCAGTAGATTGAACAAACTCAACAGGAGCATTGATGCTATAAGTCGTATCGCTTGTAGTATATGCACCTGTACTTGTGTTATAACTTCCCGATGCTTTTTTTGTATAAACAATAGAAGAATCCAAAGAAGATCCCAAGTCGGCTACTACCTGTTTAGCAACACTTTTTAATAATGAATCTAGTTGTCCTGCCATTATCCTCTAACTACCCTCATTTGAAAACTACCTGCTCCACCTAGCATATACGCTCCAAGATAACTTTGTAGCCACGGATAAACATCTAAAATATTATTAACAGAACCAGTTCCTTGACTTGCAGTATTGTACTTAACTTGAATATCTCCCAACTTAACTTCTTCAAAATTACCATCTTTACCAGTAGTACCAGTTATAGCATCAGTATCATTTGCCAAAGCTCTAGCTAATTCATATTGTGCATATTTAATACCATTAGGAATTTTAGAACAAGCTAATTCAACACCATCTACCTGATAATTATTTCTTGGAAATTTTAATGCTTGACTTTCATCACATCTGTCTCCATAAAATACTAAAGTTTCAATCCATCTTGTAGCAGATATTAATGCTCTCTTCTTTTGATCGTCAGTTTTATTTGTCCAAGTTGAAGCATCTGGCGAGGTATCAAAATAGTCATTAGCTTCAGACAAAGTGACATAACTATTAGCTGTTTCACTTTTTAAAGTTGCAATTATGGTAGCTGCCACGATTATTAAAGTAATTTAGTTTTATTGTAGCGTAAAGAAAAAACCCCACCAATAATTGATGAGGTTTAATGACCACATTTTAATCTTAATAAAAATTAAGACTTAAGACCGTTATCAAGTGGAGTGTTAACAAAGATTTCAACCATAGGAATGAGATCAATGTCATAAGTAGCAGACCAGTTAGATCCAGTACGAAGTGCTGAGTTAGCAGGGTTGTCAGCAGCGTTGCCCCACTTAGTACCCATAACGTGATAAGCACTGTGATAGTCAACAGATAGAACATCTTGCTTAGATAGGATGTTTCTTTCAGCTTCAATACCTAGATCTTGCTGAACACCTTCAAGAATTGTTCCTGACTTCATTAAGTAGCAACGGAATTCCTGACGGTTTCCAGTAGATGTTGGATCGTTAGTGTTAACAGCAGAGTCAATAATAACTTTACAGCCAGCAAATTCGCCAACTGCTTTATCACTAATGCCAACACCGCCACCACCCCAAGTTACTGCACCACCAGTTGATAGAGCAGATGTTGAGAATGTCAACATACCAACCTGATAGAGGTAGTAAGCAACAGAAGGATGAACGATAAGAAGATCAAGCTCTTCTCCTCTTTCTCCCAACTTAGAACGAGCTTCTGCCATTGTTGCAGCAGATAGATAGTTTGCTTCAGCAGTAGAACCAGAACCACCTAATTGCTTCTCTAAACGGTGTGCGTTTAAAGCAGTATGGAATAAACCAGTTAACTGTTCATATAAACGAACAGAATTTAGTTTATTGATAGCATCTGCAAGCTGATTTCTGATATGACCCATTGGATCTTCACCAGCAGCTAATACAGCTACATCATCAACAGCATACGCAAAACCTCTATGACAGATAGTTGCGATCTGTGTTCCTGTTCCAATCTTTTGAGGTGTTAGATAACCATTGGTACTAGTACCCCATGTTGCAGTACCATCAATGATCTCTTCAGTTGGAGATACAGGGTTAAATTCTGGAACTTGTATTCTTGTACCACCTGCTCTTGAATCAAGAAGTGGGTTACGAACTACAGCACCAGACTGTATAAATAGACTACGTTCTTTGATAGCTTCAGAAACGTAAGTGCTAAAATTATTTCTCTTAACGATATCCGCTAATAGGACACCGCCAGAGTAATTCTGAAACGGAGCAGCCATTCAGATTTACCTTTAAAAAGTTTTTTGCGATCCCCTAATCACAGATAAGGGCATTAATTTCACAGAAATTAATTATTTTGTTTGAGCCTCTTGCTTGAGCACTGCTGCAAGCTGAGGATTCTCTTCCGATATTAGCATTTGTTGAGTGACATTGCCCGATTTCCAAGGATTTGGTTGACCTCCACCAGCATTTGCTACAGGACTTGGTTTTGCTCCCATTCCAGCAGAACTACTAGCTTTAAAATGATGCTCCCAACCACTACCAGGGTTTTTGAGACTTGTAAGATAAGCACTTAAATCTTGCTCGACCCCACCATTAAGAACAACTACCTTCCCTTCGGCATTTTTTTGTAACTTTCCTTGTAATAATGACAAAGTTTGCTCTGCATTGATCGCCCCAAGATTACTAATAGCTGCTAATGCTGTTGTCTTTGTAGAAGCTATCTCATTAGAAGTTTTTAAATCATCTAACTGTTGAGATAAAGTCATTATTTTCTGTTCTTTATCTTGTGCTGTTTTATTAGCTTCTTCCCAAAGGGTTTTCCATTGTCCTTGATCTTCTAACTCTTGTTTTCGTTGTTCTTCTTTCTTTTTATAAACTTCATCAAGTTTATTCTTTGCACCTTTAAATTTTTCTTGTGCTTCAGCAGCTTCTTTATGAGCAGCAGCTAATTTTGCTTCGTATTCTGCTTTTACAGAATCAAGATTTGGTGCTTGTGGTTGAGTTGGTTGTGAAGCAGTTTCAGCCACAGGCTGTTCAGCGTTGGTCACAGACTCAGGCTGAATTACTTGTTCTTCGATTGCCATGAATTATTCAGATAAAATGTTTGTAGTTTTTTTCTTTGAAGTCTTTTTCTTAGACTCTGTTTTAGGTTGAGGAGCAGGACACGCTTCAGGACCATTACCCATCCTTTCAGATAAACTAGGTTCTACAAGTTCCCACTTATAAGTTCCATCAGATTGAAGAACCTTATCTAGTGATTTAGCCATAAAAATGTATGTACTTGCTTCCTAGTTTACCAAACTATTTAATTTTGGCTTCATTAGCAGATGGCAACACTTCTCCCTGTACTAAAATATCTCTAAATTCTTCTCTATCAATGACCTGTTGATCGAATAATGATGTTAATGCTGTAATATCTTGTCCAATTAATCTCTCAATATCAAAATCTCTACTAATCTTTACCTCTGGTGGTTCTATTCCTACATATTGTGCAGATAAATTAAATGCTTTTTGTAATTTTTGCTCTAATTCCATAGAAACCATAGCGAGCATAGAATTAGTATCAACACGATCTAACCTTCTTGCATCAGCAGATTCAGCTACAAATTTTTGCTGACTTAAAGTACTAATACCAAGAGTAGCCATTTGCATTTGTAATTCTTTTATTTCAGCAGATTGAGCATCAAAAGCACTACTCGCTGGTTCTACATAATAAACTTTATTTCCTGGCTGAGTTGCCATCGCATAATTAACAGAAATAGCTAAATCCTTTGTCTGATCGTCATATCCTTCCATTACAAGCATGGGTTGAGATGCAACGTGCAAACTATGTATTAAATCAGCTTGTCTTTGAAAATGGGCAAGATTTAAATACGCAATATCAAGTAAAGGTGGTTTGCTTGTTAAATTATCTGTCTTACCAGCATAAATAGTGACTAAAGGTATTTCTCCAAGAGAAAAATCACCAGATTCTACTAATTTAAAATTTTCTTCAGCAGTTGTAGCATCAAATTCTCCAGCATAAGAATTATCGTTAAGATCATACATCTCATCAATTTGATCTTTTCTACGAAAAACTCTATATTTTCCAGGTTCTATAACTCTTACTTGATCGTGAACTTTTTCACCAAATTGACCATCAGGTAATACTGCCTTTTCTCCAATTCTGACTTGTACAAGATTTCCATAATTAGATTCTCGATCTAATCTCCAACCATATAAATTTGTAGGATCTACTTCAATCCAATAAGGTCTACGATCTTGTGCTCTTTCTTCAGCTAAACTCCTTGCTCCAGATGGTGCAGGATAATCAACAAGAATATGACTTTGACCATAAGTAAGAGAACACATTAATACTCTTCTTGCATATTCATCTAAATCTGACTTACAACCATCAACATCCATTTTAAACATCTCGGTCCAATAAGGATCTCCTATTAGTGATATTGGTTTTCTTAATACAAGACCTGTAGCTGCTCTTATTAATCTTTGTGTAAAAGGACTAAAAACAGCACGATTTACTCTTGCCATATAAGCGTCATAATCTTCTCTTGGTTCTAATGGCAAGAACGCTTCACTATTCTCTCTTAGATATTCAGTACCTTCAGTAACAGCTTTCATTATTTCCCAACTCTTCATCATATCTAAAACAGCCCTTGTTCTTGTAAAAGGACTATCTATCCCCCCTGGAGAAGTAGAAGTTATAATTTTTGTTTTTATTTTACCAGGAATTGCAAAAGTCATTGATTAACACCTCCATCTTTTTAATGCTAACGCCTTTCTAGTCGGGCGACCTTTTTTATCTTTTAATGGACCTGACATTCCTTTCATACGAGCACAAAAACTCTTTCTTCTTTTTTTTTCTGACTCGGTAAGACCTGATTTTTTAGTAACAGGTGCTTTTAAATTACTACCAGTAGCACGATTATATTTAGCTCTACCTTTTGCAGTAAGACCACCTTTCTTTGATTTTTCTCCTCTACCTACAGATAAACTAACAGATTTACGTTTTTTCATCTTCCCACCTTCGCCTGTGCTTTTTTATGGGCTTGGGTAAAAGTATCTCCTGCTCTCATTCGCCTTTTCATAAACTCCATATGCTTTGCAGTATGGTGCTCAGAATGTAATTCAAGTTTATTTTTTTGGCGAATGGTAAGTTTCACTTTTTTTTACGTTTTTTCTTTTTAGCATTTAACTTTTTTAAATCAGCACCAGTAATCTTATCTCGTGGTGGAGCAACAGCAGCAAGTTTGCGTTGCTTCGCTGAATAAGATGCTTTAGGCATTAGATAGCGTTGGTAATAGCACCAGAAGAAATAAAGCTAACACTTACAGTTTCAAGATCGCCTGTTGTAGCAGATAAACTTGTTCCTGTAACAATGCCAGAAAAACTTACTTTTTTAGAACCAGATGTGTCCATAAATAGTTCAAACTGTGCATCGCCAGCATCTTCAGCTACTAAAACATCATCAATAAGATTTTCAGTTTCGTTACCACTAGCTGATGTATATAGGAAATCAACAGTTCCAGAAGCAGAAATTAATCCACCAACAAAACTTCTAGATGTTGCTCCGTGAGCAGTTACATCTAAAGTATCTTTTGTAGTATCTAAAGTCCAACCTGTAGTTGAAACTACTGCCTCAGTAGTACCAGAAGTGTTCTTAAATTTAACAGAACCTTCCTCGCCACGAAAAAATGCCATGATTCAAAGAAAAAAGAGTATTTATAGATAGTTTAACTTGTAGTTGACTTTTTTACAGTACCTTCTTTCAGTTTTCTTTGATATTGTTCACATCTAGGGTCCCACAGGGCAGGATTACGCTTTCCTTTCACTTTTTCAATGATGTCGAGCATTTCTTCGGTAATTTCGGTCATTTTTTCTTGGATTTTGTTGATTTTTTGGAGGACTTTTTCTTTTTGCCCTTCCTTACACTAGAAATATACCCTAAACATCTACTCATTGCTGCTGATTTTGCCATTTTTAACTCTTTTTTCTAGTTTTTTTACGTTTATGTTGATAGGTTATCTTCTTTTTACCAGTTTTTTCACGTTTAAACCTTTCTTTCTCACTTTTTGTCATCTCCCCTACTGTCTTAGGTGTCTTACTTGATACACGTTTACTAGGTCTACAAGCAGGATAACCTCGTTTTTCACCTTTTGAACGACCACAAGGCTTACCTGTTTTAACATCTACCCAATTTTCTTTAAACCAACGGGTCAAACCACCCTTTGCCCTAGGATTTGGGCTACTTTTTGCCACGTTTCTTCTCCACTCGGTAAGTACCACCACGTTTTTTGTACTCTCGTACAAGCCACGCATTAGCATAGGCAGAAGGATAAACAGCAAACTTACGTTTAGCTTCTGACTTTACTCTTGAATATAAGGCTTTATTAACAGGAATGTTTGCCACTCTTCTTACCTCCCTTCTTTTTCTTCTTCTTTTTCTTAGTTGTATGGTACATAGTAAGAATTAGGTATCTTAGTATATTCTAAACGCAGTTTGACCTAGTGTCTCTGGTTTTGCCAAGTTGAATTGTTGTAGACAAAGATAACCAAAAGCGTCAAAAGCATGATCTACACCTAAGTTTTTATTTGGTAAACCTGTATTTGGTGTATATGTCAAAGTTCTAAGTGCTTTTATCAATTCTTTACATCTAGGATGTATTAAAGTTCGTCTTACACCATCAGCATCATACAAAGCAGTATTTACAGCAGTTATCTTATCTCTTATCCTCCAAGGTGATTTAGGACTCATAACAGTAAAACCATTTCTTCTTAAGATCGTATGATCTGTAACACCCACCCCACTAGTTTTTCTTGCACTACCAGTAGGGTCAGGACAGGCAATCACTCTTCGATCCACTCCATACCTTCTAACAACTTCCTCTGCAAAATCCCAAGTAGTAGCACCTCCTGTCAGCATAATCTCATCAAAGACATATAGTGTATTATCGTGTTTAACAGCACAAACCCCCGCCATAGGGTCCACGTTAAAATCCAACCCAATTAACAAAGGAAGCATATGTAAATCAGCTATTTCTTTATCAATATTTTCATCACTGAAACTAACAGCAACCAAACCTGTAAGATTCTCAAAACTAGCTTCAAATTCCTGTCTAAAAGTTCTTGGGTCTAATTGCCCTCTAGCAGCTTCAACTTCCTCTTCCTTGACATTACCCCCTTCGATAGTTGTAAAACTCCACCTCTGCCAATCATCCCACTCCTGCTCACCACAGAAGCACCACATATCATAAAACCAACTCGCAGTACCATCAGGAGTACTGATAAACAAAGCCCAACCCTGCTTATCAGCCAAAGCAGGTCTGATAACCTCCGCCCACACATCTCGCTCCATAAAAGCTGCTTCATCTAATACAACACCAGCTAAACTTCTTCCCCTCAATGCCATCGCATTTTCAGTTCCCTTTAATTCAATACTCGATCCATTTATCAAATCAATCCTTAAATCTGTCTCATTTTTTGCCTGAATCCAAGTCTTAGGTGTTAACCTTTTCAATTCCTTCCACGCAATATCCTTTGCCATCCTATAAGTAGGAGCACAATAGAAATAAACCTCACCAGGTCGATTGATTGCTCCTCTAAGCAACTCGATACAGGATAAATATGACTTCCCAAACCTTCTTCCAGCAACCAACACCCTAAATCTTTTCTCACTATTAAACACCTCCCCTTGTGCATACCTTAAACTGACTTCATTAAGACTCATATAACCCTTTTTTTCATAATATTACTCATTTTCTTTCGCATTTCATACTTTTAAGGCTATTATCGAAATAATAACCCCCATCACAATCTCTATCGTGGCTGAATCTTTTATAAATAATTTAAACTACGATCTACCAGCTCCTCAACGTAAACCTCGTGTTCAAAAGTACACAGGAGGTTCTAACTCAAGAGCAGTTATAGAAGCTCGTTGCCAAAGACTTTACTCAAAACAGCTAGAAGGTAAAACTACTCGTCAGCTAGTAATAGAACATTCTCAAAAAGAAGGTGTCTCTCTAGTAACAGGTTGGGCTGATTGGAAAAAAGTTAAAGAATGGAATGACGAAGATTGGCTTAAAGAAAGAGATAAAATGATTCCTCGACTTCAAGCAATGCGTATGCGTCTATTTAACAAAGCTATTTCAAAAGGTCAACTTCAAACAGCCGCTCAAATCCTAGACTCTCTAGGCAAGGTAGTAGGCGAATCCGTAGAAACTGTAAACATACAAGCTCCAGAACTTGCAATTCGCATAGAACCAAAGCAATAAAGATTCTCAGAATATATTTAAGTTACCCACACACACAAAAATTTTTCCCGGGTCGCAAGCCCCCCCCATAAAAAAAATTAGATAATAAATTATTAAATATCCATAGCAATAATTGATATAACTTGATATAATAAATATTGAAGACTTAAGTATTTACTAGTATTTAAATCTTCTCAAACTTCTATAAATAAGTTCCATTACTATTTATAGATTCTCAGCTAAAAGCCTTTTACAGAGGCAATAAAGCTAAACACATTAAAATTATTCAACCTCATTTAATTAAACAATGACAAGATCAATTATTTTTCTAAGTTGTTTCTTAATCCTACTTTGGCAAAGTTTGGTTATTACAAACACACTTAAGACAAGATTAGAAGAAAGAACTAATCAAGTACAAACACTTTTAAATAGTATTTAATTATGAAATTTCTAAACGCTGAAGAATACAATGAAATTGTATTAGCAATTGTTTCTACCAAAGAATATCAAATCAAACATATTGGTAGTAAAAAAGAATTTTATGAAACTTTATTTGAAAAATTATTTACTATTCAAGAATCAGACTTATTACAAAATGAGTCTATTAATCATCCAATGAGTAACTCTTAATTGAGTTACTTTTTTTTATACAAAATTATTTAATTAAACAAATGAAAAAAATTACTTTTGAACAATGGAAAAAACACTATGTTGATGTTCCATTTATAAAAGAGAATTATGATTTATTGGAGTCAATGGAAGTTCCAATAGATTGTATAAGTGGTGGTATTAACTTTGGAAATATTGCACCAAAGTATATAAGGGTGTTTACTTTTGGAAGTTGGCATGAAATTCTAGAAAGTGGTGATCATTATTTTATGCATCCTTATTTAGGAAATAAAGAATATGATTATATTGGCAAGGATGAAAAGGAGATTGAAAAGAATTTAAAAGATTTATATGGATATGTAATATCAAGTAACCTTTATAAAAAAAACAATTTATTTAATTAAAACAATGAACAATTTTACAGAAACTTTAAAAACAAATAAAAAGAAATTTGTTTTTTATAATGATTGGAAAAAGGATTATTTTGAAATTGATAAAAGTAATCAAGTTATGTTGGAGAATTGGGGAATATGTGATTTAAGAGAAGAAACCGAAAAAATAAGAATCTATAGTAATGGTGGATATTTAGAAATTTTAAATAACGGAGATTATTTTATTACTTTAGATAGAAGTGATTATGAATATAAAAAAGAAGAATTAGAAGAATTGGAAAAACTTTTATATGATTGGTGTAATGGAGAATTATTTAATTTATATAATGGTTGGAGTAGTCAAGCAAATAACATTGCTAATAAAATAATGTTGCATTGTTCAAAAGACAAAGATTATATGTGGGAGATAATAAATGAATATGTTCAAATGTTAGAAGAAAGTGAACTAGGATTAAAAGGAATAAAAGAAACTTTAGAAGAAAGGGAGAATAAAGAAAATGTATAAACATCATAATCCAAAACTATATAAACCATTAATGAAAAAACTATTAGATAGTTTAAATTCAGATTGGTATGATTCAAGTTATGGAAATGATCTTGTAGCAAGTGCAAGTAGGAATATTAGTAATAATCATGTTATGACTATTTATTTTCCAAACAGTAAAAAAAGTGATGTAGAAAATGAAATATTTAATACGTTTGAAATTTGTAAAAATGTATTTAATAATCGTGATTCTATAAGTTGTGAAAGTGTAGAAGAAGTTATTGAAAAAATAAAGGGGATAGAAAAATGAAAAAACAAATTAAAGTAACTGTTGATGAGGATTTATATAATTTACTTTGCAAAAAATCAATTAAAGAATTAGGTGAAATAAATTTAAGTTTATTTACTAAGATTCTTTATAATAAGCACGTTAAAAAAGTTGAGAATATTTTATTAAAAAGTGAAATTATAAAATTAAGAAAAAAAGGTTTAACTTATTCAGAGATAGGAGAAATATTTGGAATAAGTAGACAAGCAGTTCATCAAAAAGTATATCCAAATAAAAAATAATAATAGTTGCTTAAAGGGTTATTAGATAACCTTTTATGAAGCTATTTTATTAGTTTCAACAAACCTGGAAATCTTAAAGGCCGTTAAAGGCCGTTAGGGTTAAAGGCCGTAAACACTTATTTAATTAAAAACAATGAAACCTAAATTATTAGCATTTCTTGAAGACTTAGTTAGTCAAGAAAGAATGATTAAATTTAATGAAAATAAATATTATGAAAATGATATTAGCGAAGAATTAAAAATTGAAAATGAAAAAAAAATTAGATTATGTGACGAAGTTTTAAATGAAATCACAAAATTACAAAACATAGGAGATATTTAATTATAAATGATATTTAAATATATCAAATATATGTTAGAATAAATATTAGAAGTATAAAAACTTCTTTTTAAACTTAAAACTTATTTAATTAAAACAATGATTTATGTAACTTGCATCCCAGCTCAATATGCTGTTTTAAAAAATAAAAAACAGATATTTGAATATTATGAAAGTAAAAAAGACTTTTATAATATGAATTTTGTATCTCCAGATAATGGAAGATTATTTAATAAGGATGATGTAAAAAAAATGAATGTAGAATTTTTAAATGTAAGATATGACGATAATAAAAAATTAGCGGTTATCGATGTTAAAAAAAATAAATTAGTTTAGGAGATAATCTAAAATGAAAAAATTAAAATTTTCAAAAGGTAATAAGAAGTTATCAAAAGATACTTTAATTATTAGTCTCCCGGCCGGGATTACTTGTCCCGGTGCTAATAGTTGCAAGGCCTGGATAACTCTTAAGGATGATAAAAGAGTATTAAACCGAGGAAGTGAAAGTTTATTTACTTGCTTTGCAGCAAGTGAAGAATTACGTTATCCTAACGTATTTAATGCCCGGCGATATAATTACCAGGTTATTAAAAGTTATGTTTTAAATAATGATTTAATCGGATTAACAGAATTAATTAATTGGAATATTCAAATTAATAAAAAGAATATTACTAAAGTCAGAATTCATGAGTCCGGGGATTTTGATAATTTATTATATTTGCAGGCATGGTTAAATGTAGCTAAGTTAAATAAAGATATAAAATTTTATTGTTATAGCAAGTCATTAAATTTATTCCTGGAAGTGTTATTGCCTAATAATTTTTATATGGTGGCATCCCATGGGGGAAGATATGACCATCTTATAAATACAGGATATTTCCCTAAGTACTCAAAAGTTGTATTTAGTGAAGATGAAGCAAAGAAACTTAATTTACAAATAGATAAAGATGACTCTCTTTGCTTTGAAAATAAACCTTTTGCACTTTTATTACACGGGATGCAAGAAAAAGGAAGTAAAGCTGGCGAAGCTTTAAAACTTATAAAAAGAAATAAAAAACTAGTTAGTGTTTAGATTTTAAGTAATTAATTAAAAGTAAGTTAACCAGGATATCTAAGTTTTTATCACTTGATTCAAACTTATTTAACCTGGTTAAGTGCTTTTTAAGCTGTTTATCGTCATGAATGTCGTGATCATGAATGAATTGTTTTATGTAGCTCATATTAAAGGCAAATTTGATTAGTATACTAATTGTATGATATCATACATACATAACCTTATATCATTTAATTATGAATGAAAACAATTTACGTTTATCAAACGTACAAACCAAGGCTGTTAAATATTTAGCTAGTCGTGATGCAAGAACAGCAGAACAAATGTTACATATGATTTTAAATGAAGGCTTTGAGTGGACATTTAATCATGTAACTGAAAGAACTGCACCATATTTAGGCTTTACAGATGATTGGCAAGAGATAGAAAAAGAATTACAGGAAGAATTTAAAAAAACTTTTGAAGATGAATAATGGTACAGGAAAACCCTAATAAAGAATCCTGTAAGGAAAGAATGAAAGAACTTATTAGGATTAAAAAACTTAATAGGAATCAAGTAGTTAAAAGATGTCAGAGAGAATTTAAGGATGTTCATAAATCAACTTTTTATGGTTGGTATGATGAAGTCATTAATGAACCTGATATTGTTTCCTGGGAGGAAGAAAGAAAGCTTGAAGCAGTATCTGAATATCAACTTAAACATGAGCTGGTTGACAGAATGTTTAGACGTAATATGGAGCAATATGACAGGTATTGTGATGATTACGAAGATAATGAAGATGCTGAAATATTAGCCAATATCGAAAAATATGAAGATAGACTTAAATACTTCATTAAAAAATAACAAACACGAAAATTCGCTAACGAAAACTATGAAAACTGAAATTCAACAACTACAATCCTTAGTCACAATAGTGATTAAAATGATAAAAAATGATTGTCCTGATGCAACATCAGTATGTAGTCAGGATTCTATGAATTTAGGAGAGTTTAAGAAAAGAATTAAACTTACTAAAAAAGATGTTGAACTTATAAAAAAAGATGAACCAATTACTAATGAATTAATTAAATTAGATTTTTGTGAGAGGGCTATCAAATGATTGACAACCCATTACCAGCTCAAGTTGAATCAGATTATGATCAGTTATATATATCTGATCAATACAATGAGCATTGTACTGATACAGCTAAAGAAATAGCTAAAGATAATAATCTAAATCCAGATTATTATGATGCTTTTATTGAATTCTATATTGAAGAATGTAGAGAATCAGATAGAGGTTATTTTTTCTCTAATGAAAAATATATTATTGATCTCTGGTGGGATCATAATAAAAATTTATATGAAACTAAAACACCTTATTTGGAGATTAAAAAATGACTAGACGTACTAACATAGATTTTTTTATCGATGATTATTCTAATGAAATTGTTCATGTAGATATTATTTACAGAACAAAAATAAAAAAATATCAAAAAGCTCGTAAATATGGAAGTGAAGTGCATTGTGTTTGTTGCCGTCATTCACATACAGTTTTTAATCTTTCATGGAAAGAAAAAAAATGTGAAAAGTGTGGCCGTACTACTAAAAAAGAACAATGGACTATTAGATGCGGAGCAAACAAACTTTCAAAAAGAGTTGCCTTTGTTAATCCCGATATAAAATGTTATGTTCCGTTTCATAGACTTCATTATGGAGAAAATACTATTTGGCAACATCGATAATTAATTTTTTATATATTCATTAATAGCAGTTCTAACCTGGTGAGCGATGGGGATTCCTTCTTCATCGCTTTTATCTTTTAATGCTTCATATTGTTTGATAGTAAAATTACAAACGTATCTTATGTAGTCGGTTTTAGGTCTTGGCATTGATATCAAAATATATGAGATATATATAACATAACATAAAAAAGACTACCAGGTATAAACCTAATAGCCTGTTATGTCTAACAAACAACATCATCACTCGTGTGCTAGTGACTAATTGCTTATGAATGGGTTAATTACGCCATGAAATAAGCGTTGACTCCCCAGACATCCTCGATGGGAACTCTTTACATCTTCAATTGAAAGGTAGAAAAAACCATTTAGAGTCATCAACAGAACTTTCTTTTGAAGGAGCAGCAACTATTTATATTATATATCAGATAATTGATATCAATGTAAATATATATGACATAT
>VTLG01016465.1_pt1 | contig 29184 bp, 50 predicted proteins | sample 4694571 | NCBI WGS metagenome assembly VTLG01 (sample SAMN12604809, study PRJNA352737) | marine metagenome | biome: ENVO:00000447; feature: ENVO:00000209|ENVO:00000569|ENVO:01000036; material: ENVO:00002151; isolation source: viral sequences binned using virsorter ...
CAAGGGTTGGCCAAGATTCTAAAATTGTATTCTGTGGTGATTTCGATCAAACAGATTTACAGAAGCAGAATGAAAGAAATGGGTTACATGATTTTCTTCGTATCCTAGAGGAAATGGAAGAATTTCATTGTTGTGAATTTACTATTGGCGATATTGTTCGTAGTGGTTTTGTTCGCAGTTATCTTATTAATAAGATAAAGTTAGGTATAGGGATTGAATAATGAATATAGATCAATTAAGAGAAGAATTAGAACGAGATGAAGGTTGTGTATATCAAATTTATAACGACCATCTAGGTTATCCAACTTTTGGCATAGGCCATTTGGTTACTGGTCATGATAAAGAACATGGTTGGTCTGTTGGTACAGATGTTGAGGAAGACAGGGTACGAGAAGTATTTGAACAAGATGTACAGACAGTTCTTTCAGACTGTGAAATTCTATATCCTGATTTTTATGATTTACCAGAAGAAGTACAATTGATTGTTGCGAATATGATGTTTAATATGGGCCGGCCCAGATTATCCAAATTTAAGGGTATGAAACGTGGTGTTGATTCTCGTAATTGGGAACAGGCAGCTGATGAGATGGTTGATAGCCAATGGTATAGACAAGTAGAAAGACGAGCAGACAGATTAGTAGTGAGAATGAGAATGGTGAGATAATGCCAACATTTAATCATGTTCCAGTGAAGTTACCAGAACTAGAAACAAAAACAATAGATAGAAAAAGATTCTATGTAACTCCACAAGAAAACTATTACCCATCAATCACAACTGTTTTGTCAATCCGAAAAAAAGAAGGATTGATGGCATGGCGTAAAAAGGTTGGTGATCAGGTTGCAAATTATGTAGCACGAACCGCAGCTGCAAGGGGTACGTCTATTCACCATATGTGTGAGGACTACCTTAATAATGTGGAAAATGATTGGCCAGATAAGTGGAAAGAACACAAGAAGAAGTTCCTACACTATGCACTGTTTAAGGTTTTTCGTAATAAAGTCCTAAATAATATAAGTGACATACATGCTCAAGAGTGTGGTTTGTATAGTGATAAATATAAAGTAGCGGGTAGAGTTGATTGTATTGCAAAGTACAATGGTGTGCTTTCAATTATAGATTTTAAGACTTCTACCAAAGAACGATCAGATGCATGGAACGAAAATTACTATATTCAAGGCTCTGCATATGCAGAGATGTTTACTGAGTTAACAGGAATTGATATCAGTCAAGTAGTAATTTTGGTTGTAACAGAAGATGGAACTGTTCAAGAATTTATTAAGGATAAGAGTGAGTTTTTAGATGCATTGAAAGATTCCGTTGCTGAATGGAAGAGGCAAAATGAGACAGATAGTATGGGCCGTCCAATCGTTCCTAGCTAAAACGCTTTTATGGACAACAATACTTTTAATTATTCCAACAATTGCTTGTTCTCAAGTAATAACACCGCCGGGTGAAGAGGATAAAAAAGTTCCTAGTATAGAAAAAGATGATAAAGATAAAACCCTTCTTGATTTATTCGGAACAAAAATGCCAGAACCCCCCACGAATGATGGTCCTCCATATGGAACAATAGTTATGTTACAAAAACCTATTGCTTGTAATGATACAGATGTGGTACTTAATTTTATTCAAAATATGGGTGGAATGAAACCAATTACATTTGGCATGGATTTAAATGAAATGGGTGCAATAACATCACTTATACAAGTGTATGCAAATCCTGTCAATAACCAGTTTGCTATACTTGAACATTTTGCTGCGCAAAAAAGTTGTATACTTGTTCAAGGTCATAATTTTGATATAATTTTACCAGAAAAGAAGGAAATACTACAATGAAAGATTTTCTTTATGTCAGAAAAGATTGAAATAAGAGAGATAAGATATATTCATCAGGGGCCAGCAAATGGTATCGGATATCAAGCATATACATATACTAAAGATGGTGACATAAAAATATTGAAAGAGTCCATTGACAAAAAGGTAATAATGGAGTATATTATTGAATATAATGAGCTAAAAAGTACTTGACAAAAGGTATTCAGTGTGGTATAAATATAAGTACAGTTCGTTGAAGCGGATTGAAAGTTGGACAGGACGGGGGTGCGATACCCCCCGCCTCCACCAAAAGGAGATTTGTGTGATAATACTAGACCTATTAGGGGAAACTCTAAATGGGGAGACATCTGAACCACTGTTAGGGGAATCAGATGACCCAGACCCCAGTAGTAAAGAAAGCTGTTAAATGGATGTTTAAGGCATATATCGCTTGGAGCATTTGTGCGGATATAATTTTAATAAGTGGTATTATTGCTCTTTTGCTTGGTTTTGGTAAAATCTCTTTTTGATGGGGGCGAAATAGGATCGACTGACAATGAATAGAAAAGTGGAGAATTGTGGATTGACCACCTTATGGTCAAAAAAGATAATTGCAAACGATAACTTTGCACTTGAGGATTATGCTCTAGCAGCATAAAACCTCACGGGGTATGGGCTCCACCTTGTTACCCAACGGGCCCATTTTTAAGGATTACCAATGTGGTAATTCAAATTTGTCATGATAAGGAGATATTAAATTATGACTACTACTACCCAGGCCTCTAAGGTCGCAAAAGCACTATCTACTGGTGCAGAACTCACCGCAAAACAGATTTCAGCACGTTACGGCGTCAAGAATGTTCGTGCGGTAATCAGCAGGCTACGTTCAGAAGGTTATTCAATCTATCTGAATAAGCGTGTATCGTCTTATGACGGTGAAACTTATATGAAGTATCGTATAGGTACACCACGCCGTTCTGTAGTTGCAGCTGGTTATGCAGCACTACGCGGTGCTTCTGCTACTGCATAAGTGAGTAGGGTTTTTGGGGTTTCCTTGTAACAGAATAACCCCACTTTAAACTAACGCACTAAGGCGAGTTTGATTTTACCCCAAGACGGAAAGTAAGACTAACGATTTTGGGTAGAAAGATATAATATATGAATATGTGTGTGGATTTGGAGGCCATCGTAAGAAAATCATTTATTCTCTCCGGCTTAGAGAACACACAGGGGTCACTACCTAATAAGTGCGTGGGGGGTCACGGTTAACCCCCCAATTTATATGATGTAGGAGAAAAGTGTGTTGACCACTCCAAAAAGTTTTACCGTTGCTATAGAAAATATAGCAAAAGAAAAAGAGATTACCCACATGGAAGCAGTTCTATGGTACTGTGAACAAGAAGGTATCGAACCAGACTCAGTTGGTTATCTCATTTCAAAAGGCCTCAAACAAAAAATCGAAGCAAACGCTAGAGCTTTAAATTTCCTTCCCAAACAGGCACAGTTACCAGTTTAATGGAACCAGTTGACGTTTACATGATGTATTGTGCTATGAAGGCACACTTTGGTAAAAGTAATTATGACTTCATAGATTATAATGGTAAGACTAAGATTAGTCGAAAGTCATTTTACAAACGTAAAGACAGGTATTTTTTTGTTAAGGTTTCACGCAAATACGAAACAGAAGAAGAAATCAAAAACTATTTCATATCAAATTTCATAAAAGACAAAAAGGGCTATATTGCTAATTTCAATGATGAGAACTATGAGTCGTGGCAACTGAAGCGACAAGGGTTCTTTAGTATGTTTACAGTAGAAATGCAACCGTTGGTAAATGCTTTTGAAAATTTATTTGCGGTGAAGAATGAACAACACCCCAAACTTTTAAAAGAATATCTTGGTGGGCGTGTTTCTTTAGAGACAATGATTATATTAAATGAGTTAGTAGATTATGGTCAGAATTGGGCATTAGAATTAAAGAATGATATTGTATGGCCAGATTTAAATAAAATGATGAATAAGTACAAAAGGTTCTTGACAATTGATACTGAACGGTATAGAATACTATTATTGAAACTTATAGAGGAGTCTAAGTTATGAACGCTAGAACTGAAGCGTTTCTAGAAAACGAAGTTTCGACACTCACTTCTAGAGTGAAGGAACTTGAGTTTGACTGTGCAGAGTTGCAGAAGTCTAACTCTGAACTTTCCGAGCGAGTTAAGAAACTTGCTAGTCGGCAACCTACTTGGCCGAAGGGGTATCGTCCACAACGGAGATACAATCGGGAACGGTAGTTAACTGCCGGAGTAGCTCAGGGGTAGAGCAGGGGTTTTGTAAACCTCAGGCCGTGGGTTCAATTCCTACCTCCGGCACCATTTTTGGAGATGTTATGGAAGTATTACTTGTTGATCATATGGGCAGTGACTTGTCTGTAGTAAATGCTGCTAGAGTTAGTTTCTCTAAGAAGTCGGATTGGGGTTGGGGAGAGAAAGACGGCAACGATGGTCTTTATCTAAAAGATAAAGATGTCAAGCTAATCAACTACCTTGCTAAACACGATCACTGGAGCCCTTTTGGACATGCATCTATGCAATTCCATATTAAGGCTCCAGTGTTTGTTGCAAGACAGTTAGTAAAGCATCAGGTAGGTCTGGTATGGAATGAGGTATCACGGCGATACGTTGATGAAGAGGTTGAGTTTTATGAACCAGAAGAGTGGCGTGGTAGACCTGTAAACTCAAAGCAGGGCTCTTCTGATGAAGTGATTGATATCAATCCGTCTAACGGTAGTGGCCCAATGATGGTAAATGATTACCAACAAGCTCTACGTTCTGCCAAGTGGACATATGAACAACTGTTAAGAAGGGGTGTATCCCCAGAACAGGCTAGAATGGTTCTTCCTCAATCTATGATGACAGAATGGTATTGGAGTGGCACTCTATATGCGTTTGCTCGTGTGTGTAATTTACGATGTAAACCAGACGCTCAGAAGGAGACACAAGATGTTGGATGGCACATTGACACACATGCAAGGGAACTCTTTCCTGCCTGCTGGAGGGCTTTACGGGATGCGTAAAGCACTTGTTATAGGTAATGGTGAATCACGTTCATGGTTCAAACCATGTCATCAACAGATAATGGATAATACTGTTGTAACATGGGGATGTAATGCTATCTATCGCGATGGATATGTTCATAACCTTGTTTCGGTAGACTATGGTATGCAACAGGAAATATATGACTCTGGTTACACAGTGGATGATCCAGAATACGGTGATATGAAAAATGTTCATTTTGCAAATTGGAATCCACTACCAGCAGAAGTTGCTGATGTAATGTTCATGGGGTTTGATATACCAGAATCATTTATTCACAAAAGTAAAAATAGAACAGGTAAGTGTGTTATATCGGGTAAAGACCCAAATACATTACATGAGAAAATTGAAGCTGCGATACAGATGAATCCCGATCTTGATATGAATGATTTGAAACTAAAGATGGAAAAGGATGTTGGTGTTTGGATTACCTATTTGGAAGAAAATGATATTGTGGAGAATATAGATTATCCTATAGGCTGGTCAACAGGAAATACTGCATTGCATCTTGCTTGTCAATCACACCCACAAGAAGTTTATATCTTGGGATTTGATCTTAGTTCATACGATAAACGGTTAAATAATATATACAAGGGTACAGATAATTATTTGCCTGCTGATACCAAAGGGTTTAGTCCTGATAACTGGTATCATCAGATGAGGGCAGTATTTGAGGAATTTTCTGAAATCAAGTTTTATTTAACGAACCATGATAACGAAGGGTTTTTGGATATAAAAAATTTAGAGTATATAACAAAAAATGATTTATGTGAGAGATTACAAATAGTATGAGTGGTATTCCTTTATTTCCAGCTGGTATGGTACAACCATATACTGCCCCTAAATCTTTTATGGATACTTTAGACCTGTCTAAATTTACATTTGAACAATTTGGTGGACAGACTAAATTAAGAACGGAGAAGTTTAAAAACATTCTTTTGCAGCCAGAATTTAAAGAGATTAAAAACTGGATACAGGAATGTGCTGAGGATTTTCTAACTAATGTTTTACAGATGGAATATGAGGAATTCTTTTTTACAGAGAGTTGGTTAAACATCAGTAATAAAGGTGGATACCAGAAGATACATAATCATTCTAATTCTATTATCAGTGGTACTCTATATCTGAAATCAGAGGAAAAGCATCCCCCATTAGAATTTAAGAAACAGAAGATGGAGTTTGAACCTTTCATCTCACTAACAGAACATTACAAAAAGGGTAATCCAAATACTGCTGGTACTTTGGCATTTCCCTGTACACAGAATACTATGCTCGTGTTTAATTCGTATCTATATCATGGGCATGGTGAAAGTCAAGTTGAATCTGAAAGGATTGGGCTTGCATGGAATGGTCTAGTCAATTTTGTCGAGAAGGACAAAGACCTATATAGAATACGGTTTGTCAAAGAGACTTGACATTTCGCATACAATAGTATATTATAGTAAAATTAAACATACGTTAACATAAGGAGATATATATGTCGTTAAGTACACTTAAAAAGTCTGATTCGTTAGACAAACTGCTCGGTGCAGTCCAAGCAGAGAACGCCCCCCAAGAGAAGAAGTCCTATGTGGATGAACGGTTGTGGAAGCCCGTACTGGATAAAACTGGTAATGGTTATGCAGTCATTCGCTTTCTTCCAGCCATTGAAGGTGAGGATATGCCTTGGGCGAAGATTTGGAATCACGCATTTCAAGGCCCAACAGGTCAGTGGTATATTGAGAACTCTCTTACCACGCTCGGTCAGAAAGACCCTGTATCAGAGTTGAATACTAGTCATTGGAATTCTGGTGTGGAATCTGATAAGGAAATTGCTCGTAAGCAAAAGAGGAAGTTGCAATACTTCTCCAACATTTATGTTGTGAGTGATGCCAAAAATCCAGAAAATGAGGGTAAAGTTTTTCTGTTCCGTTATGGTAAGAAAATCTTTGACAAAATCATGGAGGCTATGCAGCCTGCATTTGAGGATGAAAGTCCTGTTAATCCCTTTGATTTCTGGAAGGGTGCGAACTTTAAGTTGAAGATTCGTAAGGTAGATGGTTACTGGAACTATGACAAGTCAGAGTTTGAAGCACCTTCTGCAATATTTGATAATGATGACGCTATTGAGGAAGTATGGAAGCAACAGTATGCTCTTGCAGACTTTACTGCTCCTACCAACTTCAAGTCATATGATGAGTTGAAGACGCGTCTTGATATGGTTCTTGCTGGAACTACCAGAGTAGGGAATGTAACAAATCTTATGGAAGATGAACCAGTTGCAGCACCAACGGTTGATACTAAACCAATGCGAGGTCAAACTGTGACTACTATTGCTGCTGATCACCCACTGGCTAAAGAAACTTATGCCGGTGATGCTGATCGCCCACTGGCTAAAGAAGATGACGGTGATGATTCACTTGATTATTTTCAGAAGTTAGCTGCTGACAGTTAAGAGTGCAATCGTGGAAAGGCACTCTGGAAAGAGGGAACTTCGGTTCCCTCTTTTTTTATGCTGCACTATTAACCATACCAATGATAGGACTTGGATGCATTAATGGTGTAGCTGTAACTGTAGTGTTAGATTGATTTGTACTAATATTTGTTGGTGCAGAAATATTTGATGTCGTTTGACCACCCGATGATCCGACACTTTTTTCTAAACTTGCTTTTTGCATTTGTTGAGTTCTCTGAGCATTCATTACTTGTCCTGATGCAGATGGGACAATTATTTCTGGACCCATTTCACCAACCATATAGGGTGTTCCTTCGCTAATTGGGCCTCCACCTTGTCTTTCCTCTACACCGACTTTTGATATATCTTCCACACCTTGTTTTATGTTAAACGCCTTCATTAATAACTCTATATTTTTTCCAGCATCAGCCCATTTAATATCTGCTGATGCCAAACCTTTTAATGTTACCGAATTATTCAGACCTGGCGGATCAACTTCACCACCCATTATGGCACCCTCTATAAGAGGAACAGCAGCTACTAGGTCTTCAGCAAAATCATCCATCTTTATGCTATCACCCTCAAATTTTAATTTGCCAACTTTTTCTAAACTTGCAGATATAGCATCAATTGCATCTGCGCCAGCTTTTAAATCAAGATGTACTGCTGCAATATTTTTCATTTCTTCTATTGGTGATTTAGTGCCTGTCAAGAAACCTAATACTGCTCCAGCAGCTTGTCCTAATGAACCAACGAAACTTCCAGCACCAAATTTTGCTAGACCTTCTGCTATTGAGCCCAATATTGAATTGAACTTATCAGCTTTCGCTTGATCAATGTTTTTATCGTCAACAATGCTAAGTAATGTTGTTACTTCATCTTTAATTTTTTCAGCAAAAGTCTTACCAGTTGGTTGACCAATTCCAGCAAATCTGTTTATTGCTTCTGCAGCTCCAGCAGCACCCTTACCAAGAGAAAATAGAACCAAACCACCACCAATAGCTCCCATTGCGACGGCAAATTTTGCAGCATCACCTAATGGTAATTTTGCTATTGATAATAATGTAGTTACTTCATCTACTATTTTTTGTGCAAATCCTACCTCACTAAATTGTTTCACAGCGTTTTCGGTTTCTGTTTTACCAGTTACTAGTCCTTCAGCTGCTCCAGCAACCATTTTACCGACACCGAAAGCAACTAGACCAGCACCAACCATCCCCATTGTGGCTACAAATTCTGCAGCATCCCAAAAACTCAGATCACCGATTTTTAATAGTGTGGTAACTTCATTTACTATGGTTTGTGCCCAACCACTCTTGTTAAATAGGTCAAATGCAGCTTTACGTTCTGATTCACTGGGTGAAAGTTCTGAACCTATTGCTTCAGCACCCGTTGCTACTACTTTACCTATACTAAAAGCAATCAGAGCTGCACCCAACCCTCCTAAAGTTGCTATAAGTTTGGCAGAATCCCAAATCTTTATTTTAATACTCAGTAGAGTTTCAACTTCTTTTTTAACAGCGTCAGCCCATCCAGTACCCATTCCTTCTTTTGAACCAGTAAACATTGAAATGGCATTATCAAATCCTTCTGCTATAGTACCAGTAGCTTTACCAATAGAAAATGCAATTAATGCTGCACCTAATCCTCCTAAAGTAACTATAAGTTTAGCAGCATCCCAAATCTTTACGTTAATACTTAATAGAGTTTCTACTTCTTTTTTTACATCATCAGCCCATCCAGTACCCATCCCATCTTTTGCACCAGTGAACATAGAGATTGCACTATCAAATCCAGCTGCAGCAGTGCCAGCAGCTTTACCAACAGAAAATGCAATTAAAGCACCACCAAGACCCGCCATAGTAGCAATAAGACCAGCAGTTTCAAGAATTCCTTTGGTATTAATGTTTAATAACAGTTCAACTTCATCTTTAATCTTTTGAGCCCATCCAGTACCCATTCCTTCTTTTGTACCAGTGAACATAGATATTGCACTGTCGAATCCAGCTGCAGCAGTACCAGCAGCTTTACCAACGGAAAATGCAATTAAAGCACCACCAAGTCCGCCCAAAGTAGCAATAAGACCAGTAGTATCCATAAAACTTTTAGTCTCAATTGACAATAGCATTTCTACATCATCTTTAATCTTTTTAGCCCATCCAGTACCCATTCCTTCTTTGTTACCAGTGAACATGGAAATTGCACTGTCTATGCCAGTGGCTGCAACGGCTGTAGTTGAACCAATAGAAAATGCGATTAAAGCAGCACCCAATCCCCCCATAGTAGCAAGAAGACCAGTGGTATCCAGAAAACTTTTAGTCTCAATGCTTAATAGCATTTCTACATTTTTCTTAATGTCCTCTGACCATTTAATACCTTCAGTAAACTTGGTAACAGCAGCTGCTGCACCTGTACCAACAGAAAGGGCAGCAAGTCCTAATCCTATTCCACCTAAAGTAACTACTAGTAAACCAGTTTTACCAAATGCTTGTAGTAGGCCACCTGAGTCTTTTACTAGGGCATCACCAATACTTACCAATTCAAGTACATTTTCTTTGACTTTTTTACCATCGAATTCTGAAATTTGTTTGAGAAGATAACCACCACCAGCAAATAATGCTCCAAGACCACCCATAGCAGCACCGGCGCCCAGTCCTAAACCACTTAATGCACCACCTATACCAGCAAGTAGTCCACCTTTTTTAGATTCTTTTTTACCTTCTGCCGGATCTGGGCCGCCGCCAGCACTTACTGCGTCTGCAATTGTTTTTAGATAATTTTCGGATCGAGCAGCTGCGGCTGCTGCGTCCCTCTTATCTTCAGTTGCAGATGCGCCAGTTGCAGCACTAGAAGCTGCATTAAGTTCATCAAGTTTGCTATTTGTTTTCTGTATCTCTTCTACAATATCTGCAAAATCGGCCATCGAATTGTCCTATTTTTTACCTTTTGGTAAACTTGCGCCGGGTTTACCGACATACAAACCAAAGAACGCAGCACCAGCACCTACGATAGTGGATATAAACATTGCTTGTGCATTAGTGGGATTAGAGAGATGCATAAACCAATCAACAGACGAATAAAATGCCCAACAATATGCAAGCATTACTAGTCTAGGAATAACACGAAACTTATCTAATGTTCCTGCTATTTTATTAGTAATAGTAGGTTCATCATCTCCATGATTGGGAACTATATCAGATTTTTGTAGTTCGTATTCTTTTGTAGTCTCTGTTACCTTAACTGTTTCATCAGCCATTATTAATTTCTCCGATTCTCTCTGTCTCTAGCTTCCTTTTCTTCCTCAATAAATTTCAATAACAATCCAATATATATCTCCCTTTCCCAAGGTATCATTTCTTCTAATTCAGTCAAACTATAATTATGATGTTGCATCATTCCAAAGTTAGTTGTGTAATAATTCCTTAAATTGTCATGAGAAAGGGCTATCCGAAAAAACTTTGCAATCCCGAAATCAAAACTTCACCTTTCTTTTTAGTTTTAGGGTTTTTCACCTCAACCACATGTTGTAACTTAGGCATAGTTTCAAAAAATTCACTCACTTTTTCAAACTGTTCTGATGACATGCTTTCAATAAATTCATCCAATTCTTTATCTGTCATATCAATTCTATGATGAGTATCTTCTCCATCTCTAATTTCATGTACACATTTTTTAATCATACCAAACATGGATTCAACTTGACCTGAAGCATTAAATCCTTCCATATCAGCTAGACATGGATATTTCATAATAACAGAAATATTATCTGTTATCTCAACAACATTACTATGATTAACATTCTGTTGTATATCAACATCTTCTAAATTAACTTCCACCTCAACACGAGTCTTTTCATCATCAGGACATAACACATTAAGTTGAATTTTTTCTCCAACTGATTTGCCTCTTAATCGTAAAAAAACATATTCAATATCGAACATGGGCATTTTATAGGGATCAATTTCACCAAATGTACAATCGTTGATGATACTAGCAAATGCATTTTCAATTTGTTTGGTATCTTCTGATTCTTGAGCGATCATCAGATTTTTCTGTTCCTTTACAAGAAAGGGCCTATATTTAATTGTTTCACCAGTAGAGGGTAAATCCAATTCATATGTTATAGTTTTTAGTTTTGGTAGTGCCATAATTTTTCATCCTTTATATTATAGTATATTTACAATGCAATTATTGCTGGTTGATTACGAGCAATGTTTCGTGTCACTGCGGTTCCATCATAAGCATTGCCATATGATTCACCATAAACCATCTGTCTTTCAACATCTTTAGTTTCCCAATATCTAAAAGAAAAACTGATAGAAGTTTTTATAATTTCATTATTTGTAGCATGATTTAATTCTGTTCCAGTAATTGTTTTTGGAAAACATTCCCAAAGTTTAAGTCCAAAGGTTCTTTGATCTTTTCTATCCAATATATAAACATCAATTATACTTACATAATCATTATAATAACCAATGTTCCAAGTTGATTCGTCAAATGCTAGTTTTTGCCATTCTTCAAAAAATACTCTTTCACCTAATCCAGAACTTGCTTGAAAAACCATACTAATATCTTCTGCATAAGTAACACCATCAACGATTTCTCTTGTTGGTCCGTAGATATTGGAATCTGTAGTTGTATTTAAATTTCGACCAGGCATAGATATAGATTCACATCTTAATGAAACAACTTGAGGCTGTGTGTGGTACTTAGTTGCCAATAATGCGGGTGGAGTAATTAGTACTTCAAACCTATTTGGTACTGCATAACCATCCGTATGACCTGATGAATTGATTTGTGCGATCATATTTTTGAGTGTACTAAATGATTTGGGTTCTGTAAAAGTTGCCATTAAATCATACTCCTAGATTCTTTCCAAACTTCTGATGCAGAAGCTTTCTTAAATCGTTGTACAGGCAGTAATGTCGCAATTGTCCACTCATCTGCATCAATTCTACGAAATTGTGACTTAGTTTGTCCTGATAGATATTTATGTATAGTAGGTCGAATTAGCTTAACACTTTTTAATTTATTGTAATCCACTACCATTCTTGTTGTTGCTTCTGTAAAATCTGATGAATTGGTATAGTCCACCAATTTATCAAGAAGTTTTACACGCAATGGTATAGGAAGGTAATGAAAGTTTATTCCTAAGAATCCATCATCATATGTTTCTAATGGAAGCACTAAAGGAAAGGTATCATAATAGGGAAGTTTCTTCTTGAACTTTGGATCATAGAAGAACATATTCAGTTTACCATAAAAGGGTTTATTGGACCTTTTACCATCTGCAATTAATTGCTGTGCGCTAGGTTTTCCAAACTCTTTGATCTTATCCCGATACCATGAAGTTGACCTTGGGCGTCCTTTGGTTTCATCCTTTACTGCTTGTATGAATTTTGATACTGCCATATGACTATTTATATCGAATGTTTAGGTGATCTTCTGTTAATATCTTAAATTCCATACCATTATTATCACACCATTCGGTTGCATACTTCCATTTGGCTTCATTAATACCCCATGTTTTAACCTCATTGAACCACTGTTTAGTTTTTCTTTTCGGTTGTGTGGGTGGTGGAGAACATTGTTTCTTGGGTTTCACCTCTATAATGAACTTTTTGACAGAGCCATCATGTTGCTTTATTTTAATATAGAAATCTGGAAAGTATCTGTGTACTCGACCATCCCAAGGAGATAAATAGGGTATAATGACTTCTTCACTCCCCCATTCAATAACAGATTCATTGGTATCACAATACACCATAAATTTCCGCTCCCACAGGGAACGGTAGATGATTCTTTGAGGATCACCTCTATATTTTTTGGGTTTCTTTGCTATGTATCTACCTGAGTACGACATGAGTTATAAATATATATAAAGATATTAGATAGGGATAATTTTATGGTCAGTATACCATCATTAAAATCAACAAGAAGTGCCATTAAGGGTGCCTTGGTATCCACGCGTGGTGATCTTCAAAGTTCAATTGATAAGGTTCGGGGAAGTACTGGTGGGCCCACTAGTGCAACTGGTCCAAGGGGAAACAAATATACTACAAAAAATTTAGCATATCCAACAGGTGTAGAGACTGACCCCACTCAGGGGCATTATATTATTTTTGAAATAATGGCACAGAAACCTGGCCAACTTAAGGCTGCCAAAAAGAAACAAGAAGCAAGAGTAAAAGAAGAAAAGGAACGGCTAGCTATACAGGAGACTTTTGATGTTCCAGGCGGATACTCTAGAAGTTATGCTGATACAGCACATGCCAATGTAACAAAGCAAAAACCATCAGCTGGTAAACCGGGCCCGGCAGTATCTTCTATTCAAATGAAGAAAGCAACCACAGTAAAAATGGATACTATGATAGCTCTTTATATGCCCCCATCTGTCCAAGTCAGTTATGATTTAAAATATGGGGATCAGGAAATAGGAGCTTTAGCCGAAACTGGTGGTGCAATGTTAAAAGCATTTCAAGCAAGACAGGGCGGTATTATGGATAAGGTTTTGGCCACGGGTGAAGCTGCAATTAAGGGTGCAGGAGCTGGACTTGCCCAATTTGGTATGACCAAAGTTGCTGGATTGGCACAAGGTGCTGATGCACTTATATCAATAGAAAGAGGTCAAGTTATTACTCCAAGAATGGAACTACTGTTTGAAGGTGTGGGTCGTAGAAATTTCAGTTATTCATTTGTATTCATACCAAAGAGTGAACAAGAAGCAGAAACTATAGAGACAATCGTACAGTCATTTAAATTTCATATGGCTCCTGAGTTTGCAAATAATATGACTAGTGGTGCTGATGGTGTGAGAGAAATGACAATACCTGATCACTTTAACATAAGATATATGTATAAAGGCCAGGAAAATGACTATCTTAATAAAATTTCAACATGTGCTCTCACCAAAATGGATGTAGATTATGGTGCAGAAAGATTTACTGGATATGCCGGCGGCCGTCCACAAACAACAAAAATATCATTGTCATTTACTGAATTCAATATCATAGACAAAGCTTGGATTGATAAAGGATACTAATCATGTATTTCTCAAAATTTCCTTTTATTTTATATGACTCTGTTGGAGATGGTAATTTTAAATTTGTAACAAATTTATTGCGCCGTGTAAGTCTACGAACTAAGATTAAGAGTAACGTGCTGTTATTTGACACTTATGATGTTAAATCTGGGGAAAGTCCCGAAGAAATTGCTGATAGATTATATGATGATCCAGAACTCCATTGGGTAGTTTTAATGGTTAATAATGTAACGGATAGATATCACCAATGGCCATTGAATACAAACCAATTCCTTGCACATATCAATGACAAGTATGATAACATTGATGCGGTACACCATTATGAAACAACACAGACTTCTGGTGATACCACCATTAAAATTGATATTGGTACAGATAATACCGACTATCCTACTGCAACTGCAATCACTAATTTTGAATATGAGGAGGCTCAAGAAAATAAAAAGAGATCAATTAGACTACTTGATCCAAGATATCTTGGTGATTTTATAGAAGAGTTTGAAACATTAATGGGAGAAGATTTTGTATAATGGCTGAAGGTTTACAACACGCCGGTGAATTTAAGATTGATATGTGTGAACTTATTACCTCTACTGGTATGAGGATTGATCTTAAAACAACAGTTATGGGACTAACTCTTTATGAAGACATATTTTCACTAACAGTTAGTGGTACAATTGTTGTGTCCGATCCAGTAAATATGGTATCTCATGGACCAATTATTGGTCAAGAATATCTCTATCTTAAAATTCATACTCCATCTTTTAGAGATAAGTCTGGTGTTATAGATTTTTCTAAGAATGTATTTTTAGTACATTCTGTATCAGCTAGAGAAAAGTTGACTAACGGTACTCAAGTATTTTCATTAAATTTTGTAAGTCAGGAATTGGTAAAAAACCAAAGACTTAAAGTTATGAGAAGCTTCACAGCAAGTTGGTCTGATATCGTTAAAAAAATGTTAACGGATACTTCTTATCTAGACTCTAAAAAAGACATAGTTATAGAACCAAGTGCGGGTATAAAGAAATTTGTTTCTCCAAATATTAGACCTTTAGATGTTGTTAAACTGGCTACAAAACAGGCTGTTTCTACATTCAAGGGAGAATCTACATATCTATTTTACGAAACTCTGAAGGGATTTAACTTTAGAACTCTTGCAAGTATGTACAATATATCAGAACAATTGGAATACACCACAAATCTTCCAGGCACAAATATTGATAATAAAACAGGCAGTGTAGATGTATTGAGGGATTTGTCAACAATTCTTAATTATAATATTGTTTCAAATAATGATAACATTGTAAATTATAGAAATGGTATGTATGGTTCAAAACTTATAGTTCATGATATCGTTGGTAAAAATTATACAACTGACTTATATAATTATCACGATAATTTTAAAAATGAACATCATATTGTTGGTGGAGTTACAGCAGAAAACCAAGAATTCCCTCTTGCAAGTGATCTTTACGTTAATGAAAAATCTCAAAGAGTTTCTGATTTTTTCGCCAGAACATTTTTGATGCCCACAGCTGCGGGTTCTGGAAAAGATGCTTCACATGCTTCAGAAAGTAATAATACCCCCTATTTACGATATGATCCCGAAAATTGGGTTCAATCAAGAAATTCTCAAATGATACAATTAGAGAATGCTTTTAATGTAAACATTGAAGTTCATGGGAATACGTTGATAAATGTTGGAGATAAAGTAGCAGTTAATCTTCCATACACGGGAGTTATTAAAGGGAATAGCCAGTATGATAAAATTTATCGTGGTCCATTTTTGATTAAAACAATTAGACACGACTTTAATGTATTAGCTAAACCAGCAAAACATACAATGTATATGAATTTGGTGAAAGATTCTTTAGAAGAACAGCTGGATGCACCAGATGATAATTATGAACCAAATCAAGGACAGGGAAAAACCGAAGAATATAGTTACACCGATTAACAAGGAGGGACAGCTCATCAAAAAAAACTCTAATTCTATATCCAAGAAATCAAGTCTGAAAAAGGGAACCAAACAAATGGCTAAAACTAAAAACAGAATTAAGAAGATGAATTTTCAAACCCAATCCCGTGAGTACGAACCGCTTTCTGATAATGATAAATATACTATACGATTAGCAGGATATCGAAAACAAGAGTTAAGAGGAAGAATTAATGATGAAGACATTTTACGAACTACAGGAAGGGTTGTACGATCCCAACATATTTAAAGCATTCTTTCTAGCTGGTGGGCCCGGCAGCGGTAAGTCATATGTTGTCGGCCGCACCACTGGCGGCACAGGACTCAAATCAGTCAACTCAGATGATGCATTTGAACATCTACTGAAAAAGGCTGGTTTGTCTCTGAAGATGCCAGAAAAAGAAACAGAACCTAGAGATGTTGTGCGAGGTAGAGCAAAAGACATAACTGCTGCAAAAAAAGCAAACTATCTTGAGGGTCGCCTTGGACTTGTCATAGATGGTACAGGTAGAGATGCAGATAAGATATTAAAGCAGAAAGCTGGTCTTGAAGAGCTGGGGTATGACACATACATGATCTTTGTGAACACCTCTCTGGATGTTGCACTACAGCGTAATGCAGAACGGTCACGATCTGTTGCAGAACCTATTGTAGTCAAATCATGGAAAGATGTTCAAGGAAACATAGGTAAGTTCAGTAATATGTTTCGGTCTGGATTTATCGTGGTTGATAACAACGATGCTGGTGATGATATCTTCAAAGAAGTATCCAAACGAGTGAGGAGCCTGCTTCGTAAGAAAGTCCAGAATACCAGAGCAAAGAGTTGGATGGCAGCAGAACTAGCAAGAAAACAACGAAAATGATAAAAAACTCTTGTTCTGTCGGTGATTACAAAGATTCAAATCCTCGTTTTCATATGGCAACTGGGGCAGGATATAACGATTTTCACCCAGAATTGTCCAAGGAAATGATGGACAAAATCGAAAAATATCGAAAAAAATCAAAAATCTATTTAAAATCAATAACTTAACTGCTACGATTTCTCTTGACAAACCTTGTTGGGCCTGTTAATATGTATATATTGATGATGAGAAAGAAAGGTTTTTGATGCTTAATTTGATTGCAACTGGTAAGAGTTCTTTGGATGATACCACTCCGCTATATCTTTGGGGTTATGGAAATTCCAAGTATGAGATAGAAGCTCGGATGAGTAAGTACTTCACCGAAAGTGAAGTGATGGATACCTCATATGAAGATGCCCTAAAGAAATTTTCGGTGATGGTTAATACAGTTAATTTTGCAGAGGAGCTTAAATAATGACTGTTTATGTAGCTGAAAGTTCTGAGTCCATTATGGATGGTTTGTCTAAGATGAAGGCTGCCATGATTGATGACTATGAAAAGTTCATGCCTCCAACTGATGAAATTCGGGCAAGTATGGTTGCTGAGTTTATCGCCGATTTGACAATCACCTACGGTAAGAAGTATATCAAGATTACCGAAAAGCGTGGTGGTGTGAAGGCATTTGTTGTTAATGTTGACAACGATAAGGTTTTCAAGAAGGGTGACATTCTGAAACCCGCCGGTTACGCTGCTCCTGCTCGGAATGGCGCAAGGGGTAATATCCTTGAGGGTGGATACCCAATTAATTGGACTGGCCCCCTCTATATGAGGTAGGGGGCTCATTTTTTACTTGACAAATCCTTTTGGATATGGTAATATAAGACATAATTGATAGAAAAGGTTTATTATGAACATCACTAACGATCCATATGGTGCCGGAAATTATGGTTTTGAATGGGGTGGTATATGGATTACTGACCCAACGGTATCTGAGTGTGGTAGGTTTAAGGTTGACCCAATCACCTATTATGGTTTGACAGAAGAGGAAGTAGAGGAGTTGATATAATGGTTGCTCTTGGAACCAAGATTATCGGTAATTATGGTGCAATGATTCCCTTGTGGGAAGGTGAAGTTGTTGCTGTTGAGACTTGTGATGTTGGCCCTTCTGATCCAGAAGTCAAGGTCAGGTGGGATAATGGTTCTACTACATGGATGGTCGCTAGTGAGATTGACGCTGCGATAGGTAAATTGAGTGGAATTGGAATTTATACTGAGGAAGGATATTATGGGTAATAAGGAAGCCCTAATAAAAGCTCTAACAAACAAACTTAGGACTGAAACTGTTTCGGTAATTCACGCTAGGTATGAAGGTAAGCCTACAACAGTAGCACTTGTTAATGTGGATAAGACATTGAGTGTCGAAGGTAAGTTGGAAAAAGCATTTATGTTGACCAACTCAGTTAATGATGCTTGGTACACCAATGAAGAACTCATATACATGGGCCCAGAGAAATCGTGTCGAAGCACTATGGCTGGTGACTATGTAAAGTTTGAGAATGGTAAGAAATTTAAGTGTGAACACGCTGGGTGGAGCGAAGTATGATAAGAAAACCCACTGTTGCAAAAAACATAATCAATCTGGATGGCCCAGATGGTAATGCTAATGTTCTGCTTGGGTTGGCCAGTAGGTTATGTTCAGATATTGGATATGCATCTGATGAGAAAGATAGCATTCTCACCAAAATGAGGTCTGGTGATTACATCAATCTTCTTGGTGTGTTTGAAGAGTATTTTGGAGAGTATATTGTTCTGGAAACAGACAATGAAGAATTGTTACAATGTTGGGGAAGCACCAAATGATTAGATTTATTTTAGGGTTTTTTACGATAGTTGCTGCTGTAGCTGCAGTAGAAGGTACTGCCGGTATAAGTACTGGTATCATATTAGCAACAGTCGGAACCATAACTATGTTATGGGGTATTTCTGGCATGGATGAAAGGTATTTAGGCTAATGAAAAAATTATTGATCGGATGTGCAGTAGCAGCGATGATGTTGTCTCCTGTAACCGCAAAAGCAGGTGATGATTGGGTTGGTCCGGCTATTGCTGGTACAATCTTTGGTATTATAATTGGTAATTCTGGTCATCACCATTCAGAGGTGATTATTGAAAGGCCAAGGCATCGTCACGGTTATCGCCGGTATCCTAGGCGTCACCCCCGTCATGTGTGGGTTGAGGTATGTAAGACTTGGCCGTATACATATCGTGATCATTATGGTGATTACTTCACCGAAATGCATTACGAATGTCGGATGATGAAGAAAGCTCGCTGGTAGAATGATAAAAACAATACTAATAGTTGCAACTGTTGGTATGAGTATGGGCGTTGCATCGGCCGTCGCTGGTGGTGGTTGTATACCACCCGAAGCATCGTCCACAATTACTAGTGATAAAGATTTTGATGATTATACTTACAAAACTAGAAATGCTGGTAGGAAGGTTTTTCGTAAATGTAAGGTTTGCCATACGATTAAAGAAGGTGGCAAAAGTAGCATTGGACCGAATCTCCATAGTGTAATGGGGCGTGATGCTGGTACAGTTGATGGATTTAAGTACTCCAAAGCAATGAAAGAGTCTGGTATCACATGGAATGAGACTACGTTGAGAGCATTCTTATCTAATCCTAAGAAATACATTCCTGGCAATAAGATGCCATTTCCTGGCTTAAAAAAACCAGAACAAATAGAGAATGTGATTTCCTATATTATTGAGGAGTCGAAATAGTTGGAACTGGAAGAAAAAATAAATCAACGAATAGCACTAGTCTATTCTGTTCGCCATGCAGTTAAATCTGAATGGGGTAAACTCTATTGGGATAATGTCTTAGGATATCTGTTGCGTCAGGCAAAGCGGTTGAACTAAATAGTACTATGGTAACACTAACAGAAAGAGCAAGAGACTATTTAAAATCTGTCTCTGAAGGCGGTTATGTATCCCTCGGCGTAAAAGGCGGGGGATGTTCTGGATTCCAATACGTTTGGGATCATGCTAAAAACTGGCCAGATGTAAAATGGTCTGATCCTATTGACGATGTATTGGTGCTTGATCCTTTTGCTGAAATGCATGTATTTGGTAGTGAAATAGACTATGTAGAAGAATTGGGTGCTAGTTTTCTTAAAATAGTAAATCCCAAGGCTACAGCACAATGTGGATGTGGGGAGAGTTTCGGTGTATGAATATAGTTGTAAAATTGTAAGAGTTGTTGATGGTGACACGGTTGATGTGGACATTGATCTTGGTTTTGGTATGTGGATGCATAAAGAACGTATAAGACTTCATGGCATAGATACGCCAGAGAGTAGAACAAGAGATTTAGAGGAGAAGAAATTCGGACTGCTTGCTAAGGAACAAGTAGAGCATTTTCTTCCCAAAGGTTCAATTCAAACTCTAGTAACAGTCAAGGATAAAGCAGGGAAGTTTGGTCGAATTTTAGGTAAGTTTAAAATTAAAGACCACCAATACCCTACTCCTACGACTATTAACGAGTGGATGATCAGACACCATCATGCTGCACCATATTTCGGACAAAGTAAGGATGAGATTGCGCAAACTCATTTAGACAACCGAAGTAAAGTGAAGGATGATCGGAATGATTACAATAACGAATAACTTTCTTGAAAAGGAATTAATACAGGAATTAGAAAATACTTCTATGGTGTACTCCAAAGTACACTGGATAGGTAGAGAGGCAAAGCCTGAGAACGCCTTTCATAAGTTAATTCACAAGATTTTTCACCACACCTGGCCTGATGGACATAGTTCTATATCTGGTGCTACTGCATGGTGGAACATTCGTGCTATTGCCCCCAGAGCACATAGTGATTTAATATCATACTGTACATCTAATGGTGTAGATTATACGCCTGATCCACCACCTACTACTACATTTTTATACTACTTAAAAGCACCAGATTACGGCGGCCGTCTGAATATATACACCATACCATCAAAAAACCTACTGAACTGGAACGAAGCAGAAACAGATTCCATAGCTGCGATACGAAACCGTTTGGTATCTTTTCCTATCGAATACATTCATGAGGTAAAACCTTATCGTGGTAATCGTGTATCCATTGGAGTGATCTTCTGGAATACATTACCTACCATATACGGAGAAACAAATCCAACCATAAATGCCTCCTACGATAGACCTTGGGAAATTGAAGAGAACGACTTGCACAATATAAAATTGACTGAAGAGTATATAAAGAATATTGAATGACTTACACTATACTTGAAAATTTTCTTTCCAAGGATGAATGTGATTATTTGGTGACATTGTATCAACAAGGTCAGCCCGTCCCTGGCTTAATTGTTCATAACAAGAAAACACACATTAATAATGAAGATGTATTGAAATGTGATATATTGGATTTGCCTCTAGACAATCATATCAGTGATAAGACATGGCATCTTATTGACGATTTTGCTGACCAACATAAATTCTTCATAAATGATATGGTTGGTTGTCAGATTATGAAGTATGAAAAGAATGGTAAGTTTGCGTGGCATACTGATGGATATGAACCTACTGATGTATTAAGTATGAGTATACAACTTAGCCATCCACAGGATTATGATGGTGGTGAGTTTCAGTTTGGTAAGCACAAGAACGGTAATACTCAACAAAATGCTACTGAAGCATATGATAATTACAAAGATAATCAGAATAATATTGAACCCATAATGACACTTTCACGAAATATAGGTACGGTATGTATTTACGATAGTTCTCTATACCATCGTGTAACTCCTGTCACTAAAGGTGCAAGGTATTCTATGACTAATTGGTTTCATGGAGAGAAGATGTGAAATTTGCTATAACAGGACATACAAGTGGTATAGGAAAAGCTATAGTGGAGCTCTGCCAGACAAAGGGATATCAGTGGATGGGATTTTCAAGGGGAACTGGTTACGACATAGAAAAGGCAGAGGATTGTGGTAGAATTGTTAACGAATCTTATGATTGTGATGTATTCATTAACAATGCGTATCATGAATATGTACAAGTAGACTTGCTATATAGAGTATGGGACAGGTGGAAAAATCAACGTAAACAGATTGTGTGTATTAGTTCTGTTGCTGGTGATATCAGATACCATGCGGCAACACCATATAGCGTTCATAAAGCAGCACTAGATCATGCATGTGAGCAACTACAAAGTGCAAGTACCATAGCATTGAAAAGTGCGAGTGAGGAATGTAAAGTTATTAATATTAAACCAGGCTATGTTGACACACCTTGGCATACAGGTAACAACAGTATTAATAAGTTAGACCCACACCATCTTGCCAATACTATATTATGGTGTGTAGAACAACCTGTAAATATACAAACGATAAGAATATCGGCATGAATACCACCATGACTAACGAACCATATCTTGTTACTACAGATCAAGATAGAGATGCTATTACTGCACTTCACTTACTCTGTTTTGACTCAACTGAACAACCAAAACTTCAAGCTGCACTAGACGATAAGGATTGTTTTGCTTTTTTGGTTGGCGGAGATATAGATGGACAACCAACAGGGTACGGTGTTGTTCGGGTTCATGATGTTATGACTTTTTTGTTTAATAAGTATGCTGAGGGGTTGTGGTATGGAGTCAGAGCTGATCGTTTGTACCTCAAAAACAACCGCATCAGACCAAAGGGATTAGGTCGTGCTTTAATGGTAGCTGGTTTTAATGAAGCACGAGCTCGTGGAGCAGAATATATGGATGGATATGTTTTATCTGACCATCGTGCTAGCACTATAACTCTTAGTATGCATAAAGAAATGGGTTATGTGCTCATCAACTCTTTTCCCGATTATTATATTGTAGATGGTAAAAAAATTGAGTGCATAAATCACCATTTACGAAGGTCTTTGATGATTTAAGGAGATAAACATGGAAAAATTATGGGTACTATGGGCTCTAATATCACCATTAGAGGGTTATACATTCACTACGCCCGGCCCATTTGCCACCAAACAAGAATGTGTGTATAGTGTAATGAAGAATCATGTAGAAATGCAGAAACTTATTGCTTCAGAATATAAATTAACAGGGAATAAGTACGTTCCCCTATATTGTGTAAACACGAAACTTTTGGAAGAGGCTCTAGAGAAAGAGGACATTAAAATTGAACGAGATAAAGAGTAAGTATACCTTTGTATCCCAAGAGGGTGATACATGGGCCAACGTGTGTATTCGTGAGGGTAAATTCAAGGACGTTATCTATAACTATGGTAAAGTTTCTATCAATCATAGAGAAGAAAATGCCAATGGTTCCTTGCCTTTTCGGTTTGAGTATAATATAATAGACAATGCATCGATTCCCCGTGATGAGTTTAAAGAGGACTTCTTCACACTGATAGGGGATATATTGGTAGATATTATAGATGAACAATTAAAGGAACAGAATCTTGAACTCATTGAACGCTCACAAATCAACACCAAATACCCAAGCTGATATGTCTAAGACAATAGAACGAACTGCACTCACTCAACTAGTCACCAACGAACAATATGCTCGTAAGGTATTGCCCTTTATGAAAGGTGACTATTTTGCAGACAAGACAGAACGCACAGTATTTGAGGAAATAACCAAGTTCGTAGACAAGTACAACAAGATACCCACACAGACCTCGCTGGAGATAGAGGTATCAGGAAGAAAAGACTTAAACGAGGAAGAGTTTAAAAAGGTTGTTGCGGTCATTCAGACACTAAGTTCTACAGACGTAGATTTTGACTGGCTAGTGAATACAACAGAACAATTTTGTAAAGATAAGGCGGTGTATAATGCAATTGTGGAAGGCATATCAATTATTGATGGAAAAGATAAACAGAGAGGTCCAGATGCTATACCTAGCATTCTCACAGACGCCCTTGCTGTTGGTTTTGATAATCGTGTTGGTCATGATTACCTTGTGGATGCAGATGATCGATTCGACTTCTACCATACGGTAGAGGAGAAGATTCCGTTTGATCTGGAGTTTTTTAACAAGATCACCAAGGGGGGATTACCACCCAAAACACTGAATATTGCTCTCGCTGGTACGGGTGTAGGTAAATCCCTATTCATGTGTCACATGGCAGCAAACTGTTTATCTATGGGTAAAAACGTACTATATATCACTTTAGAGATGGCTGAGGAACGTATTGCAGAGCGAATAGATGCAAACCTCATGAATATCTCTATGGAAGATTTACATGATCTACCCAAGCAGATGTACGACAACAAGATAGCAAAGATCATCAAATCTACCTCAGGCAAACTAATCGTCAAGGAATACCCAACTGCCTCTGCACATTCTGCGCATTTTCGCGGGCTGATTAAGGAACTAGCAATCAAGAAATCCTTCAGTCCAGATATACTGTTTATAGACTATCTGAACATCTGTGCATCAACCCGTTTCAAAGGACAAAACAATGTCAACTCTTACATGTATGTTAAAGCAATTGCTGAGGAACTGCGAGGACTGGCGGTGGAGACAAATGTACCTATTATGTCAGCAACACAAACCACTAGATCAGGTTTCACCAGTTCAGATGTTGGTCTTGAGGATACGAGTGAGAGTTTTGGTCTACCTGCCACAGCTGATTTCATGTTTGCACTCATTAGTAACGAAGAGCTCGATGAACTCAACCAGATTGCGGTAAAACAACTCAAGAATCGGTATAATGATCTCACTGTGAATAAACGATTTGTGATTGGTATAGATAGAACAAAGATGCAACTGTTTGACATAAAAAATGAAGAACAGGATGATCTTGTGGATAGTAACCAGACAGAATTCGCAGAACCAGTGTTTGACAATACATCATTTGGAGAGGATTGGAAAGTATGACTGATATGAATTCTGCATATCTACGAGCAATACAAAGAATTGCTGAACTAGAGAAAGAGAACGAATCACTCAAAGCAGAGGTATTAAAACTGCAAGTTGAGAGAAAAGAACTGTACTTTAATTCATAAATAACATGTGGGTAATGAATAATACACTATATTTTAGTTGGGAACACATAATGTACCTGTGGATATACACTGTGCTACTCGTTGGTTTTTCTTATGAAGCGGGAGCTAGAAAAAGGAAAAAATAAATGTCAATGGAACATTGTCTGTATTGTGGTGGTAAATTACGAGAGGGTAAATGTCCCTATTGTGGGCATATGAAATGAATATCATAATTTATACTCAAGCTGCTTGTCCATATTGTGACATGGCAAAAAAAGAGTTTGATTCAAGAGGGTGGAACTATACAGCCTATAGTATCAACGAAGGGCCACTTGCTAAGAATAATATGGAATCTCTCATGGAACGCTTTCCTACAGCTAAAACCGTACCTCAGATATGGATAAATGATAAGCATATAGGGGGATATACTGAACTTAAAACATGGTTAAATACCTATCTGGATGTGTGAGCTCCGGAAGAAATAAACCATAAATTCCCATAAAACCCCATAATATCCCAATAGCATAAAAGGCTAAAATAAACATACAGGAGTGTGGTTTAAAGTCTGTGGCCTTTCGGCATTTTTTCCGCATATTTCTCAATTATTTTAAAAAAAACACTTGACAATCCCTTGACAGCCTGTTATATTGGGTATGTAGACTTGGATAAGGGATATAGATATGAGATTCTTTCCTAATATTGACCGTGAAGCAAGGGCTTTCCTAGAGGGACTCTGTATAGGTATGGGGTTAGGGGTATGTGTTATGTTGATGTCTGTTGCGATAATAATGTAAATTAGGCGTTGACAAAACCTTTTGGATATGTTACTATAAGACATAATGAGAAATCGGGAACTTCTGGATCGCAAGATAGGGTTAAGAGCCACCGCCAGTTCCCACCACAACGGGGGTTGTAATAGGATGTGTTGATAGAGTAAACTCGCAAAAACCGCCCCACTCTCTCAGTAGAGTCAAGACGGGGCTATGAGTCAGGAATTACTGAGTACCCCCAGAGAATTATATTTCTGGTCTGGGGGTATAGGCAGGGGGGACGCAGCCCCATCAGAAAGGCCCAGAATAAAGAATAGGTATCGGAGCATTAAGGTTGGTTGGCCCGCTGTGAAAGTTCCATTATGATGGTGCGGGGATTACAAGTTGCTTCGGTTTCTTTGTCGAGTGAGTCAGAAACACGGTCAGGCCTAGAACGACATTAAACAAAGACCTAGGCGGGTGTTGAGAGGGGGGCCCTCATTAGAAGCCTCCTCTCTTTTTTTACTCTCCCCCCAGAAGAGGGGGGCCTTTAAACTGGGCGGCCTTGCCTAATCTATAAATGCAATAAGGTGTCTTTAATAAATAGTATATGCCATCGAAGATTGATCCCCCCTGTATAGGTATATGCACCCTCAATGATAAGGATGTTTGTATTGGGTGTGGGCGTACAGTTAAAGAGATACATGAAGCATATCTCAGGAGTATAGGAGAAAAGGTTGACAACAGTGGGAATAAGTGACAAGGAATTGAAAGAACATCTGATAAAAACAGTGGGCCCAGACTACATGAACTATCCAAAGACTGCGGAATGGAATTTAAAGGCTCTGGCTTATCGTTTAAAAGTAAGAAAAAACAAAAAACCCCTTGACAAAGAGGATTGAATACTATAGAATGGAAACATTATGAGCGGTATGCATTTGATGCCTGTGTATTATAGTACCCTAAATACACGAAAAAGGAAAAAGGGTAAAAAGAGTAAGTCTCTGTTGGAGGCTGAACGGAAACATGAGAAGTTTTTGAAGCGTATTATGGGAACGTCTGGTGGAGCTAATGGTACGATAAGTGTGAATGAGTATCAGGGTGAGTCACATCGCCCCGCGGAAGGTTCGATTCCTTCCCTTCCCCCGACTTCAAATAGAATACCTGTTGGTGTTACACCGAAGAAAAAAATACATGATCATAACTTCACGATTGCTCCTGCTTATAACAAGGGATCATATCAGGTGATCAGTCGTAGAGATATAAAGGACATTGGTAGATAGAGCCCCTACCCCCCAAAACTGAGCGAAGTTTATTTGCACTTCCCTTTAAGGATATATACGAATATGAATGAATTTTTGAAGAACATAATGAAAGAGATTGGTAATGAATATGCCACTCTTGCATCAGAAGGCATAGAAGCAGGGGATGTTAACTCTTATATAGACACAGGTTCCTTTATTTTTAACGCTCTTCTATCTGGGAGTATATACGGTGGTCTTCCTTCCAATAAGATAACTGCACTAGCTGGTGAGAGTGCAACTGGTAAGACGTATTTCGCAATGGGAATAGTGAAGACGTTTCTGGATGCAGACCCAGATGCGGGAGTTATCTATTTTGAGAGTGAAAGTGCAATTACAAAGGAATTGATTGTCAGTCGTGGTATTGATGCAAATCGTATGGTGATTGTACCCGTTGCAACCGTACAGGATTTTAGACATTCCGTAATACAGATATTGGAATCGTATCTTGCACAGAATGAATCAGACCGTAAGCCCCTTTTTCTCTGTCTGGACTCTCTGGGTATGCTGTCTACTACGAAGGAGATGGAAGATACTGCTCTGGGTAAGGAGACTCGTGACATGAGTAGGGCTCAAATCCTAAAAGCAGCGTTTCGAGTCATGACACTGAAGCTTGGCCGAGCGAAAGTTCCGATGTTGGTTACGAATCATACCTATGATGTGATTGGGAGTATGTTTCCCCAAAAAGAGATGGGTGGTGGAAGTGGCCTAAAATACGCAGCGAGTTCTATTGTGTATTTAAGTAAGAAGAAAGAGAAAGACGGTACTGAGGTTATCGGTAATATCATTCACTGTAAGAATCATAAGAGTAGGTTGACTGTAGAAAATAAAATGGTAGATGTTCGATTGACCTATGATAAAGGTTTGGATCGTCATTACGGTTTACTGGAGCTTGCAGAGAAGTATGGAATATTCAAGAAGGTATCCACACGGTATGAACTACCAGATGGGTCTAAACAGTTTGGTAAGACGATAATGAACGATCCGGCAGCCTACTTTACAAAAGATATCATGGCTCAGCTCGAAGAAGCAGCCAAAAAAGAATTTCTGTACGGAAAATAAGCGTTGACAATGTTTGGTGATTATGGTATAGTGTGCGTAATGTCTATTATAATTCTACTTATTACTGGTTATCTTCTTTATCGGTTGATACGTTATCCGATAAAGACATTGGGGTTTGTTTTTAAAGCAACACTTCTGTTGATGTTAGGGTTTCTTGTATGGTTTGGATTGTTTTCTTTTTTTATGGTTTAATAATGGAGAGTAAAGTGAATATCGGTGATAAGGTAGAGTATGAGAATGAGTACGGCGAGAACTGTAATGGTTCTATCGTCAATATACTTTCAGATATGGATTCATATGATGAGATGAGGTTGAAGGATGGAGTACCCCTCTATTATTCCAAGAAGCTCTCAAAGTTTGTACCCGTAAAACCCAAGAACATGGATACTGTGTTTGTTGAGGTTTTAAAGGTTGGAAATGTTTCCAATGAGTTTATAAGGTTTTCTGTTCTTGCATGATTTCATTGAAACATATGATTTTGGTCTTGAACTTGATTGTCAAAAAGTTATAAATTTCTTTGAGAGTGTATATGATGAAGAGAAATCCAGAACTGGTGGTCTAAAGTTCTTTAATAAAAACCGTCAAAAGATTTGTGCAACCAAAACATTAAGTTTTGATGAGGATGTAGAGATTAATGAACTGGTTTATTTCTTTGTAAGACAGGCCATAGATAAGTATTCCAATGATTATACATTTCTAAATGTAAACAAATCATGGCGATTAAGTCCTTCCTATAACATACAGCGATACGATGGAGATAAAGAAGGATATTTCTCTTTACATAACGAAGCTTCTGGTTCGTATCCCTATCGTATGTTAGCATGGATGGTATATCTGAACGATGCGTCCTCTGGTACGGAGTTTC
>VTLG01004251.1_pt1 | contig 29181 bp, 23 predicted proteins | sample 4694571 | NCBI WGS metagenome assembly VTLG01 (sample SAMN12604809, study PRJNA352737) | marine metagenome | biome: ENVO:00000447; feature: ENVO:00000209|ENVO:00000569|ENVO:01000036; material: ENVO:00002151; isolation source: viral sequences binned using virsorter ...
GTTTATGAGTAATAGTATTCAATTAGATGGCAAGACTTTAGTATCAACCGCTGTAGCAAGAGCAGGTGTCGCTGTAGAACCTCAAAATGATTACAGAGATACTAGCACTAATACAGAAAAAGAATTAAATTTATATCCTGAGACTAAGATAGAAACAGAGAAAAGAAGTAGAACAAATTTTTACACAAATACAGATTACAAGGTCAGAGGTTACAATGTAAAAGCAGGTTTTGCATATGCAGGACCTAGAATAAAAAGTTTGAATAATTTTATGTTCTCTGCCTTTTCGGCAAACAACGCAATCACGCTAGAGGGTGGCACAGGTGCAGGTGAAATAATACTAGAAAATGAACATGGTGTATTACAACACCCACAATCAGACTCATTTAGTGCTAGAGTTAATTCTTTTACTAATTTAAGATTTGGTAGCACGAACACAGGCACAGATAAGATTATACAAGAAGACGGATCTAACTTACTAAATGAGACCACAGGCTCAGATACAGACGATGGAGTTGATGAGTTTTTACTAGAGGAAAATGTAGATGGAACGACACTAAGAATATCTGATTTTACAGGCACAACTACAAATCCTAATCATAAAACTAATTTAGCGTTTCCTACTGAGGTCAGTAAATCGGCTTAGAAAAGTCTTATAAATAATAGAAAGAAACATAGAGATAATGGGAAAAAACAATGGCAGCAATAATAACAAACAAATTTAGAATAAACAATGCGGAACAGTTCGTAGAGTCTTTTTCAGAGACAGACGCAACAACGTATTATCTATTCATAGGTAGATCACACTCTTGGGCTTCAGACGCTGATGTTCAAGGTAATACTATCAACGAGGGAACAGACGCTTCCCCACCAACACCAAATGATGATGTCGCTTCAGAGTTCTATAACTATGACGATATGTTAGGGGCAAAGATAATTGCTTCTACGGACGTATCACACGTTATACCTAGAAGAAACTGGACAACAGGAACAACTTATGACAAATACGAACACAACATAAGTTCCTCTAACACAGCAAATAGTGGTGCAACAAATTTATTCGATTCAACATTTGTAGTTATGAACAGCTCTTTTGCTGTTTACAAAGTAATTGATAACGATGGTAATACTGCTTCAACAGTAGAACCAACATCTACATCAAACTCAATCTTTACAACATCTGATAACTATCGATGGAAGTATATGTATTCTTTAACATCTGCTGAAACTCTAAACTTTATGTCAACAGATTTTATCCATGTTTCAACTGACTCTACTGTATCAGCAGCTGCCGTTGATGGTGCATTAGACACAATCGAAGTTATCGCTGGTGGATCAAGTTTTAATACATCTTCAGGTTCTACAATTTCTGCTATACCTATTCGTGGTGATGGTAGTGGTGGTATTGCTTCAGTCACAATTAGTTCTGGTGCGATCACAGCTGCTACGGTAACAACTGCAGGAACAGGATATACTTTTGCGTATATCAGAGACGCTGATATCATTGCAGCTACAAACGCTGGTGGTGCAGGATCAGGATCAAATTTAAACGTAATTATTCCACCAAAAGGTGGTCATGGTAAGGATGCCGTAAAAGAATTAGGTGGCTTCTTTGTCATGTTAAACAAATCGCTTGTTGGTATCGAAGGTACATCTGATATTGGTGTTGCTAACGACTTTAGAAGAATTGGTCTTATTAGAAACCCAACTAACTTTGGTACAACAACAGTCGCAAGTGCTGATACAAGAAGACAACTTTTTGCTGCTGTCTTCTCATCTGTATCAGGAACATTTACTGCTGACGAAGAAATTAATCAGGCGTCAACTGGCGCTGTGGGTAAAGTTGTAGAGTATGACTCAACTAATAAAATACTTTATTTTTATCAGACTAGATTCCCAGATTGTGGTACAGACAGTAATGGTAACTTAACAGCATTTAGTGGTGCAAACGCAATCACAGGACAAAGTTCAAGTGCCTCTGCAACACCAAACACAAGTAATTCAACTACAACAAATGGCACGGTGTTCGTTTCTGGTTATTCAAATCCAGAATTAGCATTTGACTCAGGAGATATAATTTATGTGGAAGAAAGAAGTCCTATAACAAGGGCGTCTGACCAAACGGAAAACATTAAGTTGATAATTGAATTTTAATAAAGGAAAATAATGCCAAGTAAAACTGATTTTAATGTTGCTCCATATTATGATGACTTTACGGAAGGTAAAAAATTTCATAGAGTCATGTATCGACCAGCATTTGCTGTTCAAGCAAGAGAGCTAACAACACAACAATCCATATTACAGAACCAGATTGAACAATTTAGTGACCATATGTATCAACACGGTGCAATGGTTATTCCTGGTGCAATAAATTTAGACATAAACTATTTTTCAGTTAAATTAACATCTTTTAATGGCACCTTATCAGATTACAAAAATCACACTTTAACAGGTGGAACATCTGGTGTTGTTGCTAATGTTATAGGATTTGCTGCAACTGATGGTACTGATCCAGATACTTTATTTGTAAAATATAAAAATTCTGGTACTGCCAACGACTCTAATAAATTTATTGATGGTGAAACAATAACAAGTGGTAATTCAAGTGCTTCAACAGCAGTAGTTTCAACTTGCGAAACTGGTACCGCTGTAAACATAGACGCTGGTGTGTATTACATTAATGGATATTTTGTTAATGTAGATCAACAAACTTTAGTGCTAGAAAAATATTCAATTAAACCAAGTTATCGTGTAGGACTAACTATTACAGAAACATTTGTAACCTCAACAGACGACACATCTTTATTAGATAACGCAACTGGATCATCAAACGCAAACGCAACTGGTGCTCATAGATTTAAAATAGATTTAACTTTAGCAAAATTATCTTTAGCTTCAACTGCTGACGCAAGTTTTGTTGAGTTAATGAGAATAGAAAATGGTATTATATCAAATCAAGTTGTGGTTACTGAATATAGTCACCTTGAAGATACTTTAGCAAGAAGAACATTTGACGAGTCTGGCGATTATACCATACATAATTTTGATTTAGATGTTAGAGAACATTTAATATCAGGAAATAATCGTGGTATATATGCTGCTGGTATAACATCAAGAGATGGTAACGAAGCCTCAGAGAGTAAATTAGCAATAGGTCTTGGTCAAGGTAAAGCATATGTTAAAGGTTATGAGATTAGTAAAATAGGAACAACTTTTATTGACTTTGATAAGGCAAGAGAATTTGAAACTGCTAGTGGAACGGTAACTAGGTTCAATGTTGGTTCTTTTGTAAATGTTAAAAATGTTTTTGGTACACCTGATATAGGATTTGTATCTGGAGAAGCAGAAGCATTTAAAAAAGTTAGATTAGTAGATGATGAACACACAACAAGAGGTACTGTTTTTGCCACAGATATCGCTAATGTTCGTGATATAGGTCGTGCAAAGTCAAGAGCATTTGAACATAACTCTGGTTCTGCAACAGATGAATTTTTATCATCGGTAACTGTAGGTGATACAACTTTCAAACATTTTTTATTTGACATAGAGATGTTTACTCATATCAATGTAGCAGGTGCTATGTCTGGTGCATTAACAACAGGTGACATTTTAACTGGTGGTACCTCAGGTGCAACTGGTGTGATTGAAAGTCTTACGTCTGCTGACACAGCAACCATTACAGGTGCCACTCAAGCAGATCCTGTTGTCGTTACCTGTTCAGGTGGACATAATTTTACTGATGGTCAAGCAGTCACAATTTCAAGCGTATCAGGAATGACAGAAATAAACACTAGTCATACTGTAAGAAATCCAACTGCAACAACTTTTGAATTATTTGCACTTTCAACTGGAGCCAGTCAAGTATCAGAGCCTCTTGACGGCACTAGTTTTACAGCATATTCAAGCGGCGGTTCAGCAGCACATACCACTATTGTTTTAAATAACACAAAAGGTGAGTTTATTGCTGGTGAGACAATCACTGCCCCAACAAATTCAAGAACAGGTACAATTCAATTTAATGCTTTTGGTTGCAAAGGATTTGAACAAAAAGAATTTAATCAAACTAAAGGTATCTCTATGGCAGGCAGTCCAACATACACTGCCAACACCTCATTAGATTCTACCTTTGGTGTTGTCAAAGAGATGACAGGAGTTATATCAACTGTTAATACTGGAATATCAGCAGGTAGTGTTATCATGGACGGAACGGACGCTAATGGATCAGACGCTGGTGACTCAATAATTTTAGAGGACGCAACAGAGGCAGACAATCAAGTAAACGCTATAGGTTTAGAAAATCCTGCAGATCAAACAGATAGATTAGTTGGATCTGGTACTAATTTCTTATCTCAGTTAAAAATAGGCGACATCATTGAGTTTATTGATGATGGTGGTACAACGGTTACAAGAACCATAGAGAATATTCAAACTAATACCATATTACATACCACTGTAGGATTTGGCACGGTAACAGCAACATCTAAAAGATTTAATAGAAAAAGAGCAAAATTACAAAATGCTGAAAATAATGTTTCAATATCAAGATTACCTTATGAGGTAGTTAAAACTTTATTGACAGAGGATAATTCTAGTATTAGTGATACAAGTTTAAAAATTAGAAGACAATTCGTAACCACTCTATCTAGTTCAGGTACTGCAACGATAACTGCTGGTACAAACGAGGTCTTTACTGCATTTACAGAAAATGATTATTCGGTTTCAATAATGACAACAGGTTCTGGCACCACTGGTGCAGCTGGTGACGTTGTGACTCTTTCAGGTAGTGGTGACTTTACACTGGCTGGATCACCAACTGGTAAAACATTAACAATAGATTTAGGTAGTGGATTCAATGGTCATAAAGTTAAAGTTCTTGCTACAATATCTGCTTCAGTTGTTGGCGCAAAAACAAAAACTACAACTGATACTACAACCACAATTGATACAGAAGCACTTGCAACTGCAACTACTATTAGTTTAGGAAAAGCAGATGTTCATACTTTAACAAGTGTACACATGGCTGCTGATTTTAGCACAGCTGCAACAACAAGTGATACAGATATTACCGATAGATTTGATTTAGATACAGGACAAAGAGATAATTTTTATGATATAAGTCGTCTTGTAAGAAAATCAAATGCTCAAGCACCAACAGGTAGATTATTGGTTACATTTAGTTTCTTTGCTCATGGTACAGGAAACTTCTTTAGTGTAGATAGTTATTCTGGTTTTGATTATGGTTCAATTCCTTCATATACTTCAGATGTCACTGGAGAAGAATTTGAATTAAGAGACGTATTAGATTTTAGACCAAGAGTAGATGACGCTTCAACTATTGACTCTGGTGCTCAAGACAGATCGTTTGATGGCACTGGCGCTTCAACTATTGAGGTGATGAAAATTAATACAGATGTCACTGCTGACTTAGAATTTTACCTTGCTAAAAAAGCAAGAATCTATTTGACAAAATCAGGATTATTTAATATCATCTCGGGTTCATCGGCACTTGATCCACAATTTCCAGATGAATTAAAAGACAGTATGCATTTATATGATTTAACTTTACCTGCATATACTTTTAAAACAAGCGATGTTATTGTATCTGCTGTAGATAATAGAAGATACACCATGAGAGATATTGGTAGAATACAAAGACGTGTAGAAAACATGGAGTATTATACTCAATTATCTTTACTAGAAGCAGACGCAAAAGGAATGCAGATTCAAGACGCTGATGGTTTCGATAGATTTAAAAATGGTATTATAACAGATAACTTCACAGGTCATGGCGTTGGTGAGGTATCAAATGCTGATTACGCTAACTCTATGGATGTTGCTAGAGGTGAATTAAGAGCAGCGTTTCATCAAAAAAATATTAACTTAATTGAATCTGATTCATCATTAGGAAGTTCTACTGCAATGACAGACGCTATTAGAACAACAAATGGTTATCAAAGAACAGGTGATTTAATTACTTTACCTTACTCAGAGATAAGTCTTATCGATCAAAATTTTGCAAGTACAACTGTTAATTTAAATCCTTATGATACTCACGATTTTATAGGAAACATAACATTAAGTCCAGATCAAGATGATTGGATGGAAACAGAGGTACAACCTGATATAAGCATTAGAATACCAGACATATATGATACACTAACTGACCTTGCTTCTGCAGGTGTACTAGATTTAAATCTTGGTACTGTTTGGAATAACTGGAATGATACTTGGACAGGTATTAGGAGAGATACAGGAAATATTTCAAGCACATCAAGAACATTCCAAAGAGGAAATCAGATATTAAGAAATACAGTAACCTCTGTGGCAACAACTGAAAGAGTTGATAGAACAAGAACAGGAGTTAGAACATCATTCGTGCCTGGCGGTGTTCAAGAACAAAGTTTAGGAAATAGAGTTATGTCAGTTGGATTTGCTCCGTTTATAAGATCAAGAACAGTATCATTTACTGCTACATCTATGAAACCATTAACAAGAATTTATCCTTTCTTTGATGGTGTTGACGTATCTGCGTTTGTGACACCAACAGGATCAACTGCAGGTTCAGCTTTAACGACAAACGCTAACGGAACAGCAACAGGAACATTTGTAATTCCTGATCCAACAAATACAAGTAATCCAAAATTTAGAACAGGAACAAGAACATTTAGATTAACTTCTAATTCTGAAAACTCTAATGTTGGAGATATATTTACTTCTGCCGAAACAGAATATGTTGCTAAAGGTATGATTCAACAAGTTCAAGGAACCGTATTATCCACAAGAGAACCTCAGGTAGTTAGAACAAATTTAAGTCAATCTACTTCCGTGCAGATGGCTTCTGCTGCTAGAATAATTAGTAATTCTACAACTGTTGTAGGAACTGTTAATACTGGTGGTGGTGGAGGCGGCGGTGACGGCGGCGGTCCTACTGTTAATCCAGGAAGAGATAGAGGAGCAGGAAGAACAGGTGGTACAGCAACTGGTCGTGGTGGTGGAGCAGATATGGGAGCACGTGGTGGTGGTCCTGGTGATCGTGGTCGTGATCCAGTCTCTCAAGCATTCTATATCGATCAAGAGGATGGATTGTTTGTAACCAGTCTTGACTTATTTTTCTCATCTAAATCAAGTTCTTTACCTGTGACATTACAGTTAAGAACAATGGTAAATGGTTATCCTACACAAACAGTTTTACCTTTTGGTGAGGTAGTTAAACAGGCTGCTGATATTAGCACATCAACAGACGCCACAACAGCAACGACATTTACTTTTGAAAGTCCTGTATTCTTAAATTCAGCAACAGAATATTGCTTTGTTGCATTATGTAATACGGCAGACTATACAATTTACACTGCTAGATTAGGACAAACAACATTAGACGGTTCAAGATTAATTTCAAAACAACCTTACTTGTATAGTATGTTTAAATCACAGAATGGTGGTACTTGGACTGCTGAACAGAATGAAACTGTTAAGTTTAAACTTAAATCTGCTAACTTTACAACAGGCACAACTGGAACAGTATTTCTTGTTAATGATGAAGTGCCTACACAAACATTGAAACAAAATCCAATTGAAGTAAATGCTACTGCAGGATCAGGAACAACATTTGGTAGTAATCCTGCTATTATAAAAATCAATGCAAGAAACCATGGCCTACATAGTTCGTCTCACAATGTCACTATCGCTGGCGTTCCTTCTGGATCATTTAATGGTATTTCTTCTACTAACATCAACGGAACATATACAACCATTGGTAATATTACATTAGATTCATTTACTGTTACCTTACAAAATTCAGATGAGGCAACAACAACAGGTTCTATCGGAGGAAGTGCTGTGACGATAACTCCTAATATGCAATACGATATTATACAACCAGTTGTTGGTATGATTCAACCTAATGGTACAACAGTCACATCTCACTTTAGAAAAACAGGTGGTAGAACAATTGAACAATCTGAAACTGAATTTAGTTTACAAGGAGAAGGTAAAAAACAACCAATAGAGTTAAATTCTGACTTCTATTTACAAAGTCCTGGTATGGTTGCTTCTCCGATCAATGAAACAAATGAGATGTCAGGTAGTAAATCTTTAAATCTTCAGATAACACTAAGAACAGAGGAAGGAAATAGTCATATATCTCCTGTTATTGATACGACAAGATTGTCTGCTCATGTGATACAAAACAGATTAAATAATCCTGTGTCAGGAACAACTCCTGAATTTGTTGAAGAAACATTAAACGTAGGTGGAAGTGTTGCTAATAAATACATAACAAAACCTATCATACTTGAAAATGAATCGACAGCACTTGATATTAGAATTACTGCAAATGTTGCTTCAACAGCATCCGTAAAAATGTATTACAAATTATCAAATGCTGATGACGCTAGAAAAATGGGTGATCTTTCTTGGAGACCTTTTAATAGTGATGGTACTCCTGATGTGGCAGTCGAACCATCTGAAAATAGATTTAAATTTAAAGAACATAAATTTTCTGCTGAGGGTTTAACCTCATTTACAGCGTTTCAATTAAAGATTACTTTAACTGGAACAAGTTCTTGTTATCCACCAATAGTGAAAGATTTAAGAGGAATTGCTTTGGCAGTTTAATTGTATGTCAACAGTAAAAGTCAAAGGTCATACACATTTAGTTCGAGACTTAAAATCACAAGCAATAATTAATACAGACTCGGACGCATATGCTCGTTATATGGCAAGAAAAGCAAAACAACAAAAAAAAGATGATGAGATGAGAAAAGTTGTTAGAGAAGTTAATGAGATAAAAACAGAAATGTTTGAGATAAAAGATTTACTAAAGAAAGTGTTAGATAAAGATGGCAGATAGATCAGTAGCAGTGACAAGTACAATGAACGACCTTAGACGAGAGTTTAATGGATCGGCTAGAGACGTAGGTGATATTTCTGACCTATTAGGTGCTAGTGGTTTTATTGCTTCTTCGACAGATGTTGTCGAAGCGATTCTCGCTATCAACACAGAGGTGCCTGAGGTAAAAACAGACTTGTTTATTTTTCCTGGTCGTACCATGGTATTTGAAGGTGCAACAGATGACGCTTTTGAAACAACTATAAGTTTTGCTGAACCGACTGCTGATAGAACACACACTTTACCAAATGCTAGTGGTACAATAATATTTGCTGATAGTGCTGATACTCTAACTAATAAAACTATTGCATTAGGATCAAACACAATTTCAGGTACTTTAGCACAATTTAATAGTGCATTAACAGATGATAGTTTTGCTTCACTAACAGGATCAGAGACATTAACAAATAAAACTTTTACGAGTCCAACTATTAATGCTCACACTTTTAGTTCTGGAACATCAACTTCAGGAATAACTATTGGTGCAAATGGTATTACTTTTGAGGGTGCAACTGCTGACGCACATGAAACAACTTTAACAGTTGCCGACCCAACACAGGATAACACTATAACAATACCAAATGAAACAATGACAGCGATAACAACAGCAACACACGCCACACAAGCAAATCATATTGTAAGGTGTATTGCATTAGGATAATATATGGCAGATAGATCAGTAGCAACAACGGATACGATAGAGACACTTAGAACGACCTTTAATTCTCTTGCAGGTGATGTAGGAGATATTTCAAGTCTAACAGGTGCTAGTGGTATCATTGCGTCTTCAACGGATGTGGTTGAAGCAATCACAGCTCTTAATACAGAGATTGGATCTATTAAAGCAGGTACTGCTGTGTTTGAAACTAAATTGACTTTTGAGGGTGATACAGATGACGCTCACGAGACAGTTTTAGCGATTACTGATCCCACAGCAGATAGAACAATCACAATACCAGACGCAAGTGGTACAATTGTAATTACAAGTTCAACAGATACATTAACTAATAAGACTATCGCATTAGGATCAAATACAATTACAGGTTCCACGTCACAATTTAATAGTGCATTAACAGATGATGATTTTGTCACGTTGACTGGTACTGAGACCTTGACTAATAAGACTTTGACAAGTCCTACTTTAAATTCACCTACAATCACTACACTTACTGCAACTGCTTTAAATTTAACAGACGCAAGTATAGTATTTGAGGGTGCAACTGCTGACGCTCACGAAACTACACTTACAGTCACGGATCCTACAGCAGATAGAACAATTACATTACCTAATGAAACAGGAACATTAATAACATCAGCAAGTGCTGCTACAAATGCATTTTCTATCGCATTGGCAGCTGCGTTGGGGTAAACTTATAAATAGTATAAAAGAGAGAAAAATATGGCACTATCAACAATATCAGGAACAACGGGAATAACAGACGCAACTATTACCTCTGCTAAACTAGCAGACTTTACAGCAGCTGTTGACCTAAATGGTGTAGAATTACTATTAGATGCTGATGCTGATACATCAATCTCAGCAGATACAGATGATAGAATTGATTTTAAGATTGCAAATACAGATCATTTCTCTCTATCTAGTAGCTCAGGTGACACGGTATTTAAATCTCTTACAGACGCAAAAGATTTAATTTTTCAACAGTTTGATGGTAACAAAGTATTAGAGATAAATGATTCAGGTTTTGTAGGCATCGGTGGTAACTCAAACGCTTCTGGTGAGATAAGAATTTTTGAAGATACAGACAACGGTAACAACTATGTTGGATTATCTGTCGGTAACGTATCTACAGCATACACACTTACATTTCCAAACGCTGACGGATCAAATGGTCAGGCACTTGTCACAAATGGTTCTGGTACTCTATCTTTTGGAGATGTGATAAGTTCAACTGCTGCTGATGATATCCAAACAGGTGACGCTGCGGTTACACTTGCAACTTCAGCAGGTAATATTACAATAGACGCACAAGGTAATGATACAGATATTATATTTAAAGGAACTGATGGTAGTTCAGATACAACTTTCTTAACACTTGACGGTAGTGCTGCTGGCGCTGCTTCATTTAATGGTGCTATCACAGCAAATGCTGGTGTTGTAATTGATAATATTACAATAGACGGCACAGAGATAGATTTAAGTTCAGGTGATTTAACTTTAGATGTTGCAGGTGATATTATATTAGACGCTGATGGTGCTGATGTAATTTTTCAAGACGCTGGAACAGAATATGGTAGAGTCACAAACTCATCTACTGATTTTATAATTCAAACTGCTGTATCTGACAAAGACTTTATAATTAAAGGTAATGATGGTGGTTCAACTATAACACCATTTACAATAGATATGTCAGCTGGTGGTGATTTATTCTTAACTGGTGGTCTTATCGATCTTAAAAATGATGGTTCAGCAGTTTCACAAATAAAATTTTATTGTGAGAGTTCAAATGCTCACGCACAAACACTTCAAGGTGCGCCACACTCAGAAAGTGCTTCAAATGTTTTAACACTACCAAGCACTGGTGGTAATGTTGATTTAGTTTCAACAGCTTCAACTGCTACACTTACAAATAAAACTCTAACGACACCTGTAATTGCAGAGATAGATTCTGGTTCATCAGCAAGTATCACTTTAGATTCAGAGGTTGATATAGTATTAGATGCTGACGGTGGTGATGTATTTTTCAAAGACGGTGGCACAACAATTGCTACATTAACAAATAGCTCTAGTGATTTTGTTGTGACTGCTGGTGTGCAAGATAAAGATATCATATTTAAAGGTGATGATGGTGGATCAGCAATCACTTCACTAACTTTAGATATGTCAAACGCAGGTGCAGCTATATTTTCTGCTGCTGCCTACAACGCAGAAGCAACTCTAACAGACGCTTCAACAATATCTTGGAACGCAATCACACAACCTGTTGCTAAGGTAACATTAGGTGCAAACAGAACACTAGGTGCTGCTTCTGGTGGTGTTGCAGGTGCATTTATAAGTTTATTAATCATACAAGATGGCACAGGATCAAGAACAGTATCATTTAACGCTGCATACGAATTTGCTGAAGATACAGCACCAACATTAACAACAACTGCCTCAAAGGGCGACCTTTTTGTTTTCAGATATAACGGATCAAAATGGTTAGAAGTAGGGAGAAACTTAAACTTAACTTTAAGTTAATATTATGTTTGCATTAGTAGAATCAGGATCAATTACAAAAATGTTAAGTGGTAATCAAGGTATTATCATTGACGGTGTTCAACACCCTAGAGCAATATATACTCTATGGACTGAGGCAGAAAGAAATGCTATCGGTATCTATACTGTTGAAATAGACGAATCTAAAAAGAAAGATGATAAATGGTACATCAATACAGATATAACTTATTCATTTGGAAGCAACAAGGTTACAGGTTCTTATGGTGACGCAACTGCAAAAGCACACGCTGATGCTAAATGGACACAATCAGAAATAGACGATGGATTAGCACCAGATGGTGTTGATACTAATACAGTTAAAACAAAAGGTTTAAAAACAATTTTAATTCAACAAGTTAAATCACAAGCAGAAGACGAATTGAATAAAACAGATTGGTATGTCACAAGAAAAGCAGAAAAAAATACAGCAATACCAAGTTCAATCTCAACTCATAGGGATGCTGTAAGAACAAAACAAGCAGAGATGGAGACTGCAATCACAAATGCCTCAGACACTCCTGCATTAGAAACATTATACACATATACTGAACAGGAAGATGGATCATATACAAGACCATTAGGTGAAATACCACAATTGGAGGATTAATAAATGCCTACTATATTAGGTGCGAATACTTTATCAACTGGTTATGATGTAGCAAACTCACTAACTCTTGATGATGATAGTAGTGCTTTTTTAAGTAAAACATTTTCTGGCGACGGAACTCATCACGATAAAGGAACGGTATCTGTTTGGTTAAAAAGAGCAGAATTAGGTGCTGAACAAGGAATATTTACTGCTGGTTCTTCAAATAGACATTTTATAAGATTTGAAAGTGGTGGTAATTTAACTTTTCGTGCTACCACAGATTCTTTTCATGTACAAACAACACAAGTTTTTAGAGATCCATCTGCTTGGTACCATATAGTAATTGCTTATGACACTTCTCAAGGAACTGCCTCGAACCGAGTTAAGATGTATGTAAATGGATCACAAGTTTCAAGTTTTAGTCAAACAGATTATCCAGATCAAGATTTAGATATTAAATTAGGTGCTGCTGAATTAAACTGTATAGGAAAAGATTCTGAACAAACTAATCCTTATTTTGATGGTTATATGTGTGAGTTTGCTTACATTGACGGAACACAATTAGCTGCGAGCTCTTTTGGTGAATTTGATGAAGACAGTCCTGCAATATGGAAACCAAAAAAGTTTGTAAATGATGTTACCTTTGGTACAAATGGTTTTTATATGGAATTTAAACAAACAGGAACAAGTGCAAATAGTTCAGGTATAGGTGCAGATACTTCAGGAAATGACAATCACTTTGCTGTATCAGGTTTAGCTGCAACAGATCAAGGTGTTGATACTTGCACAAATAATTTTGCAACATTAAACCCTTTATATAATTTTTATGTTGACCCTACACTTGCTGAGGGAAATACTAAAGTTTCTCACAATGCTGCTTGGGCAGGAGCTAAAGCAACTATGGGTGTTTCAACTGGAAAATGGTATTGGGAAGTTAAATTATCTGGAACAATGGCAGATCATCATCATGGAGTTCAACAAGAAAATGTTGACGAAGGAGCACAAAATCCACAAAACACAACAGGAACAACAGTATTTTTTAACGGTGATGGTGGAGAAATGAAAACTGACTCAACAGCTACAACTGCTGACTATGGCACTTTTTCTGATGGAGATATTATGGGATTAGCTTTAGATATGGATGCTGGAAGTTATGGTCAATTAACTATATTTAAAAATGGATCTGCTATAGTAAGTGATTTTAATTTAGCTGCTTCAAGCACAACAGTTATGCCTTTTGCATCTATTGGAAACTCAACAGCAGAATACAACTTTGGAAATCCAGCTTATGCTAATTCCTCTGGGGTTACAGATGGTAAATATGGTGACTTTGAATATGCACCACCATCAGGACATTATGCGCTATGCACTAAAAGATTATCGGAGTTTGGATAATGGCTTATACAACAATAGACAATCCAGATTTATATTTTCAAATAAAGCTTTGGACAGGAAATGACGCAACAAGTAGAGCTTTGACTTTTGATGGTTCAGTAGATATGCAACCAAATTTACTATGGACAAAAATTCGTACTCAGGCTTATAGTAATACTTTTTTTGATTCAGTTCGTGGAGTCACAAAATTTCTTTCACCTAATGAATCAGACGCTGAATCAACAAGTCCATCACAAGGATTTTTAACTTCATTTGATAGTGATGGTTTTACTGTTGAAGATGGTTCAAGTGCTATTGCTAATTTTAATAAAGATTCTGATACATATGTTTCTTGGGCTTGGAAAGAATCCTCAACTGCTGGTTTTGACATAGTTTCATATACAGGTAATTCATCTGATGGAACTACCACACAAGATATATCACATTCACTTTCTGCTGTACCTCATTGGATAATTATAAAAAATAGAGCAGATTCCACAAATTGGGCTGTATATCACAAAGCTAATACTTCAGCACCAGAAACAGAAGTAATCTATTTAAATGCAACAAACGCTACTTCTGATGATAATGCATTTTTTGGAGATACTGCTCCTACTTCAAGTCAATTTAGAGTAGGTGGAGATAATGGTGTTAATGGAAATAGTGACGCTATGATTGCTTATCTGTGGTCAGAAAAAAAAGGTTATAGTAAGTTTGGTAGTTTTATTGGGAATAATAATGGAGATGGAGCATTTGTTTATTGCGGCTTTAAACCACAATTTCTTTTAGTAAAAAACTCTACTACAGCTCATGCTAATCACGATTGGATTTTGTTTGATAATAAAAGAGAAGCGCAACAAGCAAATGAAATAGATACTTTTACAAAAGCTAATGAAGCAGCTGCAGAAACAACATCTGGTAGAAATGAAGTAGATTTTTTGAGTAATGGTTTTAAAGCAAGGGCAAGTTATGGAGACTTTAATGGTGGTAGTGGTGATACCTTCATTTTCATGGCTTTTGCAGAATCTCCATTTGTAAATTCTAATAAAGTACCTAATAATGCTGAATAATAATTGACTAAAAGACTTATAAATAGTCTTATAAATATAATAAAAAACAAAATAAAGGGAAAATAACAATGGCTAATGATTTTAAACGATTTTGTGTACCCAATGTAGGCACTTCAAACACTACATTATACACAGTTCCTGCTGGATCAGGTTCAGCTGCCCTTGAAACAATCGTAATTGGTATTACTATGGCAAATAAATCTACTTCAGGTATAACTGCAAGTATTTTTATTGACAATGAAGATGGATCAAATGATGTCTTTATAGTCAAAGACGCTACAATTCCTGCAGGTACCTCATTAGAAGTAATGTCAGGAAACAAATTAGTATTACAAAACGATGGATCAAATGCAGATGTTTTAGAGGGAATTGCAAGCGCAACTTCTTCTCTAGATGTAACCGTATCAGTTTTAGAGGACGTATAGGATAATTAAATGGCATATATAGGACAAGAACCAGTAAATACTTTTAGTCAAGTACCTACAAAAGATTCTTTTACAGGTGATGGATCAACTACTACTTTTGACTTATCAAACGCAGTTGTAAGTAGTGGTGAAAATGCATTAGAAGTTTTTGTAAATAACGTAAGGCAAGAACCAGGTAGTGGTAAAGCATTTACGTTAGGGCTAGATGGAAGTAATGAATTAAAAAGAATTACTTTCTCTGCTGCTCCAGCAAGTGGCGCTTCTATATATGTAATTAACGATAAGACTAGTTTCACTCAAGGTTTATCAGCCACAGATTTAGGTGGTACAGAATTTATTTTAGACGCTGATGGTGACACCACTTTAACAGCAGATACAGACGACAGAATAGATATTAAGATTGCAGGATCAGATCATTTTGCTTTTTTAGGTAGTTCTGGTGACACAGTTATTAAACCCTTAACAGACGCAAAAGATATTATCTTTCAACAATTTGATGGTAATAAAGTATTAGAAATAAATGATGGTGGTTTTGTTGGTGTAGGTGGTAATAGTAATGCAGCTGGTGAGATAAGAATTTTTGAAGATACAGATAATGGATCAAACTATGTAGGTTTCTCTGCACCTAATGTCACAACAAGCAGAACATATATTTTTCCTGCTGCTGATGGTAGTTCAGGAACATCACTAACAACAGACGGATCAGGAAACTTATCTTGGTCTGCTGGTGTCACAATTGCAAATGATAGTAATAATCGTGTTGTAACCGCAACAGGTTCTAGTGGTCTAAACGGTGAAGCAAATCTAACATTTGATGGATCGACTTTAACAGTTAGTGGCGAAGTGTCAATGACAACTTTAGATATTGGTGGAACTAACGTGACATCAACAGCTGCTGAATTAAACATACTTGATGGAGTGACAGCAACTGCTGCTGAGATAAGTATCATAGATGGAGATACAAGTGCTTCGTCTGTAACCATTGTTGACGCTGACCAAATTATTTTAAATGACGCTGGCACAATGAAACAGGTTGCTGTATCAGCGCTTAACACTTATACGAGTTCAAGTATCGCAGCTGATAACGTATCTTCTGGTAGTTCTGCCGTAAACATCACGACATCATCTGGCAACATCACGATAGACGCTGCTGCTAACGATACAGACATCATATTTAAAGGTACTGATAACACTGCTGACATCACAATGTTGACACTTGATGGTAGTGAAGCAGGTGCTGCTTCTTTCTTAGGAGTTATAACTGCAAACGCAGGTGTTGTCGTAGATAACATCACGATTGATGGCACAGAAATAGATTTATCTTCAGGCGATCTTACTTTAGATGTTGCAGGTGATATCGTATTAGACGCTGACGGTGGTGATATATTTTTCAAAGACGCTGGTACAACTTTTGGTAGTGCTACTAATACAAGTGGAAATTTAATAATTAAATCAGGTACAACTACAGCAGCTACATTTAGTGGTGCAAACGTGACTTTTGCAGGAACAATAGCTGGTGGAGGAACACTTACTACGGGAGGTAATGTTGTAATTCCAGACGCTGGAAACATAGGTTCAGCTTCAGATACAGACGCAATTGCAATATCTTCAGGTGGTGTTGTGACTTTCTCACAAGCACCAGTATTTCCAGATGGTAGTATTGCTGTTGCAGATTTAGATATAGATGGTGCAACAGATATAGGCGCTGATCTAGTTGACGCTGACTTATTCATAGTTGACGATGGTGCAGGTGGTACAAACAGAAAAGTTGCTGCTTCAAGAATTAAAACATATATTGGTGGTGGTACACAATGGCAAGCAGTTAAGACATCTAACTATACTGCTGCCGCAGGTCAAGGTGTTTTTGCAAACACAACTAGTGGTTCATTTACAGTCACACTACCTGCAGGTACTCTAGGTGATGAGGTGACAATAGTTGATTATGCAGGAACATTTGATTCAAACGCATTGACAGTAGCTGCAAACGGTTCAGAAAAGATATTTGGATCAACAGACGATTTAACAGTTTCAACAGAAAGAGCAGCCTTCACTTTAGTATTTACAGATTCAACTCAAGGATGGCTATTCAAGAATGATTAATAGAGGAATGCCATGTCAACATATCGAACCCTAAAAGGTTATAGTGTCAAAAAAGTAGCGAGTGATCCCTCTAACACACAACGTGGTCAAATCTGGTACAATAGTACAACAAGACAAATAAAATTTACAGGTAATGTTGGTGGTACTTTTGCGTCTGGTGGTAATTTGAATACTGCAAGATGGAATTCTAGAGCAACTGTTGGAACACAAACTGCTGGAATAGTTTTTGGTGGTTCAACTGCTCCAGGCACTATTATGGCTGAAACAGAAGAATATAATGGTACTTCGTGGACTGAAGTAAATGATATGCCTAGTGTAACCACAGGTAATGGTGGTGGTGGAATACAGACAGCAGCTTTTTCTTCTGGTGGAAATACCCCAACTGATACTAGAGAAAACTTTACATTTAATTATGATGGGACTAGTTGGACCTCAAGCTCAGACTTACCTTTTGTTTCGGGACAAGCAGCAGCATGTGGAACACAAACAGCAGGAGTTCATTGTGGTGGTACACAAAATCCAGGAAATAACAAAACAAATAAAACAGCTCACTACGATGGTTCATCATGGACTGATAGTGGAAATTTTCCAATAAATCTATCTTATCACGCAATGGCTGGAACACAAACAGCAGCTTTACTTGGGATGATGCTTAAATTTGATGGTTCAAGTCCAGATCAAACAAATGAATTTTTTGAGTATAATGGATCGTCATGGTCTGCAGCAGGTAATCAAAATAATACTAGATATGCTGGAGCAGCTTTTGGAATTCAAACATCTGCGATAACAGCAGGAGGAGGATCAGCACCAGCAGGACATCAAAACAAAGTTGAATCTTATGATGGAACTTCTTTTACAAATGAAAGCAATATGGTTACTGGCTCTAATTATTTGCAGGGTGGTGGAACTTCTGCAGCAGGATTAGCTTTTGGTGGTAGTGGACCAGCAGGTTCAGGACCCAATCAAGCATTAAATAGAACAGAAGAATGGAATGATCCATCTGATGGAACAAGAACAATGGACGTATCATAATGACAGATTATAAAACTATACGAGGTAAGAAAGTTAAATTTTTTACAAGTGATCTTAGCGGTGGAGAAGCTGAGGGTCAATTATTTTTTCAAGATACTGCTAGAGAGATGAAAGTAGCTGTGGCTAGTGCTGCATGGTCAAGTGGTTCACCTGTTAATAGTGGTAGACATAACTGTGCTAGTGGTTCAACACCTAGAGACGCAGGTATAATTTTTGGTGGATTCTTATCTCCTGCAAGTTCATCTTTAACAGAGGAATATAATGGTAGTGGTTGGACAGAGGACGGTAACTTAAATACTGCTAGACAACAGTTTCCAGGATTTGGTACTCAGACCGCAGCTGTGGGTGCTGGTGGATATGTCAACGGAAGTGGTGATGTTGCAAACGTAGAGGAATATGATGGTTCATCATGGACAGAGGTGACTAATATACCTGGTGCTAGAAGAGGTCAAGCTGGTTTTGGGACCTTGACTGCAGGAGTTATCTGTGGTGGTGTTCCTAACTCTAATCAAACTTTTGAATATGATGGAACAAATTGGACTTCAGGTGGTAATCTAGGAACAGGAATGGATAGAACAGATGTTGCAGGAACAGGAACACAAACTGCAGGTTTAGTGGCAGCAGGCGACACAACAGAATCTTTTACATATGATGGATCTACTTGGACAGATGTTGGTACAACAAATGCACCACATGATGGAGGTGCTGACACAGGTTTACAAACAGCAGCTGTGATAATATCAGGTTTTCCAGCACCACAATCACCAGCAGTCACAACTGCATGTGAAACATTTGATGGTACAACATTTGCAACCACAGCAACAGTAGCACAAGGCGTTTATGGTATGGGTAATGGTGGTGCGTCTGGAACAGCAGCATTTAAATGTGCTGGAAGTAGAAACCCAGGTACTGAATCATCAACTGAAGAATTTAACGTGACAGTAAACACGGTCACAGCATCCGCATGGTCATCTGGTGGTAATATGAATACTGCTAGAAGAGCGATGTCTGGAGGTGCAGGAACAGCTACTGCAGGTCTGGTTGCAGGTGGTTACATATCAGATTTTTCAAATGCGACTGAAGAATATGATGGTTCCTCTTGGACAGCAGGAGGAAATTATCCTGCTTCAAAATACTATGCTATGATCGCAGGAACACAAACTGCTGGATTGGGAGTTGGTGGTGGAGATCCAGTTGTTGCTGAAACATGCGAATATAATGGTTCAACTTGGACAGACGTAGGTAACGCTCCTGAATCTAGAAAAATGATGGGTAGATCAGGAACACAAACTGCAGCGTTATTTGCTGGAGGAAATGATGGTCCAAATGCTGCTGTAGCAGAAGCATTTACTTATGACGGTTCATCTTTCACAAATATTACAGATTTACCATCAAATAGAGGATCAGGTCATGTTAGTGGAGGATCACAAACAGCTAGTGTTCATGCAGCTGGTTCTTTAGGACCTCCAGGATATACTGATACAACTGTTGAGTGGAATGGTTCTGCTTGGGGAGCAGGAGGCACTCATTTATTTTCTGGTCAGTCTCAGATGAATAGTAATAATACTAGCGGATATAATAATTCATCAGCTGGTGGATATGGAACATCAGCAGCGCCTTCTGGAATAACAGGTGTTGGTTGCTCTTATGATGGAACCTCATGGTTTACGACAGCACCTTTATCAACTGCAAGACAACAAGGTAGTGGTTTTGGTGGTGTTGATGATTTTGTAGTATGTGCTGGTACCACTGGCTCTGCTACTGCCGCAACTGAAGAATTTGCAGCAGAAACAACAAGTTTGAATTTAAAAACAATAACAGATAGTTAATTATAAATAGTAATTAAAAGGAGAAAATAACAATGGCACTATTCATATATGGTACCGCAACTAACACAGGAAAGGGTTTCTTTACTCATCAAGATAGATTAGACTTTTCTTTACGAGGATATTCTGGACATGACGGATCTAATTACGTTGAAGTCTGGTGTATTGGAAATAATGAAAAAGGTGCTTACTGGTTAGCAGAAAAAAGCGGAACTGAAAAGACAAAAGCAGAGGCACAAGCATTAGTTAAAGCAGCTGATGATTTAGCTAGAACAGCATGGGATAATGATAATGTTGATGGCGAATCAGCAGATGATAAGATTGCAAGACTTGGTGAAAAGCCTGGTTTCATAACAATCCCATAAGGAAAAATTAAATGTCAACCTATCAAGAGTTAAAAGGATTAAAGGTAAAATATCTTAGCGCTGACACTAGCGGTGATAGAACACAAGAGGGAGAGCTTTTCTATAACTCTACTGATTTCAAACTAAAATCATTTGTCGCCACTGCTGCTTGGTCTTCTAGTGGAAGTGTGATTACAGCAAGATTTAACTCAGGTATAGGTGGAACTCAAACAGCTGCATTTTTGGCTGGTGGTGCAACACCAGATGATTCTGTTACCGATGATACTTATGAATATAATGGTACTGGTTGGACAATAGGTGGAGATATGGCAGGAACTGATAGATTAACAACAGGTTCAGGAACTTTAACTGCTGGATTAATTGCTGGTGGAAATCCAGGTTCAAGTCCTTACAATAATGCAGATTCAGAAGAATATAATGGTACTTCTTGGACAGAGGGAAATAATTTAAATACGGCAAGAAGATACTCAGGACATTTTGGTATTCAAACGGCAGCAGTTATTTGTTCAGGAGAAACAGGTGTGACAGCTGCGACAGAAGAATATAACGGAACAAGTTGGTCAAATGGAAATGATGTTAATACAGCAAAAGGACATATAGGTGGTGCAGGAATTTTAACTGCTGGATTAAAATGTGGTGGCGCACCAACATCAGCTGCAACTGAAGAATATGATGGAACTAATTGGACCTCTGTAAATAGTATGAATACAGCGAGAAGAGCAGACAGTTTATTTGGATTACAAACAGCCGCTATTGTAGCTGGTGGATATACAACCACACAAGTTGCAAATACAGAGGAATACAATGGTACATCTTGGACAGAAATAGCAGATATATCAGCTGCGAGTTATTATGGAAGTGGTGTAGGATCAACCACAGCAGGAATGTATGTTCAAGGATTACCTGGTAATAGTCGTACAGAGGAATGGAACGTATCACTAACAACATTTACTGGTGCTTCTTGGGCAAGTGGTGGTAATGTAAATAATACTAGAAGAAATGCAGGATGTATGGGAACACAAACTGCGGCTCTGTATGCAGGTGGTTTTAGTCCACCTTATGTAAATTATTCTGAAGAATATAACGGATCAACTTGGACTGAGGGAAACAATCTTACAATAGCAAGAGAATGTTCAACTTCAGGTTTTGGAACCCAAACTGCTGGGGCAGTAGCAGGAGGTGGTGCACCAGATAATATATCTTCTCCTTATAGTGGTTATTCTAATTCAACAGATGAATATGATGGCACATCATGGTCAGAGGGTGGAGATATAAATTCACATAGATTAGGTATGGCTACTTGTGGAACACAAACTGCAGGATTTGGGGCGGGTGGATATCAAGGTGCTAACCATCCTGAGTCACCACCATCAAATACTGCAAAATGTGAACAATATAATGGAACTTCATGGACAGAGGTTGCAGATTTAAATACAGCTAAATCATCATGTGGTCACTTTGGTACACAAACTGCGTCAATAGCAGTTAGAGGTGCTGGTAATAATACTGAAAGTTGGAACGGTTCTAGTTGGACTAATCTTCCTGCTTCAGTTGTTGTATTCAATGGTGGTAATCATGGTGGTGGAACACAAACTGCAGGAGTTGTATATGGTCCTAGAACATACAATGCTACTGAATTATGGGATGGAACAACTTGGGCAACTAGTGCTAAATACAGTACATCAAGAGGTGGTAATAATGCTGGTGATTCAACATCTGGTTTGTTAGTTGGTGGATATACTGGAAGTGCAAATAGCAACGCAACAGAGGAATTTACAGGTGCGACAACAGGAACTGCAACTGTTAAAAGTATTGACTTCGATTAATAACTATTATAAATAATAATATATCATAGATATATAATAAGGAGAAACTGAATGAGTGACAATATTAAAAAACGAGATATAACATCTCTCATAGAAAAAGAAGCCCCCAATCTAAACAATCTATTAGACCCAGAAGACGTTTCTGTATTTAAAGAAATGACAGGTGAGTTGCGTGATACCTGGACTAAAAAACAGATGTTTAGAACACAAACTGAAATGGAATTTTCAGTATTAAATGACGCAAAGTATCCTACAAAAGCTGCAAAGTATTGGCAGTGTGTTAGAGAACAAAACGTATTCCTAGAAAATCTTATGTCATTATCATTTGATTATAGAAGAAATGAAGTTAAGATCAAAAGATTAGAAAAAAAATTAGCCGAAGAAACAGATCCTCTAAAACAAGAATTACATCAAATTGATCTAGACGAGAAGATATATGGCAGAGCGAGTATGCAATTGGTTGCCAGAGATCGTATGAGAGAGATAAAGTTATGGTCTATGTATAAAAAGAAATATGATGATGGCTCATTTGATACCAAAGATGTTAATACACATCAACTAGAATCTTATCACTTAACCATGAAGAACAAGGCAGAGACATTAACAACAGGCTCTAGTCAGCCAGAAGTGTTCAATGTATTAGGACAACTACAATCTATTGAGAGAATTAAAAAAGATCATGAACAAATTGAAGCAACAAAACAACCAGAACAACTTTCAGGACTCGGCGCTAAGTCAGAATAAAAAATTATTCTTTTTAGTCGCAATGCCAAGATCAGGTAATACTTTATTTGCAAGTATTATGAATCAAAATTCTGATATAGCAGCCACTCCTAACTCAATTACTCTAGAGATAATGAAAGATTTGTTTTTTTTGAAAAATACAGATGTATTTAAAAACTATCCAGATCATAAGTCTTTAGATAATATATTAGATTCAGTCTATGATACCTACTACAAAGATTGGCCACAAAGAATAATTATTGATCGTGGACCTGTGATGACACCAGGTAATTTAGAGTTGATAAAAAAACACTATAAGAGACCTTTTAAATGTGTGATATTACTTAGAGATTTAATGGACGTATTAGCAAGTTATATGCAATGGTATACAGAAAATTCTGATGCGTTTCCTAATAGATTTAATTTAAATAGTGATGATGAGAAATTAAGCATGATAATGAATAAAGATGGTGCTGTTGCTAAAGATTTAGAAGCAATAAAAAATTCTTACAATTACCCTGATATATGTCACTTTGTAAAGTATGATGACATAGTTTCAAACCCAGAGCAAGAATTTAGAAAGATATATAAGTTTTTAGATGAACCTTATTTTAATCATAGATTTAATAATTTAGATCAAGTATCTGTAAATGGTTTATCTTATGATGATAAAGTAGTTGGCAGTAATATGCACAAACTATTTGATGGACCTGTAAGAAAAGTTTACAATCCATATATAGAAAAAATACCTAAAAGAATTAGAGAAAAATATGAGCACATCAGATTTTAATTTTGTATTTTTAGGTCAATCGGTATTAGCATATCGAGTGCCTTTAGATGTATTTGGCACCATAAATCAAATATATGAGGAAAGAATAAATGAATTATATCCTGCTAATAAACAACTTGTGGGTAAAATAGAAAATGAACATTCTTTATTTTTTGATGGACCACCTAATAACAAAATGAAACCACATAGACATTTACCAGATAGTGTTATGAGATGGTTTTGGCAAAAGTTTGAACATTATTTACAATGGAATAAAATTCACGATTTTAAAATGCATTTAAACTCTTGTTGGGTAAATGAAATGAAAGAACACGAGTATAATCCTGTTCATGTTCATCAAGGATCAATGTTTACAGGATTGTCAAGTGTGATGATCTTAAAACTACCAGAGTCGTATGGTCCAGAATACTCAGCACATGATAAACCCACGAATGGACAATTACAGATAATGGGTAATTCTACTGGTCAATTTTGTAATACAGATTATTCACCTAAAGTTAAAGAAGGACATTTTTACATTTTTCCTTATGATGTAAGACACGCTGTATATCCATTTAATGGACCAGGCAAGAGAAGAACTTTGTCATTTAATTGTGACGTAGATTATGACCCGATTATGAATAGGAGTGCAATGTGATATTAGAACCTAAATGGAAAAGTTGGATCGTAGAGACAACCACACCTTTATTTACACCAAAACAATGTCAGATGATTATTGACGCTGGTAGAAGACAACCACCACAACAAGCGAAGGTAGGTATGGGTAGACCTGAGGGTGGATTAGATACTAAAAAAAGAACAACAACCATATCTTGGATACCTTTTAAAGAAATGCCAGAGATGTATAATGATTTAAATACCTTTATACAAAAAACAAATTTAAATCATTTTGGATTTGATGATGTACGAATAACAGAGCAGGCACAATTCACAGAATATCCAGAGGGTGGTTTCTATGATTGGCATATGGATTCAGATGTGGTTATGCTTCATGAGCCACCTGTCAGAAAAATATCCATGACACTATTATTGTCGCCAGAAGATCAATTTGAAGGCGGTGATCTTGAATTAATGACACCTGGAAAAAAAGCAAAACTTAAACAAGGGCATGCTATTTGTTTTGCGTCTTTTTTAAATCATAGAGTTGCGCCTGTGACTCGTGGTGTTAGACAATCTTTAGTGATGTGGTTTGGAGGCACACCTTTTAAATGATATACAATGTTTTTACTGAGGAAGAAAGAATAAATATTTTAAATTTTGTAAATATAAAATTAGAAAATATATACGGATCTCCTGGATTACAAACAAAGGCTGATTTACACACTTTTAAAGAAATGAATTTTTTTGTTAATAAAATAAAACAATATATACAAGGTTATGAAATATATAAATGTTGGGCAAATTTTAGTGTAGGAGATTACATATTTTGGCATCAGCATCCTGAACCTGTTGTAAAATCTTTGGTTTATTATTTGGTAAATAAGAACAACTATGGAACTATGTTTCGTTTAAAAAGAGAAACAGAGGAAGACCCAACAGAAACTATAAAAATTATGGAGTGTCCACAAAACTCTATTCACATATTTGACTCAAACATGGATCATTCTGTGCCGTGTCATTTAAAAGAAGATAGAATATCTATCGCTATGGATTTAATAAAGATATGATAATAGAAAAATTTTTCCCAACATTTGTATATGCTAAAGATGTAGAATTAGATAACAATAAATTAACACAAGATATTGTTAATTGGTCTAATCAAGACAAAGGTGTTCAAAAAACAAATCATAAGGGTTGGCATTCAACAACTGATATGGGTAATAAACCAGAGTATCAACTATTGGTTACAGAGTTATTAAGGATGCAAAAAGAAATATATGACCACGAGCATTTAGACAGATACGCAAGGTTAGGTAATATGTGGGCTAATATAAATCCACCAGGTGGTATGAATAATCCTCATGTACATCCTAACGCTTTGTTTTCTGGTGTGTATTATGTAAAATCACAACCACAATCAGGACGTTTAAAAATATATGATCCTAGACCTGGTATTCAAACAAACATGCCTATAAGAAAACCAGGTAATCCTGGTAAAGATTTATGGAGAGAAGCAATTTTAGAACCTGTGGTAGGAAGAATTATAATGTTTCCTGCATGGTTGTGGCATAGTGTTGAAGAAAATACATCAAATGATATTAGAATATCAGTAAGTTTTAATTTTATACAGGATGGTTTCAATGGGTAATTATAAAGTTGTAAAAGAAGCAATTAGTTTTGAATTGGCTAATTTCTTATTTAATTATTTTCTTTTAAAAAGAGAAGCGGTTGGTTATATGTATTCAAATAACTGGACGTATGACAATGGCGTGTTTGGCACATGGAAAGATCAACAGGTACCTAATACTTATTCGATATATGGTGATCCTGTTTTTGATACTCTTTTGATGAAGATGTTGCCTGTTATGAATAGAGAGACAGGATTAGATGTAATTCCTACATATTCATACGCAAGAATATATAAAAAAGGTGACATACTAAAAAGACACAAAGATAGACCTAGTTGTGAGATATCAACAACACTTAATCTAGGGGGTGATCCCTGGCCTATATTCATAGACCCAACAGGTAGTAATAATGTCGTAGATGAGTATAAAAATATACACAAACCTAACGCACCAAAAGGTGAGAGAGTTGATCTTGAAATAGGAGATATGTTGATATATGAGGGTTGTAAACTAGAACATTGGAGAGAACCTTTTGAGGGTGAACATTGTGGTCAGGTCTTTTTACACTATAACAATAAAAAAGGTGAGTTTAAAGACATAAATATATTTGATGGCAGAGATAAGTTAGGCACACCTAAGTGGAAACATTATAAATAGTCTTATAAATATTAGTATAATTAGTAAGGAAAATTAATGGCAAATTATATAGGCGCAAATCCAGTCAATGGTTTATTTGAAAAACAACAATTAACTACTGACGGTAGCACTACAACATTCGCATTAAACACAACAATAGGATCAACTTCAGCAATATTAGTTGTTAAAGACGGTGTTGTTCAAGAGCCTGAAGAAGCATATACTTTATCGGGCGGTGGTACTTCAATTGTTTTTGCATCCGCACCCTCAGGTTCAGCAGATACATACATTCATTTCTTAGGACAAGCGATTGTTCAAAATATACATGACGCTAATGGTGTTGAGTTTATATTAGATGTTGATGCTGATACTTCTCTTACTGCTGATACAGATGACGAAATAGATATCAAAGTAGGTGGTGCTGATAGAAGTACAATTAAGACAACTGGTTTTCATAATTTAGACAACATAAAATTTGTCGCTGGTACAGGTGATGATTTGCAAATTTATCATGATGGTTCAAATTCATTTATTGCTAACTCAACAGGTATTTTAAAAATTGCTACTGAGACAAGTGGGATCGCAGTCACAATAGGACACTCAACAAGTGAGGTAACTGTTGCTGACAATATGACAGTAGCGGGTGACCTAACGGTTACAGGTACAGCAAGTTTTGGTGATACAAACATTACAAATGTTGGAAGTATCACACTTGACACAATTGCTAACGATGGATCAGATGGTGTCACAATCGATTCATCAACAGATGTAATCATAGATGCTGGTGGTGCTGATATCATCTTAAAAGATGACGGAACAGAATTTGGTAGACTTACAAACTCATCAACTGATTTTGTAGTTAAGTCTGCTGTATCAGATAAAGATTTAATATTTAAAGGTAACGATGGTGGTTCAGAGATAACTGCTCTTACTTTAGATATGTCAGCTGCTGGTGATGCAACATTTAATAATCAAGTAATTGTAGGTGATGGTAAATTAGTTCTTAATTCAACTGCTGTCACATCAACTGCTGCGGAGTTAAATGCCTTAGATGGTATAACATCTACTGTATCTGAATTAAATATTTTAGATGGAGACAATAGTGCTTCATCGGTAACAATCGTTGACGCTGATAGAATTATTTTAAATGATGCTGGTACTATGAAACAGGTTGCTGTTTCAGCGCTTAATACCTACACTAGTTCTAGTATTGCTGCTGATGATGTATCAACTGGTGATGCTGCTGTTAATATAACAACATCATCTGGTAATATAACAATTGATGCGGCTGCTAGTGATACAGATATTATATTTAAAGGTACCGATGATACGTCGGACATAACTGCATTGACATTAGACATGTCAGCTGCAGGTGAAGCTATATTTAATGCAGGCATAGTGATTGCTGATGCTGGTAATATTGGTTCTGCATCTGACAAAGATGCGATAGCTATCGCTGCAAACGGTGTCACAACATTTAGTCAGGCGCCAGTTTTATCTGGTGCAAGTATAACTGCAGGAACAACGCCTCTAACAGCGTTAGATATCGATGGCGGTACAGATATAGGGGCTGGTTTAGCAGACGCAGATTTATTTATAGTTGATGATGGAGCAGGAGGCACTAATAGAAAAGTTGCTGCTTCGAGACTAGTGACATACATTGATGCAAACTCTAGTGCTGCATCAGTAGGAAAAGCAATCGCAATGGCAATCGTCTTTGGATAAATAATAAAAAAGGAAAACAACAATGGCAACACCAAATATCGTAAACGTAGCAACTATCAATGCTAAAAACGCAACTGCCTTACTAGATGGTACGTCTAGAACAGAAGCAGTTGATGTTCCAGCTGATAAAGTTGCAAAAATAAATACAATTCTTGTTGCAAACGTAGATGGTACAAATGCTGCTGATATAACAATTGAGGTTAGTGTAGATAATGGATCTAACTATGTTAAGATTGCTAACACAATATCAGTACCAGCAGATGCAACCCTAAGTTTCTTAGAGAATCCTATTTATTTAGATGAAACAGATTTGTTATATTTTACAGCTTCAGCTGCAAATGACTTAACTTATTTTGTTTCTTACGAAT
>VTLG01005975.1_pt1 | contig 29181 bp, 50 predicted proteins | sample 4694571 | NCBI WGS metagenome assembly VTLG01 (sample SAMN12604809, study PRJNA352737) | marine metagenome | biome: ENVO:00000447; feature: ENVO:00000209|ENVO:00000569|ENVO:01000036; material: ENVO:00002151; isolation source: viral sequences binned using virsorter ...
CAATATCGTATCCAAACGATTCTGGAGCACCAGTACCTTCACCGAATGCAGTTCCAATTACTTGAAACTCAATATTACCAGAGCCAATCGTAGTAGCACCTGCACCAGCTACACCAGATGAAACTCCCTGTAATTTAACTTTGCCAGTCGGGACTTCGGTAATCAAAGCAGTAACTTGTTCGGGTTGCTCAGAACTATCATTTCCACCAGCGACCACGTTACCATACAGGATTGCCTGCACTAGCATACCAGGTACTAATTCATCTGAGTCAGCAGCCGTCACAAGAGGTAACTCCTCATTGTCAGCAGCATCTTTCCACGGGTCCCCAAGAGTTGTAGGTATGGTAATATCAGAAGTATCTGCTTCGATAGCAAATGTTCTGTCTGCCCATTTAATAGGCGCACGGTCTTCCAAAACTCTGAAAACAGGGTCGTCAGTCGGCATCTTTGCAACAGCACTGAGATACGCAAAAAAGGGCGTTTCTTCAGGACTTAACTTATAAACCCTATCACCAAAATTATGTCGTCTTCGCTGCCCATGTTGGGGCGTTGGAGCACCAGTAGTAGCCCCAGTGTATAGAGAATTATCGCCTCTAATAGCATTTGTTCCGTCAGCCATAATAATCTCCTTTCATAATTAGTGATTAAATAATATTGGTCCGCTCAGCAGCTTTCATTATCCCATCCCACATTGCATCCGACTCATTAGCCTTTGCTGGTTGTTCTCCCTGAAGTACGCCGACAGGTGTCGGTTCTTTTTGCACTCTTTGGGCAACTGCCAACTCAGGATTATGAGGACTTGTGCCTTGCTGATAAGATGAATCCGCTGCTCTCCACATACGAACCAATGCATCAGTTCCTAACTGATTGATTGGGGTATTAGCGAATTGGTAAAATTGTGACTTCTCCTCTTCACTTAACCCTTCTTTAGTTAGGTCCGAATCAAATCTCTGTGCCTTTTGAGCAGATTGAGATTGTTCATTAACTTCATTACGAACCTGCGCAACCGCCTGTTCGATATTCCGTTTTTCCATCTCAGTTCTATATTGAAAAGACTCAGAATTTGGGTCGTTATAAGCTTCCCAAGGGTCGAACTCGACCGGGACATCTAGCTGTTCTTGAACCTGTGGTGTTTTCACAGCATTAGTCAGATATTCCTGTACGTCTGTTCGAGAATCAACAAATTCTCCTAGAGCTTTATGTTTTTCCAACTCGCTCTGAAGTTTCTTGTTCTCGGCATACATCTTATCTTTCTCAGATTGAAAGAACTTAGCAGATTCTTCCCAATTCGTTTCATTGACCTCTGGGGTTTGCTCTGCACTTTCGACAGGGGTTTCGGTAGCTGATTGCTCCAAATCCTGGTTGTCGGTAATGAGTGCGTCATCATTCTTTGCCATAATAGTCTCCTATTGTTATGCGATTCCTACTGCGAATTCTTTTTAACTTTTGCCTGTGTTCCAAGGCGAAGTTTATCCGCTTCGAGTTTAACCGCTGATTCTAGTTTAGCAATTGCAGACCGACTGTCTGCCTTCTGTTTTGCCTCCTCTGCCTTCAGGTCCCCTTTGAACTTCTCAACCTCTGTCCGTTGACGGGCTGATACTGATTCTCTGCGGGCTGTCTGAAGGTCGCCTGACAATTCTTTAACTTCTTCTTGTGCCTGTTGTAGAGCCTGTTTCAATTGCTCTATCTCATCTATACGTTGGAGTACTCCGTCCTTATCAAACACTTCTGTTTTCTTTAATGCCTCGACCCTATCAATCAATCCTAATTGATAAGCCTCAAGGTATATTTGCCACTCCGCCCATCTATTGCTTGGCATTGTGGAATTTCCTACGATACGAATATCGTATTCTCCAACTTGAAGAGAATTCTCTCTTTCTTGTATAGTTTGGCTCTTATCATCGTAAATCTTTTTATTAATGGTATATTCATTAATATCGTGGTTTGGGTTAACCAAGGAAAATGTCTTTTGAAAATCGTAGTGTTTCTTCGCCATATTGTACACTACACGTCCTAAACGCTTTAATGACCCTTCTACATCTCGCAATTTAGACTTAGAACGTCTTTGTCCGAAGTCCTCTAATTGCATTGTAGCGGATGCCGTCCTCGGTGCTGCTTCTGCATTACCCTGTTGCATCTCATATATTCCCATATTCAGGTCAATATAATTCTCAACCTGTTTTGGTAACTGTAAGATTGAAGATGCTAAAGGTTGGGGGGAAGGAAAATGAGGGTCACCAAAAGATGCATCATATTCGATAGTGGCATTAGGATTCGCCCAGTCACGTTCTAACTGTTCAATATCCTGTATAGAGCCTTGTGGTATAAGGAGTTTAAGACCTGCAGATGCTTGAGCATGAGCAGTAAGTAAAGAGTGCATCTTATTAATGAACCGCTGTAAATCCTTCCCCTTCCTAACATCAGACATTGGATAGGGAGTATTCGTCCATACATTAGGAACAGGAACTACTGGATATACATCCGTATTCAAAACACGTTGGTATAATACAATCTGCCCAACGGTTGCAGTCTCTCTTATCCTTGTTTGTACTACTTCTACTGCCTGTATATCCCCCACTTGTACAGCAGCAGCAAATGCCCCATCCTCTGACATTCTTTGCATTTCTTCAAATTCTACAATACTTTCTTGTCCATTCTTCATATCAATCAAGCGAAAATAAGGAACTTTTATCTTATCATAACTTTGCAATATCCTGTATTTGTATCCACGCTCATCACTGTAAGAATCCTTATCCTTAATCATATCTGGTGTAAATGCACCGCTAACATTCTGATTTTTATTACTTGATGGATAATCTTCTTCTTCACCTATGCCAGCATCAAGCAATTCAATCAATGGTACATCATAACCTTCTGGTACTTGAGAGAGTTGTGGATATGTATCACGCAACTGCATCTTATTCAAGATAGTAGATACTATTATACCGCTTGCATCCTCAAAATAGCGATGTCTTGTAGATGGACAAACATAAACACGAAATGGGTCTACATAACTAATTTTTACCTCACCCCTTCCATAATCAGCTTCAGGGTCGAGATATGCTTGAAAATAACCGAGTCCAGTAATAGCATAATCATGGACAACTTGTTTGAATACTTCAGCCCCATCAGATATATCCCATATATACTCTAATAGAGAATTCCATATTTGGGCTAATTTATTATCACTATCTTCTCTTGGGTATGCCCTGAACGAAGGAGGTCTGGAAGTTATAATAGCCTTGAACTGTTCAATAGCTGAATACAACCTATCAACAACCACATTACTTTGATTCATTGATTGCAAAGCATCAGTCTCTTCCTCTGTCCAATGATTTCCTAAATAAAAGTCTATATCTTCTCTAGCTTGCCCATCCCATTGCTTTCTTGCATCCTGCCACTGCTTGAACAATACTTTAATATCTTCAGCACGTGGGTCGCTTTCTAGTCTTTCAGCCATTTAACTCCTCGTTATTAACAAAATTGTAATTTATAATATAATAAACTTTATCAAACAAATGCAAATTAAATTCTTGAGCCTGTCATCCAGTTATATTTTTTACTTTTCAGCAATTTTCTTTTCTTTTTACTTTTATGTTGTGGCACTATTTTTTGGTATCCCTGAGTAAATTGCACAGCTAACCAGAATGCATCTATAATATCATCATGCGCCCCTTTTGGAAAGTCCATTAATTCATCTATGAACTCCAAATGGTTCTTTTGAAGATGAACAGCCTTCTGTCTGAACAATGGCTGAAGACCCTCAAAGAGTCTTTCTTTCTTCTTTTGCGTATATCCTTTAATACCTTTTTCTATCCCAGGCAAGAACAAACCTCTCTTCCTGCCTTCACGCATTATATAGTCTCTCAGCATTTCCTGATACGCAATCGTTTCAATATTGACTCTACGAATAGGAGAATATTTTTTGAATATCTTAAAAATCTGTTCGGCACAATCCATCGGAAGGACCCTTTTTCTCCAATAATCAATAATATAATAATCGTGTTCACTACTAACACCAACAACCATAATAACAGAGTAATCCCTGTTTTCAGCGAGAGAAGAAGCAGGGTCCACACCAATGTAAATATTAACCGCAATATTCCCATCATCGGTTTTAATATACCAGTTACCCTGTTCCTCATCCCAACGAGTTGTACCCTTGTAAAGTGCTTCATTAATGTCTTCCTCTGAAAATACCGCATCATCTGGACTCCTTGCCTGATTCATATATTCTTGGTAAAACTTAGCAGGGGTTCCAGAGTCAATATAGAACTTCTTCCTTTCCTCTAACTTAGACATACTCCAGCGAGATTCCCAAATAGGTTTTCCATCTTCTATGGCTTTTTTACTATATACACTCCACGCATAACTTTCTTTTGCTTTTATCGCAGTCTTATAACCAACCAATATATTATTCAAGAAACTATCCCAATGTACAATAGTTCCATTACACCAAAGAAATCCATTCTTATCAAAATCAATAGCTGGATATACAGCAGCCGTAACCCAATTCTTCATATTGAATCTTGCGTCAGGGGTCTTAGTATTCAACTCTGATTCAAAATCATCCAATACAATCCCAGTATATCTTGTAGAATATTGTTTTTTACCACGCAATCTCTGTGATGCTCCCTTGCCTATCATACGACATCCATTAGCCAATATCAATTCATTCTTGGTCCATTTCTTTCCTTCAAGGTCGCCAAAGTAATAATGAATAGCAGGATTGGTTTCTATATGATTTTGTACCCAAGAGATATTATCTATTGCTTGGTCCTGCGCCTCGCCTACCCAAGCTATGAATTCAGGTTCATCATCCTTCTCATGGAATAAGAATCTGTGCAATATAGCCGTTGCTGCTAAAGTTGACTTTGCATGGTCACGAGGAAGAATCAAAGCAAGTTGCTGTATATTCCTATCTAATAATAAAGCACCAACATCTTTATGGAACTGTGGAGATTCAGTAGATAAATAATCTTGAGGTGAGAATAATCTTCCAAACGTGATTAAATCATTATACGCAGAATAAAGAATCTTCTCTTTTTCAGAAATATCACCATGCATATTCAAATTAGGCATTATGTATGTTTCCTTGGTTTAGGATTCTTCACGTCAGGATATTCATTTAATACCCAATGAGTGAACCATAATGCAAATATCATCCATGCTAAAAATACAATAAGAAAAATCATTTCTTTCTACGCTTTCCCCAACTCAATGGATTCAAATTCAGCTCTTTCTGATACCACTGTAATTGTTTTTCCATTTCTAAATACCTGGATTCTTCATCTGCAATATGTTTGGAAACGAGGTCTGCAATCTCTTCATTAGCGAAATCCATTCCTCGCTCAAGTTCGCCAATTCTATTCTCAATCTGTAAGTATCCATAAACAATTCCAGCGACAACCACAAGGCACTGCACAAGCCACTTAATATTGAGGCTAATAACAGTATTGTCTCCCACGACAGATGCCCTGTAACTTCGTGCAGTCTTTGGCTTATCATTAGACATCCCAACCTGCCACACTCCAGCCACTATCACAACCAGTAAGTAATGTAAGCCCTATATATATTAAACACAAAAAAAGCAACCAAATAAAAAGAAATTTTTTTTCCTTCTTCCTCATGTCCTCTTGCCCTTGCTTTTCCTTTTTTGCCGTAATTCACGTTTTCTACGCTTGTTTTCCTCCGCCCTTTTTTGACGTTCCCACTTCCGTCTTTTTGAGCCTCTATTTGGCATTATATTTTAAGGTTGAGGATTATCCCTCAACATTTGGTCATACTCTCGCAACCAAGGTTGTTCACCAAATATATCTACTGCATCCCCTTTCCAACTTTCAGGGTCTGAGAAGTCTAACATATCCATCCATGTAGATTCGGCAGATACATCTTGACTCCACTTATCGCCAAACAACCTAACAAATTCATTGTAACCTTCGGATGATTCTATTTCTCCTTGTACACCAAAATCATTAGGACTAAGTGGTCCTTTAAGACCTTTTTTCTCCAATAACTTCTGACGTAAATTATCTTTTTGCAATGCATCGTAATGATAACCACTTGACAGACTTTCTTGTCCTGGCATATTATGTAAGTAAGGGTTGTCAGTATCCGCAGTTGTAACGTGTTGCAATTCATGTGCTGTTGATTGCTGTCTCAACCAATCACTTGTTTTACGACCAAAAAAAGCCTCACCAAAATTTCTTGCTTCTAATTCTCCACTAACAAATACTGTATCTGGGTCAGTGGATTCTTGAGGGCTAAATTTTGTCCGCCCTGTCTGATGACCGTATGGCTTTCCTTCAGAATATAATGGCGTTGCCTTATTATCAATTATTCCTATCAAACCCTTCTTGACAGTAACTTTTGGGTCTTCAAAATTTATTCTATCTTTTACCAGTTCAAGAGAACTATCAGCTTGTTCTGAAGTTAATCCTCCATCAACCATAAGTCGTTCTTTAAATCCTTCCCAACCTCTCTCAAGTGTTTGGTCCAATAAGACAGCATCCATTAAAGTATATTGCCCTGATGCAAATCGTCCAAACCTATCATTCTCTGGTGCCATAACTCCCCCTATGGTTTAAAATAGTGAAAAAAATCTTCTGGGTTCTCCATGTCAACAACAACGAATATTGGCGACTGTATAGCCTCACCAGACCCAGAACCGCCTACAACAGCAAAGTCATATCTTCCATCCTGATATGGGGACATAATCGTATCATTGTCAAACATATGCAAGAATACAGTATCTTGCCATACTGAGATGAATTCCCCTTCAGCTATCTCATCCTGTTCAATCCTTCTATTGCCATCATCCACTATACTTCCTACGTTGTCACTTCTTATAGCCTGACCTGGAAATATCCCCATTCCAGATATTTGTACACGTTGATTGAAATATTGCCGAGCAGCTGATGAAATCGTTTCTAAGTTTCTTTCCGTCTGTTTCGCTTTCGCACTTTCACCGATACGACTAAAAGCAGGAGCGGCGGTAGCAGCCAGAGTAGCCATGAGAGCCATTGAAATAGCAAATTCTGCAAGTGAGTTTCCTTTGTTGTCAGGCATATTGTTACTCCTTTAATTCAAAATGTGGTAAATCGTTAAATTTATTATCTTTTGTAAATGTATCACTATCCCAATCTCCTCCCCATCTTATATTGATTCCCATCTGAGATGCTACTCCAAGTACAAATCCTGCAAAATATCTGAATCGAGCCAAGTCATCCCAATCAACTGGATATGGACATACATCAACCGCTTTTGACGGCTTAGCATTGTGCCTACCATTAGGGAACTTCACTTTACTAAAACCTTCGTGAAATGCTTTATTCTGTGCTTCTTTACCTCTATGACCGCAAATAACAGTACAATCAAAATATTTAATAACCTCGCTAAAAAGGTGCTGTAATTTCGGGTGCGTATGAAACAAGTTCGCCCTTGAGCGTTTTCCGAAGTGAGGCATTACTTAGAACCAAAAAGCTTACTAAAGAATTTACCCTTTTGCTTTTTACCTTTTTCTTTTTTCAATTTCTTTTTCTTCTTCTTTTTCTTTATTTCTTCTGTACCAGCTTTTTCACTCGCCTGCAAGACGGGTGCTGTTCCAAAAAAAATAATGCCAGCAAGTAATAATTTTAATATATTCCTCATTAATATTTCCCTTTCTTTTTCTTTTTAGATTTGGTTTTTACCTTCTTCTTCTTTTTTTTATATCCGTGATATCCCGGCATCATGCTACTCCTTGTGACGAGTTCTTAGCCATTATAACAACCAAATTGTCATCTCGGTCAAACTCGCTATAACATTCTGGACATATCCACCCAGTGATAAATCTATCTTCTACCAAGGCAATCCTTGACGTATGAGATAAATCAATGAATAAATCAGTACTGCATACTGGACATTCATCTTTAGGCTCTTCGTCCAAATGACCTTCTGGTATCGGAACTTTTAAATCTACTTTATTTAGTTCGGCTTTTCTCATAATACCAGTTCTAGTATAAATAGGAAACTCAGCCATCTGACTCACCATGCACAAGCAATTTCTCTTCTTTTAAGCCTTCCAATTGCTCTGGAGTAAAACCACTCCACACAGTAAGTTGTTGCTGTTTCTCCTGTGAAGGTTCAAATAATCCTGAAATCTTCGCAAGACATTCTAAACTACGTAAAACATCAGTATCTCTATCGGCAATATCTGCTATTTCCTTGAATCTTGAAATTATATAATTTGGCGACACCCCTTCTTCGTCAAGTACTTGTTTTACTTCTTCTCTTACCATTTTTTGCATCCTCTCAGTTTTTAGCAAACGTCCAGACTGTGCTTTTGCGTAATCCCTATTGTTCGTCTTATAAGTTTCCAGATACGCATCAACCGGGTCTTTCCCTAATGCTATGTATTTAGCGAACAGAACTTCTCTGCTCGTCACTTCATTCTTCTTTACAAATTTTCTATACTCATTAGTACCGCTGAATGTATATATATTCTCAGCTATTTGTCCATACATTTCTTTTTTCTTGTCAACTATGAAAGAACCACAAACAGTGCGAATATATTCTAAACTTGTCTTGCCTTTCTTGATTGTTCCTCGTTTCAGTACTTGTACAACATAACTATCATCGGTAAGAACCCATTCACCTTGTTTACCAGACCGCCAGTTATTCAATGTATTGACATCTAAGCCATACTTACGCACAAAGTTTTCGGTGGTGTACAGCCAATGAGTCTTACCTTTGATATTCTTAAATTTTTCCATTGCAAAATATAACATCAGAAAGGCTAATATAACAATTAAAAACTTTTCTCTTGCTTTTTAACACTTTGTGTGTTATTTTGTTTTATATAGTTCTTATATAGTTCTTATATAGTCTTAATAATGATTCTTATAGGTCCCTATTGTTACACCAGTTTCTTTTTCTTTTGCTACTTTTCTTTTTCTTTTAGCTTGTAAACCATTTCGGGCAAAATACAGCATTCTATCAGCGCAAAGTACAGTTCTGCGAGACAGGACTACTTTCAAAAAACGTGATAAGAATGGGTGACGGTCTTTTTTTGTGTCCCCCCTCCCCCCTCGCTTGCCCCCTACCCCCTCGGTGTTTAGTTGAAAAGTGAAATTAGTCATGTAGACTATCTATTCTACATGAAAACAAGAGCAAGCAAACAAATAATGAGAAGAGTAAGCACCACCAATAACTAAAACACTTAAAGTATCTATTGAACTATATTAATTGAACGTCATATCTTATGCCATGTTATTTAATGCCTTAACCAACAATAGGAGTTTAAACTAATGGCAAGTCAAGACAAATCACGTCAAGTTCTATCTACTAAGGGAACAAGCCCATCGGCTATGGAATCCCTTATGAATAAACTTGATATTGGCAAAGACCAAGTTAACATGGATGCCGGGAAAGTTGAGTCGGTTACCGTAGGACAATTCCCTAACGGGCAAACGCTCAAACAATCCGCCAAAGATAAGGTTAATGGTCTTAATAGTAGCCAAGGTGAGCATATAAGGTTCTCCGCTATTAAACGTAATGGTTTTCAAACGGACGCTAACGGGGACAAAGTCCTTGATGCGGACGGTAAACCAAAACCCTCTTACGATTTAGTTACGGTTTCCGGGCATTTCGTCATAGATAAGCACAAAGTCGGCAAGGATGGTGTGCAATATTACGAAGTTACCAAAGTGTTAACTCACCCTCGTTCCTATACTATAGCCGATTATCAAGTATTATCGGATGAATGAATGACCCCAAGTAAAAACGAATGTTTTATAGCCCCCTTTTTGGGGGCTTTTTTTTGTCTTGAATTTGTACAACCTTTTACCAACCTTTTATCAATGCGGAAAATCAATCATGGCAAACAAGATAATTTTATCAATAGATGACTTAAAAGAATTAACGACCAATCCAATAGATGGTCATAAATGGGATATTACCGTTACCCATTCAACAAGTACACATATTAGAATTGATGTTATTAAAACAATTCGAGAATGTTTTGGATGTAACCACGAATTTGATAAAAAAGATTTATTTGTTAGACAGGATGCAAGAGTCACAACACTATACATAAAAAAAGAATTTTGTAAAGAATGCGTAAAATCAATCGATTTTATCATTGAAAATTACAAACCACAAACGCCCCCTCACCATTTAAAACAATTGAACCGTAAGGTTTAATTCTTTCACTAAATAGATTAAATAAAAAAGGTCAATCATGATTGATGATAAAAATTTGCATCTACTTTTGGACAAAGTAGGCATTGATAAAACACAAATTAAGACAACTAACGTTGTACCCGAATTTTTTGCACCAATGGTGGAAGATGTGAAAAAAGATATTATTCATAAACTTTCCACCGTTGCAAATTATACGTATTACATAGAATCCCATAAGCTGAAAGATTTGTTTAGCGCATATGATGTGAAGGCAACCAACCGCAAAACAAAGTACCAATTAGGAATCTGTCGCCATATACGGAAAGAAATAACTATTAATTTGGGTTATTATCACAATATGGAAATTGATAAAGATGAAGTATTCCAGACCTTGGTGCATGAATTTGTTCACGGAATAGTATTTCACATTTATTCACAGCGTGGACACAATAAACTTTTTCATTCATTAATGTATATTTTAACGGGAGAGTTCAGATGATAGACCCAAAGCAATACCACAAAGACACATCTAAAAAATCACAATTAACCAAAACCTTGAGAATTAAAGAAAATTTGACCTTGGAACAGATGCAAGGTATATGTGGCGGATATATAGAGATTATTAAATTACCAGTTGACAAAGCTAAAATGGTGATGAATGAAGAAGGTGCAATTTATCAGTTGCCAATTAATAAAGAAGCATCAAAAATATTACAAAAGAATTACCCAATGTCCCCAACTATTCCAATCAGGGGAAATGTTATAATAATAAAAAAAGGAAAATAACCATGTTAATAAACACAAAAGCAGAAGCGGATGAGTATTTCGCACATAATGTAAATGCAGAGGCTTGTGGATTTATATTTGTAGATGCAGAACTCTTAGTCAAAATCAATGCAGGCGAAGAGGTTTTTATTGAGGATATTCTACACGTTGAAGTAAATCCAGAGATTGATTTAATAACCGAAAGAAAATATAAACAAGCAGGATAAAAGGAGCAAACCATGACCGAAAAAAAGAGATTGAAAAAATTACGTAGGTCCAAAGGTAAAAAGAAGAATATTAATGTACAGAGAAGCCAGAGAAAACATTTGGAAGGTAAAATAGCTAATAAAAGAGATGTAAAAGAAATTTTTAGAGAAGCTGTGGAGAATAAAAGTGATGGGTAAACCTAAAGAGATAATTATCACTGAACATGAATTGGAAGAGATGGTGCAGATGATAGATGATAATACCGAAAATGATGAAGATTTCTGTCGTGCATTCACCGAACTGATATTTACACGGATAGGATGGAATTATTTTTCTGATAGGGCTTTAGCATTGAAAAGATTATACGAGCTGGTTAATAATGATTATAACTCTGAAGGTTTTAATAAGCTACAAAACTTTTTATATAATGGTAAAGATAATTAATTATAAAACAGATTCTAAGAACAGAAGATTTCCAAAAGAGTATGCCACATATGGTGAATCCATACGGAAGCTGGGCGGATATAAGGCGTATCACCGCTGGTTACGGGATAATCCTATCCGCTCAGTTAAAATTGGCAGAAATCAACCGTGTCCATGTGATAGTGGAAATAAGTACAAGAAGTGCTGTATGAAGAACAGATGATAGTTAACTGAGGTAAGTTGCATGGCGTGAAAGTCGTGCAGCCTGCTGGAGTGCTTGCCATGTTGCTCCACGCAGGTCCTACCGAAAAGGTAGATGCAACAAATAAAAAGGAGAGAATATGTTACAAGGTCAGAAACTACATGATGCAGTTCTGAAGAAATGTGATTTATTCCTAAATAAAAAGATGGGAGTCAGTTGGCATGACTTATCCGATACTGTTTCAGTATGGGATTGGATTGATGAAGAAGGCATGACTGATAATCAGGTTGATACTATTGTACCTGATATAGTTTGGGATAAATTAGATAATGATGATACAGCATCAGGATTTTTCTCACGTGAACAAATAAATGATATATGCTATGGAGGGAGATAATGCAGACATTAAAGAAAGGCTTTAAGATTACCCGGTATCACCACTATCCAGGTATTGCTGGACCTTTTAATCCAAAAAAAGGTGGTGTAAAAGTTAATCTACTTCGCTGGGTTATTTTTACTTTAATCAAACTGAATAATAAAATAGAAGTATGGAGGGGATATGTTGCTGTGTAGAACTTGTGGTCGTATGATTGCAAATGTTAATCCATGCAAGGTCAGTTATGCTTATTGTCATAAATGCCCATTACCGCTGGATAAATTGAAAAAGATTGATGAATGGAAAAAAGATAGGAATGTTTCTGATTTCAGGAATGTTCGTCAAGAAGAAAAAGGATTTACTGATTAATATTAAAACCTCGGGGGGCAGGAAGGAGTGGGTTCCGTTGTCACTTATAACGTCATGTCTACCAGTTACACTGAGTGACATATTCTGCCCCCCATTATAAATCAAGGAAAAGAATAATGGGAACACCTAAAGAGAAACAAATTTTCTGGCTTGATGGCTGGGATGGAAAAGCACGTGGTGGATTATATTTCCGAAGTGATTTGTCAAAGTTGATAGAGAAAGCAGAGGGTGCTGGCGCAAAAGCTGTAGGAATTGTAGTAGATGGAACTTGGAATATAGAATTGCTGATGGATACTGACGGTGAGCCACCAGTTATTTCTATGTTTAAAAAAGATGTAGGTATACTTGACGGTGAGCCAGAATGATTAAAACAGTAAATAATAAATATTATAATCCTACTCAGCTTATTATATTAAGTCACGCTAAGTACAGTCGTGAAAAATTTCATGTGGAGTGTAAGTCAGACTCAAGATTTCCAGTAAGGAATAAATATGTGAAACCAAGTGGAGGTATTTGGTCTTCTACTTATACTCCAGATTGTAGCACACCTTCTAATTGGTTTGATTGGTGTTCAAGTGAACAGCAGGATTGGCTATCTAAGACTGGTGTACTTGTAACTATTTCATCAAAAACTAAAATATATCAGATAGATGATATATCTGATTTGAATTGGTTATTAAAAAATTTTTTGTGGACAAAAGGAACTACCAAACCCAGTCCATTGAGGTGGAGAGTGCATTACAATTATTTAGATTTTGAAAAACTTTCAGAACATTATGATTTGATACATTTAACGCTTAATGGGTTATATGATTGTCATTATACTGAAAGTTCTGACAATAAATTAACTTTTGGCAATTTATATGGATGGGATGCTGAGTCATCATTGTGGCTAAAGGGTAATATTGTTAAAAAATATAAAAAGGTCAGGTTAGATAAATATTTTGCATAAGATAGATTATAAAATAAAGCCTTGTGTCATGTCAGGTTATTGTTGCACGGTAATGCCTTGTGAATATGGAAGAATAATGAACAAGGGTGAGCTGAAGAACAAGGTTGACAAAGTTGGCTACAGAGTTAACCATTCTGAGTGTTATTATCTTGCATCACCTGATGACACAGGGCGGAGAATTTGTAAAAAGTATAAAGAAATAAAAGAAATTGAAAGGTCAGCCCCTGAAGTTTTAAGAATGATGGGGTACGGCTGTTCAAGTGCAATAGGTAATACTGCAAGAGATAAAATAATAGAAAGGGAAAATCATGAGTAGGTTCTATGCAGAAATAAAAGGTAATAGAGGTGGTGCATCCCGTATGGGAACACCAGATAGTGGTATGTGGAGTCATACAAGAGGATGGGATTTAGGTGCTGAAGTAATTATGGATACTACACCTGAAGATAATGATGTACTTCTTGTTTATATCACTTCAGGGTCAAAAGGTTCAAAGGCTAAACAATTATTGTGTAGAGTAGAAGAAGGTAAACCAGTTGAAATATTTGCAACAAGAAAATATACAGTGCATAAATCGTAATACCCCTCTACATACCAAGAGTGGTGTATGGCTACAGTCAGGTTTTTGGTGTCATTTGGGTATTTGGACACCTCTCCTTTCCTGACATGAGTTCGATTCTCATCCACTCTCTCGACATCTGCGTACAAGTTGCAACTAAGAGATATAAATTCAAATAGGACGCTTCTCCAGATGTCTAATAAGGAACATAGTTACAAAAGCGTGTTATCAGCTATACTCTGAGGAGTGCTGTCCCTGACGAGGTTGTATTGTTTAACGACTGAGAAACCATTTGCGGTACGCACAGTCGTGCTATGTTCCTAAAAGATTTACGGTAATGAAACTGTAATAAAATAACGGAGTTAATATGGCAAGAAATTTCCATAAATCTCTGGATTGGGAAAAAGAGGAAATAGAAGTTGCAAAATACTATTTACGTGTTTTGTCTGACATTCGTTATTTTCTTGATGACCAATTTGGAACAGAAAGAGCTTCGGATATGTCTTGGACATGGATGGGTGGCATTGAGATTACAGATGCTACAAAGCAAGAGTACTTGACTATACGAAAGTTCTTAACTGAAGTACATGGTTTGAAAAAGCTTGATAAGTCAAGTACGGAATATGGACTGCAGTTAAAAGGTCGATTTGGAGATAATACACATCTCAAAAGAAGAAGTACTACGTATTTGAATATAAAATTCAAGTGGGGATTACCTGATTCTTGTGAAGTGGTTTATATCCAGAAAGAAAGGGCTGTCGATGATACAAATTATTTTGTTGATTCTGATGGTCAAATCAGAGAAAGGTATCACGAAACTCAAGTAAACTGTGATAAGCCAGTTCTTGAATCGGTTTTTGCAGATGGGTAGAGTGGTAGAATTATCTGGTGGTGAGAGGTTATCGTTGCGAGCGCAGTTAGAATGGCATTTGCAATACAATCACTATCCGCCAGTTAGTGCTGATTTCGTAGACTCAGCAATTGAGTCAATACAAAGTATCAATGAAGAGGAACCAGACAAAAAGGTCAAATTACCAAACAGTAAAGTTTTGACAGCCTTGGAGATATGTGAAGGATTACATTTGGAATCTTTCGTAAATATCTCTATATTAGGCTGTCAAGATGGAATGTTATAGTGGTATAGCAGACTGGATTGTATTGTTTTTCATTATGACATATTTTGTGACAATATTATCTGATGAGTTTAGAAATTAGTAACAGTCAGTGTGGGGGAGAGAAATCTCCTCCATGCTGACAAAACTAAATGGAGTTGATATGACAGAACCATATTATGATTGGAAAGACGATGTGAATCACAGAGATTGCATAGAGATTCTATCTCATTTATGTAAACTTTTAGATTGTGAAATTGATGAATTGTTAGATAGAGTAATTAACCTGCGAAATAGTGTTGTGTCACCTGCTTTACAAATCAAAGTAGATGCACTACATCAAAATGTAGAAACAGCCGTAAAAGAAATTTCAGAAATAGTAGAAAATAATTCAAGATATTAAATAGGAGTTTAAAATGGCAGAAGGATTTCTTCAGCGATGTCGTTACTGTATTAGTAAGGACGTTAGAGAAGGTAAACTTAGTGAGGGTGTAGAGTATGAAGACCCTGAGAAATTAGATGACTACCCACCAGCATTTCCTGTATACGATAATCATAACATTTTTGTATTTTATTCATGTGAGAATTGTGATAAAGAACAGAGGTCAAAGTATGACCCTGTAATTTTTAACGATTGGAAAAAATACGAAGAAAAAGTAACCGAAAGCGGAGAGAGGTTTGAATCAGAATGAAGAATAAAATTTTAATTATATTAATGTTGATTGCCTGTTTGTTTTTTAATGGCTGTGTTCTATGTTACCATAAGATACATGATTTAATGTGCTTTTGGCACTTTACTGGATGGAAGTGGTAATGTATGAAATGTTTAAAAAATGAAAAAGAAATAATAATTAGAGTTCCAGAAAATTGCAGTCAAAAGCTTGTAAATAGTGGAAAATGGGAATATTGCTCTAAAATTGAGTGGAAAAAACAAAAAAAATTGCTGAAAGAACATGGCGGTATGTGTGATGAGTGGGGAAGACCTCCAAGTCTTGCCGATGTCCCACTGATGCCTGTTACATTGTATATAGATATATTAACAAAAGAAACAATAGAAGGAGTACAAGATGATTGAAATAGGACTGGTATGTATATTGCTATTAGTTGTTGTCAACTCTCAGCTTTGGGAATCTGGCAAAAATAAAGAGCAGCCGTACAGGTTGTTCGCTAATAAATAGTCATGTTAGTAAGTGAATGTTGCTCAGTTCCCTTTCCTGAACCTGGATATCCAGATACGGATTTGTGTGGTAGTTGCCATGAGCATACTGGCGCATGGGATGATGAGCCTGAAGAGGGTGAATCTTTCGTTGATTACAGAGTGGCAATAGTTGCTAAGAATATTGCAAAATATGCAAAGAATCAAAAGCTTGAAGGTGCTGATAAATATCTTCAAACTATATTTGCAATGGATGCAGTTATAGCTGACTTGTCAATGACAATAGAGGGAATGCGCTGGGCTGATGAAGAAGAATGAACTATGCGTAAATTGTAGGACTACACTTGCAGGGATAATGTTATTTTACCCTGACCAGTGTTTTGAATGTGTAGTTAAAATACACTTGGGGAGTGAATTCAATAAAAAAATGGAAGAGGTGCAGATGCCACCGACTCCCCAAGTTGAACTATTTAAGGATTAGCAATGAAAAAAATTCACGTTGAAATAAATTTTGATATGACTTGGGTAGGACGCAGTGACCTTAGTACACTTGATTACGATATTGAGCAATCATTACAAAACGATTATCAAATTGAAACTGGAACTATTGATATAAATTTAACTGAAAATAATGACCAAAAAGATGTAATTAGTACATTAGGTCGTGGAATTATGAAAAAGATAAAATAACAATGGAGTAAAAAATGTACATTGCAAAAATAAAAATAGATAGAAGAGGTAGGATACAGTTGCCTCAATCTTTTTTAAAAGCTAATGAAATAAAAAGTGGGGATTATGCAATTGCTGAAGTTGTTTATAATAGACATGATGCAGTTAGAATAATTTTCGTAAACAATAATAATGGAGTAAAGGATGAAGACAAATGAAATAAAAAAAGGTATGAAGATACAATCTGTTCAACTTGGTACACCGGTGACTGGAATTATGATGGACAATATGAGGGGAAATACAAGAATGGTTGACGTAAAAGGCTCAGAAGTAGGGCTATTTGATGAGATTGGCTCTGTGTACTCACATGACATAATTACAGTAGAAGTTGATGGAGAATGGAAAGTAGTAGAGCATACGAAGAGTCAGGTTGAGTTAAGAGGCATGGTGGAAAGTTATAATCAAACTGGTTCATACGATGTATAGTAGATATTATGATGACAACTATGGACATTGGAATGAACCTGAATGTGAAGAGGATAGGATTGAAAAAGAAAGGTTTAGAGAACAAGTAGAAAAAGATTCTGAATCGAAAATTTGTGTCTTATGCGAACAAGAGGTATGGTTAAGAAAATCCTACGATAAATGTAATTCTTGTATGCAAAAATTGGAAAGAGGTATGCAATGGTAGATACATGGAATAAGAGAATATCCGATTTAGAGATTGACGTAGAAAAATTAATTGAAAATTTGACTTCTCTCAAACAACAAATCATTAATGTCAATCACAAATTCAAACAGAGATGTCAAGCTATTGAAGACCACAATGATATTAGGACAGTCAGACATAGTAATTTTTCCTTATCCCTTGATGACCATTGTAATGACATTCAACAGCTTCAAAATGATGTTCGTGAACTTTGGTTAGAGATAGAAGCAAAGAAATAAATTGGGAATATTCCCAATTTTACAGAAAAATGAGATGAGTAACACTAAGTCGTGCGGATATGTAGTGTGCAAAAGGTCAGACCTCTCATCTCATCTTATTAATTATTCTGGTTCAGAAAAATGTTAAATTTTAAAGTTTTTTTTAATTTTTTTTTAAAAAACATTTTTTTTGCAATAAAAAAACTCCCTGTGGAGAGTAGCAACCATCCTTGAGTTAGGAATAGTACATGGGGGACTAAAGTGTCACCCTCGTTCCCTTGTCGTTCCCTCTTTCCTCTATTTAATGGGGTACTATTTATTTTAAAAAGGACTTGTTTAGAGGTAGGTGTACCCCTAAATTCTACCCTCGAGTTTAAGACAATAAAAACGGATTAGTAAATGAGAACAATTCCAGATATAAAATTAATTTACGAAACTTTCGTAAAAGCTGAAAATTCAGCAAACAGAGAAAACAGGTATGACGGAAAAGAATCATTCTTCAGTGCAAGTCAATCAGGTTTATGTACGAGAAAGAAATATTATGACTCCCACCCAGAAATCCCCATTACAAACCATTCAAATACAGTCAGTAATTTTCGTATGAGATTAGGGACGGTTTTGCATTCAGACTTAGAAAAAGCTGTGCAGTTATTTTCTGCAAAGAGTCTGGATAAATTAATGGAAAAAAGAAAAAACAAAGTAGCAAACAAAAAAGAAGCTTTTAATTCTAAGAGAAGAGAAGAAGAACTATATAGTCTTATAGAAACTATATTAAAACAAAATATCAAAGAAGTTTACACAGAACAAGAGGTTTTTTTAAAAAAGTGGAATGTTAGAGGGCATTACGATGCGGTTTTCGAGATGGAGAACGGTGAAATTCATCTATTTGACTTTAAAACAGTTTCAGCTTGGGGATACACAAAAAAGTTTGGAAGAAAACACAATAGGGAAAAATTCCCCTCTATACACCATGAATTACAACTTGCCACTTATGGACTTGCAATTAGAGAAATATTTGGCAGACTTGATGGAATGTTCTTATTTTACAAGAACAAAAATAACTCAAGCACCAAGACCAGCGAAGTATCTCCCACCTATCTTAGACAAGCTGAAGTTTATTGGGCTGAAGTAAAAATTGAATTTGAGAAAGGCAAACCACAAAGAAGAGATGGGGTCAGCCCTGTCTATCCTTGGGAATGCGATTACTGTAACTACAAGGACTACTGTCAGAAAATAGATAAGGAATAACAATATGACACAAGAAACAACCAATGAAGAGAGATTGAAGGCTCTCAATGAGCAAAAAGTTCAGCTTGAAGTAGCAATATACAAAGTGATGGGTGCTATCGAAATGTTGGAAGCTTTAGAAAAAGAAGAAGAGGAATCTAAGAATGGCAAGAAAAAAGACAGCAATACAAAAAAATCTTCTAAGTGATTCTGACCTCCTGATATTTAATCAACACAAAAAAGTATCAGGAACGAAAACTCCCAATTACTACGTAAAGAAAAAAGGTGATTTTGATTTCGTAGATGAAGCGTACATGAGGGCAGTTCTGAATGAGAACTTTCCCTTGTGGAGTTGGGAAGTGAAGAGGTATGAATTCATTGGAGATAAAGTCATTATTGTACATGGTCGTTTGACTGTTGTTGATAATGGACAACCACGTTTTTATGATTCTGTGGCTGCACATCGTGTAGCTGTGAAGCGTACTGACGGGGAATACGTGGATATAAGCAATGATTTAAAATCAGCTAATACTGATGCATGGAAAGTTGCTTGTAACCGCCTTTGCAATATAGCAGATGATGTGTATAGGAAAGCTGTACTGTCAGATGCACAATTAGATACTATCGAAGGGATGTTAGGCGACTGCGATGTATCTACAAGAAGAAAGGTGATAGGTGCGATTGCTGATAAAGAAATCAATCCTACCAACTTTGACAAAACAATGGAACGTCTAAATACAATGAAAAAACAGGAGATTAAGAATGACTGACCTAAATTCAATACTGGAAAATGATACTGGTGGTATCACATACTACGATGAGGCTGCAGATGTGCCAAGGGTTCCAATGCCAGAAGGTGTCTACCCTGCGCATATCACTGAAGTAAGGACTGCTACACGCACAGTTAAAAGTCAATACAAGGCATTGATATACAATGTTAAAGTGACAATTGACAAAGATGCAAAGAGCCGTTCTTACGAAGGTACAAATGCAGAGGGAAACGCTGTTACTGTAACTGGTGAGCAATACATTGGTAACGAATACAGTTCAAAAGGTGTATTTAAATTCTTGCATCCAAATGGAGATGCTGAGTTTGAAGCCAATCCAGGCGGTAACAAAGGTTATTTTGCTTTCTGCAAAGCAGTTGGAAAAGAACCTAAGGATACTGAAGTGGAGATAGATGGTGAAAAAATTACTGTCAAAGAACTTCCAGACCTGACTGAAGATGATATAATGGGTAAACCAGTCCTTGTAACAATGGGAAAAGGTAAGCCTTGGGTATCTGACCGTGATGGAAAAACAAGAGTACCAATTGTAGCTAAATGGTTCAACTTCTGGAGTGAAGGCACTACATTGACTGAAGATGAATTGAACGCTAAGGCACTGGAAGACCTACCATTTTGAAAACAGTACAATTCAAGGTTATTCTTGCTAAACTATACAGACACCTTCTCGGTGTAACTGTTAAAAAAGCTGTGAAAATGGCAAGAGTTAGCAGGAAGACATACTATAAGTATAGATAAATTAAAGGGGAGTGGAAACACTCAGACTAAGAAAGTTTACGGCTGAATTGACCATAATAACAGAAGGCGGAGTTCCGGAACTAAGGGATGAGAAAACCTGTCGCCTGTTCCCTCGCTGTTATTGTCCGTTAGCACTGTTTGCACAAGGAGAAACTCATCTGGATGGGACGAATGCAATATACAGTTAAGCGTTAATTCCTTTCTTCTGAGTCCACTCCCCTAAAGGAGTCAAATGATACAAAAAACAAAAGTAAAAAAAGAATTCAATAAAGTTGGAATACAGGTTTCTGTTGAAACTTTAAATCTATTAGAAGAAGAAATAAAACGTATTATTTCACATTGGGTCAAGAATGCTCAAGAAGGCAATGTCAAAAGATTATCTGCTGACATAGTATGGATAGCACTGGGAAAATGGAACAGTGAAAAATGAGGAGTACTAGTCCCTATTCCGACATTACCCGTATGATGGGTATGGGTATTCCCTACTAATACATCTAGCGAACCTATCATATAATTTTATAATGAGAGCAACAGAATTCTTACACTTTTTAAATCATAAGATAAGTGGTGAAATAATTTATTCACATTTTGAATACAGAGACCTGAACACTGGAAAGATTTTAAAGAAATACAGAAAAATAAAAAGAAAACATAAATGAAAAAAGAAATATTAGAAACAACAGTTATGACAGTACTAAAAAAGTATGGTGATGCTCAAGCTAATTTAGGTAGTGAGGGCTGTAGGCATCTAATCACGCAAGAAATTGTCACAACATTAACAAAAAAACTACCAGTACTGGAGGATATTAAATTATGAGTGTAGCAAAAAGCCCCGACTATGATATAAATAAAATGCTAAGTAAAACTGAGAAATATGAAGCAGAATCACGAAGCAAAAGAAAAGTAGAGCAGGGACTGAAAACAATTTCTCAAGAAGTTACTAAAACTATTACACATGGACCAAATGACCCCGGAGATGAGCATTTTCCACCTCGTGACGAAATCCCGGAGAAAATAGATATAATGGAAGAAATGAAACATCTCTATCCAGAAACAATGAAATGGTTTGAAAGAATTGCATCTGAGCAATTCCATGTATTTGCAAGAAAACAAGCAGATTATGGTCCTGGAAATATAGGGATGAACGGTAACACAGAGCTTGCTCTTCTTGGGATTGGAGTCAGAATGAATGACAAGGCTCAAAGAATACTGCATATACTTTATAACAACGAAGGTAAAGCGCACAATGAATCTCTTTTAGACTCTTTTAAAGATATAAGTATATATGGTATCATAGCACAAATTGTAGCAGATAATAAATGGGGTAAATAATTGCTTATCATAGGTGATGTCAGAGATGAGATTAGGCAAATAAAAAATAAAACAGTACAGACAATAATAACAAGCCCCCCTTACTGGGGACTCAGAGACTACGACAGTGAAAATCAACTTGGACAGGAAGACCATCCTGAACAATATGTGAATAATATGATTCACTTAGCACGTGAGTTCCGTAGAGTATTAAAAGACAATGGAACTTTCTGGCTGAATCTTGGTGATACATATTTTGGTGCAAAGGGTGGTCACTGGTCAAGTGACAATTCTTTTACTAACGACACTACTGGAACTAAATACAGGGAAAGTCGCAAGTCACCACCAAAACACCACTACCTGAAAACTAAAGACCTCATTGGAGTACCTTGGAAAGTTGCCCTTGGGCTTCAACATGATGGGTGGTATCTTCGTAATGATATTATATGGGCGAAAACAAATCCTATGCCTGAGGCAGTTAAAGATAGATTCGCCAAATCACATGAGCATATATTCTTACTGACAAAGAACAAGAATTATTACTTTGACTATGAAGCAGTATTAGAACCCTATACAGAGCCTTTAAATAGATGGGGCGGTGAAAAGTTTAATAAAGAAGAAAAAACAAAATATAAAGATAATAAATTGTATGTACGTGCAGGAAAAAATGTTCGTCCAAATCCTAAAGGTAAAATTAGAAAGGACGTATGGAAATTTAATACCTCATCTTTTAGTGGGGCGCATTTTGCAGTTTTTCCTGAAGACATACCTAAACTATGTATACTTGCTGGCACTAAAGTTGGAGACACTGTTCTTGACCCATTCATGGGAAGTGGCACAACAGCAGTAATGGCAACAAGACTTAAAAGGCATTGGATTGGAATAGAACTCAATCCTCAATATGCAGAAATAATAAAAGAAAGAACAAACCAAATGGAGATGTTTCAATGATAACAGCAAGAAAAGGGAATAAGCATCCAAAGGATAAAATCATACTAATAAATGGTCATCAATTAACATTTAGAGAACTTGCAAAAATTTGTGTTATATATGTTAAGAATGAAGATAACATATATCCAAAGCCAAGATTTCAAGGTGGAGACTATTTAATAAATTTTCTGACTGAATGTATGCATGAAAGAGATGTCAGCATTGACCTATTGAAAAAATATGAACTTGATTGGAGTTCCAAAAGTGGATATTAAACTGCAACCGCATGATTTGGACATAGAAAAGTCCCTTCTTGGTTGCCTCTTATTGCGCCAAAAAGAGTTTCTAAACGTAGAATCGTACTTATTTGATAGTAAGGTATGGTACATTGATAAACATCGCCGTATATGGGCAATTATAAAGAAATTGCATGATGAAGGTGAGAAAATAGACATTGTAACGGTTTCATCACGATTTAAGCCAAAAGATAACAAAATAGGACTTGATAGTTATTATCTTACGGGTCTGACGTCAGGTATAGCAACGCCTGCACACGCCGAAGCATATGCCAGAAGAATATATGAACATTTCTTATTCAGAAAAACTATGCTAATGGTTGAAACAATATACAAAATGGCAAAAGAAAGTAATGAAGAAGTATATTCTATGATGGACAGTGTTCATACCATAATGGGAGAACTGATAGAATTAAAACCCGGAGAAAAGTTTGACCTATTAAAAATAATGAAAAAGGCAATCAAGGAAATTACTGCTAATCAAAGTGATTTAATTAATTTAGGGTATCCACACATAAATGAATTTGCAGGTGGATTGACAAAAGGAGAAGTTACAATAGTTGGTGGAAGACCTGGACATGGTAAAACAACTTTCCTTCTTAATGTTCTTTCCAATCTTTTGCATCAAGGATATAAGGTATTATTAATAAATAGAGAATTAACAAATGAGGAAGTACTGAAAAAACTTCTATGTATTGAGTCTGGGAAACTCTCATACAGAATGATGAGAAATAGTCAATTTACTGAAGAGGATATAGAAGAAGTTGATATGACATGGAATAGAATGAAAGAATTCTACTCAGATGAACAATTCTGTATGTTTGACCATATCAGAGATTTTCCTCATGCTTCATTGGCAATCAAGAAATTTGAGCCAGATATAGTTTTAGATGATTATATACAGTTAATAGACCCACCAAAGACAATAGACCAAAGAAGATTACAACTTGAATATATTTGTAATAACTATAAATGGTTGGCAAAGCATCAAAAATGTTCCGTTATATTAGCCTCACAGCTTAATAGGGGTTTAGAAGCCCGTGGATACAAAAACGCAGCCCCACAATTAAGTGACCTTGCTGAAAGTGGCGCAATAGAACAAATAGCAGAAAATGTATTCTTTACCTACTATGAATTCAAACATAATCCAGTTAATCAAGGGAACTCTAGGAATAAAATAAAACTTGTTGCTAGAAAAGTTCGCTATGGAGAAACTGGAAGTCATATACTTGGATTCGATGGAGATAAATGTAAAATATATGATACTTATCAAGAGTATGAAGATTCATTGCTCAATTAATGGTCAAAATAAAAAGTAAACATAGGAGTTGTCATGGTTGTATTTATCTTGGTTTTGGTCGTACTTGTAATTGGTTTCGTGTGCATCGGAACTCATTCAGTAAACCAATCCCTGAAAATGTAGTTGATAAAGGGTGCGATTTAAGAGAACCATCAGTAGAATATATAGATACTGATGACAAATTTTTAATTAATCTAATAGATAGAATCGAAGGAGAATTAATATGACTGATGGTAATGTCGGAATTGGAACAAGTACTCCATATATAGGTATAGACCCTGGGAAATCAGGAGGAATTGCTGTGATATGTGGTGATGAAATAAATGCAGCAAAATGCCCTGAAAAACCATTAGAAATGTCTGTCTTATTTGAAATAATGAGTTCATACGATAAAACACCTAAAATATGCATAGAACACGTTTGGGGATTTCCATCAGATAGTAGCAAAACAGCTTTTACATTTGGACACAATTTTGGATGTTGGCACACAATAATAGAATGTAGTGAATTCGATTATCAATTTGTATCACCAAGAGCATGGCAAACATTCTTTGAAACACCAAAATTAGTTAAGAAAGAACGCAAAAGATGGTTAAAGGATTTAGCTTCAAATATAGCAGACAATAAATTTAGAGTTACATTCAATACTTCAGATGCAATATTGATTGCAAAATATTGTAAAGATAATTTTGAAAAAAACGAACTAAAATAAAATGGTAAAACACGGAATTCTGAACTGAAAATTTTAGATTCTAATAAAAAAGAAAGGTTGAAAAATGAAATGGGATTGGTTATTACGCACAGAAGACAGAGTTCTCAAACAGCAAGAGAACTGGATAAATGATATGAGAAGAGCAGATAGAGATATATTTCACTGTGAAAGTTGTAATATGTGTTGGCAAATGGATAGACATACAAACACGAGGCATCTCGTTAAAGATTCTATCAGAAGAATAAAATACTATGAAGATTTTCCAACTATAGGTAAACCTAAAAAACTATGTAAACATTGTGAGAATTTAGAGGTCTAAAGCTTTACCAAGGTCTGACCTTTTATAAGAGTCTTCACGTTCTACAGGCGCACCAAAGAAATTAGTTTTAAATGGTACTCCAAATCTAAATGCATCAAATATTTCTCCACGCTTATATGCACCGCCAAACTTTGCCCATTTTTGATTAATCTTATCCTTTAACTGACGTTGCTTGCGCCAATAATTTGCATTCCATTTTTTAGCCATTAATTGATTCTCTTTACTAAGATAACCCTTGCCCTCTACAAATTTACCACCACCAAAAAATAAATTTTCCATACTTATCAGTTTTCCTGCTGACCTTTTTGAATCCATCTTTAATGGATTTATTTTTTCAATAACATTTCTTAATGCAGAATCGGTATCTCTTTGAGCTGCTTTAGCAGTCTTTAATAATTGCATCTTACCATTCAATACTCTTTTACTATCATATACATAATACCATGTAGCTATATATGCATCAGCTGCAGCATCTAAATCACCATTCATAAAATGATGTTTGATTAAATTATAATATGCTCTATTCTCACTGAATTCACCAAATGGATTATTCCTATCTCTCCCTATTCCATAATTATACTCATCCCAAAACCCAGATTTCTTCAGCCAAGCACTTTTCCATGTATTTAATTTATCACGATTTGTTTTAAACTGTGTTCTATTCTTTTTAAACAATTTATCAGCAGCTTTCTTTCCATGATTTGCTAGTACAACTGTGTCTGTTATCCATTTTTCTACTGAGCCAACTACATTCTTATCTTCGGGATTAAATAAAGAAGCAACAAGTTCCCATGTCCTAGAAAAATTATTAATTATCTGGGGCCACAGTAATGACTCTGATGTATGTTTTAAAAATCCAAATTCTCCGGGAGCATTGTATGGACTAATAAGAAATGAAAACAATCCAAGTGTCTCAACCTTTGCAAGATTCTGACCTATCTGATTTGACAATTCCTCATTCTCTTTTGGAGGAGGAGAACCTAATATATTATGGTAAAGTGACCATAGAGAACCACCTAATACATATCCAGCTGCCATCTGACGAATCAATGGTAGCGGATTACCCTTGGTCAATGGTTTATAAATATGCTCAAAAGTATTATACGTACCACTATATGCCATTCTGTAGAACAATGTCATAGCCTTTGCATTCTTACCACTTGCCCAGTAAGGAAGAAATGGGTCACCAGTAGAACCTTGAGACATAATATGGCTATAATGCATAATCTTATTTTCTAATTGTTCTATCCTTTTATTAATTCCTTTAGCAACGGGACTATCTCCCTTAACTTTATCCAATCCATATCGCTGTGCATCAGCTAAATCTTTTTCATTAAAATGAAACTTATGTTCTAATTCCCGCAGCGCTTTAGCTGCCCTCATCTTAGGAAATAAAGCAAAGCCTCTTCCTCGAAGCCTATCAACCATTCCCCTTGCAGTATATAATCCTGCATATGAACCTATAACACGATTGATAATCTCCGATGGGGTCATCCCACTAACATATTTCATCCAAAATGCCTGCCTGCTCACAATCTCTAATTCTTTTGTACCTACCTGAGTTGCCCCTATCTTTTTAACTTTTAATCTAGCAGAAGGTGAAAGTAATTTCATTGTACCATAAAGAAATGGAAACAATCCATGTACACCCATTGTCATATGTGTACCTATATATAAATTCTTTATTCCTGATAATGGAGATGACAAACCAAACAAAGCAGAATAACGACCAGCTTTTTCAAAGACTCTTGTTACCATTTGATTAGTTGTATCAACTTCTTCCAAGCCTATTTGTCTTCTAAATGCTTTATCAATATATTTTCCAAGGTCACCACTCCTACTTAATTCTGTTAATATACGCCCAGCAACGCCAGAACTTCGACCAGAAACAGATGTAAATTCAGGAAATGTATTCAAAGTAGCAAGAAATGAGGACATAACACGAATATATTGTCCGGCTACTTTATCAAACGAATGTTCCCATACTTGAATTTTCTTACCACTACCTATATCTACAGTATTACCAAGAAATCCAGTACGTGGTAGCATAAATTTATTATTAACTTGATTCCTTCTACGATGTAGTAAGTTATACATTTGGTCAGTTGCTTCTTGTAAAACTCTTTGCCCTTCTACAGAGCTTGGGTCATGTAAAGACTTAGATAATTCTTCTTGAGTTTTAAGTGCTTCTTTTAATTTCTTTTGTGTACTTCTCCAATCCTTATGTTTCGGAAGTATATTAGATAGAGCCTCTTCCAACTTGGCAACTGTCTTTCTCCCTTCTGCTGTTCTCATCTCAACAATATCATTAGACAACTTCTTTATGCCGTCATTATATCCAGATGAACCTATTTGAAAATACTCTAATGCTTCAGGAGTAAGAACACGGGTAAAATAATTTTCAACAAATTTTGAATTCATTTCATTATTAAACTTCTCCCACTCTGCAGGATTTGAAATTTTAGCTCTAGCCTCTCCTCTCATAGTATCCCAATAATATTTATACATAGCTTTTATCTCTTTAACAGCTTTATATTCTTTTGAGTTCTTTATCTTTGCTTTTTCAATAAATTGCTCTGTCCCTTTTGGTAAGAATGGATTCTTAACTCCCTTATCCATAACTAATTGTGGGTCTAATGCAAAAGGAATATGCTTCATTTGTTTCTTGCCAACCTGTTTTTGAGCATTATAAACAAACACCGATGCCTTACCTGCGTGTTCTGTTTCTATTCTGTAATGTTCTAACAAAGCATCAGCAACTTTCTTTGCCCCAGGACCGCCAAGCTTTTCCATAACATAGAATTCTGGCATTGTATAATACTTCATGGTACGACCCATCAATTGCTTGAACCCCTTCTGCAATGCGAGTTCACGTCCCATAGAAGCATCAATAACTGGTTCTATCTCACTATATTTTTGACCATACTTCTTAACAAATTCTATATATCTTTGCAATTGATTTTGACTTGCATACTTTAAAGAGACTTTAGGAATACCAAGGATTTTCTTTATCTTCTCACGTTGGTCTATCTTCATTCCACGTTGTCTTTCAAGAAGATGGGCTGAAGCATTCAATGAATTCCATAGTTTACTTTTACCTTTAGACGGAGATGGCACACTTTCTGTTATAAAATCAATCAAATATGTTGCCTGTCCTTCTGTAATATCCAAAGGAATATCACCACTAATATCTTTAAACCTCCCAGCTTGTGGGTCATATATTACACGACCTTCTAATGCGCCTTCTTTAATTAATAACTGTGGAATAGAAATATCATAATCTTCCATGCGCTCTCTTGTAAGTTGTCTTAATCTTACTTTCTGGTCTTCACGTAATGGATTAGACGATGAATATGCCTGTCGTTTATGAACATTAAATACATGACCCTCTGTACTAAAACCACGCTCACCGATTTTTCCAAATGTTTTTGCAACATCTTTAGGAGTTCCAAAACCAAGAAAATTCTTTATAGCACTTACAACTTGCTTTATCCATACACCAAATTTACCAAGCCCAGTAGCATTCATACGTTTAACTGACCACTCAGCACTAAGTTGTGTTAAATATTCATTAGCAGCTTTTTCTCTTGTTTTATATTCTCCAAGAAATCTAAACCATCTCTCTTTATCATTCTTTAATGCCCAATCTTCAATATGCCGTTCACCCCTTTTCCACATATTCAACAT
>VTLG01011260.1_pt1 | contig 29174 bp, 50 predicted proteins | sample 4694571 | NCBI WGS metagenome assembly VTLG01 (sample SAMN12604809, study PRJNA352737) | marine metagenome | biome: ENVO:00000447; feature: ENVO:00000209|ENVO:00000569|ENVO:01000036; material: ENVO:00002151; isolation source: viral sequences binned using virsorter ...
GTTGATGGTGTTGAGTTCATAGATGTATAAACTGCGATTCAATAAAGAAGATTATTTCCCTCACCAATGGGATTTCTTAACATCTGATAAGACAATCAATGGATTAGTTGCAGGATTTGGTGCAGGTAAAACACACATATTTATACGCAAGACACTCCTGAATATGTTTAAGAGAACAAATAGTAGTGGTATTAGTAATGGTTGGATTATATATCCGACTTATGATTTAGCAGAGGAGTTATTTGTACAGCCATTTAGTCAATTATTAGATGATATGAATTGCCCTTATGAATATAATCAATCAAAGCATAGATTTAGGACAGCAGCAGGAAACATTAAGATTTATCAGTTACAGAAACCACAGCGTATTATTGGTGCAGAACTTACATTCATTGGGTTTGATGAGTTTGATGTAGAGAGTTGGAAGAACTGCGATATGGCGTTTAAGAAGGCTATTGGTCGTATGCGTGGTTCTGATAACTGTGAGATATACATTGTAACATCACCAGAGGGATTCCATTATACACACAAGATATTTGTAACAGATGATAATGATGATAGGTGTTTAGTTAAGGGCAAAACAACTGATAATACTTATTTGCCAGAAGCCTATGTAAAACTATTAGAATCAAACTATGATGAGAACTTATTAAAGGCATATAGAGATGGTGAGTTTGTCAATCTATCTGCATTATCTACATATCATTCATTCAACAGGGAGAAAAATGTCAAAGAAACAAAGTATAACCCTAGAAAACCCATACACATTGGTCAGGACTTCAACACAGACCCATTGTGTGCAGTGTTATGGCAAGAATACCACGACAAGCCAAATATTAGGGTATTCAAAACCTATTCACTCTCACACGCAGGGGAAGGTGATTTACTCACAGAAAGATTATGTCAGCAAATAAAACAAGAACACCCAAATAATATCTATTATTCTTATCCTGATGCAACAGGTAGGGCAAAACATTCTTCTGCAAGGTATAGTGATATTGACATTCTACGCAGACATTTTAAAGTAAGGGTCAAACATATCAACCCATTAGTAGTAAATAGAGTAAATGCTATGAATAGGGCATTACAGGACAATATGATTATAGACCCATCATGTACAGATTTAATCAATGATTTAGAAAGAACTATTAATAAACCTAATACAAGAGAAATTGACAAGAGTAATAAAACATTAACGCATTTGACAGATGCACTTGGCTATTCAGTAGAATGGCTATACCCTGTTAAGAAACCTAAATTATGGAGTGTAGATAGATGATACCTAAAATACAAGAGTTAGTAGATAAACAATCGCAATGGAACGCACAACAACAAGCCAAGAATCATTGGAGAGATAGACGTGAAATGGCTTTAGATTATTACAATGGAAGAACGGAAAGATACACAAAGAAGTATTTTGCTTCTGGACTATCCTCTAAAGTGCCTATTGCTAATGTGAATATAACCAAAAGGATTATAGATAGAATATCACTTGTGTATATGGTTGCACCTAAAAGAGAATATACAAAGCCTGAAGTAACTGATTACTTTGTTGAGAAAGATTTTAAGATGCAAAGATTAGAACGATTTACCAACCTGCTTGATAGCTGTTTACTTAAAGTTACATTTAGAAATGGGATGTTAGATTATGATATTATACATGATTTTGAGCCTATGTTTGGTGATGACCCTATGCGACCTATTGCATATACATATCCATTATCTACTAAATCAGAAGTATTAGATACTACTCCAGAACTATTTGCATATTGGGATATTGACAATACATTTATTTATGATAGAAATGGTAAAATCTATGATGATGCAGATAATCCAGACCATGTTAATTTTTATGGTATGTTACCTTTTGTTGAATGTTTTAGAGAGGGCAGGCCAGAATATGCTTATTTAGACACAGAACCTGTTAATGATATTATCAAAACAAATACTGTTGTTAATGTAGCAGAAACAAATAAAAGTGCTAACATTCATTTCCAATCATTTGGGTATATCTATGCTAATGGTAGTCAAATTGACAAGAAAGACCTCCAAATAGGTCAGGACCAAATATATTATCTGGGTGTTGATGGAACTTTAAATGTAACATCTCCTCCTAATAGTGTTCCTGCACTTACAGATAGTATAAAAGAAAGTTATAAGATGTTAGCACAAAACTATCATTTACCTACATCATTTGCAGATGGTACAACAGCAGAATCAGGCGTTGCATTGAGGCTGCGTAATCAAGAGTTGCAAGATGATAAGAAATCAGATATAGTTAAGTGGAATGATGTTGAGAAGAACATATTTAATGTTGAACGTCAAGTATTAACTACTGAATTAATGATAGATGCAGGAGAATTAGAATCAGTTGATTTTGGTGAAACAGCAGAAATATTATCAGCACAGGAACAAAGAGAGCAATGGGAATGGGAGTTGTCCAAAGGTATTATAGATACTGCTGATATATTAATGAAGATGGATTCAGATAGATTCCCTGAACGCAAAGATGCTATGGAATATCTGGAAGAACGCAAAGAAGTTACTCCAGAAATAACTACTTCTCCATTATTGGAGGCATTGACTACACCTACATAAAATGGCTAACCAAGATTTTATAGATAAAAAGGTAGAAGAATTAGCAACTAAACTTGGTGTTGCACAGGAAGAAATTGTTGATACAATATCCAAACTTACCAAAGGAAAATCCAATAAAGAAATAGTTAATATTATAAATGATTTAGACATGAATAAAATCATTGGATTAAAAACAGCAGGGATTTTATCTGCGTATGCTACTGCACAAAAAGACATATTATTATCAAAAGAGTTCTTTGCCCCTATATCAGAAAATGAATTGAAGGCATTATTAATAGCATCAGAACAATATTTTGGTGCCAATCTTGTTGGTATGGGTGGGGTTGTTAAACAACAGGTACTTACAGGCATTATCAATGATAGAACAGTAGATGATATTGTTGGGTTAATTGGAAAGCAGGGATATGCTTCTCATAGTTTAAGAAGAATTATAAATGATGGTATGAACAATTATAGCAGGGCAGTATCTTCATATATGATGGATGAAGCACCTGCTAATACTAAATATGTTTATATTGGTCCTGCTGATGAAAAGACAAGAGATTTCTGTTTACAATTAATGGCAGCAGGTGAATTAACAAGAAAACAAATCAGGGAAAAAGGTTGGACATCATCATTAACAGAAGGTGGTGGTGTTAATTGCAGACATAATTGGGAGATAGCAGCAACCAAAGTTAAGACAAAATTCCATAACCAAAAAGCAGCACAAGGAATATTAAATGAAACTGCTTAATAAAAAGTTTTTTTTAGAACTTGGTCCTAATGTAGTCAATTTATACAGGGAACATACTTTTGATAAAGGAAAAGATGTTAAAGGCAAGAAATTTAAAAAGTATTCTAAAAAATATGGCCAAAGAAAAAGAGCAGGTAAATTATCTAGGCAATCATTAGAATTTAAAAATACTCGTGCCCCTGTTGCATCTGGTGATTTATATACAGATTTTAAATTTATAAAAGCAACATCAAAAGGGTTCACATTTGGAACTGTTGCACATGGTGGTACAGTTTTAGCATTGCAAGATATGGGTAGGGTTATTGCTACTGCAAAAGACCCTGTGCCTAAACATATAAAGAAATTTATAGAGAAAGAAGTAGCAGAATATGCTGATAAACAATTAAGTAAAATTAAGATAGATGATGTTAATTTAAAATTGTAATAACTGAAAAATAAATAAGGTTATTTTTGTGTTTTAAATCACATATCTTATTCCAACTAAAAACACTCACAAAAGAGGAGATAAAATGTCAGAAGAAAGCAAGACAAATCAAGTTGAGGAAACCAACGCAACAAACCCTAGCACAGATGCTAGTAAAAACAATGATATTCCATATAGCAGGTTCCAAGAAGTTAATTCTGCAAAAAAACAAGCAGAATCATTAGCTGAAGAAAGATTGGCTAAAATAAATGAATATGAAGCTGAAAAGAAAGCAAAAAGAGAAGAACAAATGATGAAAAAAGAAGAATATACCACTCTTATTGCTGAAAAAGATGCAGAGATTGAAAAGTATAAGGCAACTGCTAATAAATGGAATGAATATGAAACAAATCGCAGAGATGCGTTAGTATCGAAACTGCCTGAAAATAAGCAGAAATTTGTTTCATCTATGGGCCTTACAGATTTGGAAGAATTTGTAGATATTGAAACTGCAAATCTAAATAAAGGTACAGGCATGGATTCATCAAGAGTAGGTGCAAAGCCACAAGATTCTGGTGAATTTGGGGGTTATTCGTCAATAGAAGAATTTGCAATGCGTGACCCAAAGGGTTGCGAAACTTATTTGGCAAATAACACAAAAGGTTATATTAAATAAAATAATCCTACTCAAAGGCATTATGCAGCTGCGAGAGGATTCAATGAGGTAATAAATATGAACGCAAGATTAAGAAATTATGCTCTGCATGGTGCTTGGGCGAATTCACCTTGTGCAGTTACAGATGTAGGAGTAGCAGCAGGTGGTTTAGGAAAAACAGTTGCAGCAGCAATAGTTCAATTCAACAAAGCAGCAGTTACTCCACAAACAATAACAATGGTTCCTGCTGCATCAGGTACTAATACTGTTCAGATTCCTGTTTATTCTAAAATGGGGGTTGGCACCGTTACTAATTCAGCATCAGGTGCAGAAGAAACAACAGGTAGTGCAGCAAGTATAACAACAGCAGCCGTATCATTAGAAGTATTAAGAAACAATGTGTATGCACAAGTTACTGATTTGGCAGCACATGGTAATTCAGATGCGTTAATGGTTAATGCAGGTAGAGTTCTGGGTAATGCAGTTGCAGCAGAATTTGACAATCATGTTTGTGCATTGTTTGATGCTTTTGCTACTTCAAAAGGTACATCAACAGAAGGATTAAGATGGATTGATGTTATGGATGCAGTGGCTTCATTAGAAGCAAATGATGCTCCAAGACCTTATAGTGCAGTATTACACCCACAACAAATGTATGGTTCATTTGGTCTATCAAATGAGTTAGGACAAGTTGCAGCAGTTAATGGTTCTAATGGTGCTTTCGCAGGTGGTTCAAGTGCATCAGAACAATTTATGCAAGCAGGGTTCGTAACATCTCTTGCAGGAATTAACTTCTTCACATCTCCACAGGTTGCTGATGGTTCAGATAGTACAGAGAAAAAAGGTGCTATTTATGCTAATACAGCACTTGGTTGTGGTTATATTGATTTTGGTGGTGGAAACTTTATCCAAATAGAAACACAAAGACAAGCAGCAGAAGCAGGTACTGATATTGTTGCTAATGGATATTGGGAAATCGCTGAAACAGTTGATTTACATGGTGTGGAAATATTCACAGAAATATCTTAATTGATATAGTGGTCAGTAAGTATTGGGAGGGATTCATTTCCCTCCCATTACAAAAGGGAATCATGGAAAACAAAAAAGACATTGGCAATTTGAATAATAAAGATTTTGGAGTTGAATTAGACCCTACTAATAATCTAAAACTTGTTGAAGATGATAAAAAAGGACAACAAGCGTATTATAAGGGCAGCAAGATGGCATATAGTGACTATATATGCGAAGTAGGAAATAGAATCAACAAAGGCAAGCAAGGCAAAGGTACAGATAATATTGGTATGTTTGCAGGTGTCAGTTTTGATGAAAATGGTAAAATTATATAAAAGGAGCATTTAAAATGGCTGAAAAGAAAAAGACAACTAAAAAAGCAACACCAAAGAAATCTGGTATATTTAAAATAACTAAACCTAATGGTAATGTTATTGAAAGAATCAATATGAAAGATGGTGTTAGAAAGACCTATGAAGATAAGGGTTGGAAAGTCGAGGAGGTATAATGGTTATATTTAAGCCAATAACAACAGAAGCAGCATTAGGTACTAATACAGGTGCAGCATCTAATGTAAGTTCAAGCGAATTTGTAAGGTTGCATAATACAGCAGCAACAGGAACAGAATATTTAGTTACATTGGAAGAAAGTGGTGGTGATGATATTGGAACATTTTCATTAGATGGTTCTGATACTGTTATAATCCAAAAAGAAGCAACAGATAAATTATTTGCAGGAAACGCAGCAGTTTTAGCTTGTGGGGTAGCAGTTGTAGAAGTTGGTAATCCTCGTTCTTACACAAGGTCCTTTAAATAAATGTCATTATTAGAACATATCAAACAAGATGAAGGATTTAGGGATAGGGAGTATCTTGACCATCTCGGAATACCAACTATTGGGTATGGTTTTGCTATAAAGGACTTGGTGTTAGATAGAGATATAGCAGATATGATATTAGAACGCAAATTGGCTGAACTTATGGATAGAATCCAAAAGAAGTTTGATTGGTGGTGTTCAGCAGAAGATGAAGTTAAGAATGTTGTTGTGATGATGTGCTATCAGCTCGGAATCAGGGGTTTTAGTGGTTTTCGTAAAACTATTGAACATTTAGAAAATAAACGATATGGTAAGGCAGCAGCAGAAATGTTAGATTCAAAATGGGCAAGAGAACAAACACCACAAAGAGCATTACGACTATCTAATATGATTAAGAATTTAGAGTAAAATGTGGACCCTATCCAGATACTACAAGAATTTGGCTTCCCTGTATTGATAGCCTTATCTATGGGTTATGTGCTTTACAAAAACATGAATTGGGTTCAGCACGAATTAATAGAGGATTTAGAAGAAAGATTTAAAAGGTTGGAAATGATAATCATTAAGTTGATTGACCAACAGAAGAAAATGCAGATTGAGTTGCGTGGGATTAAATCTAAATATGAAGCATTGGTTGAAATTGTAAATAAATTAATAATAAGGAATAAAGATAATGAAAAAACTAACTGATTTTTTAAAAGGCTTCGCTATTGATTATGTTATTAAATACTTAACTGACAATAAAGATGAAGTTGTTTCAAAATTGAATAAAGAGATTAATGTGCCTATATTGAATGAAAAACAAGAGAAAGAATTATTGGATGCTATCTATGATACTACATTAGTAGTGGTTAAAGGCATAAAATAGATGATTCCTGCCCTTATCGCAAAGCAAGTGCTACCATTAGTCATTAAGCCTGTAAAGAAGTGGATATTAAAGCATTTTAAAGGCATTGAAAAGATTCAATATTTAGTAGATTATATGGAAAAGCCTAATGATGCAGATAAAAAGATTGAGGATTTGATTAAAGAAAATATAATACAGGAATCAAAAATCAAAAATATGCGAAATGAAATTAATGAATTAAAATTAGATTTTCAAAAATGGAAAAAAAATGTCTAAAGCATTATTAATAAGAGATTATGTAGATGAGAATTTAAAGGTCGTTAGGGATGAAGATGGCAATGATACCCCATTAGAAATATCTAAAGATACATTGAAAGTAAAAGGTCAAGTGGTAGGTGTTACAGGTGATTTTGATGTTGTAGATGGCAATATAGGTATAAGTGGTGGGAAATTGTTATTGCTTGATGAGAGGAAGGGTGGTGATGGTAATTTTCTGACCTGTGGTGCAGGAGGTACAGATGATGTAAAAATTTATGTTGGTGGAACAAATTTATTAAGATTGTTTGAAAATGGTGGTGGTGCTAATGATAAGATTATTATACCTGCTCAATCACTATTAATGTTTGATGATGGTAGTAATACTTATATTACTGAATCTTCTGCTGATAAATTAGAAATAGTAGTTGGTGGAGATGAAATGCTTACTCTTGATGAAGCAAATCAAAGGGTAACAATAGAAGCAGATAAACTTGTTTATAAAACAGAAGGTGGTACTAATAAAGAGTTTTCTCCTACGGATAGTGCTTATGCAGGAATGATACTTGGGTATACAAGGATAGCAAATACAGCTTCAGGTGTGCTTGATGCCATATTAGCTTTAACAACTACTATGTCAGTATTACAAACTGCTCAAGGTACTGATGTAAGCGTTACATTTGTAGCACCACCAAGTGGAAATGTAGAAATTATATTTACTTGCTACCTATATACAAGCAGTACAACAGTTGCCTTTGCTTTATCTGACAATGCGTCTTTTAATGAAGTTGACCCAGACCATACTTATGATATGGGTTCTTATAGGATGGATGAAACAGATAGAAATACTATAAGCACATCTTGGGCCGTAACAGGATTAACTGCAGGAACATCATATACTTATTATATTGCAGGAGATGAAATATCAGGTACTACAGCAATTATATATCATGGCGATAGTAGGGGTACAGGTGACCACTATCCACCAATAACAGTTAAAGCAATAGCATTGCCTGCAACAATTACAACAGGCTCATAATTTAGGAGAATGAATGTCATTAAAAGACAAAACTGTAGCAGAAGCATATAAATCATTATTAAGAGTTGATGATAATACTAATGGTATAGATGGTGCAATAGAATCAGTAACAGATGGAGAAGGAACAAAGGCTGCATTATTTTTATCAGATGACCATGTTCAAGTAAGACCTAATAATGACGACACCACATCAACATTTGCTGTTCGAGCAGCAGGTGGCACATCATTATTAAGAGTAGATAGTACAAATAGTGTAGTCACAGCAGGTGTAGGTGGATTTAATGTTTTAACTCAATATGCTTATTTTTCAGAGCATTTTATTATGACAAGTGGAAATACAGCAGGGTATCATTATCCATTAACCTTTGGAGCAGCAACTAATGCAGGGACATTAGACCAAATAAATATATTTGGGAATGGTACAGACCCTGCAACATCTGTAACAACAGCAGATACATCTACTGATACAAGAGCATCAAATTTACTTAATCACTTAATGTATGTTCCAGATAATATTGAAGTTGATTCTGTAACATCATTAGAGGGTGCAGATGCATCATCAGGTGATACAACTAGGTTTCATTTGATGAGTTATACATTTAATAGTGGTTCTACTTCTTGCTTAACAAGTGGAACATTAATAGCACATTCAAGCGACCAAACAAACGCAGGTTCAGAACAAATTTACAAAAATACATGGACGGTAGATAGTGCAAGTGTAGCAGCAGGCAAGGATTTGGTTTGCACATTTGAAGCAGATGGCAATAATTCAGATTATTCATATCAAGTAATAGTAAAATACCATTTAGTTTAAGGGAGAAAATATGGCGAATGTAAAAACAACATTAACAATAACAGGGGGTAGTGGGACTAACTCTTTTTCCAATTCTAGGCAATATACAGAAGAAACCGTAAATAAATTTTATGTGGATGCTTCGGATGGATTTACGGACTTAATTGCATTTAGTCCAGATGATGAAAGTCCAACTAAAACTTGTACTGCAACAGGAGCACCAAAAGCGTTTTGTATATATAATAGTGGCACGACAGGAGTTGAAATACAAATACAAAATATTGCGTGGACACACGGAGAGCCAGATACAAATGGTAGTGATGTATTTAATTCTATGATTTTAGGAGCAGGGGAAATGTTCTTTTCAAATAATATGAGATTAATACAAGCAAGTACAGGGAATTCGTCTGCAATGGGAGCATCAACTTCATTAGCACTAGCATCAGGCAAGGTTTCAAGTGCATTAACATCAACAGTTGCAAGAGGTGGTGCAGCTGTAGTAATAAGTGGTGCAGATTCAGCATCTGCAACAGCAATAGTAGTAGATGATGGTGCTTCAAGATTGAGAGAGGGAGATTATTTATATGTTGTTAATTCAGGTACAGATGATGTAATGAGAGTTGTTTCTGTTGAAAGCGATACTGAATTTACAGCCGAAAGGGGAGTATTAGGATATACTGCACAAAGTTTAGATGATGATGCTGTTGTTTATATGTATGCAGGAAATCAATTACACAATAAAGGCACAGAAGATGATAGTGGTGTTAATATCAGAACTGATGCACAGGGTAGATTTAAAGGTATGCTTTTAGGAGATAATGGTGACGAACCAAGAGGAACAGGACAGACACAAGTAGCAGGTGGAATAGTTCCGGGTTCTGTTTCTATACAATTTCCATTGCATGGTGGTTATCAAAATTTAGGTGTTTCAGTTTCCCTTACTGATTCAACAGGGTTAGCAACAGGAACTACTTATGGTTTTAGGATTACAGATAGTTTAGGGACAACTTCTGATATAGAATTTACAACAGATACTTCAGATGTGTCTTGGGGTAAGGTTATACAATTAATAAATACTGCATTTATAAGTGCCAATTTAGATTACCATTGTTCTATAGTAAATGGGGATGTAAGGTTTAGTGCTAAAAAGTGGCTTGATGGAGATAGCATTACATTAGCAAATCCAACAGATGCAACAAATGTATTTGGTGTTGGAAGTTTTGGAGCAGTAGGCACACATGAAAGTCCTGTTAAAACACAATTCCCAAGAGGGAAAATAACAGATGTACAAAGTGGTAAGAAGATTTTGAATACTGCAAAAATGCTAATTGATGATGGAAATGGTAATTTGATTTCAGAAGATGGTACAGGAAGTGGGAGTATTGACTATGATTCAGGAATTATTGATATTACAGGTCCTTACAGGGCAGAATTTAAAACATCATTTGCTTATGGTTCAGCTCATTCTGGTATTCCAACAAGAGCAGCAAATATAGAAAATATGGTTTCAGTAGTAGCAGGTCGTTCTATGAATCCAAGAAAAAATGGAGAAATAACAATTATTTGTTACTCATAAGGAGAGAATATGCCAAAAGGTAAAGGAACATACGGAAGTAAAAAAGGCAGACCAAGAAAATCTGCCCCTAAACCAAGCAAAGGTAAAAAAGGTTGGGGTGGTAGATACCCTAGAAAATAAGGATTAGAATATGGCAACAAATTTTAAATACGCATCACAATCAGACCTAAAGAATTACTTTAATTCTTTTGGAGATTATGACCAGAAAGTTCAAATATACCCTACCTTGACATCAGGGAATTTACATTTATTTAGAGATTGTGGCTATGTAGATACACTTTTTATAAATGGTGAAGAAATTGCAGCAGCACAATCAACAAGTGGAGCAGTTGATTCAAATGGGGAATGGTTTTATGCTTCAGCAACAAATCAATTAGAATATTATAATAGTAATTATTCATCTACCACTATAAATGAACAAGTATTTGAAGTTGGGGTAGATTTTGCAACATTTATTGACCAACAATTAGTCAATGCTTCTATGGAATTAAATAACCTATTAGACGCAAGATTTCAGATGCCTTTACCTAAATCAACACAGATTAAAGAGGGTGCAGCAAGTGGTTTAGCACCTGAATATGACCCTGTTATAATTAAAGCAACTTGTTATTTAACAGCAGCGAATCTGATTAGGTCAAAAGACCCAATGTCAGAAGAAGCACAGTTTTTTATGGATATGCTGACAAATGCAGAAGGCACAGGGTTAATTGATAAACTAAATGCAGGGCATATCAAACTTTCTTTTGAAATAGATAATAAAGACAGCAGTGGTTCAATACGAGAAATAACAAGAAGTGGTAGTATGTATTTAGTAGAAACAGAAGGTGAATTTTATGGTGGTAAAAATGGTTATGATTTAATACGCATTACTTGTACAACAGCAGGTGCTTATGGTGTTGCTAAATGCAAAGTAGAATATTATGGTAATGATAAATTGTTTGGGAGTGAAACGACAGATAATATTGTTACAGGTGGGATTGATAGATGGCCGGGACTTGGGGGTCTTGGGGTAAGATTTCAAGGTTCAGCAATGGTTGCAGGTGGTTCACCAGACCAATGGGAAATTGAAGTATATAGTGAGGGATTAGAAGAAACTAATTCAACAACAAGAAATATAAGTTTACATAGATAATGGCTATAACATACGATAAAATATCATATGATGAAATAGAGTTGGGATTAAGAAGTATTATATCCAAAGAATTTCAGAATGTATATATTGGTAGCGAATTTAAGATGCTTGGAACTGAATGTATTAGAATACAATTATTAAATTCCACATTATTAATGCAAACAGGTGCATTAGAGCAACGAGAATATGCTTTAATCGTTAGATATTACCATAAAGCAGATATAAGTCAGGAATTAATAAATAAGGCAGTAAAAGGCAAAATTGATAGATTGAGAAAACATTTATTAGATAACCAAGTTGATACATCTAAAAATTGGGCAGAATTAAGAGTTGATGAAATTACATATAATATACAAGATGAAGAAAATGAAGATGAAACAAATTTGAATATCGCAGAATATGTTATATCAATAACACACAATAATGTATATACATAGGAGTTTGTATGGGTCAATATAAAGCAAATGAAAAATATTTTAAATTAGGCGAAAAGAAAGATTTTCGTTCTTTGGGTGGTGATAGCAAACACGGATTATTAGTTGCAGGACACCCAATTAATATGGAAGAAGTACCAAAGCAATTTGATGGTTGTTTTGATGAAGTAGGGAAACCAAAAACAAAAAAGAAGAAGGAGAGTAAATAATGGCATTAGAAAGTCAAACAATATCAAGTGCAGAGATTAAGCCTATATTTTGTTTTGATGCTTCAACAGCACAAGCATTAGGTACAGCACACGAAGATGCACATACATATTATGATTTACCATTAATATCATACACTATGCCTTATAATAGTGCAGCATTAGAAGTTGCACCAAATAGAGCAGGACATTATGGTCAATTAGAAGGACAAGGTAGACACAGACGTGATTTGAACACTTGGTCATTTGATTGTTCATTTTTAGGTTCAGTAAATGCTATATTAGCAAATTGCTTATGGGCGTTTGGTGATGGGGCAAGTGCTTGTGAATTGACATCTGCAATAGGTATTGGTAATGGGGTAGCAGGTGATATGCAAATGAAACATGGTGCATCATCTAAAAATCATGCTACAATTCATTTTATTAATGGTGGAACAGATGCAACAGCAGAAGATTTAGTAGTTAGGGGTTGTGTTCCACAATCTGTAACATTTAAAGAAGATGTTGGAACAAACGCAGGGCAACTTACTATTGATACATCATTTTGGACAGCATACCCACCAACAGAATCTGCTGAAAGTATTGCAGCAGATACTATTGATACAGGTGCCCCAAAGAGCATATTTAATTTAAATACTAATAGTACAGCAGGTGCTTTACAATTAGGTGGTCAAGAATTAATGCCTACTTCTTGGGAAGTTACTATATCAAGAGCTGTTGAAAGAGTTGGTTCACAAGATTATTCATCTTATTTGCCTTGGGCTTATGCACAAACAGGTGCTTGGGAAGTTACAGGTTCTATAACAGTTAAAGCAGATGATAATACTTATGATTTAATTGCAAGTTTAGCAGGTAATTCAACAGGGATTAATTTATCTATTGATGAATCAAGTGGATTTGCTATTGATTGTCCAGATGTTATGGTTGATGCTGCAACATTAGATAGTGGTGGTTCACATTTAACACACACAATCCCATTTAGAGCATTTGCAGCAGATGAGAGTGCTAATATTATTAGTATAACAGCATCTTAATTATTAAATTATAGAATAATTAATCAAGGAATAAATTATGGCATTAGTAAAAGTCGTTCCAAATGAGCAGCAGGAATTTAAATCATTTGAAGTACAAATAAATGAAATTGATTTAGATAAGAGATGTGAATTAAATGACATGATGTTAGAAGTGAGCAACAATGGAACAAATCCATCATTTTCATTTTGGGTAGATATTATTTTAAAATTTACGAAATTTAAAAAAGAAGAATTAAATAAATATTCTACTGATGAAATTGTTGCTATTGCAACTACTATTTTTGAAACTGCTAACGCAAAAAAAAAATAGAAGAAATCTTGTTGCGACTTAATGTTTGGATAAGTTGCAAAGGATTACAGGAAACTGCTTTTACCAATGTAAGTTTTCCTTATAAGGCATTAAAATTATCTATAAAAAAGCGAGTTGAATTTAATAATATAGATGATATATATGATGAATTGATTTCATTGTATGATGAAGCATTAGAAAAGGGATTTGATTTGGGAGAAGCATTATATACACAATTACCATTTTTTGCTGATTTTTCTTGGTTAGTAAAAAAGGATATACAGAAGAAAATCAAAGATTATAAATTCTGCAAGTTATTTAATTGCCCTCCATTTAAATCATTAGAAGATACCCCAGAAATAATTAAAGATACTTTTTTTATAATTGATAGCGAATATAATCAGTGTATCAATTCTATTAAAGAACATACAAAGGATAAATAATGGCAAAAGTCCCATTTATAATTCACGCAACGACAAAAGGCATAAATTCTGCTAACAATAAGATTGGTAAACTTTCTGGGACTATGAAGGGTTTAACCGTTGCAGCAGGTGCTACTGCTGTTGCTATGGGTGCAATGGGTTTAGGTAGGGTATTAGCTAATATTGGAAAATCATCAGTTGATACAGCAGCACAATTTGAAATGTTAAAGGTCAGATTGAATGTTATGTATGGTTCTGTGCAAAGAGGAACACAGGCATTTAAAGCATTTAATGATGTTGCAGCGACAACACCATTCCAACTTCAAAATGTTGTAGAAGCAGGTGTAAGTTTAAAAGCATTTGGTGCTGATGCAGAAGAAATGATTAAACCTATTTCAGATTTAGCAGCATTTATGGGAGTAGATGTAGTTGATGCAGCATCTGCTTTTGGTAGAGCATTTGCAGGTGGGGCAGGTGCAGCAGATATGTTAAAAGAGAGGGGTGTACTCCCATTAATAGCATCATTTTCAGGGATTGAAGATTTAACTAAATTAACAATACCTGAATTTAGAGATGTAATGGAAAAGGCTTTGACAGACCCAAATCTTGGGATAGCAGGTATGACAACAGAAGTGGCTGGGACTTGGATAGGTATGGTTTCCAATTTTCAAGATGGAGTAGAAAGAATAAAAGCAGCAATCGGAGATGAATTACTAAACGAATTGAAACCAAGATTAGCTGCTTTAAATGCAGAATTATCTAAAATAGGAGAAATAGGTTGGGATAATATAATTAAATCTATAAAAAAGAATTGGGATATAACACAAAAGATAATAGAACTTACAGTATTTGCAGGAGGACAAATTATTGGATTAGCATTAGTTGAGGGATGGGTATTTTCATTATCTAAATTTATGCCAAGAGTAGGAGATGTTGTCTTTTCTCAATTTCATCTTTTATTTACAGGGATAGAAATGTTACAGGAGAAATTAGGTCTGCCTGTTTCTAAAAATACAGAGGCTTTAAATGATTTTATTGATAGTGTGCCTGTACTAAACACAAAGATAGTTGATTTGACTTCTGATTTTGGTGAAGAAATAGCAGCAATAATGACCAAATTGGATAAAGATACACAATTATTATTACAAACAATATTATCTGGAGCAGCAGCAGCAAAAGCAGCAAAAGGTGACCCAACAGAAGATGCTAAAGAACAAGTAAAGGCAAATAAAATAGTAGGTGCTTCAGATGATGAGCTAACAAAAAAGAAAATAGAAAATGCAGCAAAAGGTGCTCAAACAGCAAGAGCAGGGATTCAAAGTGCAATTAGGGGCCATATTATGGAGGGGGTTGCAGGTTATGCTGCAAAAGCACTTGCATCATTCCCTCCACCATTAAATTTAATTTTAGCAGGAGCAGCAGGTGGTTTAGTAAATGAATTAATAACTTCAATGATTAACCAAATAGGAGCACCAAAAATGTCCTTTGCAACAGGTGGTAGTTTTGTGACATCTGGTCCAGAATCAATTTTGGTAGGTGATAATCCAAGTGGTCAGGAATTAGTAACTGTTACACCACTTGATACTCCAGATGAAGATATTGCAGGTGGTGGTTCTATAAATATTAATATTTCTGGCAATGTAATGAGTGAGGGATATACAGAAGATGTTATTATTCCACAAATAAGGTCTGCATTAGAACGAGGTGCTTCCCTGTAATGAATTTATCTGATAATTTCAAACAAGATATATTAAGTAAAAATACAAAAATAATACCACTTGTTGTTATTGAAAAATTAGATTTAACAGATAACCCTAATGAAATTACTGATGAACATTACAAGAGGATGTATTTTTCTACTGAACCTGTTAATCTAAATCTACCTGAAAGCAATCATTTTCAACCATTATTATTAGATGTTCCAAGATTTAGTCAAAAAATTGATTTAGAAAATGGGAAACACCAAGTAAGTAAATTAAATATTGTTGTTAGTAATATTAAATATAACAATCTTAATAGAGTGTCTGATTTTTTACAAAAATATAATTTATTAAATTCTGTTCTTTGTTTGTATTATAAATCACAAGGTTGCAGTTCTCTTACATTACCCTCCCAAGATATTGATGGTGTAGTCCAAGATGAAATTGGTGATGTTGCAGAAAGATGCCCAAGAGTATATACAGGGGTTGTTAGAGATATAAAACAGACATCAGAGAAAATAACATTTTCAGTAGAAGATATAAGTTTGAAAAAATTAAACCAAAATTTACCTATTGAGAGGTTGGGTTCTGATAGTACAGTACCAGAAAAATATAAAAATAAATTTTACCCAATGCTATTTGGTAAATTAAAAAATGCACCTACTGTTGCAAAGTATATAGGTGAAAAATTAACATATAAAGCAGATTATATACCACCATACAAACTTGTCCATGAGGATTTTTTAGAAAATGAAATTGGTTCTCTTGAGTGTAATGCAGGTGCAATCTCATTATATGAACAAGGGTATCATGTTATCAATCAAAGGCAGCGAGGTATTTTTGGAAGTCCTGAAGATTATTTTTCAGAACAAGAAGAAGAATATTTTGATTTGTATGACCCTGAAAATAGCCAATATCAGTTTTTTATAAATAGTGGTGGAGTAAATCATAATAGTGTTTATTTTAATAACAAAAGTTTATTTTTCGCAAAAAATAGGCTTGAAACTATTTACAAAGGCCCACCATTAGCAATATCATTGAGAAGAAATGCAGGTCAGGGGTTTCCATCTACAAATTTTGGTGGAGAAGGTGGTGGTACAAGTGAGTTTATACCAGCAGGTTTACTTTTTTCAGGTGAACATGAGTTTATGACACAAAATCACCATGAATCTATTACTGATGGCAACTATGCAACCTCTATTGAATTAAATGAAAGCACAACTTTTGGTTGTGAATTTCCATATAATTTTGGTGGGTTGATGGCAGCTTATGTCCCTTGTTTTACTTTGTCTTGGAATTTTGGACCAATGGGTGCAAAGTGGTCAAGGCCTATATTGACTAAAATAAATAACATAAGATTGCCTGAAAGAGGGGATACTCTTTTGGTTGGTCACGGTACAACGGAGGCTTGGCATCAAAGTGAACCAAATTACTTTATATGGCATCAGCACGCAACTTTAGAGGATATACATTGGGGTGCTCCCCATGCACATGAAGGTCAAGGTTCAATGATAACATGGCACCAACCAAACATGGCAGGATATGCAGATTTGCGTAACCTAATATCATTTGAACATGGTCAAAGCATTGACCAACCTGAATTTGATGATGAAATCCAAAATATGCACTATAATGAAGATGCAGTATTTGGACTTACAAGTGAATTAGATAGTACGCCTACATTGTTTTCTGAATTTTCTAGTTTTGTAGATAGTGGTTTTTATTTTGACCCATTGCACCCTACTGCTAAAATACCATTTATAAAACTATTACAGGGTTCACAAACAGGTACATTTTATGGAGATACAGATGAAACAGGTGTTGATATAGGTGACCATAATGGTTCATGGGCAGCATTACAATTATGTTTATATGTAGCAAAACAACAATATAATGAAACAACTTTTGGTACAGTTAATGCATGGGGTGGAACATATACTTTAAATGCAAATATCAAAATTCAAGATATGGAGATAGTTTCTATATCACATTTTGAGGATGCAGATAAAAAGAATTTCTATATGAACGCTTGGGGTAGAAGTAGTGATTTTTTATTGAATTATGACCATGTAAGTGATACAGGTGCAACATTGACCCCACATGAAGTTTTGCAGAACCCTGTTGATATTATTAGACATATAATCCAAGAACAATTTAATGTTAGCAGTAGTGCCTTTGATGAAGATGAATTTAATAAAGCATGGTTTCATCATCAAACAGGTGGCAAAGGAATAAAATTTGATTTTTCTATTAATGAAAAAACCAATTTTTTAGATTTATTACAAGATATATCTAAAAGTTGTTCAATTACTACCAGATTTAAGAATAATGGAAAAATTGGTTTTGTAATAAAAAAACGATTTTATGACCATGATAATGATTATTTAAATGCAAAACAGATTGATTTACATGATATTATATCTTATAATTTTTCATTAAACCCTATTGGTCAGCAGGTATCAAAACTTGATGTTTCGTATGCTTATGATTATGAAGAAGGAAAAACATCAAAAACTACATCTACTTGGGAGCTTAATGATACTGAAAGAGAATTTTATGGTATCCATGAATCTAATGATAATTATATGAATATAGAATCTAAATTAATTCAAGATGATTCATCTGCAAGTAATTTAGCATGGCAGAAATTTTTTGACAGGAAAGCACCACATTTACAGATAGAATTAAAATTGCCATTAACATATTTAGACCTTGAAGTAGGGGATTTATGCAGGTTCCCTAAAGACAAATTAATTGATGATATGACAGCACATGGTATAGATTATACAAATTTAGTTTCTTATGGAAATGTATTAAGATACCCAATATTTGAAGTAATTGCTGTAACTAAAAATATTGATTCAGTTACATTGATGTTGAACCAATTACATTGTCTGACCTATGTTTACCCATTTAATGAGGGTTTAGCAGGTTTTGTTATAACGGAGGGTGATTGGCAAAATCATGGTGAATTTGGTGAGTTGGAATTAAATGACCCTGCATGGGGAGTTCAAGAAGAACAATTTGAATTTGAACAAGAGTTTGGTGGGGCAATAGAGGGTGGAGTAGAATTTTCTCTTAACCCTAATAATAATATTGAATCTTTTATTTTTAGTGATGAAAATTTAGTTACCATTGAACCGAGCCTTTTTTATTTAGATGAAAAATTTGATGAATTATTTTCAATCAGCAGGTTTGATATAAATAATTTAAATGATTTGGTGCCTGAAAAGAATAGTGATGGTACAGGCTATGGCAGCATACTTAATGGTTCAGGGCAAAATTCTGTTGGTGGTTTTGTTGCACTTGAAATTAGAATGATTGATGGCAATAATAATAATAGGTATATATTATCATTAAGGAATATATCTGGAACAGAATTTGATATTGGTCCTGATGACCATATCCCAGAAGAAATAACTGCTGATGAAGATAATTTAAAATTAGGGTGGGTATTATACAAAACACAATCAGATGATTCTTGGGAATATGGTTGGATATATAATCAAGGGGATAATATTATATCAGATAATTTGCACTTACCATTATCTTATAGCCATATTACAGATGATTTGATGTTGCTTGAAGCTATGAAAACTTACCAGATGGTTTTATACCCTTATTATACACCAACACAGTTATCAGGCCTAACATTAAATTATGCTTCTGATGTTACAGGTGCTTTGACTTCAGAAATTGAAGAGGGAGATTTAAATTTAGATGGGGATATTAATATATTGGATATAGTGTCATTAATTAATGCAATTATGGATTCAAATACTGCTAATGAATCACATGATATTAATAATGATGGAACTACCAATATTTTGGATATAATAACGCTTGTAAATATCATATTTGAGCAACAAAATGGTTAATAAGATATTATATTATATTGATGGGGATATATGGTTTCACCATAATGAAAGTATAATTGCATTTGATATTGTGTTGTCAGGTAAATATGAATTAGAATCATACGATACAAATAATTTTATGATGTTTTATGATAATAATAGGGTTATTGGTGTAGGCTTACAATCTGAATTAGGGAACGAACCATTTTTAAAATATTCAGGGGATTTATCTATATTGAATTGCAAAATAGTTACAACTGATAATAAGATTGTAAATATAACCCCTAAAAAGAAAAGGCCTGAAACATTTGGTATGTTATTTGATAATTTTGAGAAAACACAAAGAACTTTTGAAGATTTTACAGAAGATGGTATTTTTGGTGAAATACCTGATAAAACAAAAATAAATATAATTACCAAAAATTTGCATACATCTGGGGGTGAATATTTATTAAATGGTAAAGATTACAATGGTTTTTACCATTTGCACTATACAGGGGTTGCTATGACAGGCAAAGAACATGGTGAAGATTCCATAGAATTAAAAGTAAAGGATGAAAAACCAAAAACAAAATTATTAAATCAAATTAGAAATATTAGAATGAGAAACCAAAATGATTCAGGGAGTACATATTAATGGCTAAATATAGTAATATTAGAACACCTGCTATGTTTGTTCCTATACTTGATTATGCACAATCAATAGGGCAAATTAAATATGGTGGAGATAATGATGATTGGAATGATATACATTTATTAAACCCAAGTAAAGACCATAAAATAGACCTTTCCCAATATGATTTATCAGGGAATGATTTTATATATGATATTGATTTAAATTACTATCAGATGTATGATTGGATTTGTGATAGTGATGGCTATATATATATTTTTTTATTAGGGCATCTTTTGTTTAAAAATGATGCAATGGTTGATATTGAATTTGAGAATGAAGATGGAACATGGATACAGGCAACTGAAAGATTATCTATTGTTAATTATATTAGTCATGAGAATAAACCATTGACAAATGGTTTCACAGTTTTTAAAGCAAAATATTCTATCAATCAAATATTTAAAATTAGGATAAGGGTTAGAGGTTTTAGCCAAAGTTCAAATTATGATTTCTTTAGGTTAGGTTGTGTTTCTATATGCAGTAAGTGGAACCCTCCTCAATCTCCAGATTTATCAGTTGTTATGTCAAGAGAGTATGATGGTATAAAAAATACCAAAACAAAAGGTGGTGCAACATTAAGTAGTGCTTCACATACAAGGGGCACATCTTGGTGGGCAAGCAACACTTATGGTTGGGAATTAACATCATCTAATACCGATTGGGACCCTACTCAAAACCAAGTTAGAAGTAATTTAGCAAGGCAATTAGGGAAAAGAACTTGGTCCATGAATTTCAGTTATTTATCCCCATCAGATATAATGCCTGAAATTGAAAGTTTAAGAAACCATGAAACAGAATTTATAACTGAAGGTGCCACAGGAAGTGAACAAATACCGGGTAAAAACATTGTTCAATCACAATCATTTTTTTCAAGAGTATTAAACAGGGTTCAGGGTTCTCATATCCCATTTATATTTTTGCCAGATGATACAACACCAAATTATAATCCAGACCAATGGGCAATCGTAAGGTTCGACCAGAACAAATTTCCTATTAGACAAACTGCACCTGAATTATATTCTATGAAATTAAAGTTGCGTGAGAGTTATTGATGCCAGCAAAAGATGATTTTAAATATATGTTAATACAGATTTCCAAAGATTGTGAATTTATAAAAGAAAAGGTAGCAAGAATTGAAGATTTCTCATTTCATCTAAACAAACGCCTCATTTCCGTAGAAAAGACACATTCCTACATAAAAGGTGGTTTTTATGTTTTTATAGCGACATTTAGCATAATTTTGGCCTTATACACCATTATTAAGTAAAACCACCTTACCTACCACATCTTTTTTAACATATTTCTCCTCTATAAATAAAAAAAATATTAAATTATTTTCGAAAGTTCTTGGTTTATATTATATAAACGTTATATATTTATAGTATCGCAAGGGGCGATAATGACAATAACTTAATTAGGAGAAACAAAATGAAAAAACAATTAAAAAAACTATATGAAACAACTAAAAAAAGCATAGATAACTGTGATTTAAAAATACATAAAATTAAACAAGATATAATTAATAATAATCCTGTTCATATTGAATATATATTAAATGATTTATTACAATTGCAGAAAGATAAATGCTATTTAGAAAGTTCATTAAGAAATATTAAAACAATGTATTTTGAATTAAAAGAATATAAATAGGAGAAAAAAAATGAAAAAGATAACTTTTAATACATTAAAAAAATATGCAAGAAATTCTAAACTAACTTTAAGACATAGAGTTATTTCAGAATTTAATGGAATATATGATGGTATGGGTAAAATTGAAAATCCAGATATAGTTCTTACATCATTATATGATTTAGAGAAATTTAAAGTGTCAAAAAATTGGCTTTCATTTGAATATGAAGAATATAATGAAGAAAAAACAAAAAAATTCACAAAAGTAAAATTAAGTAATTGTTGCTTTGTTGTTGAATTTTGGTTGATTGAAAAAGGGTTTTTTGCTACTAAACCTGATGGTCAAATAACACATAATTAAATCCTACTGATGAAGCACCTCTCTTTGAGGGGTGCAGAAACCGAGAGGTCTGGGAAACAATAACTTAATTAGGAGAAACAAATGAAAAAAGTGATTATTAAATGGAAAGAAGTTGATGGAATAGGTGGTCAAAATTTAGAATTTACTTTACCTAATGGTAGCAAATTATGTGCTACTGAAATTGGTTATGATATGGTTCCAACAGGTGATTATGCTTATCCAAGTCAATATAGATATAAAAGTAAATATTATGATGAGTTTGGATTTGAAATAGATTCTTTTGATGGTAAAAATGTCGTTATTTATAAAGAAGGTGGATTTGTAGAAATTGATGAAGATGTTTTAAAAATGGCTAAAAAGATTTTGCTATATTGGTGCAAATCAGATATAGATAGTTGGGAAGGTAGCTATCAAATGCCTTCAAAATATTTAGAATTAATTAAATAGGAGAAATAAATGAAATGCAATCATTCAATACAATATTATACTAAAAATAAAGACAATACAGGTCTTTATTGTATCAGGTGTAATCCAGATAATATTAAAGCAATAAAATATAAAATAGTTAATGATAAACAGAAAATAGAGGTAGTGAAATAAATATTAAATAAATAGGAGAAAAAAATGAGTAAAGATAAAAGAATACATATAAAAAGTGTTAGTAGTTCTGGTGATAGTGATAAAATAAGATTCTTTATACACACATCAGATGGTAGTGAGTTTAGTTGTTGGTTAGATAAATTCCATTTCAATGTAATGATAAAAGATGCAAAATTGCACGAATGTATCTTTATTGTTGAAACAACAGATATTTTAGTTCTTAAACACGCAGTATTTTTAGTTGCTAATGGACATTTTAAAAAATCCCTTGAAAATGATTGGGATAACCCAATAACCGAAGAAATGCTTGATATTGTTGATGCTGCTTTAAAAGTTGTGGAGAGTAAATGATAGAAGATAGCATATTAGGCCATATTTTAGTGTTTCTGGCCATGTTTATCATTTTTGTGATATATGAGTTGGTTAGGGAATATTTGGGGTTATATAATGATTAATTTTGGATTTTGCAATCATTATCAAGTTTGGGATAAATTCCATAAATCTAATTTAAATATTAATGATAAAGTTATTTGGAATAATGAAATATATATAGTTGAATATAATCCTAATATAGATTCTGAAAGATATAGATGGGGATTAGGAATTACTAATGAAATATTTAAAGAGCCAAAAAGAAATGAAAAATGTTATTGTGGTTCTGATAAAAAATATAAAAAATGTTGTTTATAAGAAAAAACCCTGCGAGGTGGTATGTGTTTTGGAGAAACAAATGACAACTGATACAGGGTTAATTCTAATCAGAATAGATTTATCAAAAGTAATACTTTTATTTTAAGCAAAACAAGCCTTATATTTAGGTTTATATTTTAAAAACAAAAAAAGGAGAAACAAGTGAGTATCAAAATACATGGCAAGGATTATGTCCTTGTAAATGAGAGAGTTCAAGAGTTCCATAGGTTGTATAAAAATGGTTCAATTAGAACTGATTTAATTGAGTTTAGCGATAGATTTATTGTCAAGGCAGAAGTATGTCCAGATGTGAGTGATAGAATGAGAATATTCACAGGACTTGCTTATGAATTGGTCGGTTCATCACAAATTAATAAAACATCTGCATTAGAGAATTGTGAAACAAGTGCAGTTGGTCGTGCATTAGGTATGCTTGGAATTGGTATTGATGGTTCTTTTGCAAGTGCAGATGAAGTCAATAATGCCATACATCAGCAAAAAGAACATAGTGTTACTGAACAACAAAAAGATAAATATCAGGAATTATTGAAACATAAGTGCTTTGAAGGTAAAAAGAAGAAAACAAATGATTGGTGGTTTCATGTTTATGATGCACAAAACCCAAAGGTTGCTGCTGATAAAGCATTAAAGACAATGGAAGAAGCAATAAAATTATATCTAAATCCAAAAATAGAAAAACAGGAGGAAAAGTAATATGGAATATAAAGTGGATAATATGAGGAAGGGTAATTGGGGTAAAATAATAGCCTTTTTTGACCTTAAATTTGTAGGAATGACATCACATTTTGACATGACTATAAAGGGGTTTAAGTTGGTTGAAGGTGTTAATGGTAAATTTGTTAGTATGCCTAGTCAAAAAGGTAATGATGATGAATATCATGACACAGTTTGGACCGATAAAGATACAAGGGAAATAATAAACAAACTTGCTGAAAAAGCATACAATTCTGATGATAAACAGGTAGAAGAAAAGCCTATTGAAGAATTGGTAGAAGCAGCAAAGAATGACTTACCCTTTTAATTGCTAACGATATGCAGGGTTCTGATGTCGGAGGATTGCATAGTGTTTTGTGAATATCACACTATCCAAACAGTTCCCTGCATTTAAATTGGAGAAACAAATGAAAACTTTTATTACAGAATTAAACCATGAACAAGTAGATGTAATGGGTGATAATTACCCAGACCATGTCATATATTTCAATGCTAAAATACATTGGGGATTATCTTTAAATGAATCACAAGTAGAATTAGATATAATTCCTTTTGTAGATAGAATAGAAATATTTAGTGGAGAAGATGCAAGGTCATCAAATAAAATGTTAATTATTAAAAATGATTTTCTTGATATACTTAATAATGAAGAATCACAATATGAAATAACACGGACATTTTTAAGGGATAAACCTTGCAGTAATGATTTAATGACTATTGTACCAAAATTTATAGGTATTGACATATCAAAGAAAGAGGTGGAGGTATTATTTAATGCGTAAAGAATTATTAATTTCTAAATTAAGAAAACATGAAAGAAGTCAAAGGTGGTTATCAAGGAAGATGAATGTATCTGCTATGGCAGTTTGTAAGTGGTGTAATGGTTTAATGCCTATTCCACCATTAAGGTCAAAACAAATACAGAAATGGTTGCCATAATGGGTGGGTGGATTTCGCTGCATAGAAAAATATTAGAAAACCCAATACTTAATCGCAGCAGGGTATATTCTAATTTTGAAGCATGGATATGGTTGCTACTAAAAGCAAATCACAAAGATAATAAATTCATGCTTGGCACTGAATTGGTCAAGGTTAAAAAAGGTAGCATGATTACATCACAAAAGAAGTTATGTAGGCAGTTCAGATGGGGTTCAACTAAATTAAGAAACTTTCTAAAAGTTTTACAAAAAGATAAAATGTTATTGCTCGAAACCAACACGCAATCAACGCACATAACTATCTGTAATTATGATACTTACCAAGATAAGCAAATAACAAACAAAATGCAAACAACACACGCACAACACACGGACAACACACGCACAACAACAAACAATAATGTAAATAATGTAAATAATGTAAATAATGTAAATAAAAAAATATTATTACAAGATTTTGAAAATTTGCTAAAAGATAAAGAATGTTTAGATAAATATGGTTTAGCTATGATTACTGAATTTGTAGATTATTGGATTGAACCTACACTTGATGGCAAGAAATATAATTTTCAATTAAAGAAAACATTTCATATTAAAAAGCGATTAGCAACTTGGAGTAAGCAGGATTATAAGGGTACTTATAAAATGCACAAAGAGAAATTAATCCAAAAAAGACAAGATGAATATTTAAGAGAGGCAGAAAAAAATGCTTATAGGCCTGATGAACAAATAGATATGACAAGTAAAATAACAAAGGGTATGTTTAAAAAAATATAGGAGAAACAAATGCCAAGAACAAGACATAATTATAGTAAATTTGATGTAGATTTAGATTGGAGTGCTATTAGGGAGCAAGATGTTGTAGATGTTTTTGAACATAATGGTAGGTTAGAAATAAAAACTGAAAGAGATATATGGGCCAGAACAGGAAATTTTGCAGTTGAATTATATAGAATATATAAGGATAATGGTAAAAAACAATTTAGTGGATTATGGGATACAGATTCAGATTGGTGGTTTATTCCATTAGTAAAAGATAATTTAACAAGGAGAATGTTTGTTATTAAGACAAAAGAACTAAAATGGTTGATTAATAAATTTAAAAAATTAGGTAAATATGAGATAATACCTATGGGGGATAAAGATTCTAAATTTACTACTTATGGGATGGTAATTCCATTATGGGAAATATATAATTTAGAGCATATAAATGATTACAAGGAATATAAATGAAACCAAAACCAATTAAACAATTTCCTCCAGACACTACATTGATTTCTAAAAAGATGTCTATTGAAACGCCATTAGGTAAGATTGAATCTGATTCAGGTAGTCATTATTTAGATATTGCATCAATAATATTTGTGATTATGGTGCTATATATAGGTAAAAAACTAATAGATAAATGGTTAAAATAGGAGAAACAAATGGTAGATAGTGGGATAAATTATTTAAAATATGAAATGGATACATCATCCCGAATAGATTGGAAAAACGAAGAATTTAAGAACCTTACAATACGAATATGTTTACATAGCAGAAAAAAATCAGCAAGTAATTTTTGTTTAATATTTGATGATGGCAAAGAAGAATTGATAATTGGTGAAGAATTAAATATGAATCAACTAAAAAGATTGTATATATATTTAGATTCAATATTTAAAATGGAAAAAATTTAATAACAAAAGGAGAAACAAATGAGTGATGGATTAGTAGATTTACTTTATATTTTAAATGAAGTAATGTCAATTATAGTAAAAGTAGGTATAACAGCGTTATTATGGGTATTAGTGCCTAAATTAAGGTACAAGAGTATGTTGATGAAGCAATGTATAGATTTTAACAGGAAAGATGTATGAATTGCCCAAAATGCGTATCACCACTAAAAATTGCAGAGTTTTTAATATCAGAAGATGATGTAAAAGAGGGTTTAGAGTGTAGCAACCCATATTGTAATTTTACTGTATTAGAAATGCTTGGAGATTTTTTGTTTGAAGATTATAATGATGAAATGTATGGAGATTTATGAAAAAACCAGAATTAATAATTTGTTTTTATCGCTTTTAATCATTTATACTATTATATTCATTATTGGCTTCATTTTAGGATATTTAATCGGTAAGGAGATAAAGTAATCCAAATAGTATTGGAAATTCAAGGCAATCCAATTCCACAACAAAGACACCGACACTTCAAATTCGGAACATACGACCCATGCAAAAAAGACAAAGAAAAATTCCTAATAAAAGCATTAAAAGATTATAACTATAACAAAAATTTTAATCATCTTCCATTATTAAACGCAATCCATATAAGCATCAAGTTCTACATGAAGCGACCAAAAAGCCATTATAGAACAGGCAAATATGAAGGCATAGTTAAAGACCAATGGATTAAAATCCCACATACCAAGAAGCCTGATATTGATAATCTTATAAAATATGTTTTAGATAGTTTGAGTGGACAAAATGGATTCTTCCTTGATGACAATCAAATATATACCATATACGCAGAAAAACTTTATTCAGATAAACCCAGAACAGAGATAGTCATTATTGAAGAAGATGAAGAAAAGAATTGAAATAAACACAAATCAATTCTATGATGTAGATAAATTAGTTAATCATACTGAAATCAGGAATACTATTATTCGTTCATTTTGGGAAGGCTTAAAATATACGGATTTATCTTATAAAAAAAGAAGAAAAATTATTTGCAAGAAGTTTTTTATATCATCTAATTTAGTTGAAAGAATTGTTACAAGAAATTGTTAATTACTTGAAAAATAAATAAGGTTATTTTCATATAGTTGATTTAGTATAATAATCCAAGCCAAAAGGAGCAAAATGCTTAAAAAGATTATCCAAAAGCCAATAGATAGTTTAATATTTGCAGAATATAACCCAAGACAATTATCTGATGACCAATATAAGCATCTAAAAGACAGCATATCCAGATTTGGTTTAGTGGACCCAATTATAATCAATAAAAACAAAGACAGAAAAGATATAATCATTGGTGGGCATCAAAGAGTAAAGGTTGCACGAACAATGGGCATCAAAGAAGTTCCATGCGTTGAGATTGACCTAACTTATGATAGAGAACGAGAATTGAATGTAAGATTAAATAAGAATACAGGTGATTGGGATTTTGATATACTAAATGAAGCATTTGAGATAGAGCAGTTGCTCGATTGGGGATTTGACAATAGTGCAATTAAGATTGATTTAGAAGATGTTATTAAAGACGAGGAAGAAGATTTTAAGACATTATCATTGAAATTACCAGAGCCTGTATATGCTTTATGGAAGAAATGGAAATCAAAAGCAAAAGAAATCACAGAATCAGATAGTGATATAAACGCATTTGAATATGCAATAGTAGAAGCACTTAATACTCCAATTAAGGATTAATATGGCAAGACCAAAGAAATATGATATAGACAAAGATAAGGTTGAACAGTTAGCATCATTTGGTTGTACTGATACTGAAATTGCATCATTCTTTGGTTGTAGCACAGACCTTATTAGGAAGAGTTATTCCGAAAATCTGACAAAAGGCAGGGATAAAGGAAAAATTAGATTAAGACAGATGCAATGGAAAGCAGCAGATAAGGGCAATGTTACTATGCTTATATGGTTAGGTAAACAGGTATTAGGTCAGGCAGAGAAGCAAGAAGTTAAATGGGAGAATCCTGTTGATGGTGTTGAGTTCATAGATGTATAAACTGCGATTCAATAAAGAT
>VTLG01013016.1_pt1 | contig 29174 bp, 56 predicted proteins | sample 4694571 | NCBI WGS metagenome assembly VTLG01 (sample SAMN12604809, study PRJNA352737) | marine metagenome | biome: ENVO:00000447; feature: ENVO:00000209|ENVO:00000569|ENVO:01000036; material: ENVO:00002151; isolation source: viral sequences binned using virsorter ...
ATAGCTTGTGGTTTCTTTTTAGGAGGAAGTATCTGTTCAATATTAGGCATATTAGCAGCATTTAATATTGTTCTATTTAATTCTTCTATATTAAACATACCAGGAGGAGATTGTTGAGCCATTTGTAAAGCCATCTGAGCCAACATCATTCTGTGTGCATTAGAAGGAATGTTAGGGTCTGATACAGGGACTACATCAACCCTACCATCAAAATCCTTTTTAAATACACTTTGTTCAGCATAAGGTACTTCATATGGATACTCTGAGGGTAAGTATTCATAATCTATACGAGCAAGAATTTTAAATTCTTCCTTTTGAGATTTATGTAATCTCTTATGTATAGATGAAAAGAATTTACTAGATGCTTCTAATAAAGCCATTGTAGTTCCTACAGGACCATAAGAAGCTGCATCTGAAACAATCTGTTCTGTACTATCAGCAAACTTTTGACCTGCTGCAGTAACAAAACCTAGCATCTGAAATAGAGTAGAGGAAGGCTCTTTATAGGGGAGAGGAATAATTGCCTTGCTTAAATCTACTCCAGTTGCTTCTATCTCTTTAAATTCTCCTGGACTTATTGGTTCATTATCTCCAACAAGTCTAACACCTTTTGCTTTGAAACCTCCTGGTAGGTTTGCAAATTGACCTGCGTCTACTAGACTTCTCATAGCTGCTGTTGCAGTCATGGTTAAGTTGCCTAGAAAGTGCATCAAGCCAAACCCATAAAATCCAAAACCAGGAACAAACCTGTAATGAACAAAATGGGAAACTTTTTCTTGGTTCTTATCATTCTTCTTATAATTACGTCTTATACTTAAAACTTTTTGTGATTGCTCTTCTACAGTAATAATATAAGGAAGAGCATAGTCTTCTTCTATTTCTAAATAACAATGTTGTTCTAATAATGTATATTGTGGGTCACTATCTTCTGTAACACTTAATCCTAATATTGTATTCATCTTTTCTGATAAAGATGTTGGATTAGGATTACTAGCTTCTGGTAAATCTACATCTTCATAAATACCTGTACGTATATCTTTTGCTAAGTCTACAGGACTTCTATAAATAACATGTGTGTACCTATCTGCTTTATTTAAATTAGAAGCATAATAAGAAACATAAAACTGGTCGATTGGTATAAACTCTGATACTGGTCTTTTTAAATTAGCATCATAATAAACTTTTTTAAATGCAGAACCTATTAGTGGTAAGTGAAATAACATTCTTTCTGTTTCATCAAAGTATTCAGGCATCTGGTCTGTTACCTGATAGTTCATAAAGTTTTTAACTCTATTTGATTGCTGTTGTCTCTCTGGTGTTTGTTTACCTAATATTTGAGTTCTAACAGGTCCACTTGCAGGAAACATTTCCTGTATTGCTTTTGATTGAAACTTAACTGCTGATTCAATTAACATAGGATGTACTGCTGTACATGCACCCTCAAAAGGTTCTGATGTATCTTCTATCTTTAATCCTAATAAATCAAATCCTCTTTCAAACATAGATTCCCAATCAGCTCTGGAATCTTTATCTGCTCTATAATTATCAATTACAGTTGAAGCTATATCTTGTAAGTCTTCCTCTTCCATATCATTAGCCATGTTACCATACCATTCTTCTATATCAGGTTCTGGTTGCATTTCTACAGACGTTTCTGTAAAGTCTACAGTTACACCACCATCAGGTTCTAACTCAATAGTAGCATCTGTATCTTGTACTTTTTTTGGAATTGGAATTACGTTCTGAATTTCTTCAGGTATCTTATCAAACGGATTTTTTTCTATTGCCATATTTTTCCCCTAAAATCAAATTATAACATTAAGTTCGCCAGTACGCAACTCTTTTTTGTTTTGGTTCGTCTTCCCACTCTGGGTCCTCAGGATGTGATAAATGCCAAGACTCTTTCATATAGTGTATTGCCATAGTCATTGCATCTACTTGGTCATCATGAGCTGCATTTGGAAAACGTAACATTTCTTGTAATAAATCATCTGACCATTTTTTATTTTTTGGTATCCATACTCTACCTGCTTCTATCATAGGAGATGCAGCATGTACTCTTGCCACCTTATCTCTATCAGGTAAATATTCTAAAACAGGTAATCCTGCTCTTCTCATGTCTTGAATTAGTGATTGTCCTGATGCTTTCTTTTCTACCATACATACATCAGGTCTATGTTCATAATATAGTTTTTGTGTTATACGTCTTAGCTCTGGATATTCAAATCTACCTTTAATATTTCCAAGAAGTATTAAATGTGATTGAAAAGTTTCATATCCATTTTCATCTTCTTCATATTGTGAAAACACACCCCATGTTTGTATCACACTAAAGTCTGCTGTTGTTTTTGTAGAAAAAGCAGTATCATATGTTTGTATAATAAAATCACACGTTGGAGGAGAATCATACTCCCACCATTGTATCCAATCTTTTTTTATTAAACCTCCCTCATCAGGGGTAGGGTCCTGCATATATAATGCGTTCCAATAACGTGCACCATTAGATGCTCGTATTTCTTGTTCATCTATTTCTAATACTTCACTTGGTTTCCATTCAGGAAAATAGCTAGAACCTACAGGCAACTGTAATAACTCAGCACTCTTTTCATCTAACCAAGCAGGAATTTTAATTACCTCCCAAGGTTCAATAGCATATTCATCTTGTTGTTTTAATAACCAACCACACAAGTCATCATAGTGATACCTTGTGTTTATTATCAGTATAGAACCATTAGGCATAATACGAGTTCGTAAACCTGCAGGATACCATTCTTTAACATATCTACGACCTGCTTCAGAATAAGAATCTTCTTCAGACATAACATCATCTAATATAGCTATGTGAGCTCCTCGACCTGCTATCTGAGATTTAACACCTGCTGCATAATAACTACCACCTTGATTTGTTTTCCATTTACCTGCAGCTCTAACATCAGTTCTTAACTTTACACCTTTAAATATATTTTGAAACTCTTCAGAGTCTACAACATCTCTAACAGACCGACCAAAGTCTGAAGACAATTGGTCACTATGAGAAACAGTAAGTATTTCATGTTCTGGATTACGACCAATATACCATGCAGGAAACAGTTTGGAACAAATAACAGATTTAGAGGAACGTGGTGGTAGAAACACCATTAGCCTTTTTATTTTACCACTTTCTAATTGTTTTAATTTTTCTGATATTACTTCTATGTGACGACCCATCTTCCAATCAGAAACAAGTATAGGAGCAATCTTCCTAACAAATGTTATGAAATCTAATTTAGAATCTTGAGTTATTTTTAAATCAAGATAATGATTTAAATTAATATAAGGTGATGTAGATATAGTCTCTATAGTTTCCAAAGTATTTAATACCTTTACATTGTTATATTGTAATATTATAATAATAATATAAAACTATAATATTTAATTTTAAATACCTCTTAAACTATATAGTATTATATTATTATATATATTATATATTACTCCCCACTAAAATGCAAGTAATTTTTTGCCCCTAGTTTTTTGGTAAATATGTGACACCCCCCTATATATACACACACAGGCTATGCAAAATTTTTGTGCAGGGTGCATATATAACTACATATATAAATTATTATTATAGATAATAGTTATCTTTAATTAGTCACTTTCCGTATATACGGAATCTTATAATAAAATAGTGATTCGCTTTTTTGATAATTACATTATTTTTATACAGTTTATTTTAACTAGATTTTATGCACCTTACAGCGATTGACTTGACCCCTTTGCTCATTGTGGTAGTTTAGTAAGTGACACATTTTTGTCATAACTTAAATAGGAGAATTTTATAATGAATAACAATTATAAAACAATACTTGAGCAACAGCTCAATATTAGATTAGCAACCTTGCAAAGCAAGGAAGCTACATCTATTAAGAAAAAAGCAAAGCAAGTGCAGTACACTAACGGCTTTGTAATTAGTGCTAATATTGAAAAGAAAAATATTAGTAAACAAAAAGAGGAGTTTTTTGATATCTTAGCTAATGCTACTAATAAAGAACTAGTATCTAAGCAGAATCCTAAAGGGACTCTTTTTAATGTTAAAGAGGTTGAAAAGCTAAATGCTCAGGGTAAACCTTATACTGTTAAAGAGTGCGACCAGATTGAGGAGATTAGAAGAACTGTCTTTTCACCTAAGTCTAGAAGCACCTTTAAAGTAGGTGATACTACTAAAGAGGTTTCTCAGTATTTGGTTGACCATAAGCTAACTTCCCAGAATAAGATTAAAGACCACTTTGGAACGGGAAGAATTAAGCAAAGCTCTTTTGAAAAGTGGAAAGATGACTTAGCTAATGAGCGAGGTTTCACTCACGAGGAAGCAGTAGACCATATCCTAGAAATGTACCCTGATATGATTGCTTTTTGTAAAGAAAAGAAATCTGCTTAACTTTAAAATGGGGAAGTGTAAAAGCTTCCCCAATAACTTAGGAGAAAAATTATGAATATTATGTTTCAAGAATCAATTGCAAAAAAAGAAAAGAGATTAAAAAGACAAAGAATTTTTTGGATTGTTGTTTTTTGGTTAATGTCTATATGCTTTGGTGTTTTATGTATAGATTTTTTTAAAACTGCATCTAATGAAATAGAATTAGTCTTTTCTACATTCTGGTATATATGTAGTGCAGTTAGTGCAGGAGTCGTTTTATTCTGTGTTAATTGTATTATAAAAATATAATCCTACATAAAACCTTTAAAACTCTAGTTATTAAGTTAGCTAGAGTTTTTTTTTACTTTCCGTATATACGCAAAGCTGTTTTAAGCTTCACACAGTACCATTAAACCTATTAAGCTACCCATATACCCATAATTAACTAGCATATACTGTATACTCTTTATATCTAAGCTATAAAGCTATCTATATTTTAATATATTGTAGTATTTTATTTTATTTTTTATCTAAACTACAAAAATTTTTAAACAAAAACTAAGGAAAATTCGACGAGCTCGACAAAACATTCGACGAACTCGGCATATATAAAAAAACATTCGACGAATTCGACCTATTATTAGTTTATTTCGACGAATTCGGTAGCACTTTCCGTATATACGGAATCTTAAAGACTAATATGTCTACATATTTCATCAGCTTTGTGTCTAATATGGTAGCATATGCCCAGAAAACAGACACTTAAGACAAGCAAGACTAACCATTTCTTCTATACTATGATGACTCGGCGATATAAAAAAAGATGATATACATTATAGGATATGATGATGATGTGATGCGTTTGACATTAGGGTCAAGGTGTGGTATGCTGAAAGCATAACAATTAGAAAGGAAATAATATGCCAAGTTTAGATAAAAGAAAAATACTAAAGAGTGCTTCTCAATTACAGAAGAGCACAAGCCCAAGACCTAAAAATAATTACTCACAATTTGGGGTAAGTGATAGGTCAAGCTTATCAAAGAAAGGGAATCATAATGGTGGTTTAGGACACGGCTACTGTTATAATATAACTGTTGATAAATACGGCAATGAGTATTGTGAAAAAGTAAAGTATAGTAGACAAGCAGGTGCAGGAATTAATCCAATAGATAAGAGATGGCTTTATGGCTATGGTGATAGTAGTCATTCTGATTGGAAGACTGTATATAAAGAAGATAAATAACTTTCCGTATATACGGAATCTTAATAATCAACTTGACATTATCTGTGGTTGTGGTAAGGTTAAGTATAATTAAAAAGGAGAAGACAATGAAGTATCAAGATATAAACTATAAGTATATAGATGCAGAACCTATGAGTGAGGATAGTATGGAGCAGATTAGTCAATCAGTTCTAAACGAATTAGGATTTAATGATTTAGATTTAGATGAACTAAAGAAAGAATCATTAGAGTCTAAATATGTGGGTGAAAATCCAGAAGGCATTTGGTAACTTTCCGTATATACGGAATCTTAAATAGGAGGAAACAATGCAGAACAAATTTAGTAAAAGACATTATGAAGCAATAGCGAAAGTTATTCTTGACCATAGAAAAAATGAAGTAGTAGCAAATGATGCAGATACTTTGATAACAAAACTGATGACTATGTTTTATGAAGATAACATTAACTTTAATGTACGAACATTTAACACAGCAATTGGTAGTCCACTTTGGAACAATGACCACTTTGAAAAGTTAGTAAAGAATAAGGAGATATAATATGAGATGCACAAACAAAGGTATGCAAGGTACATACAGTAACTACTACGACAAAGTTATCTATCACGATTGTGGTACAACCTTACCTAGTGGTGAGCAAGATTACTGTGAGGAATGTGAAAAGAGATACAGCAAAGACAAACCACAATTAAGTAGATTGATTAATGAAGAGTCACAATCATATGGTGGAGGATTTTATTAATGCGTATCGTGGTATAACTTTAAAATAATTTGATAGTTAGTTGCTATCGAATACTCTGATGAGCAGGGAATAAGTCAGAGTAGTTATTAACATTCCCACTAGGAGAAAATAAAATGATAAACTTTGTAAAGCTAGGAGTTAATGTTGCACTCTTTGGATTAAAGATACAAGGAAGAGTACCAACAAGATATAGAGATAATAAAGAAAAAGATAATAGTTATACTATATCTTATACTAATGGTGGCGATAGTAAAGAAAACTTTCTAAAGATAACGAGAGGAACTAAAGCTTATTACTTTCCTGAGTATGAAAGAAAGAATGAAGTAAGAAAGAATACTTATACTCTTGATGTTTATAACCAAAAAACGAGGTAACTATGCAAACTACACTAAGATGGTGTAAAGACATAAAGATGTGGGCTATTGACAGACCCATCAATGATGTTGGTGATGTCAATGGTTCGTGTGTTCACAGAACTTCTTTTTGTGATACGTCTTGTTACAATGTCAAGCTATACAAAATGTTTAAAGGTATGGCAAAGAAAGATATTAGGAACGAGAAGTTCTGGCAGTCTTTACCAACAAATAAAAATGACAATCAAGATAGTTTAGAATCTTTACAACAGAAATTGTTTAGGTCTCGACGACAAACAAAACGAGCTAGACTTATGACTAGAGGAGAAGCTATTAAAGATATGTCAGATGTGTTTAGAATAAAAACTTTATGTGAAGCTACACCGAACACCACTTGGTGGGTACCGACTAGGGCTTGGCGAAACAAGGGACTAAAGCAATTGATTGAAGATGTATTGTTTCCTCTGAAGAATGTCGCAATCAATGCTTCCCTTGACCCTAGTAATACCAAAGAGGAAGAACAAATACTCAAGGATAGTGGTTGGAATACTATGTACTTTGGTGACGATACCAAGACTACATCTAGTGTAGAAGATAGAAGATACTTATGTCCAAAGACACATAAGAAACTAAAGATATGTGATACTTGTAAGGGTGGTTGTTTCTCACAAGTTGTAATAGGTAGACAATCTAATGTACATTTATCACAACACTAAATATTAAATTCCGTATATACGGAAAGTTGCTAGACTTGACAACGATAACATGATATGATACATATTATATATATTAGAAAGGAGATATTATGTCGTATAAAGAAAAAATAGAAACAACAATAACATATCCAGAGTTAGATGAAGAAGAAAAACAATATCTAAAAGAGAACCCTAGAAGTTGGAGAGTTTATATAGATAAGACAGTTACTGAAGAGTTTGTTGTTGAAGCTTATACTAAAGATGAAGCTGAAGAGATAGCAAGAGATAAATCAGAGAGTTACAGTAAACCAGATGGTTCAGAAGTAGAAGATGTATCTGTTAGTTCATCTGAACTTAATAGAAACACTTATGATGATGACCAAATAGAATATTTAGAAGAGGAGGTGTTAGATGTCACATAGTGGTAACGAGATGTTAATGGAAGAAAAGTATGAGCAGATAAAAGAAGACTTTATATCTAAGAAAGATTTAGCTAATATTATAGAGTTTGTATTGACAAGATTACATAAAGAGATACAATCAGAAAAGTCTGATGATATGGTTAGGTCTTTTGCTATGTATATGTATAAGATTACAAGAGATAAAGTTAAAGAAGTAGATGACCATGCTGAAGAAAAAGCAAATAACTTTTGTGAAGAGAACACAGACTATTGGCATGGTGAAGAGCCATTAAATTATAACTAGGAGAGTATATGACAGAACAAGAACTACAACAAAAGTTAGTTGACCTTGATGATGAATACGAATATAGTGTTTCTGTAGGTACAATACGAACACCAGAAGAGATAGCTAATGAAGTGTATTCTGTTATCAAGAAACTAGGTTGGACTGAAGATGAAGCATACGACTATATAGATTTTGTAAAACATAGATATAATTAAAATTGAAAGGAGAAAGCAGATGACTAAAAACTTATTTGGAAAATCAAGACCAAAAGAAAATCCATATGCCACATACAAGCTAGGCGATTGGGAATGGAGAGTATTAAAAACATATCAAAGAAAAGATAAGGAAGATACCAATCAATACTCTAGGTGGTTTGTTGCAGTTAGAACACCTATGACTCATGGTGGTTGGGATATGGGAGATACTTATGTTAATGATATTATGGGACAAAATCCAGAACTAATACAAGCAACTGATGAATGGAGAGATACCTATGGTATTCAACTACACGATAGAATGCAGGTGACATTATGAGTAAATGGAAAAGCACAAGTATAAAAATAAATTCTGCCTGTGAAGAAATGGTAAAGTCTGCATTGAAAGATGGTTGGAACTTTGAAGTATTAACAGAGGGAGAACATCTTTGTGAAGAGAGTACAGACTTTGATGAGATTATGGAAAACATACATGCAGTAGATGGTATACTTGAAATACATATACATAAAGTAGGAGAGGAATCTGATTGGTGTAATGTTATACTTCATAATGGTGACCCAGACTGTGAGATATCAGACTGTACTGCTGATGGCTACATAGATAAGTGGACTGAGAGGACAGACTTTGGACAGAAACCTTGGAATGATGGCTTCGTTCATTTAGAAGATGGAGTAGGTGGAGTATTTACAAGCAGGAAAATAAAATGAAAAAATATATACACATAAACCAACACGTAATTAAATCTAATCACAAGAATAATAAAAGAGAACCTGTGATTACTGTGAAGACATACAATAGTAATAGCTATGGACATCAAGTGCATATACTTGGAGAGTGTAAAGTTGTGTATAGTCCAGACAAACCTTTATCTTGTGGTGCTAAAGTATGGATAGAAACAGAAGCAGAGGTTATAACTATACCAGACTTTGTTAGCAGAGAAAGAGATACCAAGAGCCATGTGCGTGAAGCTATAGAAAAAGGACACGATTGGTGGTAAAGAATATTATGGTGCAGATGAGAAACACGTACAGGAAACTGCTTAAATTGATTCCTAGTCCCTTCTATCTGGGAATAAACAAAGCCATAACACATAACAAGGAGAAATATAATGAGTAAAAGATTTAAACAAGTAAACATACAACAGTTTGCTATACTTGTGCAAGATGTAGATATATCTAAGTATACTCAAGAAGAGTATGTAGATATTATAGAAGAAATATATATGACTATCTTCAGACACAACACAGATGGAGATTTTGTTATACCTACTATGCCTAACGAGAAAGGTAATTGGAAAGTACATAAGTCTTCTGCTACCAAAGAAGAAGTAATGAAACTAATCAAGGAAGGAAAAGTTACATGGAACAAAGACGTAATCTAACACTCACACAACATTGGGAATTACATCAAGGACTATGGTCTATGCTAGGTTGTGATATGAAATTAATCTATAAAGATAGAAATAATATTGTATATGTTGACAAGAAAGAAAATATACAGTACACTTATTCAGCATTAGGAATTTTACAGGAGAAACAATTATGAGTAGAAAGAAACCTACTTGGGTGTGGATATATGGAGATGAGATGCCAGAAGTGTGGGAACATTTTGGCTTTCCCTATCCAGACCCAGACGATAGAATAAAACTAAAGTTTGTTAAGTATGAATCAAAAGTGTTTTTATCACAAAAATGGAAAAAGGAGGTGCAACGTGGCTAAGTATACATTGTATGCAAAGAAAGTGTATTACTATCGTAAAGATATTAATGCTCAAGATAGAAAGAGTGCAGAGAAAAGAGGTGCTGACTATGAAGCAGATGACAATGCAGAAAGATTGTTTGAACCTTCAGGTGAGGAGTTTTATATAACAAGTATAGAGGAGAGTGATGATGATTGATAAAGAAAAATTTTACAAAGAAAAATACAAAGAAATATTTGAAGCATTAGTAGGTATAGATGGTATGAGTAGATATAGTCACCTTGATGTTCTTTCATATATTCATAATCTAAAAGATATAGAGGAGAGATATTATGACAGTAAGAAAACTTAATGACGAAAGTCAAATAGATTTAGCTAGAGAATATATCTTTGATGTCTTTGAAGAACTACAAGATAGAGTAGATATACCTAACATGATAAGTGCATTACAGATGACAACATCAGACCTTGCATATGATACTGCACCTAGTCCTAGTGTAGCTACAAGTATGCTTTTAGAAATTATTAATATGAAACTTAGAATGGTAACAGAAAAGGAGTTTGAAGATGAGTGAAGAACAAATGATATACATAATAAAAAATAACTTAATTGACCAATGTAATGAACAAGAAAAAAGAGAAGTATTTAACTTTGCCTTTGGTGAAAAATTTATGAAGTCAAAAGACAAAGGTGAAATTAAAACATATGAGGAGAATATAAATGGAGTATAAATACACATATAGATTTAGTGAGCAGACAGTAGATACTAGATACTATAAAGTAGAATCTAATACTAAACTTACCAAGAGTGAGATGCAAGATTTAGCTTGGTCAGTAGAGCAGACAGAAGGAGAAACCTTTACGTGTAATGAAGGTAAAGCTACGTTTGAAGGTACTGAAATTGGAGATGATGCACAGTATCAAATGGAAGAAGGAGAGGAGAATTTAGCAGATGATTAATAAATATTATTTAGATGACGACACTTATTTAAATCTTTCATGTGATTTAGCACATAAGTTTATGGAAGGTATTTTAAAGTCAAAGATTAAAAATTATATTACTCCAAACCCAAAAGATGGGGAACAATATTATACTGACGAAGGAGAAAAAATATTTCAAAAATGTTTAGCAGATGTAGAATCTGTATTAAAAAGTCATGACATATATAGTAATGATTTTGAAGAATCAGGAAAAATTTATATAGACTTTAGTAAAGGTAGAAAATATGATAGCATATAAAATAAAATCTATTAATAATAAAACAGGTAAGGTTACGTACTTGTATGAAGAAGGTGATGGTAGAAAGCATTACACAGTAACAAAGAAAAAAGATGCTATGCTTACTTTAAGTATAGTTAAAAATCAAATGTGGGACTTAGATGAGTTTGATAACCCAGATATAGACCCAAGCATATATGGTGAACCAGACCATTTGTATTGGAGAAGAGGTAAAAAAGATACTGAGAATACTTGGGCTATTGATACAGTATTTATTAAGGAGGATAGATTATGATTAAATATATTATATACACACAACATGCGTGTGAGTTTTGTAACAAAGCAAAAGATTTATTAAACGAAGCAGGAGAAATATACGAGGAACGATTATTAGATACACCTGCAAAAATAAAAAGGTTTAGAGATGCAGGGCATAAGACTGTGCCACAAATCTTTCTACATGTAGGTGGGTATACAGAACTAGAAGAGTTTATGTTTCCACCAGAGATAGAGTTTGACCCAGACCTAAAGCTAGTAGAAGAAACAAAACCTAGTGCAAAGGTATTACCTTTCAAAGGAAAGATAGGTGCTATATCAGGAGATAAAGATGATTAAAAAAATAAATTTATTGTATAGAAAAATAATGTTTAAATTTTCTAAAAAAGATTTAAATGCTATTTTAAAATATGACCCTTTAGATTTATTAAATTAAAGGAGGAAGACAGATGAGTAAAAAAATTAAATGTCAAAAAGAAGGTTGCTCTAATAAAGCATATCCAGAAGATATGGAGAACAGAGCAAGTAATCTTTTATTATGTGATGACTGCTATACAGAACTAAGATACTTGATGGCAGACTATTTAGATATACATATACAGGAGATTAAGATATGAAATACAAAGTAAAAATAGAATTAGACTTTGATAAACGACCTAGTAAAAAAAAGATATTAAACAAATTGTTTGATATGCTTAGAGATAATAAAGTTAATTATGAATTGTGTAAATATAACAATAACTTAGAAAGGAATATTAAGAATGATAAATATAACTAGAGATTTAATTAAAATATTTTTAGCATGTATAGTATGGTACTTGTTATGTTTTACATTACCATTAATTATGGTATAATTATATGTTGACAAAAAAATATAACTATAGTATTATAAAATATAATTATATAAATAATAATTATAATTTAACTAACTATGAAATATACGATAAGATGTGTAAAGAAAATAAAGATGTATCTTGGGCATACAATATATACTTTATAGAAAAATATTGGGATAATGAATCATGTATGTAATAGCTTTATATAATCCAAAGATAGATGACTTGCCAGATGTGTATGAAGAAGATGGTAAGGTTAGATATTTTAAATCAGACATAGAAGCTGAATATTTTATAAATAGATTATATGAAAAACATAATATTTATATAACACCTTTATTAGATGACCATATGATTTTAATGAGTGTACAATGATTGAATTAAATATATTAAACATGTTTATCATAGGTATAATATTAGGAATGTTTATAGTATTAATAGCTTACTTATTAACGAGGTTATAATGAATAAAAACTTAGAAGAAATATATAAAAAGAATATAAGAGATTTACAAGAACAAAATAGAAATCTAATGGTTAGAGTTAAAATACTAACTGATGAGTTGTATGAATTAAAAACAAATAAAAAGTATAAAGGGTGGGTAGAAAATCCAGATGCTTCTCATATTAAAGATGAGTAAAGATAGAGAGAGAAGATTAAAAGCAACAGGCAAATGGTTTCAACCAACAAAGAAAAAAAAGTTATGGACAAATAATATATTTCCTGCTATATTAATAATAGGATTTATTTTATATATTATAAATTTATAGGAGAGAACATTGGTAAAGAATTTATGGGATAAAGAAAGTAAAACTTTATTTAAAAAGTATTACAGAGAATATAAGAGTGAGGGATATGAAGACAGAGAAGCAAAGAGGTTATCTAAACAAGATGTTAATACTGTGCTAGGAGAACGAATTGACTTTGCAGAACTTTTATATAAGAATAAATTAGATGATTATAATTAGGAGAACAATATGTATTCAAGTAAATGGTTAGACCGAGGTCCTTGCCCAAAGTGTGGGTCTAGTGATGCTAAAGTTAAACATGCTGAAGGATATAGTTATTGCTTTTCTTGTGAAACTAGATTTGGAGAGGAAGATGATATGAATAATGTAACACCTATGCCTGTAGATAATAAACCTATAGTAAAACAAGGTATGTTTTCAGACATAATAGAAAGAAAGATTAATAAAGAAACAGCAGAGAAGTATAATACAAAGGTTACTAAAGAGGGTACAGTAACAACTAAACATATATATGAATACTATGATGTTAATGGTAGTCATGTAGCTAATAAGATTAGAAACACAGCTACTAAACAAATGTGGACTGAAGGTTCAATACAAGAAGCCACATTGTTTGGTCAGAATTTATTTAGTTCTGGTGGTAAGTATGTTACCATTACAGAAGGAGAGGTAGATGCTATGTCAGCTTACCAATTAATGGGTAGTAAGTGGGCATCTGTCTCAATCAAGACAGGAGCAGGTGGAGCTTTACGAGATTGTAAATCTGCATTTGAATATCTCGATAGCTTTGAGAATATTATTATATGTTTTGATATGGATGAACAAGGCAGAAAGGCTGCCAACAAAGTTGCTCAATTGTTTTCTCCGAACAAGTGCAAAATAATGTCTATGGAGTATAAGGATGCTAACGAATACCTTAAGATGGGTAAGAGCCAAGCCTTCAACCAAGCTTGGTGGTCGTCACAACCATATACTCCTGCAGGCATTATGAACCTACAAGAGTTAGGTTCTTCATTATTTACTGAGGAATATTGTGAGACATGTTTGTTTCCTTGGAGTAAGATGAATGATAAAACTTATGGAATGAGAACAGGAGAACTAATAACATTTACAAGTGGTGCAGGTATGGGTAAGTCCTCTATTATGAGAGAACTAATGTATCACTTGTTTAAAAATACAAAAGATAATGTGGGTATACTAGCATTAGAAGAGAGTGTTAAGAACACAGCATTTAATATTATGTCTGTTGAAGCTAATGCTAGATTGTATATAAAAGAAATAAGAAAGAATTATACACAAGACCAACTAGATAAATGGCAACAAGATACTATAGGTACAGGAAGGTTCTTTGCCTTTGACCATTTTGGTTCTATTAGTAATGATGAGATACTAGCTAGAGTTAGATATATGGCACAGGCATTAGATTGTAAGTGGATATTTATTGACCACTTATCTATCCTTGTATCTGGACAAGAAGAAGGAGATGAAAGAAAATCTATTGATGTCTTGATGACTAAGTTGCGTTCTCTTGTAGAACAAACAGGTGTAGGTTTATTATTAGTATCACATCTGCGTAGACCTGCAGGTGATTCTGGTCATGAAAATGGTAAAGAGATTACCTTATCTCACCTTAGAGGTTCTGCATCTATTGCACATCTATCTGATAGTGTAATAGGATTAGAAAGAAATCAACAAGCAGATGGAGATGAAGCTAACACTACAACGATTCGTATTTTAAAGAATAGATATACAGGTGAGACAGGTATTGCAACACATCTTTATTATGATAAAGAAACAGGTAGATTAACAGAGGTTGACAATCCTTACGAAGCAGAGTATAATGTAGAAAATAAAGAGGAGGTACCTTTCTAATGTTTCCAGATAAGAGATATGATATTATATATGCAGACCCACCTTGGTCTTTTAAAACTTATTCTGATAAAGGAAAAGATAGAAGTCCTGAAAAACATTACTCATGTATGAGTGAAGAAGATATAAGTAATTTACCTGTATCAACAATAGCAAAAGATAATTGTATATTATTTTTATGGGTAACATATCCTTGTTTAATTCAAGGATTAAAAACAATAACAGATTGGGGTTTTACATATAAGACTTGTGGTTTTAGTTGGATGAAAAAGAATAAAAAAAGTGATAGTTTATTTTGGGGACTAGGTTATTGGACAAGAGCAAACAATGAAATATGTTTACTTGCCACTAAAGGTAAACCAAAAAGAGTTTCTAGTAGTGTGCATCAAATAATATATGAACCGATAGAAAGTCATTCTAAAAAACCTAACTGTGTTAGAGATAAAATTGTAGAGTTATGTGGAGATTTATCAAGAATAGAATTATTTGCCAGACAAAAAACAGAAGGTTGGGATGTCTGGGGAAATGAGGTATAAATGAAATGTTATAACTGTCAAACAGAATTAATATGGGGTGGTGACCACGACTGTGAAGATGATGAGGAACATGCTATAGTTACAAATCTATCTTGTCCTAACTGTGGTGCTTTTCATTTAGTTTATTGGGGTCATAAAGAAGAAGATGACAAACAAATGTGGATGGAAGGTTATAAAGAATGGCTAGATAAAAGAGAAGAAGAGTTGTTTGATGATGATGATACTAATATACAACAAGATTTATTTTCACCAGATATGTGGGAACACTATTGTGAAGAAGAAGAAACTGAAATAGCAGTAGGTAAAGGTGAGCCTTGTAACTGGTGTGGAAAGGAGGAAGAAGATTGTGAAAGTTGTTCTTGATATAGAGACAGACCAACTAGATGCTAGTGTTGTTAACTGTATTGTAGCTAAAGATATAGAAACAAATGTATCAACAGTATTTGACCCAAGTAATATGCATGTATTTAAGAATTGGTCTAAAAATATTGAGCAATATATCATGCATAATGGTTTATCTTTTGATGCTCCTGTTCTTAATAAACTATTAGGTACCAATATTAAACCATCACAAGTATTAGATACATTAATATTATCACAGTTATTTAATCCACTAAGAGAAGGTGGTAATGGATTAAGAGCATGGGGAGATAGATTTAATTTTCCCAAAGGAGAGATAGATAACTTTGCAAAGTATACAGATGAGTTAAGAAAATATTGTATGCAAGATGTAGAGATAACACACAAGCTATATGAATACCTAAAGAAAGAAGGAAAAGGTTTTTCAAAGTCATGTGTTGACTTAGAGCATCAAGTAAGAGTTATACTTGACCAACAAGAGAAAAATGGATTTGCTTTAGATATAAAGAAAGCAATGTTGCTACTTGGACAATTGTCAGATGAAGCTACACAGTTAGAAAAGTGGGCAACAGAAAGGTTTGAACCTACGAAAGTAGAACTAAAAACAAAGACCAAGTACATACCTTTTAACATTGGTTCTAGACAACAGATAGCTGACAGACTTATGGCTATAGGTTGGAAACCAAAGAAGTTTACAGATAAGGGTAATGTAATTATTAACGAAGAAGTATTAGACACTATTGATATGCCTGAAGCTAAAAAGTTTTCAAGGTTCTTTTTATTACAAAAACGTGTTGCACAAATCAAGTCATGGATTGAATCATTTAACGATAAAACTGGTAGAGTGCATGGTAGAGTAATGACTTTAAAAACTATAACAGGTAGAATGGCACACAATAGTCCTAATATGGCTCAGATACCTGCTGTTCGGTCTCCCTATGGTAAAGAGTGTAGAGAGTGTTGGACAGTAGGTAACATACATACTCATTCAATAGTGGGTACAGATGCTAGTGGATTAGAACTTAGATGTCTGGCTCACTTAATGAATGATAAACAGTTTACTGATACCCTACTAACTGGAGATATACATACACATAATATGGATATGGCAGGTCTTACCGATAGAGACCAAGCAAAGACTTTTATATATGCTTTTATGTATGGTGCAGGACCTGCAAAGATAGGTCAAATAGTAGGAGGAGGTTCAAAAGAGGGAAAGGTGTTGATAGATAGATTCTTAAAAAGTATGCCATCCCTTAAACGTGTACGTGATATTGTAACTAATACTGCTCAAAAACATGGTGTTATAAAGGGCATAGATGGTAGGTTGTTGCGTACACGTAGTCCACACTCTGCTCTTAATACCTTAATACAAGGTGCAGGAGCAGTCGTGTGTAAGTTGTGGTTGGTAAACATTATGAAAAGAACTACGTCTTCTAACTTAGATGTAAAGTTAGTTGCTAGTGTTCATGATGAATATCAGTTTGAAGTTGTAAACAAAGATGTGCAAGCATTTTGTAAGATAACTAAGTATGCTATGAAAGATACTGAGAAACAATTACAAATGCGTTGTCCATTAGATAACGAATATAAGGTGGGAAAAACATGGGCAGAAACTCATTAGAACCAAGTGTTGAAAATCGTAAGAAGTTTGATATAGATTTACAATACGGAAAAGTAAGAGAGAAGAACGTAGCATCTATGTTACAAGACAAAAAGATTGAAGTTAAATCTGAAAGAGATATGTGGCAACGAACAGGTAACATAGCAATAGAGTATCAATGTTATGGTAAACCTAGTGGTATTGATGCCACCACATCTGACTATTGGTTTCACAATCTTTGTATCGGTGAAGAAACTTTTGCTACTTTGGTTTTTAAAACAGATAGTCTAAGAAAGATAATTAAAAACTTAGATAATAAAAAATCAGTATCAGGGGGAGATAACAATGCATCTCGTATGTATTTGTTAAATATACAAAAGCTTTTTTCTTCAGATGTTATAAAAGCTTTTAAAGAAAGTGCTTGACATATCATATATGTTTTGCTATAATTATATTTTTAACTATGAAAGGAGACAGTAATATGTCCGTAATACAGGGAAAAGCCTATTGGGCTTCATTAATAAATCCAAACACTACATTTGATAGTGATGGTACTTGGAGTATAGACGTTAGCTTAGACGAGAAGAACAAGAAGATTGCTGAAGCTGATGGTCTTGCTATTAAAAATAAGAATGATGACAGAGGAGACTTTGTTAGCATTAAGAGAAATGTTAGAAGGAAGAATGGAGATTATAATAAAGCTCCAACTCTAATGGATTCTCAAAAGAGAGCTATGAAAGATACCTTAATTGGTAATGGCTCTGAAGTAAGTGTGTTGTACTCTACATATACTTGGGAGTACAAAGGTAGGTCTGGTACTAATGCAGACTTACGTGCAGTACAAGTTACAAATTTAATTCCTTATCAAAATGATATGGAAGATGCGTTTGATGTTGTTCCTGATGGATTTGTAACAAAGGAAGATGCTGAAGTATCTTTTGCTTCTTAATTAAAGAAAGGACTATGGGGAGTTCTGGCAAAAACCAACGTACAGTAATCAGCTTGGTCTCCCCATATTTATTATATGAAAAAAAATATAGATACTTTAGTAGAAGATATATATTCTTTATTTGATGTAGATAAAAAAAATAATCTAAAAGATTTAGATAAACATTTAAAAGAATTTACAGATGGTGTTACCGAAACAATTAAACATTTAATGAATGAGGAACATACACCTAAAAGAAATTTAAGACTATCAGCTATAGGTAAGCCTGCTAGACAGTTATGGTATGATAAGCATACAGAACATGAAGATAAAAAACTAAATCCTTCATTAAGAATAAAGTTTTTCTATGGTCATTTACTAGAAGAAGTTTTAATTTTATTTACAAAGTTAGCAGGACATACAGTTACTGCTCAACAAAAAGAAGTAGAGATAGAAGGAGTAAAAGGACATCAAGATTGTTTTATAGATGGAGTTCTTGTTGATTGTAAGAGTGCATCTGGTAAAAGCTTTCTTAAATTTAAGAACAATACGTTATCTGTTGATGACCCCTTTGGTTATATACCTCAAATATCTGCTTATGCAGAAGGTAATGGTGTAAATGAAGCAGCTTTTCTAGCAATAGATAAACAAAATGGAGATATATGTTTAACAAAAGTACATTCTGTGGAGATGATAAATGCAAAAGATAGAGTTAAGCACCTTAAAAAAGCTTTGGATAAAGATAGACCCCCTGATAAATGCTATACTGACGTTTCTGATGGCATGTCTGGCAATCGTAAGCTTGCTGTTGGCTGTGTGTATTGCAGTCACAAAAGATTGTGTTGGTCTGATGCTAACATGGGTCAAGGACTTCGTGTATTTAATTATGCGAAAGGTAAAAGGTTTCTTACACAGGTAAATAGAACACCTGATGTAGAAGAAGTAACAAATTGGTAAAGGAAATAAAATGAAAGCATATATATTAGAAGCAGTTATGTCTCATTATACAGCAGAAAGAGATAAAGCTTTAGCAAATATTAAGATACATATTAACAATCCTGTGGGTGTAGGTGAGCATCCTAAAATTGTAGAAGATGTTATTGATTTAGTACACAAAGCATCTGAAGCTAAAGATGCAATAGAAATGTTACATACTATAGTAAATAATGAAAAGGATAATTGACTTAGAAGTTTCAGTTATATCTGATATAAATAAAGAAGAATCAGCAGAGAGAAAGTTATTTCTTGCTGTTATCTTTCAAGCTTTATTAGACGCAACGAAACCAAAAGAAAAAAAAGAATCTTCTATTTCTGTTATGAATAGAGATAGAGCAGTAGCATGGTTTTTTTGTAGTGCAGGAGTTACTTGTGATAACTTTGAATTTATTTGTGAACAAGCAGGACTAAGTGCAAGTTATACTAGACATTTTGCTTATAAGGTGATACACTCTAAAGAAATTAAATTTGTTAGACAAAAAATTAATGCAGTATTAAATAGTAAATGAGGATAAAATGGGACAAATGGATGAAGCAATTAAAGAAACAGTAAAAGATAAAAAAGGTTTTAAGAAAACAAATATAGAAAAAGAAGCAAGACTAGCTACAGAAAGACAAGTAGGTGGTAACCATTACAAATCATGTAAGATACAACCTGTTGATTATATTGTAGAAAATAATCTAACTTTTCTTGAAGGTAACGTAGTTAAATATATTACAAGACACAGAAGAAAAGGTGAGGGTGCTAGTGATATAGAGAAAGTAATACATTATTGTGAATTAATATTGGAGAAAGATTATGGCAGGGAATAACTATTTACCAACAGAATATCAGACGTTTATTCATGCATCTAGATATGCACGTTGGCTACCTGATGAGGGTAGAAGAGAAACATGGATAGAAACAGTATCTAGGTTTAGTAATTTTATGCAGAGTCATTTAGATAAAAACTTAGGTGTGGTATTAGATAGTGAAGTATGGAGAAGAATAGAAGATAGTATTATAGGATTATCTGTTATGCCTTCTATGAGAGCATTAATGACTGCAGGTCCTGCATTAGAAAGAGAGAACATAGCAGGGTATAATTGTTCTTATATTCCTATTGATAATCCAAAAGCATTTGATGAAGTATTATATATACTTATGAATGGTACAGGTGTAGGTTTTTCTGTTGAAAGACAATACATAGATAAGCTACCTACTATACCAGATAGAGAGTTTGAAAAAACAGATGATGTTGTTTCTGTTAATGATTCTAAAGAAGGTTGGGCAAGAGCATTTAAAGATTTAATATCTTATTTATATACTTGTAGAATACCTAAAATAAATATAAGCAAAGTTAGACCTGCAGGTGCTAGATTAAAAACATTTGGTGGTAGAGCAAGTGGTCCTCAACCTTTAGTTAATTTGTTTGACTTCACTATTGATAAGTTTAAACATGCTAGAGGAAGAAAGTTATCCTCTATGGAGTGTCATGATATTGTTTGTAAAACAGGAGAAGTGGTAGTAGTAGGTGGTGTGCGTAGGTCAGCTCTTATATCTCTGTCTAATTTATCAGACCAGAGATTAAGAGTTGCTAAGTCTGGTGCTTGGTGGGAAACTAATCCAGAAAGAGCATTAGCTAATAACTCTGTAGCATATACAGAAAAACCAGATGCAGGTATCTTCATGAAAGAATGGTTAGCATTATATGAAAGTAAATCTGGTGAACGTGGTATCTTTAACAGAAAGTCTGCTCAAGATAAAGCTAGAGAAAATGGTAGACGTAATGCTGATTGGGACTTTGGTACTAATCCTTGTAGTGAAATTATATTAAGACCTAATCAGTTCTGTAATCTTACAGAGGTAGTTGTAAGACCATTAGATACAGAAGAATCATTACATGATAAGATAGAAGTAGCTACTATACTAGGAACAATACAAGCTACACTTACAGACTTTGGTTATCTACGTAAGAGATGGCAGACTAATACAGAAGAAGAAAGATTACTTGGTGTATCTCTTACAGGTATTATGGATAATAGTTTATTATCTAGAATGAGAACTCAATTACCAGATGTATTAGCTAAGATGAGACACAAAGCTGTGTTAACAAATGAAGAGTGGTCAAAGAAGTTAGGTATACCACAATCAACATCTATTACATGTGTCAAACCTTCTGGTACAGTTAGTCAATTAGTTGACTCTGCTAGTGGTATACATGCTAGACACAATCCATATTATATTAGAACAGTAAGAGGAGATAAGAAAGACCCATTAACACAGTTTATGGCAGACCAAGGCATACCTTGTGAAGATGATGTAATGCAACCTAATAATTCTGTATTTTCTTTTCCTATGAAAGCAGACCCTAGTGCTATCTTTAGATATACTATGACTGCCATTGAACAATTAGAGATATGGAAATGTTATGCACAACATTGGTGCGAACATAAACCATCAGTAACTATATCTGTTAAGGAACATGAATGGATTAATGTAGGTAACTGGTGTTGGGATAATTTTGATACACTATCTGGTATATCATTCTTACCTTTTTCAGACCATACCTATCAGCAAGCTCCCTATCAAGATATAGATGAGGTGCAGTACAATGATTTACAATCTAAAATGCCAAAGGATATTGATTGGAATAAGTTACAAGATTATGAAACAGAAGATAATACAAGAGGTTCACAGGAGTTAGCATGCAAAAGTGGCTCATGCGAATTGGTGGATATATAGTTAACTTTATGGCTATTTGCGTAGGTGCTTGGTGTATCTACGTAATGGTCATGGCTATATTAAACACAATAGGTTTACTAAATATATAAAAAAGTTCTTGACTTATATATAAATATTTGGTATAATTACATAAATGAGTGCCAGAAATAGACTCTTTTTTTAACTTACTTACTTAAGGAGATAAAGATATGAATAAGTTATTTGTTGTGCTAACATTATTATGGTTACAAAATATATTTTTTACTAACGTACATGCTTTTGATTCGTTAGGTTATAGATACTATCATGATTTAGATAATGAACATGATGGTTCAAAGTTTAGAGCTTATGCTACTAAAAAGTTTTATAAAAGTAAATTAAAATTTGCTTACGAAAGAAAGAGAACAGGTACAGGTATAGAAGCAGGTACTTGGTTTATTGACCACGAATATAAGTTTTAAGGAAATGCATATGCTATTAAAAAAACAAATGGTAAACACAGTTTACGTAGTGTATGACCCTAAAGAACATACTGCTTATGAGGTATTAAAATTTTCATTAGAAAGAATATCCACTAAACCTGTTAGAGTTATACCTTTGAGAAGAGATATACTTACAAAGATAGGTATATATACTAGAAAACATAATAGCATAGGTGGTCAAGACTATGATGAGATAGATGGTAAACCTTTTTCTACACAGTTTAGTTTTAGTAGATTTTTAATACCTGCATTAAATATGTATGAAGGTTTAGCTTTATATATGGATTCTGATATGTATGTAAGAGCAGATATATCAGAGTTGTTTGAAATGTGTGATAATAATTATTATCCTATTCATGTTGTTAAACATAAGTATGAACCTACAAACAAGAAGAAAATGGATGGTAAAGAACAACATACATATCCCAGAAAGAATTGGTCTAGTTTAATTATGTTTAACTGTGGTCATGAATTAAATCAAAAACTTACACCTCAAGATGTAAACACCAAATCAGGTAGATGGTTACATACTTTTCAATGGTTACCAGATAAAGAAGCAGATATGGGAACAATACCAGAAGAATGGAACTGGTTAGATAATCATTCCTCTACAGATATAGATGCTAAGAATGTACACTTTACTACAGGTGGTCCTTGGTTTAAAGATTGGGGTTCTAAAAGAGATAAAGATAATAGGTATGCTATTGAATGGTGTAATGATGCTCAATGGTTACAGGCTCAAGGTATATTAGATGTTAATAAGGATTACATGATATGAAAATAAATATTGTTACATCTTTTAATGAAAACTTATATAATAAATTTGGTACATTATTTTTTAAATCTATTCATGAAAATTGGGAACCTACATTAAAAGTAAAAGCTTATTATCATAACTTTCCTGCTGATAAATATTCATTAGAAAAACATATTGACTACACAAATCTTGAAGAACATAGAAAATATAAAAGATTTGTAAAAGAAAATGCTGACCACAATGGTACAGAAAATGGTAACATACCTTACAATGATAAGCTTGATGCTATTAAATGGTCACATAAAATGTTTGCTTTAACTGACCATGCTTTTACATTAGCAGAAAAAGATAAAGAACCAGGTTGGTTAATATGGGTAGATGTTGATTCTTATGCTACTAAAAGATTAACACAAAAAGATTTAGAAAAGATATTAACTGATAATGTAGATATAGTACATACAGGTAATCATTCTTTTATTGCTTTTAATTTAAATAAAAAACCACCACTAGATTTACTATGGGATTTAAGAAGAACCTATATGAATGGTGAGGTTATACAGTATAGAGAATGGACAGATAGTTTTATTCTTGAAAGACTTTTAAATATATATAAAGCACATGGATTAAAAATATATGATGCTAGAGATATAATACCTAATTATATATTACATATGGAAGGTGTTTCTAATTCTAGTATATTACCTTTAAGAGATTCAAAAGGTAATCGTATCTTTAATTTATCAAAAGATAAAGTATCTCAAGATATTGTACCTGCCAGATATACAAAAAATGCAGAGATTATACGACACTTTAAACCTAAAACTATATTAGAAACTGGTACATGGAATGGTGGTCGTGCTATTGAAATGGCACTAGCTGCCTTTGAAAATACAGATAAAGTAGATTATTATGGCTTTGATTTATTTGAAGATGCTACAATAGAAACAGATAAAGAAGAGTTCAATGTTAAAGCACATAATACTATGGAAGCTGTAAATAAAAGATTAGAAGAATTTAAAGTTAAGATGAAAGAAAAAAATAAAATATTTAATTTTGTTTTAACTAAAGGTAATACAAGAAAAACATTAAAAGCTTCTAATTTATTTGAGTTTCTACCAGATATTGACTATGCTTTTATAGGTGGTGGTGATAGTATAACCACAAAACAAAGTGATTATGATTGTTTAAAACATATACCTGTTATTGTTGTTGATAATTTCTTTGCTAAAGATAAAGATGGTAACACAGTTAAAACAGAATATTGTGGCACAAATAAATTAAAAGATAATTTACCTAAAGATATTAAAAATAATATATTACCTAGTGAAGACTTAGTAAGAGGTGGTGGTAATACACATTTATTATTAATAGTAAAAGATGATAAATTACCTTCTCCTCCTAGACATTTGTTTAGTGTGCCTATTAAAGTAAATCCAAGAGATTGTGTACCTAAAGAAGATATAAGAGGTAATATTAAAACTAATTTTAAACTAATAAATAAATGGTTAGGTAAGTTCCCTATGCATGATAATAAATGTATTATAGTATCAGGTGGACCTTATACAAATTATGCAGAGTTACATGCATTAATTAAATCTAATCCAACAGCAAAGATAGTAGCTGTTAAACATTCTTATCGTAAACTATTAGAACATAATATAAAACCTTGGGCATGTGTAGTGTTAGACCCTAGACCTATTACAGGCACTAGCACACATGGTGTAGTTAGAAAAGATTTATTTAAAACTATAGACCCAAGCACTAAATTTTTTGTAGCTTCTATGACAGACCCTTCTGTTACTGAATATTTAATAGAAAGAAAAGCAGATATATGGGGATGGCATGCATTTACAGAATCTTTACGTGACCCTGAAGAACAAAAGAAAGGTATACATAATAACATAGTAACTCTTAATAAAGATTTAGGATTACCTGAAGGCACTACGTTAATTACAGGTGGCACTTGTGCAGCTATGAGAGCATTAGGTATTATGCATACTATGGGTTTTAGATTTTTTGAATTATTTGGTTATGATTCTAGTGTAAAAGAACCAACGGAAGAACAAAAGAAAGAAACAACAGGTGCTGAAGATGAAAAACCAAGACCTAAATATTTTAAAGTATCGGTTGGTAAAGAAGAGTTTTGGACTACAGGAGAGTTGCTTGCTTTAGCTCAAGATTGTGAAAAGTATTTTAACGAATCACCTATGGAAATGGATATTAATTTTCATGGTAAAGGAACTTTAGTTTCTGCTTTATGGCAACTATCTAATAGATATAAATTAAAACAACAATCTTTTCAAGGAGATTTGTAATGCAACCTTCTCAAGAATATTATGATTTAATTGATGCATATAAAATAATACATCAAGAAGAAGGTAAATTTAGAGGAATTAGTTTATCACCTCTCGTACCTACTTTAATGAGTATTACTAAAGAAAATAAATGTAAAACATTATTAGATTATGGTTGTGGTAAAGCATTACCATATGATAAAGATAAGTGTGGAGAAGTTGGTTTATTAAAACCTGTTCAAGAACTATGTAATATAGAATCATTTGATTTATATGACCCTGCATATGAAAAATATGCAATACTACCTGATAAAAAATATGATGTAGTAGTTTGTACAGATGTATTAGAACATGTAGCAGAACAAGATATAGACTATGTTCTTACTAAAATATTTTCTTGTAGTAATAAAATAGTATTCTTAAATGTTTCCTGCCAACATGCCTTAAAACATTTTAAACAAGGTAAACTTAAAGGTAAAAACTTACATGTATCTGTATTTGACCCTTCATGGTGGATGCATAAGATAGGAAACATTTGGAATAATTTTAATCATTTAAAAATATATACGTTATGTAAAACTAAAGAAGGAACACATGCTACGTGTATTAAAAAGGAGAAAGAATAATGGCATTAACTGCACTAATAGGACCTGCTAGTAAATTACTTGGTAAGTTCATAAAAGATAAAGATAAGCAGATGCAACTTGCTCATGACCTATCTACTATGGCAGAGAAGCATGCACAAGAATTAGCTAAATCACAAATAGAAGTAAATAAAGAACAAGCAAAACATCCTAGCTTGTTTGTATCAGGAGCAAGACCTGCAATCATGTGGGTATGTTGTCTTGGTTTATTATGGCAATTCTTTGTAGGACCTGTATTAACGTGGGCTACAGGTATATGGTTTCCTGATATGATTCCACCACAGCTAGAAGTAGAAGGATTAATTACATTAGTAATGTCACTTCTAGGACTTGGAGCTATGAGGTCTTTTGAGAAGTCAAAAAATGTAGCAAGGGATAATCTTAAATAATGACTACTGTATTTCTATTAGTAATTTATTTAGGTGATGCCGTTCAACAAAGTGATATGCATTTTCGTGACATTAATAGATGTAGATACTTTGCTAATAGAATAAGTAAACAACCTGCAGTACCTGGAATTAAAAAAAAATACACAGGTATTTGTAAACCAGTAACTTTAGATATTACAAACCCCAACGTAAGGTTATATCAATGAATATATTAGAGTATATATACTATAAATTAAAAAAAATAGATTCTATGTATTATGAAGTTCTTGCCTATGCTATAATAACAGGATTAATATGTGGAGGATTTCATTGGATAGTAGGATTATTTTAAATGGCTCTTAATGACAAACAAGAAAAGTTTGCCCAGAACTATATCCTACATAGAAATGCAACAGAAGCTGCAAAAGCTGCAGGATATGCTAAAGAATCTGCGTACAATCAAGGTTATAGATTATCACAAAATGAAGAAGTTCAAGAAAGAATTTTAGAACTAGAGCAAAGTCTTGAAACTAATGTAGATGTTATAACAGAAATAGAGAAACAATATGAATTTGCAAAAGCAAATGGTCATACTAATAGTGCTATTAAAGCTTTGGAGTTACTATCTAGGGTTAGAGGTAACAAAAATGAAAAAGAAATTGATATGTCTCCTGAGGGATTGGAAACAACTATTATAGAAAACTTACAAATACTTGGTAGAAAAAAAGTAACGGAACTTGTAAACAGATGTGACTTTACCTTACCGATAAAACTAGATACAGAACAAAACCAACAGAGCCAAGAAAAAATAGAAGAAGAACTCCAAGAATAAAGTTTTCTATTTTTCGTGCTTGTTTTCTTTTAGCTTCTTTAATTGCTTCTTTTTTCTTTAATCGTATATCAGCTTGTATACGTATAACTTCATTCCATGCATTTGGACCATAAGATAGATTTACAAAGTTACGTAAATCATTCTCCATCTGTTGTGCTTTTTTAAGAGCAGCAAAAGACTCTAATGCTTCTTCTTCAACAGAGCCAAAAGACCTACCTTTTTCTTTCTTATGTCCTTCTTTAACATCTTGAATAGCACCCATCCATCTACCAAGGTCTTTCGACATGCTTTCAATTTCTTTTCCAACTTGGAAACCTTTTTTAATTGCGTTATATGCTGTAGTCGCAGCAGCAATCGCTGATACAGGGTCCATATCATTGTCCTATTTGTAAGACCATATCCAAGGTCTCGGACTTGTTACAGATTTTCTAGGCATAGTATCTAGATGTATAAATCTTTTTCCATGTACACCATTTTGTTTTACACCTATACCTGTAAAGCCTAACTCCATAGCTAATTTAACTATCTCATAAGCTTTATGTCCAGAGCATACAACATCAACAGCACAACCTTTTAAATGTGCAGACCTAGTGCTACCACCTATAGCTATATTATGTGCTTCACTTCTGTAACCAGAACTAATCTCCATAGGTTGTTTTAGTTTTTCTCTTAGCTCAATAAGTTTTTCCATGAATGTTTCATCCATGTTTATCTCACCAGTACCTTTACATCTTAATTCATCTTCAGAAAAATATTTCCACCTAGTTACCAATCTTACCACCATAAGCTCTAGCAACAAATAAGTCTCCACCACCTTTATTATACTTTATTTTACCACCAACTTTTTTATTTCTCATTCTTTGTAGTAAATTTCCTTTATTAGTATTAGTCTTAATAACTTTAGTTTTACTCATATCAGTATTTTTTGTAATTAAAGATTCGTCACCAAATCTAGGTTTTTTTCGTTTTGTTCTAGCTTCAATTTCTTCTTTTGAAGGTTGAGTTTTAACTGTAATGTTAGATATAGGGTCATTTTTCTTTTTCTTAAGCATAGTAGGTGTACTATCTTTTTTTACATCAAACTTTTTATTTGTAGTAGATTTCTTTGTATCTTTACTAACTTTTTTCTTTTTATCGTCTGCTCTATTAGTAGAATACTTTTTACCTTTAAACATAAAAGTACCTCCTGCACCTTGTTTTTTTCTTTCTTCTGCAAACTTTTCAGCAAATGTTTTTGCCTTTGGTATACCACCTGGTTTTTTAGTTTGAAATATTTTCTTATTATCAATTGCCATTATTATATCTCCTTTGTTAGTTATTGGCTTGTCTTCTAATCATGTCATCAATTTTACTTTCAAGCCTATCAAATCTCTGCATAAGCTGTGTCATATCATCTTTAACATCCTCTTTGGTAGCATATATTAATGCCATCTTTTCTCTTGTTTCTGAAACTTCTTCTTTTACTTTATTAATAGAAGCAGACGTAGAACGTATCCACCACATAAATCCACCTATTGCCATAGTTAATATTGCGTTCCATATCATTGTCATATCTGCCATAGTTTTTCTCTCTGTTTTAATATTTCTTCTTGTTGTTTTATAAGCATATTATGTTGTTTTTGTATTTGTTCTTTTTGTTTTTTTACTTTAGCAAGAATAACTTCTAAATCATCAGTAGTCATTATAACTTTT